>Ga0209014_10002700_pt1 | contig 10288 bp, 10 predicted proteins | sample BarGraNGADG00212_FD_184491 | JGI IMG/M metagenome (GOLD analysis project Ga0209014, IMG submission 184491) | Arctic peat soil microbial communities from Barrow, Alaska - Barrow Graham LP Ref core NGADG0002-212 (SPAdes) (version 2) | ecosystem: Environmental > Terrestrial > Soil > Wetlands >... | reverse complement strand
TGAAGGTGGTCTTTTTCATCTTCTTTCTCTGCGCCACCCTTGGCATCAGCGCCATCACCTTGCGGGGCGCCAGTACAAGCGACGGAATTCTGACCGTTCTGCAGGCCTTCCTGATTACCGTCATCGTTTCCATTCTCGAATATTCCGGCCGGAATCACACGAAATGAACCCATTTGGTCTTTGAACCGAACATTTAATACTGTTCGAAACATCAAAACGGGGTGGCGCGCACCCCGTTTTTTTGGGGGGGAGGAATCGTTTTCAATCAGCAGGACTTGACATACGTTCCGATTGATTGAATAATGAATCCCATCCGAGTCTCCGTCCGATGATCCTGTGAGGGGGTTTCATGGTGAAGGTGAAGCAGTTTCGTTACAGTACCGATAACCTCGGTTATCTCATTTACGGAGCAGAAAGCGGCATGGCCATCGACGGTGGGGCAACGGATGCGATCCTCTCCTTCCTTGCCGATCGCGGCCTCACCCTGCGTTATGTCGCAAATACTCACAATCACCTGGACCATACCTGCGGTAATGAGGCGCTTCTGAAAGGGTCGAGGGCTCGTCTCCTCACCGGCGCTGATCTCCCCGACGGCGGCGAGATCGGGCTTGGGAGCCGGAAGATCCGCATCATCCACACACCAGGCCACACGGAGGATTCCCTCTGCTTCTACACCGGCAGCGCCCTGATCGCCGGCGACACCCTCTTTAACGGGACGATCGGGAACTGCTTCTCGGGCGATCTCGAAGGCTTCTACCATTCCATCCGGAAACTGATGGAGCTTCCCGACGAGACCGTCGTCTACGCCGGACATGATTACGTGAAGGCCTCCATTGCCTTTGCGAGGCGGCTTGAACCGGGAAACCGGGCGATCGGCGCCTTCCTCCGGGGTTACGATCCGAAGCACGTCTTCTCCACGCTGGCCGAGGAGAGAAAGATCAACCCCTACCTCCGTTTCAACGAGCCGGCCATCGAAAAGCTTCTCGCGAAGCTGCGCCTTCCCCGGGAAACGGAGTGGGAACGCTGGCAATCTCTCATGAGCATCGAATAAAAAACAGAAGGAGAAAAAACAATGAAATTTCGGTTTGCCCACAACAATTTTAACGTCCTCGACCTGGAAAAGAGCGTGCGATTCTACCAGCAGGCGCTCCAGCTCAAAGAGGTCCGGAGGAAAGAGGCCGCCGACGGGAGCTTCATCCTCGTCTTCCTCGGCGACGGCGAGACCGGCCATCAGCTCGAGCTGACCTGGATGAGGGACCGGAAGGAACCTTACAACCTCGGCGACAACGAATTCCACCTGGCGCTGGTTGCCGACGATTTCGCCGCCGCCCATGCCCTGCACGAGAAGATGGGCTGTATCTGCTATGAAAACGATAAAATGGGGATTTACTTCATCCACGATCCGGACGACTACTGGGTCGAAATCATCCCCAAACGGTCGTGATGTTGCGGAAGCGCTTTTCTTTCCCCCGCTCCTCTGCTGCACAGAGAGGGCAAGAACATGGGGTGTCACGCCGGGGAGGTCTCTGTGATTTCTCCAGGCATATCGTGTGGGAACGGGCATGAAGCTGATCTACGCGGCCGACATCCACGGCGCCTTTGAGAAGGTCAAGACCCTGCTGTTCGAAACGGTCGCCGACGCCTACGTCATCTCCGGCGACCTGATCGACATTCCCTTCTACAACATGGGGATAGCCATCCGCTACCACGAACTCCAGACCTATTTCCACGGCTTGCGCGGGCGGATGGGAAAGGCCGATATGGGGATCGAGGATTTTGTCGACGAGCTCCTCGAAGGTCCCGACGTCCCGGAGGCGACGCAGCGGCAGGGGACGACCTACCAGCAGTACACGATCCGGGCGCGGCGGGTCATGCAGCAGAAATACAAGGTCCTGGAGAACATCGTCTCCCTGAAGCAGAACTCCCGCGTCTTCTGCCTCCCCGGCAACTACGACATGGACCTCAAGTACACCTCCCTGCACGAGCAGGACCTCCACCTCCACTGGTATCAGCTCGACCAGCTCCGAATCGCGGGCTACGGCGGGGCGGACGTCTGGACGGCCGGGATCCCGGAGCGCTACATCGTGAAGTACCAGGCGGGGTTCGGGGTGGATGAAAAGCACAACGAGATGTACCGCTTCTTCAAGGCGGTGAAGCCGGACATCATCGTGACCCACCAGCCCCCCCACGGCATTCATGACGGCGTCCCCTCGACCGGCCCCTCCGGTTCTCCGACGCTGCGCTCCTTCTGCGACAACAACCCCGTCATCCTCTCTCTCTCCGGCCACATCCACGCGGCCTGCGGCTTTCAGGTTGCGGAGAACACCATCTTTCTGAACCCGTCCAACTTCGGCGAGGTCACCGACATCACCGCGGAGGTTTACGAGGGCGGATTCTTCTATGCCGTCGAGATCGAGGAGAACCGGATCGTCAAGGTGATCCTGAAGAAAATCGTCGCGGAGCGGATCTACGATATCGCCGACCACTTCGTGCGGGACGGCCGGTGGGTGGAGCAGGTCATCGATCGCGAGCGGTACGGCGCCTTCCGCCGGCGGGAGAATTACGATACGAAGGTTCCGAAGTATACCCATATCCCGGAGATCAAGCTCTACAACGAGATCAAGCAGTTCTACCGGATGTTCCAGACCCATGAAACGGATGCGCGGCTCGACATGCTGGAACAGGTGGCGCTCCTGATGGAGGACAAGATCGGAGACGACATTGCGATGGATGTTTTGGGTTCGGTGAATATCGGCCTCTCCGAGGAGAGCTCCGACATCGACCTCATCCTCTACCTGCGGTGCGAATCGGGCTGCACGAGCGGCTTTGACCAGTGCGAACGCTATCGTCAGGCGGAGGCCATGATCCAGGAGATCCTCGGGGCGAGATTCAAGGTGGAGATCCTCGATTGCGTCGATTTGAACCAGGTGGAGAAGAGCATCCGGGAAAAGAACTACGAGTGCGAGACGACGCAACGGTTCGTGAGCTACCGTTCGGTCTGCCGCCCCATCAACTACCGGGTCATCGCCCCGATCGAGGACCTCCTCAATCAGGACATGGACTACCGCCAGGAGCTGGAGGGGAGCATCCGCTCCTATTTCCGAATCTTCGTGACCACCTCACAGCACGTCCGCTCTTTCCACAAATACGAGGAGCGCCTGAACGCGATCGGCATCAAACTTCCCGAGTCCATGCGGCGCAAGGTCCGGCAGTATCTCAAGGGAGCAGAAGAGGATGAGCTCCCCGTGCTTCCCGGCGCCTGAAAACAGGGGGGCTTTAGAAAAACCGCCTCCGACTGGAATGCATTAAAGCTTTTCTTCCACCGATTTTATCTTCCCCTCAATCCGGTTCACCGCCCCCTCGCGGTAATCGGCCTGGACCGTCATGTAGATCCGGCCGCACTCCTTCCGGAGCTCCCTGAAGCAGCGATCCACCACCCCCATGACCTCCTCCCACTCCCCCTCGACGGCCGTGCTCATCGGGCCCAGTTTGTAAGGGAGGCCGCTCTCCCGGATGATTCGCACGGATTTTGCGACATAGGGGCTGACGCTGGTCCCCTTGTCGGTGGGGAACATGGACAAATGAATGAGTACGCTCATATTACCACCTCACTTCTTTTTCAGGATCGTCTCCAGGAGGGTCTCTATTTTCGGGCATTGACGACAGAGGATGTTCCCGTCTGGGTCGACGAGGACCATCGATGGGATGCCCCGGATGTCATATATGCCGCTTACGTCGCCGTCTTCGTCCAGGAGCACGCGGTAGGGAAGCCCGTACTTGGCTGTGAATTTGGCCACCTTCTCCTTCGATTCCTGGATGTCGATATTGACGATCTCCAGCCCCCGCTTCGCATAGGTCGCATGAAGCGATTTGAAATGGGGGATCTCCTCTCTGCAGAAGGGGCACCAGGTTGCGCTGAAGATGATCAGGACCGGCTGTTTCCCCTTGAAATCGCTCAAACGGAATTTCCGGCCGTTCAGGTCCGTGAGGACGAAGTCCGGGGCCTTCTCCGCGATGGCTGTTTTCGCGGCTTCATGCGGCTTCGGTGCGGACCCGGCGTCCGCCGGGATAAAGACATTACATGCAACCGCTAAAGCTGCGATGATCATTACCTTTTTCCAACAATCGGTATAAACCATTTGTTCTCCTTCAAACCCAGAGTATTCCGGCATTGATCAGAAAATATTCTCCCGCTCCCAGCAGTATCCAGCCGAACAGCCGGCTGATCCGGACCATCCATACACCGGACCTGGGGATGCCGGCCAGGAGACCGGCAAACGTCCCGACCAGGATAAGCAGGGTCCCCATTCCGCATGCGAAGACGAACATCAGGCCGGCGGCAAAGGCCACATTCTGCCGGGTCGCCGCGTAGCTGAGGATCACGGCGAGGACCGGCGCCGTGCAGGGACCCATGACCAGGCCCGAGACCGCCCCCACGCAAAAACTGCCGGCGATGCCCTCCGTCCTTTTTTTAGACTGCACCCGTGTGATGAAGCCGGGTGTCCGGACGGAGAGAGAGAAGACGTCGAACATGGACAACCCCATGAGAATGCAGATATTTCCGATAACGAAATAGGTCCAGGGGTTGCTTTGAATCTGGCCGAACAGCTTTCCGGAAAGCGCGGCGACGGCGCCAAGAATCGTGTAGGTGACGGCCATGCCCAGCACGTAAATCAGCGAGAGAAAGAATGACCGGCTTTTCGAGCCGCCGCGGGCGCCGATGAAGCCGATGGTGATCGGGATGACCGGGTAGATGCACGGGGTGAAGCTGATCAGCACCCCTCCGAGATAAACGGCCAGAAAGGACAGGAAAACCGATTCCTGCAGGTAGGCGGACAAGCCTCCGACAAAATTTTCTACCATGGGTCCTCCCCAACCGGCCGCGTCTATCGCTCTGTATCTTTTAAATCCTTTTTATCGCTAACATAAAACGGGAGAAAGATAAAATCCTTTTATCTCGTCGTCCCCGGGGGGAGGATGACGGCGGCCGCGCTGCGGACGATCCGTCCGGCGAGCGTTTCCGTGGTTCGGAGCGCGCCGAAGGGGCAAACCTCAAGGCAGCAGAAGCAGCGGATGCAGCGGTCGTAGTCGAAACGGAGCGGCTTCGCCTCCGGTGTGATCGCCCGGGCCGGACAGATCTTCCAGCACTCCCCGCACATCCGGCAGAGGGCGGGATCGCATACGGGCCGCCGGAGAAGCTGCCGCCGGATGAAGCCATGCAGGAACTTCGGGCCATAGATGAGGGAGGTCAGGCTGGGAAGGCGGAAATCCCTGATTTCAGGGAGCGAACCGTCGATCTCCTCCTCCGGTGCGGGGAAACCCATCTCCCGGGCGGCCTTCAGGACCGGCAATTGCTCCGGGTCGAGGCCGACCATCCGGCAGACGATCCGATCGAGCGCGAAGGGATCGCGGCCGGCCAGCAGGACGCCAAGTTCCCGTGGAACGCCGCTCGTCCCAGGTCCCTGCCCCTCCAGCGCCAGGACGCCGTCGAGGATGTTGAAGGCAGGCCGGAGGGTCATGCCGATCCGGGCGATGAGCCGGGCGAACGCCTGCCGGTCGACGCCGGCCCGCATGTGCCACTCCGGCTTCCGGTAGCCGACGACGCAGCCGAAGAGGTTCTTGACGGCGAGGGTCAGCAGCATCTGGCTGTGGGTCTTGAGCTTGGGGAGGTTCACGATCACGTCCGCCCGGACGGCGTCCTCGGCGATCTCGATTGCGCCGAACGGTTCGCCGATGTCAACGCGGACGGAATTCTGAAACGGCCTACACTCGCAGTCGAGGCCGCGAAGGGCGTCACGGATCCCGCTTATCCGGAGGAGCAGATCGAAGCTGCCCATCGCGGGGCTGTCGGCGACCAGGGGACGGGCGCCCCGCTCGTTGCAGTATTCCACGACGGCCCGAACGACGGCGGGATGGGTGAGAACGGCCTGGCGCGGCAGCGCCGGGGAGAGGAGGTTCGGTTTGATCAGGACACGGCTGCCGCTCCCGATCTTTTCTCCTCCCATCGCCTCCATCATCCCGAAGATCACGGGCCGGAGGGTGTTACTGTCATAGGTTGCATTGCGTACGATCACCGGGGTCATGATGATTCCCTCTATTTTCGAGCGGCAGGATAATCGAAAATGTTCGATGTGGCAATCGGGGATTGGTAGCGAATCAACCACCAACTTTCGGATGGACGGCTTTTTCATACTTTGATGAAAAAACTTCTTGACAGGCATCCCTTCTTTCTGGTAGTGCCGGTTGAACGTTAAACTTACTTGGCATAACGTGAAAAAGAAACCAACTATCAAAGACATAGCCAAACTGGCAGGCGTCTCGGCGACAACCGTCTCCATGGCCCTGAACCATCATCCAAGAATCAGTCGGAAAACGAGGGACAGAATCGTAGTGATCGCGGAAGAGTTGCATTACTGTCCCAATTATGTGGCGCGAAGTCTGGTCAGCAGGCAAAGCAAAACCCTGGGGCTCGTCATCACCAGTATCATGAACCCCTTCTATCCGGAACTTGCAAAGGGGATCGAAGACAAGGCGATGGAATTGGGTTACAGCGTCATCCTGTGCAGCACCAGTTACGATCCTCGTCTTCAGAAGCACTTCATCGATTTGCTGCGCAGCAAAGGGGTTGACGGCATCATTTTTTCCTCGGTCGAAATCAATGATCCCGATATCAAACCTCTTCTGGATGACAATTTCCCCTTTGTCCTGGTGAACAGGAGAATCTGTAGCCATGAGCTTGAAAAAATGATTGATTATGTCGTTCTGGACAATTTTTCGGGCGGCTACATGGCCATGCAGCACCTCAAAAAGCTGGGCCATCGCCGAGTTGCCATCATTGCCGGTTCTTTCGCCATCTCTACAGCCATGGAAAGAACCGAAGGCGCCAAAAGGGCCATGATCGATGGTGGGCTGACGATAGAGCCTGAACTCATCGTAGAATGTCACTTTTCAAAGGAGAAGGCCTATGAAGCGACCAGGAACCTCCTTGCACGAGAATTGCCTCCCACCGCTATCTTTGCGCAGAACGACTATATGGCCCTGGGCGTCCGTGAAGCCGTTTTTGACGCCGGCATGAGCATTCCCGAAGATATCGCCCTGGTGGGTTTCGACAACATTGCCGCCAGCGCGCTACGGGGGGTTGACCTGACCACGATCAGCCAGAAAAAGTATGAAATGGGGACCATGGCGATCGAAATCCTCTGTAAAAGAATCGCGGACAGCGCTGCACCGGTCAGCCAGATCATCCTGCAGCCCGAGATTGTGGTCCGGAAGTCATGCGGGTATCGTCAGAAATTTTCCCAAAACTGAAGAAGAAAAAGGAAGATGTCATGGATAAAAAAAGGATGAGGCTGAAGTAGTTACAAAGGATTTTGCCAGGATGCAAAAACATTCAGAATTCAGAAAACAAGGAGGAAAAAATGGAGCGAGAGCAGAAGCGATGTTTTCAACAAGTGGTTCTTTTGATTGCCGCAATTTTTGTCTTGGGTCTGATGGCGAGCCCGGCGGATGCAGCCCAGAAAACCCAGAAGAAGGAGCCGATCAAAATTGGTGTGGTCAGTCCCGTTTCCGGAAACTTCGCGGATCACGGATTGCTGGAAAGAATTGGCATGGAAATGGCGCTCGAGGACTATAATAATGAAGTCCTGGGACGCCCCATAACCCTCATCGTCGCCGATGATGAAACCAACCCCGATGTGGCCGCAAGAAGGGCCAGGCGACTGGTGGAGGTGGACGGCGTTAAATTCCTGATGGGGGGAGTTTCCACTTCCACGGCCTTATCCGTCGGGGCCGTGGCGGAAGAAAAGAAAGTCCTCTACATCGCGACCAACCAGAATGGCGACCAGGTTACGGGTGAATCGGCCCGCCATTACGTCTTCCGGACCCCCCCGGATATGGCCATTCTTGTCCGGGCCGGAGCGAAATATGTGGCGGACAACCTGGGGAAGAAGTGGTTCTTCCTTACCCATGATTATTCCTGGGGGCATTCCGGAACGAAATGGGCCCGGAATATGCTCGGCAAGGTAGGAGCCAAGGAAGTCGGCGAGATCAAGGTTCCCATGGGGAACCGGGATTTCAGTTCCCAGTTGCTCACCATCCGGAATTCGGATGCCGATGTCCTGGTGATCACCCTGGCCGGCTTTGATAATGTGTCTCTCCTCAAGCAAATGAACGAGTACAAGATCTATGACAAGATGAAGGTCTGGTACACCCTGATGGATTTAGTCGATCTGTTTGTTGTACCCGCCGAAGACCGCCAGGCCTACGTCTGCGCCGAGACGTATTATCGGGCTTCTCCCGAGATGGAAAAGTTGAACGAACGGTATCAGAAGAAATACCCCCGAGCCGCCTCCCCCGTGCTGGACACCGGAACCTACAATGGGTGGCTTTCCATGAAGATGCTGCTTGAGGCCATTAAGAAAGCCAAAACCGCGGATAATGTGGAGAAAGTCATCTGTGCGATGGAAGGGCTGACGATTAAGGATAACGCCCGGAAAACGCCCTCCTACGTGCGGCCGTGGGACCATCAGGTCTTAACTGAGGTTGTTTTCGGCAAGGTCAACCCCGTGCAAGGGAATGATATCCTTGAAGTGAAGGCTTACATTCCGGCGGATCAAATCGCCCGGACCAAGGAAGAAAATCCGGTGAATGTAGGTTGCAAGAAATAACCAAACGCAGAACAAGGTGTTGGCGGGTCGTGGCCCGCCAACACCGGCTATTAAACCATAGGATTGCCTGCGCAGGAAGGATTAGCGAATGGAAATTTTAGTCCTGTCCCTTTTTTTAAATGGAATCAGCTTGGGCCTAGTGTACGCCGCGGTGGCCATCGGTTTCAGCCTGGTTTTGGGCGTTTCGGGAGTCATTAACTTTTCCCACGGGATCATGTATGCCCTGGGCGCCTACTTCTTCTGGGTCCTCCAAGGCCGAATCGGATTTTGGCCTTCCGTCGCCCTTACCCCCTTCTTCGTCGCGATGATCGGCTTCGTAATCGAACGAATTTTGGTCCGCCGGGTGTACGGACATGACCCTCTTTTCGGCTTGGTCATCACCCTGGGATTTGCCATGGCGGCCGAAGAACTGATCCGGATGATCTTCGGGCCGGCGGCTTATTCCGTCAGCGCTCCCTCTTTCGCCAAGGGGATTTTTATTTTCGGGAATTTTGTCTATCCCGAGTATCGGCTGTTTCTCGCCATGGTGGCCGCGGCCATGTTGGCCGCCGTGTGGCTCCTAGTGGAAAAGACCAATTTCGGCGCAGTGGTAAAGGCCGGGATGTTCAATCCCGAGATGGTGGGCGCCCTGGGGAACAACCTCACGCTACTGCGAACTTCCGTCTTTGTCATTGGCGCCGCTTTGGCCGGTCTGTCCGGAATCATCGCCGCCCCCGTATGGGGCATCAAGTCACAGATGGGTACTTTAATCCTTATGCCCTCTTTTGTAATTGTCCTCATGGGCGGCTTGGGAAGTATCCCCGGAACGATCCTGGGAGGAATCCTGGTGGGGGTATCCACCTCCCTCGCCACCCTGATCATCCCCAGATTTGTGGACATCATTCCCTATTTGATGATGGGATTCATCATCTATTTTCGGCCCAGGGGAATCTTCGGCGAACAAAACATCGTGGAATGAATTCGGAGGAATTCGGGTCATGAAAAGAATTCTCAAAGATCCATACCTCTGGATCTTCCTCATTTTTCTTTGTTACCCTCTATATCCTTATCTGGGCGGCTATATTTCCCTGGGGACCGAGCTTTTGATCTGGTTTATCTTCACCTTGAGCTTCAACCTCTGCCTGGGCTATACCGGCCTCCCTTCCTTCGGGCACGGTGCGTTCTATGGACTGGGTACCTACGGGACGGCTCTTACCTTCCTTCATCTCTACAATAAGGATGGATTCCTCGCTCCGGTCATTCTTGGAGCCCTGATCGGGAGTCTCTTTGCCGGTTTTTTCGGCTATCTCATCCGGAACAAGAAGGGCGTATATTTCGCCATGCTGACCGTGGCCTTCACCCAAGTGCTCTATTTCATCTGCTGGAGGTGGGACGAGGTGACCGGGGGAGAGGCCGGGCTCAAGGGGATCGTCCGGTCCTCCTTTCTGGGTATCGACATGAAAGATCCCTACAATTTCTACTATTTTGTCTTCATCATGTTTGCTCTGAGCGCCCTGGTCATCCGGCGCATTGCCGATTCTTCTTTCGGGCGGTCTCTTCTGGCCATCAAACAGAACCCGATCCGGGCCGAATCCCTCGGGTATAATACAGGATTTTACAAGTTTGCGGTGTACATGATATCG
>Ga0209014_10002699_pt1 | contig 10288 bp, 6 predicted proteins | sample BarGraNGADG00212_FD_184491 | JGI IMG/M metagenome (GOLD analysis project Ga0209014, IMG submission 184491) | Arctic peat soil microbial communities from Barrow, Alaska - Barrow Graham LP Ref core NGADG0002-212 (SPAdes) (version 2) | ecosystem: Environmental > Terrestrial > Soil > Wetlands > Peat... | reverse complement strand
CGCCAGCACGCGCGCTTTCGGGACAAGCCCAAAATCACCTGCAACGCCCGCATGGGCAGCCGTGAGTTAAAAAGCCACTGCGCCCTGGATGAGGCGACGATGGAGCTGCTGAAATTCGCCATGACCGACCTGAACCTCAGCGCCCGCGCTTATGACCGCGTCCTGAAAGTTGCCCGCACAATTGCCGATTTGGCCGGTGCGGAAAGGATTGCCAGCGACCACGTCTCGGAAGCGATTCAATACCGTTCGCTCGACAGACAAATCTGGACGTAAGGCCCTCCGCGCAAGGTGGCATCTCGCAGGGACCCCGTCGGGCTCCTCTGGAAAGTCACGCAGTTGACCTGTGGCGTCACAGCGCCAGGCAACATCTCCGCCAACCTGATGAGATTATCCGCCCCTGGCTGCGCTTGACATCCCGGTTCCCGGTTGGCAGCATTGTGGGAGTGTCGGACCTATGAAGAGCAAGACTCAAGACCGGATTCTTCCTCATCCGCGCAGCGCCAATGAATCCGCGCGGCGTTACCCAGCGCATGCCTGTCAGGTTACCGGAATGGACGTGCTCCGAGCCGGGCACGATGTCAAGGTGCTGCGCTACGAAACCCACGTAACCGCTAACGTATGATCTTTGTTTTTCGCCGGCTCACTCCTGGCCCCGCCTAATTGGCCACCCGCACTTGCCATGGCCCTGCTCGAAATCACTTGCACCTCCGCCGCGGGATATCTGCATATCCTTCTCCGCGGCCATATCACCAGCGCCACCGCGCCCCAGCTTGAGCAGACGCTCGCCGCCGCAATCGCAGGCCAGGCGGCCCCTCAGTGCGTCCTGGACCTGGGCGACCTGGTCTATACTTCCAGCGCGGGATTGCGCATCTTTCTCACCTTCGCCAAGCGGATGAAGAATGCCGGCGGCCAGTTGGTTTTTTGCGCGGTGCAACCGGCCGTGCATAAAGTTCTCGAGGTGTCGGGATTCACCCAGATTCTTACCCTCGTGCCAGATGTGACCGCCGCGCGCGACCTTTTCCTCCCCCGCTGAGCGTCCATGCATTCCGCCCCCCAGGCAAGCGGCTCGGACCGCGAATCCGCCACGCGAACCGCCGTCATCGCTGGCGGGATCGATGTCCTGGTGACCCTCGGCGCCCTTTTGGCCGCGCACTCGGCCGTCATCCTAGCGGACTTCTGCAAGACACTGCTCGAGTTCATGGCTGTCTTGCTCGCCTGGCTGACGATCCGCCGCATCCAGCAGGGCGCCCACCACCAGTTCGACTACGGCGTGGGCAAGCTCGAGAACCTCTCCAGCCTGATCGTCAGCCTGCTCATGTTTCTGTGCCTGGCGGTGATCATCGCCAACGCCACGTATTCCCTGACGCACCCGGCGCACATCAGCGGCATCGGCGTGTGGATCAGCGTCGTGTCGCAAATCCTGTACGCCGTCATCAACACCCGGCTGGTCCTGCAGTCGCGCCGGCTTGCCCGGGAACGCAATTCGCCGCTGCTGGAAGCACAGGCGGGGCTGTTCTTCTCCAAGGCCGTGGCCAACGGCTTCATCCTCCTCTCTCTCGGTCTCAGCACGTTGCTGGCGGCCTATTCGTGGTCGCTCTACATCGACCCCTGCGCTTCCCTGATCATCGCAGTCTCCATCCTGTTCGCCGCCCTTGGCATCTTCAAGAACTCGACCCTCGACCTGCTTGACCGGACCCTCGAGGAAGAACACCAGATTTGCATTCTTCGCGCCCTGGCCAGGCATTTCGATCGCTATGAAGAGCTGCGCGAGATCCGCTCGCGGCGTTCCGGCAGTCAGGTCTTCGTCGAGATCATCCTGGGATTTGCCCCCGCCCAACCCGCCGCCGAGATCGAGACCGCCGCCCGTCAACTCAAGCTCGAGCTCGAACGCGAAATCCCCGGCAGTCGCGTGACCATCGCCATTGCATAGTGCTCAAGGGGGGCGAAACCGGTTCACGCAAAGAGTTCAGGACTTTGAAACACATTTGCGAGAATTCACCACCCGTTTGCGAATAATGGAACCGCCACTCCACACCGCCGGTGATGATGGAGAACATCGTTGTATTGTTCCGGCAGTTGTGGACGTAAGCCATCCCGCTCGGCTCAGGGCCTGAGGAAGACCAGCGCCTCTTGCTCAGTCGTATCGGCCCGCAGCCAGACACGCTGCTCGGCATCGCTACAGTCAATCACGCGGACGACCTCTGCCAGGCTGGCTGCGCTGCTTTCGAGCTCCAGCAGCCGGTTCGGCGCCTTGCGAAACCATTCGTCGTTGATGCTGTTGCCGGTCTTTTTCGGGAAGTAGGCCACATACAACATGTCGTGCTCGACCAGGTCATTGAAGAAGTGCGTGCCGAGAGACACATCCGGGATGAGGCTTTCGTGCATCGCCACGACTTCGCACACGACGGAGGCGCGGCTGATTTCGGTAAACGAGACCGGAATGCCCAACGAAGGGCTGTGGGTGCCCCAGCGGCCGGGCCCGATCAGCATGAGTCCCCGATCATCAACGGCATGGAGCCGGTTGAGCTTCCCGATCAGCCGGGCGACCGCATAGCGGGCCTGCTCGGGCAGCGCCGCGTACTTGTCCGTGACGATATAAATGATCCGGCTGAGGGGTTGTTCGCGCGACACGCCGATCACGGCCCCATGAGCGGAAAGGAGTGTGGTATGCGTGGTCTGAGCAGGAAGCGACATTCCGCCGATCTCGCGCCGGATCTGGAACGTGCGGCACTGGAGCAAGTGGATGCGATAGGAGCCGTCGCCGAGGAAGTTGAGCGTGAATTCAATGTCCACCGGGTGCTCATAGACCGACTCGAGGATATCAAGCATGCGGTGCAAGTCGCGTGCCACCGGCGTTTCCCGGAGCAACCGGTCGAACGTAATGTGGGGAAATCCCTGGGCGGTCCGGGTGAGGTACAGGTCGAGTGGGAAGTCGGGTCCCTGCTCAATGACGTCCTGGAAAGGCAGCGAGACGAATTTGTCTTCCTGCAGGTCGAGGCAGTCCATGCGCCGCTGCGAATGCTCGCACATATCGTCAACATCCGCCTCGGGCCGCCGGGAGGGCGCGTTGAGCGCCACCAACCGGGTGTAGTCGTCGTCGCTGCGGTCAACGGCCCGGGTGCCGAGGCCGAAGACCAGCCGCACGACGCCGGCCTGCGGTTCGATATCTTTGTGCCACGCAAACGGGTTGAAGGAGAGGCCGACGCCGGCGGCTTGCGGATAATAATAACGGCCATTGGGCGCGCCGCTCACGCGCATGATGAGCAACGCCATGCGCTCCGCGCTCTCCAACAGCCCGCGGCGCTTCCGATAGAGCAGCGCCTCTTCATCGAGCACGCTCGCATAAACGCGGCGCACAGCCTCGATCAACGCCTGCTTGCGCTTCTCGCGCGAGCCGCGGTTGGTGACGAAGACGCTCTCGTATTTCCCGGAAAACGCATTGCCGCGGGCGTCCTCGAGGATGGAACTGGAGCGCACGATGTAGGGGGATTCGCCGAAATAATCCAGCATGCCCTGAAATTGCTCAAGAATCCCCGGCGGGAAATGTCCCTCCAGGATGCGTTTGCGGCCTTCGTCCCGCCCTTGGAGGAAAGACTCCGGTTTCTTTTGGTGCTCGCGAAGCCACCAGACGTTATTCTGCACCAGGAACGTGATGAACACCTCGGCCCCCACGAAGAAGGAATCATGCGCCTCCAGACGGGCGGCCAGGTCGGGGTCGCGCTCGCGCAGAATCGCGCGGGCGACGAGCATGCCGAGGGTTTTTCCGCCGACCGAGCCGATCCCGATCATGCGGTCGCGGAGGGCCAGAAAGTCCTCGAGCTTCAAGAAACGCTCCACCAGCCCGGCGATTCCTGAGCGATGCACGCGCAGCGCCCAGCGCACCCGCCGCAGCGTTTCCTCCAGCCGCTCCGGCGAGCAGCGGCCTTCGCGACATTCCTCGGCCACCGTTTCAGCATCGCGGAAGAGCTGCCGCCAGTAGCCCACCCGCCGATCGCTCTGCAGGCGCGGCCACTGCGTGTGCGAGAGGATGGGGGCCAGCACGGCGCTCTCCTTCACCGGCCGGAACTGGTCGGCGCTGCGCACATGCAGCGTGTTCATGACATCCCGCGACCGGTACTGGACCTTAACCGGCCGGATGTAGAGCCGCCCTTCCAGCCGGAACACATCGAGCATGAACTGCGTGGTGCCGCGGATCGGCTCGATCGCATAGGCTGAGTGCCGGTCGCGGTAGATGCCGAAGTAGGTCACCGTCTCCAGGTCCAGCAGCCGCGGGCAGGTGAGCTGGAAGAAGTTGCCGAGGCTCTGGTCGGAGCCCCACGTATCGGCGAGGTGCGACAGGCAGTCGAACACATAGAGCGTGCCCGGGCCGGCGGTTTCGATCACGTCATGCACGCTGTGCACAAATGCTTCGAAGCCGCACCTGGGATCCAGGTCGTGTTGCTCGATGCCGGGCGCCGGCGACAGCAGCGCCGGGTGATCGGCAAAGCGGAAGTAAACCAGACGGCGGCCCATCGCCTGGGCCGCCGCCGCATAAGGCGACACAAACTCCTGATAGTCAGCGATCGCATTCACCTCCCACACGATATTGTCGCCCGGCTCGATGCCGCTCAGCACCGCATCGAGCCCTGGCAGGCCAGTCGTCGCTGGAGGTTGGTTCCGCATGCTCATCTACTGGCCCCGGAACACCCACCGGCTTGCTTCAGACCAATCCCTGGTCGAGCATCGCATCGGCCACTTTGACGAAGCCGGCGATGTTGGCGCCTATCACGTAGTTCCCGGGCACACCGTAATCCTCGGCCGTTGCGCGGCAGTTACGGTGGATATCGATCATGATGCGATGCAGCCGTTGATCCACTTCCTCGCGGTTCCAGCCCAGGCGCATCGAGTTTTGTGTCATCTCCAGGCCGGAGGTGGCCACACCGCCAGCGTTGGCGGCTTTGCCGGGGCCATAGAGGATGCCGGCTTGCAGATAGGTATCAATGGCCTCGGGTGCGGACGGCATATTCGCGCCCTCGGAGACCAGCTTGCAGCCATTCTTGAGCAGCGTCTTCGCGTCCTCGCCGCTGATCTCGTTTTGGGTGGCGCTCGGAAAGGCGCAGTCGCACGGTACCGACCAGGGCCGTTCACCCGGGATGTAGGTGGCGCGGAACTTCTCCGCATACTCCTTAATGCGCCCGCGGCGCACGTTCTTGAGGTCCAGCACCCACGCCAGCTTCTCCGGGTTGAAACCGGCCGGATCATGGATGGTGCCGTTAGAGTCAGATAAGGTCACGGGCTTGGCTCCGCATTGGAGGAGCTTCTCGATGGTGTATTGCGCCACATTGCCGGAGCCGGAGACGGTGCAGACCTTGCCCGCGAGCGAATCGTTGCGGGTTTTTAGCATTTCCTCGGCGAAATAGACGGCGCCGTAGCCGGTGGCCTCCGGCCTGACGAGCGAACCGCCCCAGTTGAGCCCTTTGCCTGTAAGCACCCCGGAGAACTCGCCCTTAAGCCGCTTGTACTGGCCGAACAGGTAACCGATCTCGCGGCCACCTACGCCGATGTCACCCGCGGGAACGTCCGTATCGGGGCCAATGTGCCGGAAAAGCTCAGTCATGAAGCTCTGGCAGAAGCGCATTACCTCGCCCGCTGACTTGCCTTTCGGGTCGAAGTCAGAGCCGCCTTTGGCGCCACCCATCGGCAGCGTGGTGAGCGAGTTCTTGAAAACCTGCTCGAACCCGAGAAACTTGAGGATGCCGAGGTTGACGCTCGGGTGAAAACGCAGGCCGCCCTTGTACGGTCCGATGGCGCTGTTGAATTGCAGACGAAACCCTCGGTTGACCTGCATCTGACCGGCATCGTCCTGCCAGGCAACGCGGAATATGATTTGTCGTTCCGGTTCCACAATCCGCTCGAGGATATGCGCATCCCGGTACTTGCGATGCCGCTTAAGGACCGGCGCGAGAGACTCGAGCACTTCACGCGCGGCTTGAAGGAACTCAGGCTCGCCCGCATTCCGGCGTGCCACCACATCGAGGACTTCTGCAATATAAGTATTCATTTATTGGATTTCTCTGAACCGGCGCCACGGCCGGTGCGCCACATTACGACCTCGGGCTTGGGGGACGCAAGCCTGGATCTGAAGACATCGAAAGCGTGTTGCTGCGGATCTGGTTTGGATCACAGTCGCCCGCAAACGCCCACGCATGGACGAGCTTGCCGCTTCCAACCCGTCTTCGCCCCGACGGATTTCTACCAGACGCCGGCGGCCTTGGCCTTCCATAGCGGCCCGTCCGGATGACGATACTGTCATGCGGGTTTCATCCTGCCGTCACACGGGTTTGGTGAGCTGCGCGGCGCCGGAAACAATTCCGGCAGACGAAGAGCGTCATGTAGTTCTTGATTTGTTTAGCCGTTTCCAATTGAGTTAACGCCACTTGAAGTATTGGCCAGCCATCATTGCGTTGGGGCTGGTGGCCGGATGCGCCCGGTTCCACCCGCAACCGCTGTCTCCGGCGGAGACCGCTGCCGGCTTGGAAAGCCGTTCGCTGGACAATCCCGACCTCAAGGCGTTCCTGGAAAAGAATCTCAAGCGTGAACTGAGCGCTTGGCCGGCGGCGAAGTGGGATTTCGAGATGCTCACGCTGGCCGCATTTTACTATCAGCCGAGCCTCGATGTGGCACGGGCGCGTTGGGCGGTGGCGGAGGCTGGGAAAATCACGGCTGGGGGGCGGCCCAATCCGACACTCAACGTCACGCCTGGCTACAACACTACAACCCTGACGCCTTCTCCGTGGATGCCACTTGGGTCCCTCGACATTCCGATAGAGACGGCGGGCAAGCGCGGCTATCGCATTGCCCAGGCGGCGGGGCTTTCGGAATCGGCGCGGTTGAACATCGCGTCGGTCGCCTGGCAAGTGCGGAGCGGAGTAAGGCGGAGCCTGGTGGCGCTCCAGGCAGCGCAAGAGGCGGAGGTGTTGCTGCGGGAGCAGCAAGGCTTCCAGACCCAGAATCTTGGTCTGCTGGAGCGCCAACACGAGGCGGGCGCAGTCTCGGCTTTTGAAGTCAGCCAGGCGGGCATCGCGGCGGACAACGCGCGTCTCGCGTTGCGGGACGCCGAGCGGCAAAGCGCCGAGGTCCGGGTTCAGTTGGCCGAGGCCGTTGGCGTCCGGGCCAACGCGCTTGAAGGGGTGAAATTCACGTTCGAGAGCTGGGGCGAGTTGCCCGGCGAAGCTTCTCTGGCCGACGCTCGTCGGCAGGCTTTGCTTAATCGCTCGGATATCCTGAGCGGGCTGGCCGATTATGCCGCCAGCCAGGCTGCGCTGCAACTGGAAATCGCCAAACAGTATCCCGACGTCCACTTGCAGCCCGGCTACCAATTCGATCAGGGGGATAACAAATGGTCGCTCGGAATTACGGTCGAGCTGCCGGTCCTGAACCAGAATCAGGGGCCGATTGCCGAGGCCAAAGCACGGCGCGCGGAAGCGGTGGCCCGATTCAACGCGCTCCAAGCCAGTGTTCTTTCCGAGATTGACCGTGCCATGGCGGGGTATCGCGCGGCGTTGCAGAAGCGGGCGGACGCCGATGAGTTGCTGGCCCGATCGCAGAAGCAGGAGCAGAGGTCGCGCGCGATGTTGGACGCGGGCGAGATTTCCAAGGGGGATTTGGTTGCGCTGCGCCTGCAACTGAGCGCATCCTCGCTGGCCCGTCTCGATGCGCTGGTCAAATCGCAGCAGGCGCTGGTGCAGTTGGAAGACGCGCTGCAAAGTCCTTTGGGTCTGCCGGCCTCCGTCTGGCAGACCTCGCCACGAGTTTCGGAATCCCACCAAGCGGACACTCACCCATGAAAAAGACCGTCTTCATCATCGTCCTCCTGGCTGCCGCGGCGGGTCTCGCCTGGCTGGTCTGGTTCAAGCCGGCCAAACCAGAGGAGGCCGAGAAGAAGCCTGACACGGAGGTCCCGGTCCACGTCGGCAAGATCAAACGCGTTACACTGCGAGGCTATGTCACAGCCTACGGCACGGTCGAGGCGGAACCGGCTGGCGAGCGTCCGGCAGCCAGTGCCCGGGTGGCGCCGTCTGTTCCCGGAGTGGTGACAGAAGTCAAGTGCGTGGAAGGTCAGCGTGTGGACAAAGGGGCGTTGTTGTTCCAGCTCGACAGCCGGGTGGCAGATGTGGCCGCAGCCTTCGCCGAAAAGAGTCTGGAGCGGCAGAAGAAACTGGTCCAGGTGGAAGGCACATCGCAAAAGGCCTTGCAGGAAGCCGAGCAACAACTGGCCGCCGTCCGCGCGCAGCAAGCGCTGCTGCGAGTGCAGGCACCCCTCGCTGGCACGGTGGTGCGCATAAACGTGAGGCCGGGCGAAGCGGTGGACCTGACGACCACTCTGGCGGAGGTGGTTGATCTGGACCGGCTCGTTGTCAGTGCCCAGGTGCCCAGCAGCGAACTGGCTGCGATCAAGGCGGCGCAACCTGCCGAAGTGCTCGCGGACAAGTCCGGGCCGCCGGTCCTGGGCACGGTGACCTACATCAGTTCGGAGGTGGACGCAAAAACCGGCACGGCGCTCGTGCGCGCCAGCGTGCCAGCTAACTCCGGTCTGCGGCCCGGCCAGTTTGTGACGCTGCGCATTGTCAGCGAGGAGCACAAGGACCGTCTGGCCGTGCCGGTGGAGAGCGTAGTGAAAGACGCTGAGGGCAGCACCGTCATCGCGCTGGTCCAGGGCGATAAGGCGGCCCAAAAGGCAGTGAAAACCGGGCTGCGCGAGGGCGGCTTGATCGAAGTGGAGGCGGACGGCTTGCAGGCGGACATGCCGGTGGTGACGGAAGGCGCTTATGGGCTGCCCAAGGAAACCAAGATCCGTGTGTTGGCGGAAGGGCATTAGACAGAAAGATGGGAGACAGCAAAATGGAATCGAAATCCGGTGCGGGCCAAAGAGTGAAGCCCTTGGGAAGAAGGGAATCTCCTTCCCATTTTTCTGTCTATGATCTTTCTGTCTTCCTCTTTCTTCTGTTATGACACGCACCTCAGTTGTGGGCCAATTTGCCACCCGCCATTCGCTCGCCATTGCGTTCATCAGCCTGGCGTTGTGCCTTGCGGGCATCTACGCGGCATTCAAGCTTCCGTCCTCCGTCTTTCCCCAGACCAATTTCCCGCGCGTCGTGATCCTGGTGGACAACGGGGTGATGCCCGCCGACGAGATGATGGCGACCATCACGCGGCCCATCGAAGAAGCGATGAAGGATATTCCCGGGGCCGTTACGGTGCGCTCCACCACCGGCCGCGGCTCGGCGGAAATCAGCGTCTTCTTCAATTGGCAGGTGAATATGATTCAGTCGGAGCTGTACGTGAACAGCCGCCTCTCGCAAATCCGCTCGGCGCTGCCGGCGACCGCCAGCGCGACGGTTTGGCGGCTGACGTTTTCGGCCTTCCCCATTATCGGCGTGAGTCTCATCAGCCCGCAGCGCAGCATCACTGAGCTATGGGAGACGGCGCGCTACGAACTCAAGCCGCGCTTCCTGCGCATTCCCGGCGTCGCGCGCGTTGATCTCGTGGGCGGACGCACGCCGGAGTATCACGTCGTGGTTGACCCGGTGCGCTTGCAAACGGCCAACCTCAGCCTGGCGCAGGTCACCGACGCCCTGGAGAAGAATAATCTCATCACGCCGACCGGCATGCATGAAGAGAATCACACGCTCTACCTGGCCGTGGTGGATGGCCGCGTTCACAGTATCCAGGACCTCGAGGACCTCACCGTGACCGTCGTGAACACGCATCCGGTTCGCATTAAGGACTTCGCCCGCGTCGAGCGCGGGCCGGAGCCGGTCTTCAACGTGGTCACCGCCGAGGGGCAGAACGCCGTGCTCCTCAACATCCGCAGCCAGGCTGACGGCAGCACGCTCGACATCGCCAAGGCCCTCCAGCAGGTGCTCCACGACTTGAAAAGGGATCTCCCGCCGGACATGAAGACCGCCTATTACTACGACCAATCGCTGTTCGTCCGGGCGTCGGTTCGGAGTGTATGGGACGCCATTGTCTTCGGCCTGATCCTCTCCGTGCTCATCATCTACTTGTTCCTGAAGAATTGGGGCATCACGTTCACCGCCATCCTGGTCATCCCTGTGACCGTGCTCATCACGCTGGTGGCGATGTGGATGGTTGGCATGAGCTTCAACCTGATGACGCTGGGCGGCATTGCCGCGGCCATGGGGCTGGTGATTGATGATGCCATCGTGGTGGTGGAGGCAATTTACGCCAAGATTGCCGCGGGCCGCCCTCGACTCGAAGGCATTCAGGAGGCCATCGGGGAGATCTT
>Ga0209014_10002697_pt1 | contig 10291 bp, 7 predicted proteins | sample BarGraNGADG00212_FD_184491 | JGI IMG/M metagenome (GOLD analysis project Ga0209014, IMG submission 184491) | Arctic peat soil microbial communities from Barrow, Alaska - Barrow Graham LP Ref core NGADG0002-212 (SPAdes) (version 2) | ecosystem: Environmental > Terrestrial > Soil > Wetlands > Peat... | reverse complement strand
GCGCTTTGCCTTCGGTTAGGCGCCGCGGCACACGGCTACCCGGGTCAGGCGTCGGCAGCCTGCCCCTTGCGCATGTCGATCACACGTTGGGCTTTGCCTTCGCTCCGCTCGATCGATCCGGGCTCTTTGAAGCTGACCTCCACGGAGATCCCGATGATGTCCTTGATGTTCTTCTTGATGCGCTTCTTCAAGTCGATGAGGATGTCGTGCTCTGTGAAGACCGATATTTCGTCGAGAGACAGCACGGCTTCCGAGACGTCGCGGTATAGGTCTGGAGAGATCTCTACCTGCACGTCCATCATGTCCATCGCGCCTTTCCGGCTGACCACCAGCCGGTAATGCGGCTCCACGTTGGGGGCCATGAGCAGCACCGATTCCACCTGGCTGGGGAAGACGTTGACCCCGCGGATGATGAGCATGTCGTCTGTGCGTCCATACACCCGGTCCATCCTCACGAGCGTGCGCCCACAGATGCACGGTTCCGGATTAAGCCTCGTGATGTCCCCGGTGCGGTAGCGGATGAGCGGTATCCCCTCTTTGGTGAGCGTGGTGATGACGAGCTCGCCCTGCTCGCCGTAGTCGAGGACCTTGCCGGTGTCGGGATCGATGATCTCCGGGAAGAAGTGGTCTTCGTTGATGTGGAGGCCCGATTGGGCGTCCACGCACTCGCAGGAGACCCCGGGCCCGACGATTTCCGAAAGACCGTAGATGTCGCAGGCTTTGATGTTCCATTTCTGTTCGAGGTCGCGGCGCATCCCCTCGGACCAGGGCTCGGCGCCGAACACCCCCACGCGAAGTGGCAAGCTGGTGACGTCCATGCCCAGTTCCTGCGACACGTCCCACAGATACAGCATGAAGCTCGGAGTGCAGCAGATGACCGAGGAGCCGAAGTCCTTCATCAGCATCAGTTGGCGCTGGGTGTTGCTGCCCGAGATGGGAAGGACGGAGGCCCCGAGAAGCTCGGCTCCGTAGTGAGCGCCGAGCCCACCGGTGAACAGCCCATAACCGTAGGCCACGTGGACGACGTCCTCATCGGTGGTTCCTACTCCGGCCAGCACGCGGGCCATGACTTCCGCCCACATGTTGATGTCGTTGCGGGTGTACCCGACGGTGGTCGGCTTGCCCGTGGTGCCGGAGGAGGCGTGGATGCGCACGATCTCCTTCAGCGGTACGGCGAAGAGCCCGAACGGATAGCTGTCGCGGAGGTCCCGCTTGCGGGTCATAGGCAGGCCGACGAGGTCTCCGAGTCCGCGCACTTGCTCTGGCTTTACCCCGGCTGTATCGAAGAGATCGCGATAGAACGGGACGCGCGAATAGACCCTGTTGACGAGGGTGACCAGTCGTTCGCCCTGGAGTCGCCTGAGCTCGCCGCGGCTCATGCACTCGTGTTCCCGATCTCGGATCATGATGGCGTTCCCTTCAGGATTCGTCCTCGCTGCTGATGCCGCGGCAAGGCTTCCCCTCTGCCGCCAGCCTTGAGATGGTATCGGTGGCGGGTGCGACCGTCAACCGCCGCGACGGCCGCGTTTCCCATGGGGCGACCGCGCCCACGACTTGACCTGCGTCTGCGGCTTGAACGTCGAGCGAGGAGCCTCGTGTCCGCGGCCGGCGGATTTCGCGGTACCGCCGGTCTTGGCGTCGGCACCGGCTTTGTCGCGGCCGGCCGCCGGGCCCAATGTGAACGCCGAAGGGCAGATATCTTGGAGCAGGCAGTCGCCGCAACGCGGCCGTTGGCCGGTGCAGACAGCGCGTCCATGCTCGATGAGCAGGTACGTGAGTCGGAACCAGTCGTCGCGGGGCACGATCTGCATGAGCTCCGTCTCGATCTTGTTCGAGTCGTCGGATTCCACGAGGCCCAGGCGCTGGCTGAGCCGGTTCACGTGGGTGTCGACGGCGATGCCGGCGTCCGGATCGGAAGCGAAGGCCTCGGGATAGGCGTTGCCCAGCACGATGTTCGCCGTCTTCCGGGCGACTCCAGGGAGGGTGAGGAGCTCAGCCATGGTGGCCGGCACCTCCCCGCCAAAATCGGCCAGGATTTGTTGCGCGGATTCCAGGATGTGTCTTGCCTTGTTGTGGTAGAAGCCGGCAGGCCGGACGGCCACTTCGAGCTCGGCAAGGTCGGCGCCCGCGTAGTCCTCCACCGTGCGGTACTTCTTGAAGAGCTTCGTGGTGACCTCGTTCACCTTCTTGTCGGTGCACTGTGCGGACAAGATGACGGCGACGAGCAGCTCCCACGGATTGCTGAAGCCGAGCACGATGCCGGCCTCGGGGTACTCAGACTTGAGCCTGCTGATCACCTCGGCGGCTTGAGCTTTGGGGTCGTCCACCATGGTCATTTCACCGCTTCCTGGCTGTCTCGCTTGGTGCAGGGCCCGGACGCCGACATGATACGGCATCTCGGCCTGGAACCGCCGCCGAGTACCAGGGGGGTCCCAGGGGCGGAGAGGAACGTGTAGGATGACAGCGGTGGCTTCACCGGGCGGCCACGTGACGCGACCAGACGGGGTGGGCGGCGGATGAGGGCGGGGAGATGAGGGCTAGAGGTGCAGCGCTGGCGGGCTCCGCCGTTCTCCTTTGCCTCGGTTTCCTGTTGACCACCCTCTTCTTGGGGTTCTGGCCTGGAGCCGCGGGCGCGGAACCTACCAGCACCCAGCCGCAAGCCGTTAGCTCGGTCGCCACCTCGCCCCCGACCACTTCCGTGCCGGCCCCAGATACCACGACCACTTCCGTGCCGGCACCGGTGCCCCCTGCCGCTGACATCTCCGACGTGGCCGCTCCGACGATCTCCCTGGACCCCATCGGCAACGGGTGGCCCTCGCTTTCACGTGTCATCGACCGCGGCCCCGGTGGCCGGCGCTGGGTCGCCCTGACCTTCGACGATGACTACAACCCCGACCTCACCCTGTCTGTGCTTCGCACTCTCCGTCTGACGGCAACCCCGGCTACCCTCTTTCTCACCGGAAATGCAAACTTGGCCAGCCAGGAGATCGTAGACACAATCGCCCGCGACCCGCTGCTGGAGGTGGCCGACCATGCGGGTCACCATGTCGATCTCACCGAGCGCGACACCGCTTTTCTCAAGGAGAACATCGGCGGGGGAGTGGAGTCGTATCGGCAGATGACCGGTGCGCACACTTCTTTCTTCTTCCGTCCGCCGGGCGGGCATTTCAATCCGCAGGTGCTGAGCATCGCAGCCCAGAAGGGCTTCCTCGACACCGTGACTTGGGATTCCAGCCCCGGCGACTATCTGGGGCCTAGCGCCGCGGACATCGTGGCGAACATCATGTCAACCATCCGTCCAGGCCGCATCATCCTGCTCCATTTTAACGCACCGAACACCGCGAACGCTCTTCCCCAACTCATCCGCTCGATAAAGGCTCGCGGCTACAAGCTGGTGACCCTGTCGCAGTTGCTCAAGGGCAGCCGGGCCTTCTACGACGTGCGCCCCGACGATCCGGCATACGACGCGGTGAGCTACATGAGCCGCACCGGCCTGCTTCGCGGATTCCCCACCGGCGACTACGGCGCCATGGAAGGTCTTTCTAGGCAAGATCTTGCCCGCGCTCTCGTCCTGGGTCTCGGGCTACATACCACGGAAGTGGACACCAGCCATCCCACCTTCGCCGACGTCCTGCCTCCCACCAGCGACACCGCTGACGGGAGCGGCAGCCAGATGGCTCGCTTCGACTACATCGAGGAAGCGGTCGCTCACGGGCTCATGCAGGGAGGCAAGGGCAGTGACGGCCAGGCGTTGTTCTGGCCGAAAGCGACCGTGCGAAGGATCGACCTGGCTCTGGCCGTGGCCAAGGCGGCTGGCCTTCCGACCTCGCCGACAATCACGCCGGGCGTCACGACCACTACCTCGGCGACCACGCTGCCGTTCACCGACCTGCCTGCGCAGGCGCAGCAGGCGGTGGCGGCCGTGGTGCAGGCAGGGTTCGTCACCGCCGATGGCGGCACCTTCCGGCCGTGGGAACCGGAGAGCCGCAGTCACGCGGCGCGCGTGTTGCTGCGGCTGTTCTCGGCGCTGGGGCTGGCTCAGAAGTAGGTCGGCCGCCGAGCGGCCGCTGCCTTTGCCGCGGCGCTAGCAGACCGGCGAGCGTTTCCCCAGTTCGAAAGCTCTCAGGTTGGCGTCCACCGTCTTGGGCGGCACGACCCGGCGGATGATGGTCTCCCAGGTCTCCGCGGCGAATGGCAACGTGCATGACACCGCCCCCAGCATCACCACGTTGACCGATTTCACGCTGCCGGCTGCCTCGGCTAGGGCGTTCGCCTCGACGGCGTGGACGCGGGGCCAGGCGGCCTTGATGCGCTCATCGATGTCGGCGGGATATTCTGCCAGCCCCGCGGCTACCGGGCTGGGATTCACGCGTAGGGTGTTGTAGACGACGAGGCCGCCCGGTCTTAGCCAGTGGACGTAACGGAGCGCTTCCAGTGCTTCAAACGACAGCAGGATGTCGGCAGTGCCGGGGGTGATGAGCGGCGACCAGACTTTGCCCCCGAAGCGCAGGTGGCTCGTCACGCTGCCCCCGCGCTGGCTCATGCCGTGGACCTCGCTCTGCTTGACGTCGTACCCCTCGGCCATGGCGGCCTGGCTGAGGACATAGCTTGCAAGGACGACCCCCTGGCCGCCCACGCCGGAGATCAGCAGGTTGATCATGGAGCCCCCTTTTCGCCGGCCGCAGTGTCGCCTGGGGCCGGCGCGACAGCTGGGGGCGCCGGGCTACCCGACGCGACGCCTCGGGCTGGCGCAGTTCCCGGCGCGACGATGGCCTCGAACCGGCAGAGCTGAGCGCAGATGCCGCAGCCGTTGCATTGGTCGGCGAGAATCTGCACCTTGCGGCCGCCGTCCGCGTCGTTGATCAGACTGAGAGCGATGCATCCGGCCTGGAGGCAGCGCTTGCAACCGTTGCAGAGGTCGGCGTCGACGAACCAGGGCTCGCGCTTGATCTTGTACTCGAGCACGCATGGTGACTTTGCGATGACCACGGAAGCCTCGTTCGCCGCCAACTCCTCGCGCAGCACGCGCTCGACCTCGGTCATGTCGAGGGGATCGATCTCGATCACCCGGTTGATTCCGAACCCGCGGCAGATGGTCGGGATATCCGCCACCGGAGCCGGCCGGCCCATGAGGGTCTTGCCGGTGCCTGGGTTCTCCTGGCCGCCGGTCATGCCGGTGGTGCGGTTGTCCAAGATGATGGTGAGAGTGCGGCCGCCGTTGTAGGCGATGTCGAGAAGCGGAGTGAGGCCCGAGTGGAAGAAGGTGCTGTCCCCGATGACGGCCACCGACTTGGCGCGCAGGTCCAGCTTGGCGCCTTCCGCCGGCGGGGCCGTCACTTGTCCCATGCCGTGGGCGATGCTGATGCTCGCTCCCATGCAGACGCATGAGTTCATGGCCTCGAACGGCGGCAAGGCGCCCAGCGTGTAGCAGCCGATGTCGCCGCTCACGAACACCTTGAGCTTCTTGAGGACGGTGAACACGCCGCGGTGCGAGCAGCCCGGGCATAGGGTCGGGGGACGGTTGGGGAGATCGTCGTCGACCGGTCGCGGGACCGGGATCAGGTCGGTGGTCACGCCGGGGACGTCGTCGGCCGCCAGCGCCCGGGCGATGAGGCCGGGGTCGAACTCGCCGCACAACGGCAACATGTCTTTGCCCCCGTCGACCCGTATGCCCATGAGTTCGATGAGCTCCTCCAGGAAGGGGTCAAGCTCCTCCACCACATACAGCTTCTCCACGCTCTCGCGGAAATCGGCGATGAGTCCGGCCGGGAGCGGGTAGGTGAGCCCCAGCTTGAGGAAACTCGCCTCGGGGAAGGCTTCCCGGGCGTACTGGTAGGCGGCGCCGCTCGCGATGATGCCCACGCGGGAGTCACCCATGTCCACCTGGTTGAGAAGCGTGGTTTCCGCGTACTCGGCCAGGTCGAGGAGGCGCTGCTCCACGATCGGGTGGCGCTTGATAGCGTTCGAAGGGAGCATCGTGTACTTGTCGGTGGCTTTCTCAAAGATGGTGATGGGCGTCAGTGCCGGGCGGTCTCCCAATTCCACGAGGTTCTTCGAGTGAGCGATGCGCGTGGTAGTGCGGAAGAGCACCGGGGTGTCGAACCGCTCGCTGAGCTCGAAGGCTATCTTGAGAAAATCCTTGGCTTCGGTGCTGTCTGCGGGCTCGACGAGCGGCAGTTTGGCGAACTTTGCGTAGTTACGATTGTCTTGCTCGTTCTGGGAGGAGTGCATGGCGGGGTCGTCCGCGGTGACCAGCACCAAGCCGCCCTTGACACCGGTGTAGGACGCGGTGAAGAGGGGATCGGCCGCCACGTTGACGCCCACGTGCTTCATGCACACCAAGGCGCGGGCGCCGGCCATGGACGCCCCCAGGCCCACTTCCATGGCCACCTTCTCGTTGGGCGACCACTCGCTGTAGATGTCCTGGTAGCCGGCGACGGCCTCGAGGATCTCGGTGCTGGGCGTACCGGGGTAGGCGGCAGCCAGTCTGACCCCGGCTTCCCAGGCGCCGCGGGCGATCGCTTCATTCCCGGACAGGATCTCGCGCATCGGCACTCCTTCGGATCGGGCTGCGCCCCAGCCCCTTCTAGAGGCGCGGACGGCCTCGTACGTGCTCGGATGTTTTTACCAGATTTTGCCGAGGGCTGCTTGGGCGGGTGGACGCTTGGCCGGCCCCTGAGCCGGGCTCGCTGGCTACACCGTGGTAAACTCTTGAAGCGCACATAACAGGTGCGTTGTCCTGGGCACTGCGGCGTTCTCCAGCAATCCGCCTACCTCCACGACTCTCACCCGGTGAGTCAACCGGCTCATGGAGAGGCATAGGCCTTGATTCCCTCGCCTATGCGCCCGTGATCCGCGTTTTGGGCCTCTCGGCCACTGCCCTTGGCGCTTACTCGTACGCGCAAGAAGCGCGTGGCCAGGAAGAGGAACAAGAATGCCGAACCAGCAACAAAGCTCGCATCCCGCCAGGATCGCGGTGATAGGCAACTACATCCCACGACGCTGCGGTATCGCCACGTTCACCACAGACCTTGCGGAATCCTTGGCGGCCGAGGCCCCAGGAAGCGAGGTGTGGGCGGCAGCCATGAACGACGTGCCCGAAGGATACCCCTATCCGAGCAGGGTGCATTTTGAGATGAACGAGCAAAACCGCGGCGACTATCGACTAGCGGCGGAGTTTCTGAACATAAACGGGATCGAGGTCGCGAGTCTGCAGCACGAGTATGGCATCTACGGCGGGCCGGCGGGCGGCTTCATCCTCGAGCTCATAGGCAGGCTGCGGATGCCTGTCGTGACCACGCTTCACACGGTGTTGAAGGATCCCACCCCGGATCAGATCAAAGTGACGTCGGAGATCGCCCGTCTCTCGGCGAAGCTGGTGGTGATGAGTCGCCGGGCGGCCGGCTTCCTTCGCGACATCTACGAGGTGCCGGAAGAGAAGATCGCGTTCGTCCACCACGGGATCCCCGACCTCTCGTTCGTAGACCCCAGCTACTACAAGGACCAATTCGGGGTCGAGGGCCGCACCGTCGCCGCCACTTTCGGGTTGCTCTCGCCCAACAAAGGCATAGAGCACATGATCGCCGCCATGCCTGAGATCGTGAAAAGCCACCCCGAGTTCATTTACCTGGTGCTGGGCGTGACACATCCCAACGTGAAGAAACACGAGGGTGAGCGATATCGCACGTCGCTTCAGCGCCTAGCCGCCAAGTTGGGCATCTCCGAGAACGTCCGGTTCCTGAATCGGTTCGTCGATATCGAGGAGCTGTGCGAGTTTCTCGGGTGCGCCGATGTGTACGTCACCCCCTACGGGAATGAGGCGCAGATCACGTCGGGTACCTTGGCGTATGCCATGGGCAGCGGTAAGCCCGTCGTTTCCACGCCCTATTGGTACGCCGATGAGATGCTGGCGGAGGGGCGCGGTGTGATCACGCCCTTCGGCGACGCGGAATCGCTCAGCGCCAACGTCCTCGGCCTTCTGGACGATCCGGTACGCCGGCACGCTATTCGAAAAAGGGCGTACCTGTTCACCCGCGACGCCGTGTGGAGCAAGGTCGCGCAGGAATACTTCAAGGTGTTCGTGGAGGCCAAAGAGCGCGGTCAAAGACAGCCGACCCGGCGGTTCCGGCCCCGGGCGGTCCTCCCGGCCACCGCGCCGTTGCCCGAGATCAATCTCGAGCACCTGCGCCGGATGACCGACACCACGGGCCTTCTACAGCACAGCAAATTCAACATACCCGACCGCGCACACGGCTACTGCACCGACGACAACGCCAGGGCTCTCGTGCTTACCGTGTCCGCCCAAGACCTGCTGTCCCGAGATGAGGGTCTTGCATCGATGAGCGCGTGCTATCTGGGCTTCTTGGCTCACGCGCTCAATCCCGGTACGGCGCGCTTCCGCAACTTCATGTCGTACGACAGGCAGTGGGAGGAGGCCGAAGGCTCGGAGGATAGCCAAGGCCGCGCGCTGTGGGCTCTCGGAGTCACGGTCGCACGCGCTCCCGACAAAGGCCAGCTGGCGGCGGCCACCTCGCTGTTCAACCGGGCGCTCCCAGCTGCGGAGACTTTCAAGCACCTTCGCGCCATGGCCCTGGCTCTGATCGGCATCAACGCCTACCTGGGTAGGTTCGCCGGCGACAGCGGAGCGAAGCGGGTCGCAAGGATGCTTGGGCGACGAATCCTCCGGGACTTCCGGCGGAATGCCACCGCCGATTGGTACTGGTTCGAGGACATCCTCACCTACGACAACGGGAAACTTGCCCAAGCTCTGGTCGTGACAGGCACCTTCCTCGAAGACGCGAAAATGGTGGAAGTGGGTGTCAAGGCTCTTGAATGGCTCACCGAGGTGCAGTCCGCGGACGGCATATTCCGGCCAGTGGGCAACGATGGCTGGTATCGAAGAGGCGGCCACCGGGCGCGGTTCGACCAACAACCGATCGAGGCGCAATCGATGATCGAAGCGTACGCGGCCGCGTACGCCGTCACTGGGGAGACTCGGTGGGCAGATCTTGCCGACCAGGTGTTCCAGTGGTTCCTGGGCCAGAACGATCTTGCCGCCCCCTTATGGGACTCGAGCACTGGGGCTTGCCACGACGGCCTCGGACCGGAGGGTCCCAATCTCAACCAGGGCGCGGAATCGACCCTGGCCTGGCTCCTCTCGCTGACCGACATGTACAAACTCCGTGCCGCGCGCGCGGGCCGGCCTTCGGCGCCGTTGGAAGCGGTGGGCGGCAAGAACGATGACTTGCGAAAGGGCGTCCTGAATTGAGCTCGAACATGAAGGACCTGTTCACCCGGTATCCGGGCAATCCCGTCTTGTCGGCGAAGGACATCCCATACACAGTCAACTCCGTCTTCAATGCCGGGGCGGTGAAAGTGGGCGACGACAGTCTCCTCCTGATGAGGGTCGAGGACAGGCGCGGACTGTCCCATCTCACTGTCGCTCGCAGCCGGGACGGTTTTACAGGCTGGCAAGTCGACCCGCGTCCGACGCTCCCCGCCGACCCGGTGGGCCATCCCGAGGAAGTCTGGGGGATCGAGGATCCTCGCATCTGCCGCATGGAGGGGGAGGAGCGCTGCATCATCTCCTACACGGCATACTCCAAGGGGGGCCCGCTCGTATCCCTCGCGACTACTGAAGACTTCAAGCATTTCGTGCGTCTCGGGCCGGTGATGCCGCCGGATGACAAAGACGCGGCACTCTTCCCGGTGCTCTTTAAAGGCCGGTACGCCATGATCCACCGGCCGGCGGCGACCATGGAGGGTCTCGGCTGCCACATGTGGCTTTCCTACTCGCCGGATCTGAAACATTGGGGAGACCATCAGATAATCCTGCGGGCGCGTCACGGCGGCTGGTGGGATGCCAACAAGATCGGGCTATCTCCGCCGCCCTTGCGTACGGCTGAGGGATGGCTGGTCATGTATCACGGGGTCCGGGTGACCATCTCTGGGGGCATCTATCGTCTGGGGCTGGTCCTGCTCGACCTCGACGACCCGGGCAAAGTGTTGCTGCGGGGCGACGAGTGGGTGCTTGCGCCTGAGGAGTCGTACGAACGCGAGGGCGACGTGCAGGACGTGGTCTTTCCCTGCGGCTGGATCGTCGAAGGCGACGACCTACGGCTCTATTATGGCGCGGCTGACACCACCATGGCCGTGGCGACGGCGAAAGTCAGCGAGCTGCTCGAATGGCTTCATCGGCACTCGGAAGACTGCGAATGAACCATCATGAAAGTGGACCGCGATGAGAATAGCGATGCTCTCGCCCGTGGCCTGGAGGACGCCCCCTAGAGAT
>Ga0209014_10002695_pt1 | contig 10291 bp, 11 predicted proteins | sample BarGraNGADG00212_FD_184491 | JGI IMG/M metagenome (GOLD analysis project Ga0209014, IMG submission 184491) | Arctic peat soil microbial communities from Barrow, Alaska - Barrow Graham LP Ref core NGADG0002-212 (SPAdes) (version 2) | ecosystem: Environmental > Terrestrial > Soil > Wetlands >... | reverse complement strand
TCTTCGCGCCACGCAACTGGTAGTTGCATCCAGCAACAGGCGCGGTCAGGGCGGATCCCGCCGGCGCGTCTGTTGCGGGTTCTCCCGCCATTCCTCGGGCGCCGCGAGATGCTACCGTTCCCGCGACACAAACAGGTCGCCGCGAATGGCGCGCCACGGATACGAGTCGGAGGCGGGGAATGTTGACCGACGTAGGGGCTTCGAACGGCACCGTTGCGCTGGCTGCGCACGGCCTGAGCAAGCGTTTCCGCAAGAAGGTCGCGCTCGACGCGGTGGATCTTGCCGTGCCTGCCGGGAGCGTTACGGCGCTCGTCGGCCCGAACGGAGCCGGCAAGACGACTCTGATCCGCGTATGCATGGCCTTTGAGCGGCCCAACCGCGGCAGCGTCGAGGTGGACGGCGTCGACCCCTGGAAGCATCGCGGCGAAGCCCTGCGGCGGGTTGGCTACGTGCCCCAGAAGCCGGCCGTCTACGGCGGCTTGAGCGTCGACGACAACCTGGGCATGGCCAAGAGCCTGCATTCGGGTTTCGATATCGACTACGCGCGGCGCAGGCTCGACCAGCTGGCCATTCCGCTCGACCAGCGGGCGGGCACGCTGTCCGGCGGCCAGGCGGCGCAGCTCGGGCTGGCCGTGGCCCTGGGAACGCGGGCGAAGGTTCTTCTGCTCGACGAACCCCTCGCGAACCTGGATCCGCTCGCTCGCCGCGAGTTCATCCAGGTTCTGCTGGATGCCGTTCGATCGGAAGGTTCGACCGCCCTGCTCTCTTCGCACATCGTCACCGACGTCGAGGATGCCTGCGATCGGCTCGTGATCCTGGGCGACGGCAAGATAAGGCTCGACTGCCCGCTCGAGGAGGCCCGGCAGACTCACCGGCTGACAGACGCCGACTCGGCGCCTCCGGGCGCTACGGCTGTCGGTTCGTTCCTCGGTAGGGGCGGACAGAAGATCATGACGCTATGGCGGCTCGCGGCACCGGAGGGCACGGGCGGCGCGGGCGCCGCGGACTCGGGCCCGGCAGCGAGCGAGGCCAGCCTCGAAGACGTGGTGCTCGGCTACCTCGCCGCTGGGCGAGGCAGCGCCGGCCTGCAGCTCAATTGAGGGGAAGACGATGCTGACCAGAATCAAGCTCACGCTTAAGCAGCACCGCTTCGAGACGATCGCGATCACCGTCGTCTGTGTCGTGCTTACGGTGGGCGCTCTGATCGAGGCCTATCGCCTCAGTTCATTGAACGTGCCGATCTCGTGCTTCAACGGCTCGTACGAGCTCAGTGGTCTCGGCACGCCGACCTACTCGGCCGGAGCGCACTGCCAGGCCCTCGTCGACTCGTTCATGGGTCTGCAGAACGGCCTGCCCATGAACCTGGTCCGGCTCATGCTCCTGCTGGCGCCGCTGCTGGCGGGGATCGTACTGGGCGCGCCGCTGGTTGCTCGCGAGATCGAGCAGGGGACGGCGCCGCTCTCCTGGGCTCTGTCTGGCTCGCGCCGGCGCTGGCTTCTGGGCAAGGTGCTGGCAGGAGTCGTCCTGCTGGTGCCGCTGATGCTGGCCGTCGGATTGGCCGCCGAAGTGCTCGAGGGCGCATTGGACCCCGGCGTCGACACTCACGCCGCGTTCCAGAACTACCTGGGCCGCGGTTCCTTCGACGTATTCTGGGCGCTTGCCGCATTCGCCGGGACCGTCACTCTCGGAACTCTTTTCGGCCGGACGATGCCCGCCCTGATCGTTGCCTTCGTCGTCTGCTTCTTCGTCCGAGTCACCTGGGACCCGGGGATGGCCCGAATCGTGCTCCGGCCGATGGCCGTTGAGCGGGCGCAAATGCAGGGCCAATTCCAGACCTTCTACGGGGGAGGGAATGGCATCGCAATCGCACCGATTGGGCCAACTCCTTCGAGCGGACCGAGCCCTTCCGGTGGTCCCAGCCCTTCGAGCGGACCAACTCCTTCGAGCGAGCCCAGCGGTCCGATCGGCGTCTATATGCCCTATTGGGTGCAGACCGACCTGTACTCGTACACGCAGGTGTTCCTCGACGGCAAGCCCTTCTACGGCGACCCGTACACCTTGCCTGGCTTCCAGATGCAGCTCGATGCGAATGGCAATCCGATCCAACCGGACCCGTCGACAATGCCCAACTGGGTCAATTACGCGATCCCCGGATCACAGTACTGGCCGGTCGTGGCCCTGGAGTCGGGGTTCCTGCTGCTGGGATCGCTGTTCTGCGGCGCAATCGCCTTTGTTTGGGTGGACCGGCGGCGACCATACTGATCTGAGGGGCAGGGGACGACGTGTTCGATCGAATCTGGCTCACCTACAAGCAGCAGCGCTTCGAAACATTGGCCGTGGCGGTCATGTGCCTCGTGGCCGCGGCGTGGGCGCTTCTGGCAAGCTGGCATCTCAACTCGGTCGGCGTGCCGGCTTCGTGCCTGGTGGACGGACGCGTGCCCTATTGGAACGGACCCTCGAACTCATCCTGGATACCCGGTGCCTGCCAGATGCCAAGCCAGCGGTTCACCGACGCGCTGAGCAGCTGGGACGTGCGGATCGTGTCGTCGCTGGGCGACGTGCTGCCGTTCTTTGTCGGCATCGTGATGGGCGCGCCGTTGGTGGCCCGGGAACTCGAGCAGGGAACTGCGCCGCTTTCCTGGGCCCTTGCCGGGGCACGTTGGAAGTGGCTGGCGGGAAAGATCCTCGCGGCGCTGCTGCTGATCGTGCCGCTCTTGCTGATCGCCGGTCTGGCAGCCGACGTTCTGCGTGGCGCTCAGGAGCCTGGCATCGATCCCCACGCCTCGTTCGACTACTTCACTTCGCGCGGTGTGTTCTTCGTTCTATGGGGAGTGGCCGCGCTCATGGGTACCGTGGCCTTGGGGACGCTATTCGGCCGGACGATGCCGGTGGTGATCGTGGCCCTGATCGTGTGCCTCTTTGCCCGCGCCACCTGGGAGCGGCTGATGGACGGCAACTTGCTGCATGGGATGGCTGTGCTGGAGATGCCGGGCGTCCAATCGCCGGGCGAACTGCTCGTCTACCAGTCAGACGTTCTGTACCTGGATGGCAAGGTGTACACGGGGACCGACTGCTGGGTCTCAAATGGGGTGCCCGGGTGCCAGTACGGCCCGGGTGACCAGCCGGGTCCGTCGTCGATCGGTCCGCAGCTGGCCTGGTATGTCATTACCGGCGACCACTACTGGCGGGTCGTGGCGCTCGAGTCGGCGGTCATGCTGGCGGGGTCGGCCGCGCTCGGGGCGTTCGCGCTGTTTTGGGTGGGGCGGCGCCGGCCGTACTGAGCCGGGCCTGACGCTAGAACCTCGGCGGGCCCGTGACGATGCGGCGGCGCATCTCCGCAAGCGAGCCGCGCGAGGAGTTGATCCGTTCCGTCCACCAAGTGGCGCCGGCCTCGGCGTAGGGGCGGCTGATGGCAGCCGCCTCGGCCGGATCGTCGGCGGGCGTGGTGCCGTGGACGAGCACGTCAAACGGATCCGTGACCGGGCGACCGGCGGCGGCCCGATCCTGCGCGACCGTCTCGAGCACGTCGCGCACGTCTTCGGGCGCGAGGGTCATGGTGATTCCGTCCGGGTTGCGGCGGAGGGGCCAGACGCCGTCCCAGCGCGCCGCCCGCCGGAACGGGGCTCGGATCGGCCACGTAGCGGCCAGCCAGACGGGGATCCGCGGCTGCTGCAAGGGTCTGGGCAGGAATTCGACATCATCGAGCCTGTAGTGCTGGCCGTGGAAGCTGAACGTCTCTCCGGTCCAGCACTGCGCCACTATCGCCAGCCCTTCGTCCAGCTTGGCGGCCCGAATCTTGGGATCGGCCTCTTCCCCGACGGCGCTGAACTCGCGCGGCGGATTGCCGAGCCCGATCCCGAGCGTGAACCGCCCGCCGGAGAGGTGATCGAGCGTGACCGCTTCCCGCGCGACGCTCCACGGCCGGCGGCGCGGCAGCGGCGTGACCATCGGCCCCAGCCTGACCCTCGTGGTCGCCAGGGCGATCGCGGCGAGCAGGATCCACGGGTCGGCGTAGGGCACGCCGCGGTCGCGCAGAGTGTGGTCCCAGACCCACACGGCGTCCCAGCCGGCGGCCTCGGCGTCGCGCGCGACCTCCGCGGTGAGATGCGGATCCGCGAAGGCGCCGAAATTCGGGATGTCGATGGCGAACCGCATAGCTGAAGGGTAGCGGGCGCCGGGGTTTCGGACAGAGTGCCTGGTTCCGCGACTCATGGCGCCGCTGGGGTCTCGCCATGCGCCCCGGGCCGAGCCATCATTCGGGCATGACCGCCGGCCGCCTCTGCATCATCCACGTCGACCTCGACGCGTTCTTCGCGGCGGTGGAGCAGCGCGATCGGCCGGAGCTGCGCGGCAAGCCGGTCATCGACAGATCGGAGTCGGGCCGCCAAGCATCGCAGGCGCCCCATACCGATGAGCAGGTGGAGAGCGCGATTCGTAAGGAGGCGTGGGACTGGCGCGGGCCAGAGACGCCTCGCCAGGCTGGCCCGCCGCGGCATCACCGTCGATCGCCACAAGGTCGATCTGCCGGATCCGCTTAAGAGCCTGGGCACGTACAAGGTCGCGATCAAGGTCTACCCGGGCATGACGCCCGAGGTCACGATCGTCGTCGAGCCGAAGGGGTAGCTCCGGGGCAAGGTGGCACGGGGGCGAGGGCGGCGCTCGTCAGGGCTGATACAGCTCCGCCGAGGCGAGGTCCGACTCGCCGACGCCTCCCGCAATGAGGACGCGGCCATCAAGCAGCCGGGTCGCGGTGTGGAAGAAGCGGGCCTGCGCCAGCGACCCGGTGGGGCTGAACTTGCCGGTCGCCGGGTCGTACAGCTCGGCCGAGGCGAGGGCCGTCTCCGATTCGTCCTCGCCTCCCGCGATGAGGACGCGGCCGTCGGACAGCAGGGCGGCGGTGTGCTGCCGCCGCACGGACTTCATCGATCCGGTGGCGCTGAACTTGCCGGTCGCGGGGTCGTACAGCTCCGCCGAGGCGAGGGTCACATCGCCGCTACCGGGGTGTACGACGAAGCCTCCCGCGATGAGGACGCGGCCGTCGGACAGGAGCGTCGCGGTGTGGTACTCCCGCACGGATTTCATCGATCCGGTCGGGCTGAACTTGCCGGTCGCGGGGTCGTACAGCTCGGCCGAGGCGAGAGTGACCAGGCTGGCTCCCGAGTCGTCGTCCCCTCCCGCGATGAGGACGAGTCCATTCTGCAGAAGGGTCGCCGTGTGCAAGTAACGAGCCTGGCTCATCGATCCGGTCGGGCTGAACTTGCCGGTTTTGGGGTCGTATATCTCCGCGGAGGCGAGATCCAACTTGTCACCGCCTCCGGCGATGAGGACGAGCCCATTGAGCAGCAGGGTCGCCGTATGCGAGTCGCGAGCCTGCGCCATCGAGCCGGTCGGGCTGAACTTGCCGGTCGCGGGGTCGTACAGCTCCGCCGAGGCGAGGTTCTTCGAGCCGTCGAAGCCGCCCGCGATGAGGACGCGCCCATCGGCCAGCAGGGTCGCCGTGGTGAAGTCGCGAGAGGTAGTCATCGATCCGGTCGCGCTGAACTGGCCGGTCGCAGGGTCGAACAGATCCGCCGAGGCGATCAGCGTCATCGCGTCGGCGCCCTCCCCTCCGGCGATGAGGACGCGGCCATCCTGCAGCCGGGTGGCGGTGTCGTTCTGGCGGGCGATCGTCATCGAGCCGGTGGCGCTGAACCCGGTCGGCCCATGCGAGGGCGCGGCGGTGGGCTCAGCGGTGGGCTCAGTGGTGGGCGCGGCGGATTGCGTGTTGGCGGCGGGCGTGATGGTGGGCTGACTGGCGGTAGGCGCGGCGCTCGGCGATGTGGAGCCCCCACCGCACCCGGCGAAGGCAACGGCGACGAGCAGGCCAGCGAGCCCAGCTCGTATCGCAGCCGGGAGCGAACCGCAGCGGGATCGCACTCGGGCAGGTGCTACGGCGGGGGCCAGCGGCTTGCCACAGAAGGTACAGAACGCGCTCGAGTTGGCCATGATCTCCCCATAGTCTGTGCCGACGATGCGGGGTGCCCCTCCTCGGGCGCCAACCTACCCGCGGGGCGTCCCTTCCCGGGTCTGGCCTCGCGGACGCGCCAATCCTACATCCGCCGAATCCGCCGCAAGACCTCGTTCGGTCAGCTCGTCAGAGGGAGAGGCCATCGTCGCGGCATCACGGTCGAAAGCCGCAAGGTGGATCTGCCGGGTTAGCAGTGCTGTTCGAGCACGCCTCGAACGAGGGGCGAGCTGCTCTGAGTCGCCGAGCGCCCTTTCGGGTTAGAGGCGGGGCGGCCCATGATGGATTCGGTCGCGCATCTGTTCGATCGAGCCGCGCGAGGAGTTGATGCGCTCGGTCCACCACGCTGCGCCGGCCTCGACGAACTCACGGGCAATGGCGGCGGCGCGGGCCGGGTCGTCGGCGGCCTGGGCCAGGTTGTCGGCGGGGGCGCCCGCCGGGCTGGCGGCCTCCCGCTCCTCGGCGATCACTGCGCACACGCCGCGGATGTCGTCGGGCGTGAGCGGCACGCCCGTGCCGTCGGCGTGGCGCGGCGCCTCCGGCCACGCGCAGTTGCCGAAGGCAACTGCCAAAGCCATTGCCGGAGGCAATGGCTCCGCGCCATCATTCGCCCATGACCGCCGGCCGCCTCAGCATCATCCACGTCGACCTCGACGCGTTCTTCGCGGCCGTGGAGCAGCGCGATCGGCCGGAGCTGCGCGGCAAACCCGTGATCGTCGGCGGCGATCCGCGGTCGCGAGGCGTCGTCAGCACCTGCAGCTACGAAGCCCGCAAGTTCGGCGTGCATTCCGCGATGCCGCTGCGGACGGCGCTGCAACTCTGTCCGGACGGCATATTCGTGCCCGTGGATGGGGCCAAGTACCAGCGTGTCAGCCGCGAGGTCATGACGGTGTTCCGCCGCTTCACGCCCGCCGTGGAGCAGGTCTCCATCGATGAGGCCTTCCTCGATGTTGCCGGCTCGGAGGCGCTATTCGGGTCGGCGACGGAGATCGCGCGCCGGCTCAAGCGCGAGGTCGTCGAGGCGACCGGGCTCACCGTTTCGGTCGGTGTCGCCACCAATAAGCTCGTCGCCAAGGTGGGCAGCGACTTGCGCAAGCCCGACGGCCTGGTCGTGGTGGAGCCGGGGCAGGAGGCCGCCTTCCTCGCCCCGCTCGAGATTCGGCGGCTGTGGGGGATCGGACCCAAGACGGCCGAACGACTGCACGGCCTGGGCATTCGAACGATCGGTGAACTGGCCGCGCTGCCTGCGTCGACGCTGGCGCGCGCCCTCGGCGACCACGGCGCCACGCTTCACGACCGGGCGCTTGGCATCGATTCCGACCCCGTGATCGGCGGCGGCGAAGCGGCCAAGTCGGTCAGCCACGAGACGACCTTCGCGGTCGACGTGACCGACACGGCCGAAATCGAGCGGACACTGCTGGCCCTCACCGAAGGGGTGTCCGCTCGGCTGCGGGCGGCAGGCATCCGCGCCGGAACGGTGGCGGTCAAGGTCCGCGACTCGCAATTCCGGACGGTCACGCGCCAGAAGCACCTGCCGGAGCCATCCGACCTGACGGACACGATCTGGCGGGCTGCGTTGGAGCTGGCCCGGCCGGAGGTTCGCGGCAAGAAGATCCGGCTGCTCGGCGTGTCGGCGACGCAACTCGGGGCGCCCGAGCAGATCAGCATGTTCGAGGTGGTGGACGAGCGGGCGCGGCGCGTTGTAGATGCCACCGACGCGGTCCGGCGCCGCTTCGGCGATGGCGCCGTCACCCGCGCCAGCCTGCTCCACCGGGGATTGCCCGCGCCGTTCGAGCGCGACCCGGCCTCGGCCGTGGAGGGCCGTGTCGGCGTCCCGAAGCTCGAGGACGAGGCGGAATAATTCGGTGGCGGCCGATGGCCGGCCGGGGCGGGTGGCCGTGGCCGTGGCCGCGGCCGGCGTGCCTGAGTGCGGGAAGTGGACTTCGCATGGGCTATTCGAAAACCGGTCCAGGCCTCCGAGGCTGCGCGCCGTGGTAGTTCCGCACGCCATTGTTGCGGAATGCAACTGGTAGTTGCGCCACGCGACGACCCGACGATCCGCCGCCGCCTGCGGCCTGACGCCCGAGCGTGAGATTGCCGGAGGGCGTCCGTTCGAGGACCGCAGCTGGGCTGATTTGGGCCAGATTCAGTCGCGCTCTGCGCCCGACGCAACTGGTGCTTGCATCCAGCTACAACCGCGCCGGCCGCCTATAGCCGCGTCGGCTGCGGCGCGATCTCAGCCGCGCGGCGGCGTGGGCGACACCCCTGGGGAAGCCACTGCTGCCAGTACCAGGCCGGGGTGGACACCGCCAGGGTCAAGACTGTTTGGTAGTGCAAGGAACCGGCCTCGTGCTCGAAACCCAGGCTGGTAATCGTGTGCTCGCCGGGAGTATCGAAGACCATGTCCAGGAGGATCTCGCTCCTCGGCTCGCAGCATGTATAGCCGTGGATCTCGCCGGGTAGATCGCTGAATCGTCCAGGCGAGCGCGTGCCGATGAAGGCTGCCGAATCGGCCAGCGTCATGGTGTTCCTGGAGCCGGGCCAGATCGAAGCCACGTATGCGCCGGTCAGTCCAACGCGCGGGCTCGCTTCCACAAAGGTAACGCGGTCCTCGATCAGGTCCGCGCCGGCGGTCACCGGTACGGCGTAATACAGCTTCTGTCCGACCGGGTATCAGGCAGGAATGGTGAGCCCGTGTGAGGCGGGGTCCGCGCCCATCAGACGGAGAGGCCCACCCTCCATCCGCCAGACCCCGGCGCTGTTTGTTTCCAACGCCAATGCCCCTGCCGCGACGACGATGACGAGCCCTACGGCGGCCAGCCTGCTCTTCCTCATTCGTTCCCCTGCCGCTCCGTCACACTGATGCGGGGAGTATGCCACCCGCTCAGGTGGCGGTGTCCGGGGGGGCGGCGTCGCCCCTTGCCGCATCGGGGCCCGCCTCGGCGTCGAGGAGCTGGCGCTTGCGGGCCAGGCCGTATGCGTAGCCGTGCAGCGACCCATCCGAGCCCACGACCCGGTGACACGGAACCACGACCGGGATGGGGTTCTGAGCGCAGGCGGTGCCGACCGCCCGCGCGGCGCGGGGCGCGCCGACGGCCGTGGCTATCTCCCCGTACGAGCGAGTCTCACCGAAGGGGATCCGCCGCAACGCTTCCCAGACCCGCCGTCGAAAGGCAGTCGCGTGGACGTCGATCGGCAGAGTTTCCGCCTCGGGGCGCCGCCGGCCCGCGGCCAGGTCTGCCACGATGGAGGCGACGTCTGCCAGGGCGGAGTCATCCCGGGCCAGCACCGCGCGCGGGAATTCGGCGTGGAGATCCGCTGCCAGCGCATCGGAGGAGTGGCCCAGCCGGACCGAGCACAACCCGCGGGCCGTGGCCGCAACCAGGGCCACTCCCTCCGGGATCGGGGCGATCGTCCAGCGGATGGATTCTCCTACGGCGCCGCCGCGGTACCGCCCCGGCGCCATCCCCAGCTCGCCGTTCGCGGCTTCGTATGCGGCACTCGAGGAGCCATACCCGGCGTCATACAGAGCCGCGGTCACGTCCTGACCGTCCGCCAGCCGCGAACGAAGCATCTCCGCGCGCCTGGCGGAAAGCCATGCCCGGGGCGTCACCGCCAGCGACTCACGGAACAGTTCGCGCAGCCTCCTTTCGGTCAGATGCAGTTCGCCGGCAAGGGCACGTTCGGTTGGGACGTCGTCGCCGGCAGTCAGGGCAGCCGCCATTCGAGCTATCGCCGTTTGCACCGGGTCGGGCGAGGGGATGGTGGGCGTCCCGAACAGCTCGTCCGGTCGGCAGCGGAGGCAGGCGCGCGCTCCGGCGGCCAGGCCTTCATCGAACTGCTCAATGACTCGAATCCGATCCCGACCGGGAGTCCGCGCCGGGCAGCCGGGCGTGCAGATGATGCCCGTGCTGGTCACGACGAATAGAAACAGGCGCCCATGTCGGGTCGAGATAGCCGCCCATTCGGCGTCCGTGGCGGGTCGCCCGATGCCGGTCAGTCGCTTCGAGTCGCTCATGCCGTCGAGCATATGCGTGTACCGCGACGCCGGCTTCCTGACTTCGGCTTTGGCGCAGCATTCCCCAATCGCCTGTGCCATACAGCTGTCACAAGCAGGTATGACGATCGCCACGTAATCGAACGAACGGCCGGTTTGCTTGACATCGAACGTCCGTTCACTTAGGATCAGGTACTAATAGAACGTCCGTTCATCCGCTCAGTGCCCGAGCGAACGACGGCCAGCCAAAGCGAAGAGGAGCCACCGCGATGGCCATCGTCCGCATGCAG
>Ga0209014_10002693_pt1 | contig 10293 bp, 8 predicted proteins | sample BarGraNGADG00212_FD_184491 | JGI IMG/M metagenome (GOLD analysis project Ga0209014, IMG submission 184491) | Arctic peat soil microbial communities from Barrow, Alaska - Barrow Graham LP Ref core NGADG0002-212 (SPAdes) (version 2) | ecosystem: Environmental > Terrestrial > Soil > Wetlands > Peat... | reverse complement strand
CGAGCAGCCGTTGCCCATGGTGAAGCGCACCTCGCCGTAGTTGTCGATGATGTGTTCCTTCATCATCATCAAGGTCTCGGTCATGGCGATCCGGTTCGAGTTGTACAACGAGTCCGTCATGCTGTTCAGTGCGACCATGAAGCCTCGCGACAGCGCGCTGTCATCGACCCAGGATTGCTCGGATCGCCACTGCCTGCGCGGCTGTCCGGTGCTCGCGCCGAAGGTATACACCAACTTGCCATTCCAGCCGGCCTGCGGCGCATAGGGCTTCCAGTCCTTGGTCGGATCGAAAAGCACCGCGATGTCGTAGATGCCGCGGTTGAGCGTGCCGCGCTCGACGCGCACGATGTACGGGACGGTAACGCCCTTGTCGGTAGTTGTGGTCGCCAGATCCGCAGGCGTTGCTGCGGTGGGGTCATACAGCTTGAAGCAGCCGTTGGCCGGGGCTGCGGTAGGCGGGGTGGGGTCGGGCAGGCTGTTGGTGCAGCCTGCCGTGGTGGCCTTGTAGTAGAGCTTGAACTCGGTGGCGATATTGCACTGCGCATCGATCGCGTTGGTGGAGAGTCCGCTGAAGTTCGTCGCCGCCGTGCTGCCGCTCTCGGCCACGGCCACCGGGGTTGCGCAAACCCATGGCTGGATCTGCGTTCCCGAAATCACCGGGCCTCCGATCGGGTGATTGTTGATCGTAAGGCGCCCGGCTGGCGACCCGGGTACAGTTGCAGTCACGACGTTGTCGCCGTTGGCAAGCCCGGTGATGATACCCTTCATCCGGCCATCACTACGTATGGCGAAAGCACTGGTGACATCGCGACCGCCGACATCCACGTTCAATCCGCCGGCTCGTGCGGGCTCCGGCAAAACGATCTCGACATAGGCGTTACCGCCGCTCACCAAATCGGCGCGATTGGACAGCGTTCTGATTTGCACCGGGTCGGAACTTCCTCTGTTATCAGAACCGCAGCCGGCCAAGCCGCCCAGGGAAATTACAGCGGCAATACCATACAGCAGCCAACAATGTAATGTGGTCTTCATTTGGTATTCACTCCTTTTGAGTTTGGCGGTTTCGCGTTGCAGTAACGCCGCTCTTTTGTGCACACTAGTGGGCCGTAACAATCGATTCGCGAGTAACTCTTCGGAATGCATCGACGTACACAGACATGATGGCACTTCCGTCTTAATCGTTACGGTACACTACCCTAGGCTCTAAAATTCGCTTCGTCAAGCGCGGGCCTGGCGCGTGTTGCTAGTTCATGATCTGTCCGGCTCTGGAGCACGCAATGTGTCCGGCTTTTGGGTGACGTATGGAAATACCCATAAGCCTGGCGCGCTGGTTCCAGGAGACGCGGACGATGAGATTCGAAGAGGCCTACGCGGGCTGGAAGGTCAAGCACACCCACAATTCGTATGGCGACGATTCCGCGGTCCGCGCAAGCTCCCCATCGACTACGCCGAGGACAACTCGACCCGTACAGGACATGAAACAGGCCGCCTGAAGACCCCGCCCGAGCGGCGCACACCCCTCCTCGACCCCGGACCCAGGGGGACCTGGCTGTCCAAGCATGTTTGATCTAGGTCAAAACATCCTGTAATCTGCGGGACGACACTTGCTACGTGCCCCGTTCTCACCGTCGTACCGTATGCAGCGGCTCGCAGCAGGCGGGGCCGCGCAAAAATCCAGCAGTAAGTAGTCAGCGCCTCCCTTCTCGGGGGCTCCATCAAAGGAGGATGTATGTTCAATCTAAAACGCACCTGCACTGCTTTGTTTCTGACTTTAGCCGTTTTCGCCGGCTCAGCTTATGCGCAAACGGTCAAGATAGCCTTCATCGACCCGCTTTCGGGTCTGCTGGGCCCAGTCGGCCAGAATCAACTGCGCAGCTGGAAGTATATTGCCGAAATTGCTAACCAGAAACATTGGGCCGGCGGGGTTAATTTCGAAATCGTCGGCTTCGACAACAAGCTCTCGCCACAGGAATCGCTCACGATACTGAAGCAGGTGGAGGACCAGGGTATTCGCTACATCGTGCAGGGCAACGGCTCCTCAGTCGCGCTGGCGCTCACCGACGCGGTGGACAAGTACAACGCGCGCAATCCCGGGAAAGAAATCCTTTATCTGAATTACGCTGCGGTCGATCCGGACCTGACCAACAGCAAGTGCGACTACTGGCATTTCGCGCTCGACATAAACGCCAATATGAAGATGGAGGCGCTGACGACCTACCTCGCAAAGGACAAGAATGTCAAGAACGTCTACCTGCTCAATCAAAATTATTCCTTCGGCCAAGCGGTGGCTAAGGCGGCGAAGGAATACCTTGCGCGCAAACGCCCTGACATTAAGATTGTCGGCGAGGACCTGCACCCGCTCGCACAAGTGAAGGATTTTGCGCCCTATGTTTCCAAGATCAAGGCTGCGGGCGCCGACACCGTGATCACCGGAAACTGGGGCAACGACCTCGCGCTGCTGATCAAAGCGGCGAAAGACGCCGGACTGAACGTCAAGTTCTACACCTACTATGCCGCCACCACAGGCGTGCCGACGGCGATGGGCGCAACCGGGGAAGGCAAAGTCTATTATGTCGGCTACTGGAATGTGAACAACGAGAAATTCGTCGGCGCCGACCTCGCCATGGGCTACCTTAAGAAGTTCGACGACGATTACTACACGATGGCGACCTACACCGGCATCGCCTATCTTGCCAAGGCGTTCAAGGAAACCAAGTCTACCGACCCGGTCAAAGTGGCCAAGGCGCTCGAGGGCATGAAGGTGCAAAGCCTCAATGGCGAAGTCGAAATGCGCAAGAGCGACCACCAGGCGCAGCAGTCGGTAACCATCGCCAAATGGGTCAAGGTCAACGGCAAAACGGTCAAGTACGACCAGGAAAAAACCGGCTACGGCTGGGAGACCGAGGTGGTCATCCCCGCCTACGTCGCCACCCAGCCTACGTCCTGCCAGATGAAACGGCCGAACTGAACTGAACGCACCTGCGGAGCCTCTGTGCCGAGGCCCCAGAACTTAACGAAGGCCGGGCTTGCCCGGCCTTCAGTTCGTCTACCTCGAATCACCGAATGGAATTCTTTGTCATCTCCCTGCTGAACGGCGTGTCCTACGGGCTGCTGCTGTTCATGCTGTCCTCAGGGTTGACGCTGATCTTCAGCATGATGGGCGTGCTCAATTTCGCTCACGCGGCGTTCTACATGGTGGGCGCCTACGCCGCTTACGCGCTCGGCCTGAAGATCGGCTTCTTTCCGGCGCTGATCCTCGCGCCGCTCCTGGTCGGCTTGCTCGGGGCGCTGGTAGAGCGCTACGGCCTGCGCACCGTGCACCGCTGGGGGCATGTCGCGGAACTGCTGTTCACCTTCGGTCTCGCCTATCTCATCGAAGAACTGGTGAAGGTGGTCTGGGGCCTCGCCTCGGTCCCCTACCGGGTGCCCGAGGTACTCGACGGTCCCCTGTTCATCCTGTACTCGACCGCCTTCCCCAAGCTGCGCGGCTTCATGATGCTGGTCGCGCTGCTGATGTTGCTTGCGGTCTACCTGATGCTAAAGCGCACCCGCATCGGCCTGGTGATCCAGGCAGCGCTTACCCATCCGCAAGCGGCGGAAGCGCTCGGGCATAACGTGCCACGCGTGTTCATGCTGGTGTTCGGCGGCGGCACTGCGCTCGCAGGCCTCGCCGGCGTGATCGGCGGCGTAGCCTTCGTCACCGACCCGTCCATGGCCGCCTCGCTCGGGCCGATCATATTCGTGGTCGCCGTGGTCGGCGGCATGGGTTCGCTTGCCGGCGCGTTTCTCGCCTCGCTGCTCATCGGAATCGTTCAAACATTCGCCATCGCGGTCGACTGGTCGCTCGGCGGTATGCTCGGCGTCATCGGCATCGTAGTAAACGAGCAGACACCAATGTATTCGCTGTGGAAGCTGCAGCTTTCGCAAGTTGCGCCCGTACTCCCCTACCTGCTGCTGGTGCTGATGCTGATCTTCAGGCCCAAAGGCCTGCTCGGAACAAGGGCAGACTGATGCCAAGCGCCAGGTCGAAACTGCGCTACCGCCCGCTCAATCTCGCGCGCTGGCTCATTTGGGGCCTGACCGCGCTGGTCATGGCGGTGCTGCCGCAACTGTTCACCCAAGGCTTCGCGCTCACGCTCATGTCACAGATGGGTGTGGCGATCATTTTCGCGCTGTCGTACAACATGCTGCTCGGGCAGAGCGGAATGCTCTCGTTCGGGCACGCGGTTTATTCGGGCCTCGGCGCCTATGTCGCGGTGCACGCGCTCAACCTCGCCTCGAAGGGCCAAATCTGGATGCCGGTGTCGCTGCTGCCGCTGGTCGGCGGACTGGCGGGCGCCTTTTTCGGCGTGCTCTTCGGCTACGTCACCACCAAGCGCGCCGGCACCACCTTCGCCATGATCACGCTCGGCATCGGCGAGCTGGTGTTCTCCTGCTCGCTCATGTTTCCGGAATTTTTCGGCGGCGAGGGCGGCGTCACCACCAACCGGGTGTTCGGCGAGCCCTTCCTCGGCATCACCTTCGGCCCGAGCGTGCAGGTCTACTACCTGATCGCATTGTGGTGCCTGCTGTCCATGGCATTGATGTACGCCTGGTCGCACACGCCGCTGGGGCGCATCGCCAACGCAGTACGCGACAATCCCGAGCGCGCCGAATTCGTCGGCTACGACACCCAGCGCGTGCGCTGGTTCACCTTGATCATCTCGGCATTCTTCGCCGGGATCGCAGGTGCCCTGGGCATGATCAACTTCGAGATCGTCACGGCCGAGAACGTGAGCGCGGCGCGCTCGGGCGGCGTGCTGCTCGCCGCGTTCATCGGCGGCGTGGGTTTCTTTTTCGGCCCGATCATCGGCGCATGCGTGTTTATATTCTTCGTCGTCGCCCTGTCCGGCTACACTCAGGCTTGGCTGTTGTACCTCGGTCTGTTCTTCATGCTCATGGTGATGTTTGCACCCGGCGGCATCGCCAGCCTGGTAATGATGCAGGTGCAGCTGGTCGCGCGCAAGCGCTTCGGGCGCATCGCCCCACACTACCTTGGCGCCGGCGCAAGCGGCCTGCTGGTGCTCGCCGCACTGATCCTCACGGTCGAGATGACCTACAAGATCTCGGTCGATAGTGCGGACGGCGCCTTGATGAATCTCTTCGGCGTTGAATTCGATGCCGCCGCGGCGATCCCCTGGGCCGTCGCGGGCGGACTATGGATCGCCGGCGGATGGCTTTTCAACATAGCGCGCAAGCGGGTAGCCCGGGTCTGGGGCGAGATCCAGGCCGAATTCGTGGAGGGCAGGACATGAGCGCGCACGCCCTCGAGTTGCAGAGCGTGCGCAAGTCTTTCGGCAACACCGCGATCATCCGCGGCGTCGATCTTGCCATTCCCCGGGGCGAGCGCCATGCCATCATCGGGCCCAACGGCGCGGGCAAATCGACCTTGTTCAATCTGATCAGCGGGCGCTACCCGCTGTCGGGCGGGGAGATTCTGCTCAACGGCGAGAGCATCGCCGGCCTGAGGCCGTTCGAGATCAATCGCAAAGGCCTGTCGCGCAGCTTCCAGATCACCAATATCTTTCAGCGCATGTCGGTGTTCGAGAACATCCGCTGCGCCGTGCTGTGGCCGCTGGGATACAAGTATTCGTTCTGGCACCGCTTAGGCGGCCTGAAGGACGCCAACCTGCGCGCCGAGGAAGTGATGGAATCGATCGGGCTGAAGCGGCGCCGCGACACGTACGCCGGCGTGCTCTCCTACGCCGAGCAACGGGCGCTGGAAATCGGCGTCACCATCGCCGGCGGCGCAGAGGTGGTCCTGCTCGATGAACCCACCGCCGGCATGAGCCGCACGGAGACCGCCGATGCGGTCGAACTGATCCGCAAGGTGAGCCAAGGCAAGACCCTGATCATGGTCGAGCACGACATGGGCGTGGTGTTCGATCTCGCCGACCGGATATCGGTGCTGGTGTATGGCGAAATCATCGCCTGCGACGCGCCGCAGAACATCCGCGGCAACAAGGCGGTGCAGGAAGCCTACCTCGGCGCGGAGGCGGACTGACCATGCTGGAAGTCAAAGACCTGCACGCCTACTACGGCAAGAGCCACATCCTGCACGGGGTCCATCTGCAGGTGGGCCGGGGCGAGATTGTCAGCCTGCTGGGCCGGAACGGCGTGGGGCGCTCCACCACCATCAAGGCCATCATGGGCCAGGTGGATGCCGAAGGTTCGGTGCGCTTCAAGAACGAGCAGATGCTGGGGCTCAAGGCCTACCAGATTGCGCACAAGGGCCTGGGCTATGTGCCGGAGAGCCGCGACATTTTTCCCGCCCTCACGGTGGAGCAAAATCTGCTCCTCGGCATGAAGGGCGCGAAGCCGGACAAAGCCGCGCGCTGGAGCCTCGCGGACATGTACCGCCTGTTTCCTCGCCTGCAGGAGCGCGCCCGGGTCGAGGCCGGCATGATTTCCGGCGGCGAGCAGCAGATGCTGACGCTGTGCCGCACCCTGATGGGAGACCCCGACCTGATCATGATCGACGAACCGACGGAGGGTCTGGCGCCGAAGCTCGTCGAGTTGGTGGCCGAGCTGTTCAACGAAATCAAGAATCGCGGCGTGTCGATCCTGCTGGTGGAACAGAAGCTGGCGATCGCGCTCAACATTTCGCAGCGCCTGTACGTCATGGGCCACGGCTACGTCGTGTTCGAGGGCACGCCGCAGGAGCTGCGGGAAAATAGTACAATTCGCAAGGAGTGGCTGGAAGTTTAAAGTCCAATTTTGACCGCCACGGACGCAAGGTAGCTCCTTCTCATCATCGGGCTGCAGCGCGTCTTGCCGGGGCCAGACAGCGGTCCGAATCAACATAGAACCTGCTTTTCATTTGCGTGCTTTGCGTGCTTTGCGTCCTTTGCGGTTAATCTTCGTTGGGGAGTTTCAATGAGCGCTAATTATGAAGTCAAAGGCGGCGTCGCCGTCATCACCCTGAACAACCCGCCGGTCAACGGCCTCGGCCATGCGACCCGCTCGGGCATTTTCGACGGCCTGAAAAAAGCCTTGGCCGACAACGCGGTCAAGTCGATCGTGATCACCGGCGCGGGCAAGGCGTTCTCCGGCGGCGCCGACATCAAGGAATTCAACACCGCCAAGAGCTCCGCCGAACCGAACCTGCACACGGTCATCGCGGCCATCGAGGCGGCCGACAAGCCGGTGGTCGCCGCGGTGCATTCGGTGGCCATGGGCGGGGGCCTCGAACTGGCGCTGGCCTGTCATTACCGCGTGGCGGCCCCGGGCGCGCAGATTGCGCTGCCCGAAGTGAAACTCGGCTTGCTGCCCGGCGCCGGCGGAACCCAGCGCCTGCCGCGCGTGGTCGGCGTGGAAACCGCGCTCAACATGATCGTTTCCGGCAATCCGGTGATGTCGGAAAAGCTCGCCGGCACCAAGCTTTTCGACCAGATGATCGAAGGCGACCTGATGACGGGCGCCATTGCCTTTGCGAACAAGGTGGCCGCTACCCGGCCGTTGCCCAAGGTGCGCGATATCAAGGTCGACTATCCCAACCACGAGGCCTTCTTCCAGTTTGCGCGCAATACCGTCGGCGCGGTGGCGAAGAATTTCCCGGCGCCGCTGAAATGCGTCAACTGCGTGGCCGCGGCCGCAAGCATGAAATTCGAGGACGGCGTGAAGGTGGAGCGCGAGAATTTCCTCGCCTTGATGCAAACCACGGAGAGCAAGGCGCTGCGCCATTTCTTCTTCGGCGAGCGCGCGGCCTCCAAGATTCCCGATGTGCCGGAGGACACGCCCAAGCGGCCGATCAAGTCGGCCGCGATCATCGGCGCCGGCACCATGGGCGGCGGTATCGCCATGAACTTCGCCAACGCCGGCATTCCGGTCACCGTGCTGGAAATGAAGCAGGAAGCGCTGGACAAGGGCCTGGCCACGGTGCGCAAGAACTACGAGAACACGATGAAGAAGGGCCGGCTGACGCAGCAGAAGTTCGACGAGCGCATGGGCCTGATCAAGGGCACCCTGTCCTATGACGACATCAAGAACGCCGACATCGTGATCGAGGCGGTGTTCGAGGAGATGGGCGTGAAGGAGAAGGTGTTCAAGAAACTGGACGAGGTGATGAAACCCGGCGCCATCCTCGCCTCCAACACCTCGACCCTGGACCTGAACAAGATCGCCGCATTCACCAAGCGGCCGCAGGACGTGATCGGCACGCATTTCTTCAGTCCGGCCAATGTGATGAAGCTGCTGGAAATCGTGCGCGGCGCGAAGACCGCCAAGGACGTGCTCGCCACCACCATGGCGCTGTCGAAGAAAATCAAGAAGACCGGCGTGGTTTCGGGCGTGTGCGACGGCTTCATCGGCAACCGCATGATCGAACAGTATTCACGCCAGGCCGGCTTCCTGCTGGAGGAAGGCTGCCTGCCGGAGCAGGTGGACAAGGCGATCGAAAAAATCGGCTTTGCCATGGGCCCGTTCCGCATGGGCGACATGGCCGGCAACGACATCGGCTGGGCGATCCGCAAGCGCCGCTACGCCGAGCGCCCGGACATGAAATATTCCAAGACCGCCGACCTGCTGTGCGAACTGGGACGCTACGGCCAGAAGACCAGCGCCGGCTGGTATGACTACAAACCGGGCGACCGCAAGCCCTATCCGTCGCAACTCGTGAACGATATGATCATCAAGCACTCCAAGGACATCGGCGTGGAGCGGCGCAAGGTCAGCGATCAGGAAATCGTCGAGCGCCTGGTGTATTCGATGGTCAACGAGGCCGCCTACATCCTCGAGGAAGGCATCGCGCAACGCGCTTCCGACGTGGACATGGTGTATCTCACCGGCTACGGCTTCCCGCTGCATCGCGGCGGCCCCATGTTCTATGCCGACACCGTCGGCCTGCCGAACGTGGTCGCGGCGATGGAAAAATACGCCAAGGGCCGCCACGGTGAATTCTGGAAACCCGCGCCGCTCTTGGCCAGGCTCGCCGCCGAAGGAAAGACATTCAATTGACCTGCGGTAAACGCTTTTTCAGGAGAACATCATGACTGACGCCGTTATCGTTTCCACCGCACGCACCGGCCTCGCCAAGTCCTGGCGCGGCGCCCTCAACATGACCCACGGCGCCACGATGGGCGGCCACGCGGTCAAGCACGCCATCGCGCGCGCCAAAATTGACCCGGCCGAGGTCGAGGATGTGCTCATCGGCTGCGCCACCCCCGAGGGCGCGACCGGCGCCAACATCGGCCGCCAGATCGCCTTGCGCGCCGGCTGCCCGGTGAGTACCGGCGGCGTCACCGTGAACCGTTTCTGCTCCTCCGGCCTGCAGACCATCGCCTTCGCGGCGCAGCGCATCATCTCGGGCGAGGGCGATATTTTCGTTGCCGGCGGCGTCGAGTCGATCTCCTGCGTGCAAAACGAGGCAAACCGCCACATGATTCACGAGGTCTGGCTGACGCAGAACAAACCAGAAATCTACTGGCCCATGCTGCAAACGGCAGAGCAAGTGGCCAAACGCTACAACATCGCGCGCGAGCGGCAGGACGAATACGGCGTGCGCAGCCAGCAGCGCGCCGCCAAGGGGCAGGCCGAAGGCAAGTTCACGGACGAGATCGTGCCCTTCACCACCATCATGGGCGTCGCCGACAAGAGCACCGGCATGCTGATGACCAGGGAAGTGACCCTCACCAAGGACGAAGGCATCCGCGCCGATACCACTTATGAAGGCGTCTCCAAAATCAAGCCGGTGTTCCCGGGCGGCGTGATCGCCGCGGGCAACGCCAGCCAGTTCTCCGACGGCGCTTCGGCCACGGTGGTAATGAACGCCAAGCTCGCAGAGAAAAAAGGCCTCAAGCCCCTCGGCATATTCCGCGGCTTCGCCGTGGCGGGCTGCGAACCCGATGAAATGGGCATCGGCCCGGTGTTCGCCATCCCGAAGCTGTTGAAGCGCGCCGGCGTCAAGCTCGAAGACGTCGGCCTGTGGGAACTGAACGAGGCCTTCGCCGTGCAGGTGATCTACTGCCGCGACAAGCTGGGCATTCCCGATGACCGCCTCAACGTCAACGGCGGCGCCATCGCCGTCGGCCACCCCTACGGCGTTTCCGGCGCCCGGCTCACCGGCCACGCGCTGATCGAAGGCAAGCGCCGCGGCGCCAAATACGTCGTCGTCACCATGTGCATCGGCGGCGGCCAGGGCGCGGCCGGATTGTTCGAAGTCGTTTGAGGATGGCCTAAGGGAAACAAAACGAGGGGACACGTCCCCTCGTGCTCCCCTAAATCAGCCGCCTAACGGTAGTTCCGTTAGGCGCTCTA
>Ga0209014_10002692_pt1 | contig 10294 bp, 11 predicted proteins | sample BarGraNGADG00212_FD_184491 | JGI IMG/M metagenome (GOLD analysis project Ga0209014, IMG submission 184491) | Arctic peat soil microbial communities from Barrow, Alaska - Barrow Graham LP Ref core NGADG0002-212 (SPAdes) (version 2) | ecosystem: Environmental > Terrestrial > Soil > Wetlands >... | reverse complement strand
GCCCCCTCCAGCCGCCCCTGTGGCCGGCGGCTACGACCCGGTCGCGCACGGGTACGACCCGGCGGGGATGCCTACCTCGCGAAGACCTCGTGGACCTGGGTGACGCGGACGGATTCGGGCCAGAGGTGGAGCTTGCGGGAGCCGATTACCTCGTCCTCGGCGAGGAGGTCTTCGGGCTTTGCGGCGTCGTAGTGGACGCGGGAGCGGTGGTCGGCGAGGAGGTCGGCGCGGAGCTTCTCGCCGTCCTTGGTGATGATGACCACGTTCAGGTTCGTCGCCGAGAGGTGGCGGCGGATCGCCGCGTTCACGGCGTCGACGGTTAGTGCCGCAAGTCCTTCGCGGGTGTAGCTCGTGAACTCGGGGATGCCGTACCAGCGGCGGTCGAGGGCGTAGCCGAGCTGCTGGTCCTGAGTCTTCGTCATGATGAAGACGTTCTTCTGGAGGTACTCGCGGGTACGCTCGAACTCCTCGGCGGTGAGGCCGTCGGTGATGAGGCGGTCGAGTTCGTAGAGCGCGGCCTTGAGGGCGAAGGCGCCGTGTTCCGGGGCGACGGGGCGGATCCAGATCTCGAAGATCTGGGCCTGGCGGGCGATGTTGGCGTCCGGGAAGAACTGGTACATGCCGCCCGGGAAGGCCTCGATGTAGGCATAGTCCCCGTAGTTGAGGCCGCGGACTTCGCGGAGGCGCTGGAAGAGGCGTCCGAAGGAGGCGCGATGCTCGCCCAACCAGGCGCGGGCGAGCCAGAGGGAGATGAAGTCCGGGTGGCCGCGGCGGACGTCGATGGGATGGCCGAGCGAGATGGCGGTCGCCCGAGTGTCCTTCTCGATGATCTCGACTTCGATCCCCTTCGGCTGGCGGGCCTTCACCTTTGGTCGTGGGAGCGTTTCTCCGACTGGAAGGGTGGCGAGGTCCTTTCGCAGTCGGTCGAGGAATTCGGGCGGCAGGTCGCCGGTGGCACCCAGTGTGAGGTTCGCCTGCGAGTAGGTGGCGGCGGCAAACGACTTCACGTCGTCAAGGGTGATGGCGCGGATGCCGCGGACCGTCCCGAGGGTGGTGTGGTCGTAGGGGCCGCGGGCGAAGATGTTGGTCTGGAGGCGCTCCCTGGCGAGCTCCTCTTCGTTGTTCGAGCGGAGGTCCTGTTCGAGCTGGTTGAGCTGCTGGGCCTTGAGGCGGTTGAAGTCGTCCTCGCGGAAGCCGGGGTCGACGAGCTGGGGCAGGGCGATGTCGGCGAAGCGATCGGCGTTGTCGCGGTGGACGACGCCGGTGAAGGTGGTCATCTCGCGGTCAACCTGGACGGTGAAGCTGGCGGCAATGGGGAAGAGGGCGCGGTTGATCTCGTCGATCGGCATGTGCTTGCTGCCGGCGGAAGCGATCATCTCGGCGGCGAGGCAGGCGAGGCCTTCCTTACCGGCGGGGTCATGGGCCGAGCCCGCACCGAAGAGCAGCTTCACGCGGACGAGCGGCGACGACGACGGCTGGATGAGTTCCTCGATCTTCACGGGCTCCGGCGCTTCCGCTGCAACCGGGGGCACGACGGTGGGTGGCTCCTGGAGGGCGGGCGGGAGTTCTTCGCTGGAGAGCGTCGCGATGACCATGTTCTCGTCGCTCAGGTAGCGCTTCGCGGCGGCGTGGAGGTCGTCGGGAGTGAGAGTGGCGGTCACACGGAAGAGTTCGTTCAACGTGTCATAACGGCGTTCGAAGCGAACGAACCGGGCCAACGTCGAGGCGATTGACTCGGAGTTGTCGAGGGTGCGTGCGAAGGCGTAGCGGGCGTGGGACTTCGCCTCCTCCAGGCGTTCCGTGTCGACGGGCTCTTCGCGGAGCTTCGCGATCGTTTCGCAGATGGCGTCGCGGACCATGACCGAGTCCCCGGGGCGCTTGAGGCGGGCCATGACGGTCGCGAGGCCCGGGTCGGTGCTGGAGGGGAGGTAGGGGAAGAGCGTGTCGACGACCTGTTCCCGTTCGACGAGGCGCTGGTAGAGGTCCGACGTCTCGCCGAAGGAGAGGTCGAGGAGGGTGTCGAGGGCGGCGTAGTCCTTCTCGGTCGCGGAGAAGGCGGGGGCGTGGAAGCCGACGGTCACCCAGGGGAGGGTCGGGGAGGCCCAGGGTACGTGGACGACGACCGGGGCGGTGTGGGCTGGCTCGACCGGGATGGCGACAGGGGTGCTCGTTCCGTGCTGCCAGGCGCCCCAGTGCTTTTCGACCAGCTTCGCGACGGCGTCGGGCTCGACGTCGCCGGCGACGATGACGGTCGTGTATTCGGGGCGGTACCAGCGGTCGAAGAAGGTGCGGGAGTAGGCGAACTGGTTCGGCATGTCTTCGATGTCGGCGACGAAGCCCATGGTGGTGTGGCGGTAGGTGTGGGTCGTGTAGGCGTTTTCGCGCTGGACCTCGATGAGCTTGGTCATGGGGTCGGCGCTGTTCTTGTTGTATTCGCCGAGGACGGCGCGAGCCTCTGTCATGAAGCCTTCTTCGCTGTAGTCGAGGTTCATGAAGCGGTCGGCTTCGAGTTCGAGGATGGTCTCGAGGTCTTCCCTCGCGAAGGTGATGTGGTAGTTGGTGTAGTCGTCGGTGGTGTAGGCGTTCTGGCGGGCGCCGGTGCGCGAAACGACCTCCTGGTAGTGGTCGGAGGAGAAGCGCTTTGTGCCCCGGAACATCATGTGCTCGAAGAAGTGAGCGAAGCCGGACTTGCCTGGCTCGACCTCGTTGCGGGAGCCGGTCTGGACCGGGATCTGGAGGGAGACGAGGTTGGGGAAGCCGGTGGGGACGACGATGACCCGGAGGCCGTTGGCCAGCGTGGTTTCCGTGGCCTTGAACGGGAGGATGTCGGCTGAGGTCGGCTTCGGGGGCATGGGCGGCTCCGGGTTTGTGATATCCTTACATCGAACGTAAGGGGAATAATTCCTTACGCATGGAGGCATGGATCGTGGGAATCAAGGCTACCACGACAATGACCAGCAAAGGGCAGATGACTGTCCCGAAGGACGTTCGCGACCGTCTGGGGCTGCGACCGGGCGACAAGGTCGAATTCGACGAGGACGGTGGCGGCTTCCGGGTGACAAAGGTCTGCCCGGAAAACCCGTTTGCGAACTACCGGGGATACCTCAAGGAGTTTGCGGGGAAGCGGACCGACGACCTGATTGAAGAGTGGCGCGGGCGGTGATCACCGCCGTCGACACGAACGTGCTGATCGCCGATTCAGAGCACGCGCGCGAGTCCGAGGAACGGCTTGGCCAGGCCCTGCGCGAAGGCAAGATCGTTATCTGCGATGTGGTCTATGCGGAGTTGGCGGGAGCGTTCGACCAGCACGATGCCCTCGAGAAGTTCCTGACTGCGGTGGGTCTTGAGCTTGATCCAATCTCGCCGGACGGCCTCTTCCGGGCCGGCGCTTCTTGGCGGAGGTACCTGAGCAACCGGGGCGAAGGCGCGCGCTGCCCGTCCTGCGATGCGAGCCTCCCGGCGCGGCAGCACCTGATCGCGGATTTCCTGATTGGGGCGCACGCGATGGACCGATGCGACCGGCTGCTGACGCGGGACCGGGGGTTCTTCCGGACGTATTTCGACGGGCTGACGCTCGCGGGGGCGTGAGCGCTAAAGCGCGGCTGGGTTCGTTACAATCGTCCCCATGACTGAGCGGTCGGCCCGGCTATCGCACCCTTATGAGAATGTGATCGGCCCGTCGAGCCCGGTTCAACGGGCGATACGTGCGCTGGAGTCGATCGTGAGCAGCGCGCCGTTCACGAAGGCCGGGACCTCTACCTCACGCTCGGCTGCGTCGTTGCTCGCCGTTCATCTGCTTCACTGTCTAAATGGCGTTGGGCTGCTCAATGCGGCTGGGCATCACTCGGCGGCAGTTGCTATGTTTCGGCCAATCGAAGACGCGCTGGACTGTTTCGCGGCGGTCTCGCTGGATGCCGACGCCGCTGATCGCTGGCACAGTGGTCAGCTCAAGGCCAGTGATGCTGCGAAGGTTTGGGTTGCGATCTTGCCCACGCTGTTCGAGCACGACGAGTTCACTCTCGCCGAATATCGCCGCATTGTTCGCAGCCAATTCAATGATTACAGCCATTGCCATCCAAGACTGACGCACTGGAACCTGTACCTCCCGCCGGATTCGCCGGAGACCGGGGTCGCGCAACTGAACGTCGCCGGTGCTGTCATTGACTCATGTGGCCACCGAATCGATGCCCATCTCACGGCCAGCCTCTGGGAGTTCATCCACATCCTCGATGTCTCGCTCGTCGGCATTCAGGAAGTTGCCCAGGCTGAACGGGAAGTGCTCAATGGGACGAAGGGCGAGATCGCGGCCATTCTTGAAATACATCGCAAGAACGGTTGCTATGACGTTCTGAATGCGCCCGAGCTTCGATTGTTTGGAGTGACACAAGACCAGTAGCTCCCGCTCGCTCATCGACAGCCTCTTACCCACCGGCGAGAATGCCTCGCATGAAAATCGGTATCTCGCTCACGAGTTTCCATGCCACGCGCGACGTTCGCGCCGGTGCCCGCTGGATGGTCGAACGAACGGTCGCGGCCCGGGAGGCCGGGCTGGATTCGCTGTTTGTCGGGGACCACCATGTCATGCCGGGGCCGTACTACCAGAACACGGCGATCATGGGGCGGCTGCTGGCCGAGTGGGGTGACGCGCCCGCGGGGTGCCTGTTCCTCCTGCCGTTGTGGAATCCGGTCTTGCTGGCGGAGCAGGTGGGGACCCTCGCCTCGATCGCGACGGGGCGGTTCGTGATGCAGTGCGCGCTGGGCGAAGGGCGGCCGCAGTACGCGGGGATGGGCGTGAACATCAAACTGCGGCCGTCGCGGTTTGAGGATGGGCTCGACATCATCCGAAAGTTGTTGGCGGGCGAGGTGGTGACGAAGGAGGGACGCTTCCCGGTGCGGGAGGCGCGGATCAATCCGGTGCCGCCGGAGCCGGTGGATGTCTGGATTGGCGGGAGTGCGGAGCCGTCGATCGACCGGGCGGCGCGTCTCGGGGACGCGTGGCTGGCCGGGCCGGAACTGAGCCATGAGCTGGCGAAACGGTGGATCGATTACTACCGGGACCGGTGCGCGGTGCATGGGCGAGCCCTCACCCCAGGCCCCTCTCCCGCTCCGGCGGGCGAGGGGAGGGAAGCGCCGGTGATTGCGATTCGAAGAGACATCTTCGTGGGGGAGTCGGACGCGCATGCGGCGTCGGTCGTGGAGCCGATTGTGAAGGCGGGGTACCGCGGGTTCGATCCGTCGGCGTGCACGTACGGGAGCGTGGAGACGGTCGCGGCGAAGTTCCGGGAGTACGCGGCGATGGGGTACACGGACGTGATCGTGCGGCACATGACGGATGAGCAGGGGCTGGTGCTGGGGTCGATGGGGAGGCTGGCGGAGGTCCGCCGAGCTGTCAGTTCTTAGCCTTAGCTTAGCTATCAGAGGTTTGGGACGTGGTGGGCTGCCGAGGGCGATTGAAATGCCCCCCGGTGCGCCCGGTGGCGCACGGCTACGAGCGCTTCGCGAGCGGCGTCATGGCTGACAGCTTCAGAAGATGTTGGGGCAGAACGGGCGGTGCTCGGTGCGAAAGAGGGTGTCGGCGAGGCGGAGGGTGGTGGGGTCGGCGGCTTCGAGGAGGCCGGCGCGGTGGAGGTGAGTGGCGGAGCGGTGGCCTGAGAGCAGCGATGCAAGGCTGCTCTCAGGCATGGTGAGCGACGGAGCGTCGCCGGTGCGGCGGAGCGCTGACGTGGGGCCGTCGGTTTCGAGGGTGTAGGTGCCGTTGTTCCACGGGCACATGTCGTCGTTGGTGATGGCGAAGGTGAGCGCGCCGGGTGCGCCCAAGGGGCGAACGGTGACGGCGCGCTCGATATCGACGATGCGCATCCAGATGGCGTCCGAGGTGGTGCGGTTGAGCATGCGCGGCTCGAGGAGGAGGTCGGGGGCGGGGTCGTCCTCGGGGATGGCGTTATGCATCTCGACCTTCGCTACGAGGTCGTGGCTCCGGATGTAGTCCCAGAGACCGCGGTAGGCGTCCATGTCGAGGGTGACGAAGTCGTTGATGCGCATGACCTGGTTTGGCCCGGGCGGGGGGATCGCCTCCTCGTTGACGGTGTAGACCATGTAGCCGCGTGGGGTTCCCGCCGGGTCGCGGTAGAGGGCGATGTGGACCGGGGTGCCCTTCTTTGCGGGCCAGAGCGTGTTGGTCTTCCACAGGTGCAGATCGCGGTGGATCAGGAGGTTTCGAGGCGCCGCGTAGTCGGTGTAGAGCTCCTTCGCGAGCGGGAAGCCGTCTTCTTTCGTGAGCAGTTCGACCTGGCCGGGAACGGGGTGGGGGAAGGCGAAGGCGGCATAGCGGGGGTCGAAGTCGTAGCGTGCCTGGCTGGCCGCGAGCCCGTAACCGAAGCGCTGGTAGATGGCCCCCATGCTGGCCCAGAGGATGGCGCAGGCCTGGCCACGCTCGCGCATCGTTTCGAACGCCTGGAGCATCACCCGGCGGAGGAGGCCCCGGCGGCGGTACTGCGGGAGGGTGCCGACGGCGGTGACGCCGCCCATCGAGACCGGGGCACCGTTGAGCTGGACTGTGAACGGGAACGTGCCGAGGGTGGTGGCGAGCCTGCCGTCGACCCAGGCGCAGGTGGTCCAGTCGGGCTCAGTGATACTGACTTCGCGGTCCGAGGCCTCCTGGTCGCCGGCGAAGACGTAGGTGAGGAGGCGGCTGTACTCGGCCAGTTCGTCGCGGTCACGGCAGGAGCGGATTTCGACGTTCATCGTCCGATTCTAGCGGGTGAGGGTCCCTCACCCCCAGGCCCTCTCCCGGTGCGTCGGACGAGGGGGGGCTGGCCGGGTGGCGACGGACTTTGGCAGGGCTCCGTGATAGGCTTGAACCATGCGACGGACAAGCTTTGCCGACATGAACTGCTCGGTGGCGCGCACGCTGGAGATCGTCGGCGAATGGTGGACGATGCTCGTCGTCCGCGAGGCGTTCAACGGCGTTCGCAGGTTCGATGACTTCCAGGGGCGGCTCGGGATTGCGCGGAACGTGCTTGCTTCGCGGCTGCAAGGGCTGGTGGAGCACGGTGTCCTTGAACGGCGGCTCTACCAGGAACGTCCAGAACGATACGAATACCGCCTGACGCAAAAGGGGTTCGACCTCTACCCTGTGCTGCTTTCGCTCCTGAACTGGGGAGACAAGTGGGAAACGCCGGAGAACGGCGTGCCGCTGAAGATCATGCACGAGTGTGGCGAAGAGGCGCAGTCCACGCTCGTTTGCTCACATTGCGGGAAGCCGATGTCGGCGCGGGACTCGCACGCGATTCCGGGGCCGGGTGCGGTGCCGGGGCAACTGACGGAGCGCGTTCGCTAAGGCCCTCACCCCCATCCCCTCTCCCGGTGCGACGGGCGAGGGGAGCCAACCTTCGAGCAGTGATTTCCCAGCCGACCGGCCAATGCGGTGTGCCTTCAGATGCAGGCGAGCCACCGTAAACGCAAGAGTTATCGTGTCTATCTGAGAGCGACCAGCGAGGGCGCCCGCGCGCTGTTGCCCGCTAGTCGGGCGTTATTCGGAACGGAAGCGCACGACGTCCCGTGGGTCAGCGGAGACGACCACGGTTTCGCCCGGAACCGGCACCGGGCCAGTCGATGGCACCGTCACTGGCGTTGCACCGATCCAGCCACTGATGTCCGTGTGGGAGCCGACGTTCGTGACGGTCTCCACCCGCAATGCGAAGCAGACCCCGCTGTTGCCTGTTCGTAGCGCACCGGGAGCGACCGCAAATGGGCCTTCTCCGGTTTCAATGAACGCAAAGCCGAGAAGTTCGGCACATTCGGGATCGGGCGGGTGGCTGAGGATCTCTCCCTTTGGCCCGTCTGCGCGAACGCTGCCCTCGGCAAGGATCACCAGGTTGTCGGCGAGGCGAATGGCTTCCTCGCGGTCGTGCGTGACCACGACTGCGGTCGCCGTGAACTCGCGCAGGATCCCGGGAAGTGCATGCAGGAGTTGTCTGCGGCCGCTCGTGTCCAGCCCCGACAGCGGTTCATCTAGGAGAGTCAGGGGCGCGCGGAGGGCGAGGGCGCGGGCGAGATTCGCACGTTGCGCCTCTCCGCCCGAAATGTGGCCTGCGTTGCGATCTAGAAGATGAACGATCCCGCAGGCCAGGGCGGCCTCGCTAATTCGAGGTTCGCGCTCGCTCACGGGAACGCCCCTCAGCCGCAGGGCAAGGTCCATATTCTCGCGGACCGTGCCAGCGACGAAGACGGCGGACTGAAAGGCATAGGCGATGAGCCGGGTCCGTTCGCGTCGCCCCAATTCGCTGCCGTCGAACTTCACGGTCCCGCCAGATTGCTGATCCAGGCCGCTAATGAGGCGGAGGAGTGTCGACTTGCCAGATCCATTTGGCCCAAGAAGCACCGTTACCCGTCCGGGAGCGAAGCTGAGCCGAGGGATAGAGAGGACCTCTCGCCGTCCGCGTTGAAAAACCAAATCCTCGACCGTAACGTTCATCCGCCGCGCCGGCGCACCGTCCGCTGCTGAACCGCGGTGAGGAGCAGGTTCACCAGGAACGTCATTGCGAGCAGGATAATCCCGAGCGCGATTGCCCGGTCAATATTTCCCCGGCCGGTCTCGGTCACGATGTCTGTCGTGAGCACACGAGTGCTGTGCTGCAAATTGCCGCCGACCGTCATCGATGCACCGACCTCTGAAACGACCGCGCCAAATCCTGCCATGATGGCCGAGAGAAGACCCAGGTGCGCCTCGCGACTCAACAGCCAGAGCGTTCGCAATCGTCCAGCCCCGAGGACGGTCAGCAGGTCTGGCAGATCCTCAGGCAGCGACTGAACTGCCGCCGAAGTGAACCCTACGACCATGGGCGCGGCGATCAGGAATTGGGCGATGACCATCGCGCGCTTGGTGTAAATGAGTTCGAAGCTTCCGAAAGGTCCGCTCCGGACGAGCATCAGCCATACGAACAGTCCGACGACGACCGGCGGCATGCCCATCCCGGTATTGACGAGGCCAAGGACGAGCGTACGCCCCCGAAAGTGCCCGCGAGCGAGGATGTATCCGACCGGCACGCCAACGACCATGGCAAGAAGCGTGGCCGCGCCCGAGACGACGATAGTCCGGCTCGTTACGTCCCAGAGCTCACCATCGCGGTGTGCGATGAGACTTATCGCCTCGACAAGCCCGGACCAGAGTTGCTCCACCGGCTGGTTCCCCTCGACCCGGGCTCAGGCCCCTATTTGCCGACCTGATCCTCACTCTTGCCGGCGTCGGCAATGAACAGCTGCTGACCGTAGTCAGCTTTCTTGAAGTCGCCGATCGTCTGCTGGGTCGCGGGTGCGACCATGAAATCGACGAACGCCCGGGCCTGCACATCCTTCACGCCCGGATGCTTCGCCGGGTTGACCTCGTACACGTGATAGATGTTCAGTAGCTGTATGGGCCCCTCGACGAGGATCTGGAGCTTCAGGCTCTGCTTGTTTGCCAGGTAAGTCGCCCGGTCAGTGAGCGTGTAAGCATTCTTCTGGTCGGCGACGTTGAGAGTAACAAGCATCCCTTGTCCGGTCTCTTCGCGACCCTTCACGTTCTTGATGTCGATGTTCGCAGCTTTCCAGAGCACTAGCTCAGCCGTGTTTGTCCCCGATGCGTCACCCCGTGAAATGAACGGACCGGTGGCCGCAATCGCCGTCATCACCGCGTTCAGATCCGTCATTCCCTTGATCTTCGCAGGGTCGGCGGCTGGACCGACAACGATGAAGTCGTTGTGCATGACAAGCTTCCCATCGATGAGGTCGCCCGAGTCGACGGCTGGCTTTTCGCTGGTCGGAGCGTGGACCAGGACCGCGTCCGCGTTGCCCTGGACACCCATCTGGATCGCGGCCCCGGTCCCCACCGCAATCACCTTCACGTCGATCCCCGTCTGTTTCTGGAATAGCGGAATGAGAACGTCGAGGAGTCCGCTGTCCTGCGTCGACGTGGTGGTCGCGAGGATCATCGAGCCGCCGACCTTCGTGGGCTCCGGACTGGGGCTTGGCTGTCCAGGGGTTCCCGTGGCGGCAGGCGAGGAGCTGCCGCCACCGCAGGCAGCGACAGCCAAGAAGAGGAGGGCACAGAGTGCAACTGGAAGGAGCCGAGTGTGTTTCGTCATGCTTGCGTCAGCATAACGGATTCGAAATCTGGTGCGCCACCCAGCCGCTCCGGTTGACCACCCTGCGCCAGGAGGCGTATCAACCCATCGGACTCTAATCACACCTGGATCAAAGTTCGGGGGCAGGTCACGACCTGGCGCGGTCCCGTCGGCTCATGCCCACGCCCGCC
>Ga0209014_10002691_pt1 | contig 10295 bp, 3 predicted proteins | sample BarGraNGADG00212_FD_184491 | JGI IMG/M metagenome (GOLD analysis project Ga0209014, IMG submission 184491) | Arctic peat soil microbial communities from Barrow, Alaska - Barrow Graham LP Ref core NGADG0002-212 (SPAdes) (version 2) | ecosystem: Environmental > Terrestrial > Soil > Wetlands > Peat... | reverse complement strand
GGGCACCAGCCAGGAAGAAACCCAACCGCTCGATTTAAATAAACCCTTCCAGGCTGATTCGGAAAAACCAGAGAAGAATTTGGAGCAGGAAATCAAGCCTGTAATACCCAATACTCAATCTCAGGAGGCGGCTGAAAATCAATCCTGGCAGACTGCCCAGCCTGAACCAGCCGAATCTTCCCCGAAAGAGATACCAGAGCAGTCAGTGCCGGCGCCAGAAGTATTTGAGCCAGTTCCAGACCCGAATGAATCTTCGACCGGTCTTGAACAGGGAAGTTCTCCCCAAGCAGCAGAAACCTTACCTGACCCAAGCGAACCGGTATTGTTTGAAGCGGCTGTTTCAGAACAAAACCAAAAACCAGCATCCGATCAGAATGGATCGGGACAGTCTTCGGCTGGTGAGGAAATCACGGCGGCTGCGACAGCGCCTGAAGTGAGCGAACCACCCACTGTAGAGCAGGCTGATGAGCCCCCGGTCGGGTTTCAGGTTCCAGCCGAAGAAAAATCGGTCGAGCCAACCCAGCCGGTGGTTGTAAAACCATTTGTGCCATCCATGGATGCTACGACCCCCACACCGGTGCGACCGCTGCAAACCGATCATCTGCCGCGCAGAGTAGATGAGGTTGACGTAAATGCGACCTGGGTTACCCCGGCGGCGCATGGGCGGCCTGGATCAACCTGGCGCGGCACACAGCAGTATCAATCTACGCTGCCCCCTGTCTCGCCTCCACCCATCCGGAATTATTCGCAGGCGCCAAAGGGGCGTCCGGTAAGCTTCCCGAAAAAGAGTAAGCCGCCAAAAAAGGGCATGGGCTGTTTTTGGAAAGGATTGGTTGGGATTCTTTTTGCGGGCATACTGGTGGTGGTGGCGGTGCTTTCGTTCCTGGTATACCAATATTATACTATCTCTGCTCAACTGCCGAGCGTAGATGACCTGAAAGCACGCGCCTCGCAGTTTGAAACCACGCGGATTGCAGACCGCAACGGCAATACTTTATATGAAATCCTCAATCCAAACGCAGGTCGCAGGACGTACGTTACCCTCGATAAAATCTCGCCCTACCTGATTGCTGCAACCCTGGCGACCGAGGATAAGGAGTTTTACAACCACCCGGGATTTGACATTGTAGCGCTGTTAAGGGCGCTGTGGCAAAATTATTCCGCCGGTGTGACGGTTTCGGGAGCCTCGACCATCACCCAACAACTGGCCAAAATGCTGCTGTTGTCACCGACCGAAGCTTTGCAGCAGACTGTGCAGCGCAAAGCACGCGAAATTATCCTGGCGGCTGAGCTGACCCGCCAATACTCCAAAGAGGAAATTCTCGAGCTTTATTTGAATGAAATAAATTATGGCAATCGTTCTTACGGAATTGAAGCGGCTGCCGAGAGCTATTTTAATTCAACCGCCGACAAGCTGACCTTGGGGCAGAGTGCGTTCCTGGCAGGACTGCCGCAAGCTCCCGCGGTCTATGATATCTTTGCCAACCGGACCCAGACGCTGGACCGTTTCCACACCGTCATCATGTTGATGTATAACCTGAGCGTGGAAAAAGGCTGCATTTACGTCAGCACGAATATTACAAAAGTATGTATTGATGCTGTCCAGCTGGCGAGTGCCCTGGACGAAATTGAAAAGAATACCACCTTCGAAATGCCGTCCGATACACTCAAGGATCCGCATTGGGTTACTTACATTCGTACCCTGCTTGAGGCTCAATTTGATCCACAAACGATCTATCGATCAGGTTTTACGGTTTATACCACCCTGGATCAGACGTTACAGGACCAGGCCCAACAAATTGTCACCGACCAGGTCAAGGCCCTGGCCGATAAAAAGGTAAGCGATGGAGCTCTGGTAGCGATCCGCCCCTCCACCGGTGAGATATTGGCCATGGTCGGATCGGCAGATTTCTATAATGACACGATCGCGGGACAGATCAACATGGCCATCAGCCCACGCCAGCCGGGCTCATCGATCAAACCTTTGACCTATACCGCGGCTTTTGAAAAAGGTTGGACCCCTTCGACAGTCCTGTGGGATGTTCCGAGTGAATTTCCTCCTTCCGGAGATCCAACAGATACCCGTTCGCCTTATAAACCAACCGATTACAGCGGTTATTACGTTGGCCCAGTGACGGTGCGTTTTGCATTGGCGAATTCGCTCAATGTGGCGGCTGTAAAAACACTGCAATTTGTGGGTGTTTACGACAATCCAAACACTCCCGGCCAGGATGGGTTGATTTCTTTGGCAAAACGAATGGGGATTACAACCTTAACTCGCCCGGATTACGGCCTGGCGCTTACGTTGGGGGGCGGAGAAGTGACAGTTTTAGATATGACCTCCGCATTCTCCACTTTTGCAAACTCTGGCCTGAGGATGCCGCCTTTTGCAATTTCCAAGATTATCGACCACGATGGAAAAACTGTTTTTGAATATAAGCCGCCGGCGGGAGATCAGGTCATTCGTCCAGAGCACGCTTTCTTGATTACCTCAATCCTATCGGATAATGCTGCCCGCACACCATCTTTTGGGGCTAATTCTGTACTTAATCTGCCTTTCCCAGCGGCAGTAAAAACCGGGACCACCAATGATTTCCGAGACAACTGGACCATGGGTTATACCCCAGACCTGGCGGTAGGGGTGTGGGTTGGAAACGCGGATGATACCCCCATGATTAATTCGACCGGTGTAACGGGAGCGGCCCCGATCTGGTCTGCTTATATGAAAAAGGTGATCCCCGTTTTGACTAATAACAAACCTTCCTCATTTACCCGCCCAAGCGGGATTGTGGAACGCGCGGTCTGCGCCATATCTGGCACGGAACCCTCCGAATGGTGTCCCAGCCAGCGCGGCGAATTTTTTGCTGCCGACCAGCTGCCGCTGCCAAAGGAACAGGATTTCTGGCAAAAAGTGAAGGTGGATACTTGGACGGGTTTGCGTTCCTCATCTGCCTGTTCGGAGTTTACAGATGACAAATTTGTACTGAATGTGACGGACCCGTGGGCGATAAAGTGGATCCAGGATACAAATGATGGTAAAAAATGGGCCAAGGATAACGGCTTTTCGGACCCTATCGTTTATGCGCCCACCCGCGATTGCAATCAAAACGATGCGCGGCCGACCATTATTTTCTCTGCATTTCGGAATGGTGACACGATCTCGAGTGTGCCGTTGGACATTTATGCTGTTGTGGATGCGACGAGTGGTTTCAAAGAATACAAGCTGGAATATGGAATTGGGGACAAACCGGTTGAATGGAAACAACTCGGCGATGTCTTTAAACAACCGGCAAAACAACCCTCAAAAATCTATACCTGGGACATGAAAGATGTACCGCCCGGCACATTCAGCCTGCGCATTACCCTGTCGAGTGATCATAATACGAACGCTGCAAAACAAATTGTCCTGGTAAACCAGGTCCCTACAGCCACACCGACATCGACAACCACGCCGACCATGACGCCGACAGCCACCCTGACGCCGACAGCTACTCCAACCCGCACATCCACCAGTATTCCCACCATTACGCCAACTGCGACGGATACCCCGGTTCCTCCTACGCCCACATCTACTCCGACCATGACACTGCCCCCACCTCCGCCGCCGGTTTAAAAAAAGCTGCTTAAAAAGCCGGGAATATGCTCATCTGGCTGGATTCGCCTTCCCAATGCGGTGGATCGGTTTGCAGCAGCTCTTCGAAGACCTCGAAGGTTAGATTTGTGCGATCCAGAAGCTGGCGCAGCAGGCGAAACTTCAAGAAGCGCCAGCCAAGAGACATTGCTTCCCCAAGACGGGGATCATGGCGTGTTTTATAGGCCACCAGGTTGGCCCGGCTGCCTGGCAGAACGAGAATACAACCGGAGGGCGGTAAGGGGGTGTTATTTAACACATATCGGCTGATTATTCCCGATGCCATCAAATAAAAGCAGCAAACCCGGACCCCCTGCGAGTCAATCCAGAAGATCGGATTCTCACCCTGGGTTTGCATTCCCATTTGAGCTGCCAACGCCTCCAGATCTGAGCGAACGGCCTCCAGATCGCGGCGGCGAGATGTTGGAGATTCTTGTGGGCGGAGCTGCCAGTGCTGGGGCAGGGAAGAGGAAGCATCCCCATAGGATTGCAGGCAAATGCGGACCAATTCTCTGGATGGAGTGAGGAGGCCAGGGAATATTTCATACAGGTACTCTTCAAGGTCGTGTTGGGTTTGGCCAGGCTTTTTTTGGAGGTATTTTACAATTTCCATTTCGACCCGATCCGCAAGCGGCAGGTCGGATATCTGGGGAGGACCGGCCAGCCACCACAGCCCACTTTCGATATTTTGAGGCCGGTTTTCATAACGAGCGAATAGAACCGGGTTGGTAAGTACTTTTTGGATACTGTTTTGGGACCTGGTAAGGGTCTCATCCGATAATTGGGATTGGTTAAAAGGCAAAGCCTTTTCCACGGCAAGCCTGGAAAGCGCTGCTATATGGAGGGGAAGGAATGGCGCCGGCTCATTGCGGGCTGTAAGATACCCGGTCGTGCCTTGCTCAACCAGATGATCCCAGGTGGAAAGCCCGGCGGTAGCTTTTTGATTGCTGTCTACTGACCAGACAAGCTGGGCAATTTCATCGTCAGGCTGGGCAGCCAGTTTTTGGAGGTGCATTCCGGCAGCTTCGGCGGCAATAACTGCCGCCGAGAAAAAGCCCGGCGCCAACTCAGGAATCACGCCGAATACCGGCAAAGGGGGTTGAGAGAAGGTATTCAGAGGCACCAGGGCATGGTAAAGGGCGGCAGTATGCCAATGCCAATCGTAGCGTCTTCTTTCCAGGGCGCTGTGTAAAGGCTTAACCGCCTCCTGGCCCCACAGCCAGCCGGACCATAATGCTGAAAGCGTCCAATAAGCCTGGTTAGGGCGTGGAAGGACCGCCACCACTGCAGCAGGTTGATCACCCGAACTCAGGGGCAGCAAGGACTTGAGGCGGCCCTGAAATAAGCCAATCCCGCCGGGAGGAATTTCAGGACCAGGCCAGTGTGAGAACGGTATGACTCCCGGCTGGCTGCTCCAGGTCTGAACCGCATTTTCAAGCGCCATCCACAAATTGTTCTCGCGGAACTGGGGGGAAGCGGTGAGCTGGCGCGGACGTAAACGGCCGGATGGATGCGGCCACAGGCTGTTTGCTTCGTCACAAACGGTCAGGGCAAGAGCAATCAGCAGGCGGCGCTTTTCGGCCGGCAAAGCCAATCCCTCGATCTTGTTGATCAGGGTGAACAGGAAATAGATGGGCCGGATCAGGTAGACCTGTAAGGCTTCCTCGACCCCTTCCAGTATGTTGCGATCCCCAGGCTGGCAGACACGTTCAATGGCTCGGGCACGATGCAAGCTGGCATTCCCTGGGATGGCCAACCTTTCCAGGTCAAAACCCGTGATCGGATGTTCGCCCTCGTCACCGCAGGTTGGGCAGCGGTAAAGGCGAGCATACGGCTGGTTATCACCTTTTTTCCATAAATAAGCCTGGGCTTGAATTTTGCGGCCGCAATTGACACATTCGGTGAGATATAGGGATTGTAAATGAATTTCCAACCGTTCAGCGCCGCGTCGACTGCTGGCAAGTTCAGAAAGGGCCGACTGAAAAATTTCTTTTGGCGGGGCTGAGGCGAGCATTTCCAGCATAAAACTGAGAATTGGGTTGTTGCAGACCACCTGTACGCGGTAGCCCGCTCGAGCTGCCTCCAGGGCGAGCGCCGGAGTGGCACAAAGTGGATCCAGAATTAATGATGCAGACGGTACGTTCTGCCGCAGCCAGGATTGGATCATTCCGGCAGGCAGCGGCGGCAGGAACCGGCTGAGCGGAAGCGGGTCGAAAGGAATTTCTCCTGGAATAAATGGCATTGCGTAATCATTCATCATATGTATAAAAGTATAATGATCTTATTCGACAATGCAAGAGAGGCAGGTGTTCCCTTTCCTACAGCACGTACTACTTTTTGAGAAGAACCAGGGTATAATTCTCTCAGCATTCTCAATCAACCTACTTTGGGTTAATCCGGCATGACACTCCACTGGTACGCATTGAAAAGCCATCCTTATAAAGAAGACCTTCTGGTGCATCAGGTGGAAGCGCATGGATTTGAAGTATTTTACCCGCGCATTCGTGTGCAGCCGGTTAATCCCAGGTCGCGCAGAATTCATCCTTACTTCCCTGGCTATCTTTTTGTACATTTCGACCTTGAAGAAAGTGGGTCTTCAGTTTTTCAATGGATGCCTTATGCCAGCGGGCTGGTTTCATTTGGTGGTGAACCATCCGCGGTCCCCGATGCCTTGATCGTGGCTATCCGGAAAAGAGTTGGCGAGATTGCAGAGGCCGGCGGAGAATTGTTTGATCATTTAAAAGCCGGCGATCCGGTTTTAATCCAGGGTGGTCCGTTTGAGGGATATGGGGCAGTATTTGACACCAGAATTTCCGGCAGCGAACGGGTGCGAGTTCTCTTAAAAATACTCAATAACCAGTCGGTCCGTGTTGAACTGCCGGCTGGACAAATTGTCAAGCAGCGGGGCAAACCCAAGCAAAAAAGAGAGGGATAAGCCGGACGCGATTGAAAAACAGCTATTTCCTAAGCCGCTTTGTTCTATATTTCCTTCTACTTGCATTTATTGGGCTGGGATATGGTTTATTAATCAGCGGGTTGGGAATCGCTTTTTACGGTAGTATTTTCCCCGCAAATCCAATTTCTCTTGGAATTGCAATCTTTATCATTGCGTTATTGATCCTCCCTTTTCACCAGGCATTGCAGGATTTTGTAAATAAAATATTCTTGCGGGGGCAGCGAGCTTACCAGGAGCGGGCCAGACAATTCGGAAAAGAGCTGTCCAACCAGGGGAATTTAGCTTCCGTAATCAGCCTGTTAAGAACAACCATTAACCAAACGCTTGTTTTAACCAGCGTGCATATTTTTATGTACGACCCAGTCAACGATCAATTTATCGCAACTCCAGATGAAACGGGAAGGTCGACCAGTGACCTGAGATTTTCAGCCAACAGTCCGGTAGTAGTGGCGCTCAAAGAACACCGCCACACCGTCAAGTCGGCAGAAATTGATGAGCTGCCCGGATTACAGGCTGGCGATAAAGCCAGGCTGGCGCTGCTAGCAGCCCAGGTTTACGTATCCTTGCCGGGTCAAAATAAAATCATGGGTTGGGGAGCCTTCGGCGGGCGAGTTTCGGGTGAAGCATTTTCCTCCGATGATCTCAACCTCCTGGAAACGTTGTGCAACCAGACTGCTCTGGCAATCGAGCGCACTCAGGTGGTTGTAGACCTGCAAACTCGCATGCGAGAGACAAATGTGCTGGCGCGGGTGGCCCAGGGTGTTAATATCATGCTCTCGCAGGATGATATTATGGAGCTGGTATACGCCCAGACGACCCAAATTATCCCGGCCGATGATTTTCATATTATGCTAATCCAGGGGGAAACGAAACAGCCAATATTTGCGTTTTTTGTCCAAAACGCTGACCGCCTGACTGAGTCCGAAAATCACCTTTTGCCCAGTGGGCAGTTCCTGGAACTGGAAGTGCTGCGCCAGCGGCAGCCTATTATCACAGATGATTACAATTATGAGTGCCAGAAGAATGGCATCCTTCCGTGCCGGGACGTCACGGCCTGGATTGGTGTGCCGCTTAACGCCGGAGCAGATACTATCGGAGTTTTGAGTCTCGGTAAACAGGATGCAGTGGTTGGATACACAACCGAGCAGTTGACCTTGTTGGAAACGATTGCGGACCAGGTGGCAGGCGCCATGGTGAAAGTCCGCCTGCTGCAGGAGACTCAGCAGCGTGCTCGCCAACTCAGCACTTTGAATGAAATGACCCGCCAGTTGACATCGACGCTCGAAATTGAGCCGTTGTTAATGAATATCCTGAAAAATGCCACCGATATCATCAATTGCGAAGCTGGCAGCCTGCTCATGGTAGATGAGCAGACAGACGAGCTGGTTTTCCGGGTGACGGTTGGGCCTGTTGCGGATACCCTGCTCAACCAACGGTTGCCCTCCGGCGCAGGATTTGTTGGTAAAGCTGTGATGACCCGGACACCTCTCATCGCGAATAATGTCCAGGATTCGCCGGATTGGTTCCAAAAAACCGACCAAATGACAGGATTTGTAACCCATTCCTTGTTGGTTATTCCCCTACTGGTAAAAGAAAAGGTAACCGGAGTTATCGAAGTCATTAATAAAAAGGATGGCTTCGACTTTTCCAAGGAAGATTTGGAGCTGCTTTCGGCTTTTGCGGGGCAGGCCGCAGTGGCGGTCGAAAACGTGCGCTTATTTACACTGACCGACCAGGCATTAACTGCCAGAGTGGAAGAACTCTCGGTAATGCAGCGAATTGACCGGGAACTAAATACCAGCCTGGATGTGAACAAGGCAATGGGCATTACGCTGGAGTGGGCCATGCGCCAATCGAAAGCCACGGCCGGGCTGGTGGGCATTCTGCATGAAGATGGGCTTAAAGTGACAGCATCGGAAGGTTATCGTGATGACCTTGCTATCTATCCGGATGGTCTGCTGCCGCTTGAGTTGGCCCAATTTGATGAAGCGATTAAACAAGGTGCGCCCATTCAAGAGTTAATCCCTTCAAACAGCAGTACAGGCCTTCTGAAAAGTGCTGCCCTTCAGGTTGTGCTGCCGATCAGGCGGGAGACCCAGACAATTGGATTGATCCTGCTCGAAAGTACCAACCCTGCTCCGGTTTCGGATGAAACCCTGGCATTTTTACAGCGCCTTGCGGACCACGCGTCCATTGCAATTTCAAATGCCCAGCTTTACGCAGCCGTGCAATCTGCCAATGTTGCAAAAAGTGAGTTTGTCTCGTTCGTTTCGCACGAGCTTAAGAACCCGATGACTTCAATCAAGGGGTACACAGAGCTTCTGGCTGTAGGGGCGGTGGGGCCGATCAATGAAGCCCAGGCTAATTTCCTATCGACCATCCGTTCGAACATCGAACGGATGAATACCCTTGTTTCTGACCTCAATGATTTTTCGAAAATTGAAGCAGGCCGCCTGCGCCTGGACTTCAAAGCAATGTCCTTCATTGAAGTGGTAGAAGAGACCGTGCGTTCTACCAAAAAGCAAATTGAAGAAAAAGGCCAACAGCTTACACGGGCCATCCCGCCCGATTTGCCCCAGGTTTGGGCTGACCGGACACGCCTGGCTCAGGTATTGGTGAACCTGGTCAGCAACGCCCACAAGTACACGCCCCAAGGTGGACAAATCCAGATTTCGGCTGAAGCGATCGAGAACCAATGGGATTCTGCGGGCGCTCCTAGAGTCGTTCATATATGGGTCACGGATAAAGGCATTGGAATCAATGAAGAGGACCAGAAGAAAATCTTCCAAAAATTCTTCCGGTCGGATGACCCAAAGACTCGCGAAGTACCCGGCACGGGACTGGGGTTGAATATTGCCCGCAGCCTGGTTGAAATGCAGGGCGGTAAGATCTGGTTCGAAAGTGAATATCGCAAAGGCACAACATTCCATTTCACGGTACCTCTTGCAGGATAAATTCCAGATTATTTGGAGGAACACATGGGTCGGAGCGCCTCATGGGGATGGGGAAAAGGAATTGATGGCCGGGAAGCAGCCAGGCAGGCGGCCCAGCAGGCTCTGAGCCGCCTGGGAACCAACCGCGCCCCAGCAATATGCCTGGTTTTTGTTTCCCAGGAATTTGAAATAGGCCCGGTGATCAACGGACTGACTAGCGTGTTAGGGAACGTCCCGCTGTGGGGGATGAGCACTTCCCGCCTGATCACCCCAATTGGCGAACAAGCCAGGTCTGTGGTGGTTGGATTGCTGGCAGGGAGTGATATAAACGCGCAAGTATCTTTTTGGCCGGGATTCTCTCAAAACAGCAATGAAACCGCCAACCAACTGATCCAAGCCCTGGCAGAAGCAAAGGACTCGAAAGGGCTGCTGCTAGCGGCGGATGGAATTAATGGTGATATTTCGCGAATTTGTGCTGCCATAACCGGGTTCTCGTCGCCGGTGGCAGGCGGCATGGCATCCGGAGATATTTTCCAGGGTAAGACTTATCAAATTGCCGGAAACCAGTTTGGTTCGGGTGGCCTGGCAGTGGCGACCCTGGAAGGCCCCTTGTGCATAGGAATTGGAATTGGCCACGGCTGGGTGGATGTCGGGGTTCATTTTGAAATCAGCAAAACGCGCGATATCTGGGTGCAGGAGCTTGGTAATTTACCGGCTGCCGAGGTTTACAGCCGAACGCTTGGGTACCCGGCCCGCGAGTGGGCTTTCCCGCCAT
>Ga0209014_10002690_pt1 | contig 10295 bp, 7 predicted proteins | sample BarGraNGADG00212_FD_184491 | JGI IMG/M metagenome (GOLD analysis project Ga0209014, IMG submission 184491) | Arctic peat soil microbial communities from Barrow, Alaska - Barrow Graham LP Ref core NGADG0002-212 (SPAdes) (version 2) | ecosystem: Environmental > Terrestrial > Soil > Wetlands > Peat... | reverse complement strand
AACGCACGGTTTGATCGGGGGCCGCTGGGGAAAGTGACGTGCACATCGGAGATAGAAAGAAATCCCAAAGTGACGACCCTTTGCGGGGCCACCGCCAGTCGCCGATGCGATTACTCACTCAACCAGCGGCCTACCTCACAAGAGCCACAAATCCTAGGACAGCAGTGAACCACGGTTTAGGAATGGCCCTTGGGGGCAGAAACGACGGCACCGGACGGTGGCCAACCGGACGTTCCCGCAGGTCAACCGCTATGTGGTGGAGGCGGACGGAACGGGACGAAACCGGGTAGTTCCCGAGTTGTAGGGACGTTTGTAGGGACATGTGACGCACGGTTTATCCAGATCATCTCTCCGTCTTCTGGATTGAACAGGACGAGAATTACTGGCATCGGAGCGCCCTCCCAGTAGCCCCGATGCTTTGGCTTCGGAGAGAATGGGACCGACTCCGCTGTGGCGCTTTCGAAATAGGAGGCGCCGCTCTTTACCTGCACCAGCACCAGACGACCCGTCGCGGCACCTGCCGGTGTCACGTATTCGACCTGGCCATCGATGCCGACGTCGCGCAAAGGCGTCTCGCGCCAGATGCACCGGGCATCGTTGACAATCGACGCGACCGCATTAATTCCCGATCGCTCGGTGAACGACGTTGCTGGAACGCTCGGAAGCTCTCCCAATTTCATGTACTCCTTGAGCGACTCGCGTTCACGATCAACTCTTGCTGAAGTCCCGCGGCCTACTCAGAAGGAGATCGATCGGCCGCGACTTCGTAGAACACGGTTTCGCCGACGCCTTCGGTGAAACGAGCGGGGTCGAATGACGCCGGAGCCACGTACCACGCCTGGGCCACGGGAAATGCCGCGGAGGCTGCAGCGCACGCGACGCCGTGCATCTTCGAACCCGTCAGTCCCATTTCGAATTCCAGGCCCTCGATCATGTGCCACCTTTGGAACTGGCGAGCGATCGAATCCATCTGTCCCTTTAAGTCGTCGCTGTCGACAGGCTCTGCCGTGCCATCGGGGTCCGCCACCTGGGCCGCCAGTCTTGCCAACTCGCTTCGGGGGCTCTCGGAATCGGGCACCACCAGGTGCACGGCGTCGTATTCCCGCTCGTCGAGCAACGTCAGCAGCCGCTCCGCTTTCGCCGTCGCCGCGGCACTCAGCACCCGCTGCCTGGTCCCGTCAGATCGATCCGGAAGGAGCTTGACGAATCGGTACGGACCTTTTTCCCCCGGCCAGATGCGCTCCAGCTCGGCCAGCAACGTGTACGTGTCGATGGTCTGGTCCACCTTCAGAACGCTGCTGATGTCGTTGTCGAGCGGGTAGTACCGCTCGGCCTTGGTGTGAGCGACGAGCGTGCGCCCATGGTGATCCAACGACCCATATACAGCGTGGAAGAGGGCCCCCTTCGCCAGGCCGGTCACGTCCACCAGCCACAGTCCTTCCGGCGGTGCGATCGAGCTGCCCTCGGCGATGCTGCCGTAGTCGACCACTTTGACGTCCTGGCAACGTTCTCGCACGAGGCCCTCGATCGCAGAAGCGTGGCCGGTCTCCGGATACCTAACCAGCACAACCGAAGCGGGCACCACGATCTCCAAGAGCCGCTGGGCCGAGACAAGGGTCCGCTCTTCGAACCCCAGGCCGAGGACGAGGACGTCCGGCGATTCCGCGGCCAGCTCTGTGTCCGTCATCTTTCGAACGGAGGGTTCACGCCACGGCAACGGCACGACGGCGACCTCGGGCTCCTCGGCGTCATCAGCGCCTCGCGTTGCCTCGATGTCGAAGCCGAGCTGCACCTCGGATGCGGCGGACGCACTCGGCTCGGACTCGTCTGGAGCGGTCTCCTCGGGTCCGTCGACCTCTTCATAGGCAGACTCGTCCAGTGGTCCGCCGAGGTTCCTGAGGAGAATCTCCTTGCCACTGCTGGGATTGTCCAGCCACTCGGCGAGATCTGTTCCCGACAATTCGAACCGGTCCCTCTCGGCGAGACCGACGTAACTGGACAATCCGAACAACTTCCGGTAGGTCAGCACGAACTGCTGCACGGGATCTCGCCCGTTTGCCTTCATCCTCGGCGTGTCTGTCCCGCCTTCGAGCACGAACACGCCGGCATCGACGAGCTCCCGGATCTGCTCGTACTGGGTTGAGGTTTCGTCCGTGCTCAGCTTCGCGTACAGGGCCGTGTACTGGCGCAGACGACCGGTGCCCTTGCTCACTTCCTCGCGGTACGAGCGAACAAGGAGGTCGTGAGCCGCGCCGGCGAACGAAAGGGCGAAGTCTTTGAGCCGGTTGTCGCGACGGCTCACGTTGTAGAGGCGCCGAGCGCAGTACTCCTGCATGCACTCGGATTGGGTCTTCCTTGAAGCGGGATGCTCATGGCGAGCCAGGGACTTGCGCAAGATCAGTTCGTAGATGCTGATCACGTCGCCGATGTCGCCCACGCAAAGCGCCGTCAGGGCACTGAGGCCGTGGTAGACGCTCTTGTCTTCCCTCGACGATGTCTTGTTCGAAGCGATATCTTCGGCAATGGACTTCAAGGTAGCGTCGCCCAGGATGTCCTTAGGGCTCATCTCGGGATGCCGGCTGTACTGTCGGGCTCTCCGCTCGAGGATCCTGACGATGAATTCCTTTCCCTTCACCGACGACCTGTGGTCCCTGAGCTTGGCATTCACTGCTGCCCCGAGGTCGAACACGCTGTAGTCGCGTCCGGCCCTCGCCCGCTCGACCTGGCCGGGCGAGCGGAGAACGAGCTCGAGGGTCTGCACCTCTGTCGTCATCTTGAACGCGCACACGGGGTTGGAGAACAAGAGGGTGGAAAGGAGGTCGGCGATCGGCTCCTTTTGGAGATGCCGCGTCGAAACGTCGTCGAGAAGGAATAGGACCTGGCTCTCCGCCCACACCGGAGTCGATGCGACGATGCGATCCGCAAGATCCTGAAAGGCCACCGCGGGATTGACCAGCAGCCGGTACCGGTCTTCACCTCGGTCGAGTGACATCAAGGCCCTCTGAAGGGATCGCTCCAGCTCGAGCGGCGTCGAGATGTCCCGCAGGTGTTCTGCATCACCGAGATGGGCAGAGCAAATCTCCGCAATGCCGCGGTGGGCGTCCCCCGGAACTGCGCTTGCCTCGATTGTGCGGAGATGGTCCTGGGCGTGGATTGCCTCCCGTGCATAGGCTACGAAGAGCCGGGCGTAGGGCTCGTGGAGTTCCGCTTTCTCCGAACCGAGCGCGTCCAGAAGGCGGTTGCACGAAGCATAGAGACCGACGTACCCGTCGTCGGCCAGCGATGCGGGCATCGGGTGGGACTCGTCAAGATGGAACTCGACGCGAGCGTGGAACTGCAGCGCCCGAAGGAGCATCGTCTTGCCGCATCCCCTCATTCCCGTCACGACTTGAGGACCTCGGACGCTGACGCTGTCCAGCCACTGGTCGTCGGGGTCAACCAGCAATCTGGGAATGAAACCCGGAGCGAGCGTCTGCGCGTTGTAGGCGTCGTCGAATCGGTGGAGTGACTGCGGCCGACGCCACGGGCTGGCGACGTAGTCGAAGACTTCTCGGATCCGACGGATCATGTCCTCGTAGTCGGGGGCCCTCTGCATCACGGCATCGGGAGAGAGGGAATGCCAGATATCGTCGAGTACTGCCGCCAGCCGGTACTCGGTGTCGCCGCTGGCGGGGTCGTCAACCAATCGCGCTGCCATCGCGTAGAGATGGCGGGTGACCGCCTCGATGTCTCCGATGTGGTGGTCGTCCCGGCTGTCGTGCCTCGCCATCGAGCCCAGGTCGATGGCGACGGCGCGCACGCTGTCCTCAATGGCTTCGGGTCGTCGGGCAGCCAGACCCAGTCGTTCGATGATGATGTTCTCGTCGTGCAGGTCGTTGTGATACGCCTCCGCCTGCTTGAGTTCGTGCAGCAGGCGAAAGAGGTCGATCGACACCTGGGCAATCGCCTCGGGACTGGCTTGCTCCTCTCCTGCCACGAACCTGGCCAGCGAAGACCCTTCGACGTAATTGAGAACCGCAACGTGGCACTTGATGGTCTCGGATCCGAACTGCACGTCTGCCTCGAACATGTCCCTGATCCCGACCAGGTGTTCCGAGCCTTCGGCAATCTTTTTGTGCAGCCGGCACTCCTCTGCGAAGTCCTTCCCGAAGAAGGAGTACACCGCCACGGGTGCAACCTTGAGGACGACCCGGTCTCCGAGGTTCCCGTAGGTTGCCCGGTACGTACTTGCGTAGAAACCTCGGCCGAGGAATTCGAGCTCCTTGTAGTCCCGGATCTCGGCCGGTGCCGAGTACTTGGGGAATCCGTACGGCTTCTGACACGTGGGGCACTCATCGTCGAGCGTCTTGACTTCGTAGTCGTGTGACGGACAGGTGAAGCAGCAAAAGCCGGGCACTCAGGGCGATCCTTTTCCGAGCGTCGCGGGATCCCCCGATACCGAGATCGCAGACGACAGTCGCTCCAATGTAGGCCCGCGCTGTGACATCTGGCACCGGACCTCGGCCAGGGGGGCGCCCCGCTCGACCACCGTTCCCCCCTCGACGAGCAGCCTGACGCCCGCGGGGTCGGGAAATCGCCCGCCGACCCCCACCTGCGCCTCGACCAGGGCGGATCGGACAGCTCCGGTGTCGATCTCCACCACCCCCGTCCGGCGGGCGTACAGCTCCACCGACTCGGTGTTCCTCACCTCGGCCGCCCTGCGCTCAAGAGTCTCCAGCGAGCTGCCCTGCGCCCGGAGATTTGCTCGCATTGCCTCCCGTGCCAGCTGGGCGAGGTCCGGGTTCCAATCGTCCGTCTGGACCCGAACTCCCGCCGCCCTCGCGACGTGAGCGGCCATTTCCGAGCACCGCCCGGCGTGGCAGAGGAGCCACTCATCTGGCTGGCCCGAGAGAAGCAGGTCGAGTGCCGACAGTGCCTCGCCGCGCCCGATCCACGGCTGTTCCAACCCCGACGCCTCGCCGATGAATGTCAGCGGAGTAAGGCCGCATGCGACGGCGCCCTCCTCGAACAACCTGGCGTTTTCCTGTGCCTCTCGCAGATTCCCGCCGAAATTGCCGTGAGGACCCACCCGGATGTCGAGACCTGCCACTGGCGACCCGGATGCGAGCTTCTTGCTAAGGAGGGATGCCGCAACCAACGACGGGATCCCCTGGGCGTCGCGTTCCTGCCTGAGCAAGAAGAGTTCTGCGTCCATGGGGGCAAAGCGTTCTCCTGCGAGCACGTGCACGTACCCCGCCTCGTCCAGGCACCACTCTGCCTCGTCCACATCGAGTTCGACTCGGTAGCCGTCGAGCGAGCCGAGTACGTCGACACCTCCTGCGGGACGGCCTTGGACCGCGACCTTCGGGACGATGCATCCGTGAGCTCTCAGAATGAGAGGGCAGAGGAGGGTCGTGAGACTTCCCGGACCACCAGTGGAAGCAATGTCGGCACTCTGCGGCCTGTTGCGAAGCTGTCCTGCCGACTCGGACATGCAGCGGGCGAGCTGGGCGACAGATTCCGCGTCGATTGCGGAGGTCTTTGCCAGCGTGATGATTTCCGCATATGCGTCTCGGTTTCCGCTTCGTGCCTGGCGGACCGCCTTGCGGAATTCGATATTCGCTTGGCTGCTCATTCCATGAGCTCGGAGAGCCATTGGCCGAGACCTTTCAGTCGGCCGCTCGCCACGAGGTCCCCGAGGTGAGCGGCCGCCCCACGACTCGAGCCTTCGTAGGCTCTCAGTACGCCGACCGGGTTGACGTGCACCACGGATGTGAAGAGGTACGTGTTGCCGGCAAGCCGCTGGCAAGCGGCCTTGAGTCTCGCCGCATCGAACTCGTTGGTCACGAGCACGTAGTCGAAGGGCGCGCCGGTGTTCGACCGGACGTATGCGTCGAAGTCCGTTCCGAACTGCTCTGCCCGGTCCGCCCGGACGCTCCACTTGGCCGTAACGAGCGTGCGGGTTCCGTCGGATCGGTCCCGGAGCGCCAAGTCGACCCGCTTGGACTTCTCGCCGGACCCCTGAAAGTGGAAGCCGGGAATATCGCCCAACAGGACGCGATTGGAGACCGTGTATCCCCCGAGGCCCTCGGACACTCCTCCAGCGCCGCAGAACAGGTCCGCGAACCTCATTTTGCGAATCTTCGTTGCTGAGGCCATCACGACCAGCAACCTATTCGTAGGTCGTGACACCCGAATCTCCAGCCCGCCCGCACTTACCGATCGCCGTCCTCGGACTCCGTGACTTCGGTTCCGCTCGATGGAGGACTCGCATCGAGGTCAGCCCGAATCGGATCCTGCGCGCCCAGGCCAGCCTCTCGGCGAACTCGTCCACGATAGGCACCGTGCTCGAGGACCTCGCGGGTTCTCGCTACCTCGGCTGCCTTCGCGTGAAACGAGGGATCGGCAATGTCTCCTTCAAGCAGCGCTCGGTAGTGCTCGTAGTAGGCCTTCGTCCGCGAGTGGATCTCCGCCCAGCTCAAAAGCACGGGAAAACCCGCGTCCTCGTAGTCCGACACGTCGTCCGCAAAGTTCTTCGAACTAATGAATACCGCCCGGATGGGGCGAACTTGGGCGCGCTGGAGATTGGCCTTGTACTTGATCAGGCGCTGAATGTCGTCAATTGTCGGTGCGTAGTCGGATCGCTTGATTTCGATGAGGACCAAACTCCCTTCGTCGCCGAGGGCCAGGAAGTCGTACCGCTGTCGACCGTCCTGGTCGGTTAGTTGGTCGGCGAGATCCTCTCTGGCCCACTCGCGCAACTGCACTGAGATCGACTTTTCCTCGGCGAGAACCTGCCATTCGGGATCCAGGAGCCAGGGAAAATCGGCGATCAGATCGTGGATGTTCTCGTCTCCCTGGAGATGGGCCGTCTCGGGAGCTCCCGTGACGATCAGCCCGTGAAACTTGTCGATGATACTGATGCGGCCCTTTATGACTTCCAGAATCGCCCGGCCTTCGATCGCCTTCCACCCGTCGATCTGCTCCAAAAGGAACTCCAACTGCTCCGGCTTTTCCTCGACTGCTTCAAGGTCTGAAATGAAGTCGTGAAACTGCTGGTACTCAAACGCTGAAATCAGGTTGGATGCGAGGTCGAGTTCGCGATCATTGTCGTTGTCGAGCAGGCCCAAGTTGCCGAGCAGGCTGAGTGCCCGATCCCGCGATGGCCGGTCCAGGTGGTCGAGGCGGGCTCTCAGCTGCTCGTCCTCGAGCACCCTTTCGCGCATTTGGACTTGCTTGAATTCGCGGAACTCTCGCAGGGCCTTGCGCGTGAGTTCTTCGCCCCATGCTCGCAGTTCGACAGTCTCGGGGGACTCCCAGTCGATCTCCTGTCTGTCCGTGGAGACCAGGTCAGAATCGTCGTCAACCCCCTCGTCCAGGAAGTCCGCCTCGATGGTTCCCGACATGTACTTCGTACCGTGCTGACCGGTTGCCGTGGTCTCCACGTTGAAGAAGAACGGAGGTGCCTGAGCTGTCTTCCCGTTGGCCATGACGGTGAACCCCCGGAGTTCGCTTGACGCCAGAACGGTTTTGGAGAATCCGTAGTGGTACCGGACGGTATTTCCGCTCGCCAGGACTTCGGTCTCGAAGTCGGGCGTGTCACCTACGGGGGGACGTCGAGTTGCCCAATTGATCTCGGGCTCCCCGATCGGGTGGTCGTTGACGAAAATGGCCATCGAACCTCGGACCGTTGTACTAAATCTCCGAGCGAGAGCCTCCACCAGTCGGTCGACCGCCGGGGCGGTGGAGTGCTTCAAGTCTCGAAGCACCAATCGGGTTCCGTGTTCGGTGCTTCGCAAGCCCGAAGGTATGGGTTCGACCTTCCCAAGAAGGTCGATGTTCGCCATTTCCCGCTCGCCAAGCTTCAGTTTCCGGATATCCAGAGTGAGCGCAGTCGAGACCGAGTCTCGCCAGGTGGTCAGCTCCATGACGCTGGCGATACCGAAACCCGCAAGCTTGCCGATGCCTTTGCGGCCCATGACTCGGCGCGCCGTGTCTGCCCCAGCGTCGGCCTGCCTGCGGTTGCGGCCGACGACAAGATAGTGATCCTCCACGTCCTCGTCGGACATTCCCGCGCCATCGTCCTCGACGACGATGACGCTGCTCGATCTGTCGTACTCGCCCACTGGCAGCGAGACCCACACATTGCGCGCTCCCGCGTCCCAGCAGTTCGCAACAAGCTCTGCGATCGCAGTGTCTCGTCGCTTGTACATCTGCACGCCAAGGTGCTCGAGCGTCCTTCCCAATACCGCGATCCGAAAAACCCGCTCCTTCGATGGTGCAGGATTCGAAGAGGCACTCACGTCGATCAGGCCATCGCCCGAATGGAGCGAGCGATGACTCGCGCCTGGCTGGCAACAAAGTCCGGCGGGAGCGCGTTCCCGATCATTGCCGCCGCCGCCAGCTTGCCGCGCCGCGTGGAGAATTGATATCCCTTGGGAAATCCCTGCAACAAGGCCGCTTCGCGGAGGGTTATCGCCCGATTTTCCCGAGGATGAAGGAATCTTCCCTTCGAAGGGTTGTGGCAACCGCCCGTGATCGTCGGGGCGGGACGGTCCCAGGCCATCCTTCCGTAGACATCCTTGAATCCGGTCGTCGCCCGGTGACAGGCCAGCTGTTTGTCCAGGGGAAGATCGAGCCTCCCACCTCCATTCTTCGGTATGGCCGCGATCATTGCGGAAACGGCCTCGCTTCGGCGCTCGGGCATGTCGTGAAGGGGGTCTCCCGATCGGCCTGCGGGCCGTAGGCCACCGATGGCGTCTCTCACGCTCTTTTGCGCGCGTCGCGATCCGGCAAACTTCAGCTTGTCCGTTCGTGATGCCATGAGCACGAGGCGACGACGATGCTGAGGAACGCCAAAATCGGCGGCATCCAATACGCGCACGCCGTCGTCGACGTCGTAGCCGGAATTGGACAGCTGCTCGAGGAGGCTCTTGAACCTCTGATCCCCGGCCATCCCGGGGACGTTCTCCATCAGAATGGCCTTGGGACGTAGTTCGCCCACGAGCCTTCCGAACTCCTCGATCAGCTGGTTGCGATGATCGCGAATCCGCCGATTGCCGTTCAGGGTGGTCATCGACGAGAAGCCCTGGCAAGGCGGGCACCCGGCCAGGAGATCCAGTTCGCCCTTGGAGAGTCCGATGTCCCTGAGTATCCGAGCCCCCGTGAGCTTTCTGATGTCGAGTTCCCACACGTTCTCGACCTCCGGATGGTTCAGTCGGTAAGTCTCGACCGCCAGAGCGTCGATCTCAATCGCTCCCACGACCCTGAATCCCGCCCGCTTCAGCCCAAGGGACAGCCCCCCGCAGCCAGAGAAGGCGTCCACGGCATAAAGCTCCTGTCCAGAGCTACTTTTACCTGCCGTCGCCATACCAAAATGTACCAGGACCACAGGCACGGGGACCCCGGCCTTGACGTCAGCAGCCAGTCTCCTCGGATACAGCGGTCGACAACGGTGGCTCCGCTTGGCACGATTTCCCAAAGCGGCGACGGAACGCGTGCCGCCCGGTGCGGCGCTAGGGACGCCCGACGATTCCTCCTCACTCTGAATTCCGCCAACCGAAACGGCATCCGATATGTCTGGACATCCGAAGACGTCATTCGCCTCGAGCGATTCTGTTCGGGAGCGAATGCGAAACGTCTCCACCAAGGACACCGCACCCGAACTTGCGCTGCGACGAGAACTGCATCGTCAGGGACTTCGGTACTTCGTCCATAGGCGACCCATGCCACACCTGCGACGGCAGGCAGACGTCGTCTTCCCTCGGCTCAAGGTAGCGGTATTCGTCGATGGGTGTTTCTGGCATGGCTGCGTCGAACACGCCGGGAACCTCGAGAGAACCAACGGTTGGTATTGGCCAGCGAAGATTCAGGGAAACAGAGATCGAGATGCCGATACAAATGCTCGCCTCGTTGAAGCAGGTTGGGTCGTCCTGCGTATTTGGGAACATGAACCGGCGAAGCAGGCGGCACTCAGGGTGGCTGAAGCGATCAGTGCTCGCAGAGAGCCGCTCGGGTAATTTCTACTGTGCTGACGACCGATCATGGGCCGACTCACGGGCGATGGCTTGAAGGTCTTATGAAGGCGTTGGCCAGGCTGTCCTAGTAGATCGCAACCGCGGGTTCTCGCTCCGTCGGCCGTGGCTCCCCCACCTACGATTCAGTGCTTTTCATTACCTCGGATTTCGCACTTGGATAATGACATCTTCATGACTCGAGTGGGCACTGTTGCATTGAGCGCGAACTTGCCTGGAACCGTTGGGGTTCGTGCCTCGGCCGTGAGTGAACGAGGCTGTTGGGGTGAAGCGTCGCCGTCT
>Ga0209014_10002689_pt1 | contig 10296 bp, 8 predicted proteins | sample BarGraNGADG00212_FD_184491 | JGI IMG/M metagenome (GOLD analysis project Ga0209014, IMG submission 184491) | Arctic peat soil microbial communities from Barrow, Alaska - Barrow Graham LP Ref core NGADG0002-212 (SPAdes) (version 2) | ecosystem: Environmental > Terrestrial > Soil > Wetlands > Peat... | reverse complement strand
CGACGGGGAAACACTCACCCTCGCCGCTCCCGACCAATTCGCCGTCGACTGGGTCTCCTCCAAACACGCCTCCTACCTGGAAAACCTGGGCCCAATCTGCCTCGGCCATCCCCTCAAAGTCGTCCTCAAGGTCCAGGAAGAGCGGCGTACACGCCCTCAAATGGACCTGTTTGTCCCTCAAAATGAAGCCAGTATAGAGCCACTAAAGGCCGATAACACGATTGTTTTAAGCCAGTTGAATGACCGGTATACCTTTGACCATTTCGTCATCGGCAAGTCAAACGAGCTCGCCGCGGCGGCCGCGGCGGCGGTCGCCGAGGCGCCTGGAAAGTCGTACAACCCGCTCTTCATTTATGGGGCAACCGGGTTGGGCAAGACCCACCTCATGCAGGCCATTGCCCACCGCATCCTGCAGCGCGACCCGTCCATGCGGGTTACTTACATCACCGCCGAGCAGTTCCTGAATGATGTGATCAACAGTATCGAAAAGCGGTCGATGAACGAGTTTAAGCGTCGTTATCGGCAGTCCGACTTGCTGCTCGTGGACGACGTGCACGTGCTCGCCGGCAAGCAGCAGACTCAGGAAGAATTCTTTCACACGTTCAACGCGCTGTACGAAGCCGGGCGCCAGATCGTGCTCACGTCAGACCGTGGGCCATCGGAGATTCCGCGCCTCGAGGACCGCCTGAAGAGCCGATTCGAGTGGGGCATGGTGGCCGACGTCTCGCCGCCCGACCTCGAGCATCGCATTGCCATCCTGCGGCGCAAGGCGCAGATGGACCATCTCGAGCACACCATTCCCGACGAGGTACTGCACTTCATCGCCGATCACGTGCAGGCCAACGTGCGCGAGCTCGAGGGTTCCATCATCAAGCTGCTGGCCTTTTCGTCGCTCAAGCACCGGGTGGTGACCGTGGAGCTGGCCCGCGAGGCCCTGCGCGACAAGTTGCGTTCGTCCGAATCGGTGCCGGTGCGATCCACCCGCCAGGAACGGGTGCACCAGATCCAGCAGGTGGTGGCGGCCGAATGGGGGGTCACCGTGGACGGGCTGACCTCCAAGACCCGCACCAAGGTGCTCACCGTTCCGCGCCAGGTGGCCATGTACCTTACCCGGGAGATTCACGGGCTCCAGTTGGTGGAGATCGGGTCGGCGTTTGGGGGTCGGGATCACTCGACCGTCATCCACTCGATTGAGCGGGTTGCCGAGATGTCCCGGGAGGATGCGGTGTTCCGGGGGCGTGTGGAAAAGGTGCGGGAAACTGTGCGTCATTCCCAGTGGTGAACACTGGGCTGTGGGCAGCCGTAGGGTGACATATGTTCCTCCCACTGGTCCCGCTGAATTCCACAGCGGTTCCACGTGACCAGAGGGCAGGAAAGCTCAATCAACTGAACCACTTGTCTTGCTTTTCCACTTTCCACACCTTACTACTACTACCGCCACGTTATCCAATTCTTAATGGGTTGGTTAAAGCCTTCGCGCCAATCCACACGTGACCTTCACACACAGGGTTGGAATGCGGTTTACTATCTCGCGAGAGAAGCTGCAGGAAGGGTTGAGCGCCGTGGCATCGGCGGTGCCGTCAAAGACGACACTGCCTGTTCTGGCCAACCTTCTCGTGCAAACCACCGACAAGGGCATTCGCCTGTCGGGCACCGATCTTGATATCGCGGTGTCCACCGAAGTCACGGCCGACGTCGAAACCTCTGGTGCAATTACCATCCCGGCCAAGAAACTCACCGAGATTGCGCGTGAGTTGCCCGCGGCGCCGGTGAAGATCTCGTCGTCTGGCGACCAGCGAATCACCCTCGAATGCGGTCGTGCGCGGTTCAAGCTCCTTGGGCTGCCCAAGTCGGAGTTTCCCAGTTTTCCGGCAGTTCCGTTCGAGAAGAGCATTCGCATCCTGTCGGGCGAGCTGCAGAAGCTCATTGCCCACACGGCGTTTGCCGCATCCACCGAGGAAAGCCGCCCGATCCTGAATGGCGTGCTCTGGGAATTGCGGGCCGACGTCATGCGGATGGTGGCCACCAACGGTCATCGCTTGGCCAAGATGGAAGTGCCCGTGCACGGCACCGGCGAGAATGCCGATTTGATCATTCCGCCCAAGGCGCTACAGCAGATCAGCAAGCTCTTTCCGCCAGAAGAGGAGCTCGAAGTGGCGCAGGGCGAGAACCATCTCGGTTTTCGTTCGCCCTTCACCGCGGTGTACACACGCCTCATCGAAGGGCCGTACCCCAGCTACGACCAGGTCATCCCCAAGGACAACGACAAGATTGTCATCATCGACAAGGCGGCGTTCATCAGCGCGCTCAAGCGCATGTCGGTAGTGGCGTCGGACCAGACGCACCGCATTCGCCTGTCGTTCAATGCGGGGATGCTCAAGTTCAACGTCTCCACGCCGGACCTGGGCGAGGCGCAGGACGAGATGGCCATCCGCTACAACGGGGATCCCCTGGAGATCGGCTTCAACGCGGCCTACCTGCTCGAGATTCTTCGGTTCCTGCCGACGGACGAGGTGAAGGTGAGCTTCAAGGCGCCCGAGCGCGCGGCCACCATCGAACCCGAGGGCTGGAACGATCCGGCCAAGTATCTCTGCCTGCTGATGCCGTTGCGGTTAGTGGACTGAGTTCCGGGGGTCTCTCACGAAGACCGGAGGGGCACGAAGAGCACGAAAAACGAACAACTTTTGAGGGGGTGTGGCGGACAGCTTTCTCCGCCACACCCTCTTAAGAATTTGGCTGTTCTCTGTGTCCTCTGTGATTCTCCGGTCTTCGTGAGAGATTACGATCTCAGCCTATGGCTTCCAGGTTAAAGTCAACTCACTCGACTGCTGTACTCTTTGATTCCGCCGCCGGCTCTTGAAGCTGAAATCGAGCCACGACGTCCCACTGGCGCGCAGTAACCGGCCCGAGGCTACGTCCAGCACGTAGCGCATCGTCCCGTTGCTCTCGCCGCCCAGCGAGACCGCCTCGCCAAATTGCTCGCCGTCGGCGGTCATTCGTCCCTTGGCGCGCCGGTCGATCGTCACCACCACCCCGCTGTTTTCGACGTCCGCGCGTTGCACGCGGAACTGGCGCACGTTCACGCCGCGCACGGCAAGCCGGTCCCGGCACGACAATGTGCGTGTCGTGTCTGACCATTCCTGGCCGATGGTCAGCGTCTCGGGCAGCGGAATCCAGGCTTCGTGCATACCCTGCAAAACGCTGAGCGCAGGGTCGGTGCAGGCTGAGCTCTCGGCGGGAAGCTGGAACGCCATGGTGCCGTCGGCCGGCAATGCCTCTGCGGTGAACGGGCGCGCCAGTTTGAGCCCTGCCGGCACTGCGGGTGCAGCGCCTCCAACCGCCATGCGGTAACCGGTGAGCGATCCGGTTACGCGGCGGCGGCCGGCCCCCCGGCCCCCCCCCGGTGCCCAGGAATACGTCGCATCCAGTGTGGCGCCCAGCGTGTCGGTGCGCGTGGATGGATCGCCGGTGATCACCACCACGGCGCGCGTGGCGATGGTGACGCCCTGCGGGGTGTACGAGGCGGCAACACGCCACGGGCCGGCCGTGTTGAGTCCGCCGGTCGCTGCGCCCGCAGCGGGTCCCGTGGGCTCGGGGCGCGTGCTGGGCCGCGCGACGACACCACACGCGGAGAGTGCGGCGGCAGCAGCTAGCAGGGCGAAACGAAGAGGTGGCATGAAGGCGATACTCTGTAAGATGTCACGATTGTTCCTGCCGGGGTAGCAGACACTCCGCTGCCGCGCGCCGAGAAACCAGACACCCCGCTGCCGCACGAGGCGACAGCGGGGCGGGACGACGGCCGGCCTGTAAGCCGGGTTCTGTCGGAACCGAAGTTCCGGACGGTCATTTCTCTCGGCCCGTGATCGCCCACGGACTCATGCAGCCAACCCGCGGCGTCTTGATCGCAGAGGACTGCTGCTCGCCGCCTATTTGGCCTTGCTCCCGCTGGGGTTTGCCTTGCCACGCATGTTGCCATGCGCGCGGTGGGCTCTTACCCCACCATTTCACCCTTACCTCGGTTTGCACCAAGGCGGTGTCCTTTCTGTTGCACTGTCCGTCACGTCTGGCGAAGTGCCCAAGCGTGCCCAGGCGTTACCTGGCAGCGTGCCCATGGAGCCCGGACTTTCCTCGGTGCGGGCAAATGCCACTCCCGCGACGCGACCGTCCGGCCGACCGACGTCCACCTGCAACCTAGCGCCCCCGGCCGGTACGAAGAAGGCCGGCCGAGGCTCTTCCGCGTGACGTGTTCCGCGGTTTGGTGATGCTTGGTATGACGACGCTATGACGGGTGGGTACAGCGTGGACGATAACCCCCGGCGATCCTGCGACTCCCGAGGCTGCCATGGATCTCAAGTTGACGTCGCCGTCCGCCGTTGCCGTGCTCACCTGGCTCGACCCCACGGATCGCCCGCGCGTCGATGCGGCGGGCAGTGGCATCTATCGCGCAGTGCACCACGATTCGCTGGATGCGTTGCGCCGTGAGGTCCGGCGCGTGAACCCGGCGGCCGTGCTCATGTCGGTCGGACGATCGCTGTCGGATCACGCGCCCGGCGTGGCGCGGCTGATTCGCGAGTTTCCGCGCGTGCCGATGGTTGCCCTGCTCTCGCGCGTTGATCAGGCCACGCCGCACGCCGTGCTCAACCTCGGCAATTGCGGTATTCGGACGCTCGTCGATGTGCGCGATGCCGCCGGGTGGCATCGGCTGCGCGAGTTCGTGGCGCACGAAGCCGTGGGGGACATCGACCGCCTCGCCCTGGCGATGTTGCGGGAGGAACTCGAAAGCGCACCGGACGACTGCTGGCGGTTCTTCGAGTCACTCTTTCACGTGCGCCTGCCGGCCACGACCGTGCGCACGCTGTCGCGCGCGCTGGGTGTGCGGCCGAGCACGCTGATGAGCCGGTTCTTTCGTGCCGGGCTGCCCGCGCCCAAGCGCTACCTCGCGTGGGCGCGTCTGGTGCGCGCGGCGCGGCTGATGGAGAACCCGGGCCTCAGCATTGCCGATGCCGCCAACCAGCTCGAGTACTCGTCGGCGCAGAGTTTTGGCCGGCACGTCAAGACCGTGCTCGGGATGACCGCCGGCGAGTTTCGCCGTTCACACGACGGACGGGCAATGTTGCTGCGCTTTCGCGATGAACTGCTGCGCCCGCATCGCGAGGCACTGCTCGAGTTGCGTCCCATCTCCGGGCGGCCGTGCGGGTATCGGCGGGGGCAGTTGTTGCTGCACTAGCATTTGTGACTTGTCTCTCACGAAGACCGCAGGGCCACGGTGTGCACGAAGAACTGCAAAGACACTGAGAGACTCTCAACCCTAGAGATTCTCATCCCTCAAGCACACAGAACCATGCCTGGATTCGACCTGAAGGTTGCACCCGACACACACTCGGAGCGGGTAATTGGTGCTGCCATCGAGGTGCACCGGCAACTAGGCCCGGGACTGCTGGAGTCGCTCTATCAGGGCGCCATGGAGCAGGAACTTCTGGCTCGCGGCATTGCGTTCGCCAGCGAAGTCCGGCTTCCCGTTTTCTACAAGGGGGCCCTGCTCGACGAGTCCCTGCGCATTGACCTGCTGGTCGAGGACCAGCTCGTCGTTGAACTCAAGTCACTCGAGGCCGTGAAACCGGTGCACTGTGCCCAGGTGCTCACCTACATCAGGACCGGCGGTTTCGGGCGCGGGCTGCTGATCAACTTCAACGTTGCCTTGCTGGCCCGCGGGGTACGGCGATTCGTGTGCTGATGGGTAGTGGGGGTCTCTCACGGAGACCGGAGCGGAGCGGAGGAACGCGAAGGAAGCTGTGAACAAGGGGGTGTGGCGGACCGTACTCTCCGCCACGCCCCCTTGAAGTGTTTTGCCCTTCTCCGCGCCCTCCGTGCCCCTCCGGTCTCCGTGAGAGACAGAGCTATCGCATGTGCGCCACAATCTCGGCCACGCCGGCAAGTATCTCGACCGGCAGCCCCGCCGCTTCCAGCGCTTGGCGCCCGCCTTCCTCCCGGTCGACGACGGCGAGCACGCCCAGTACCGTGCCCCCGGCAACGCGTATGGCGTCGACGGCCTTGAGCGCCGAGCCGCCCGTGGTGATCACGTCCTCGATCACGACCACCCGGTCGCCGGCATAGAAGGGCCCCTCGATGAGCTTGCCTGTTCCGTGGGTTTTCGTTTCCTTCCGCACGGTAAAGGCACGCACGGGAGCTTTGGCGAGTGCGCTGGCATGGGCGATGGCGTACGATACGGGATCGGCGCCGAGCGTCAGTCCGCCCACGGCATCCGGCGTCCATCCGCGGGCGCGAATGCGCGCGAGTCCCAGTTGGCCGATCGTCGCCAGGCCATCGGGACTCATCGTGGTGAGGCGGGCATCGATGTACAGGTCCGACACACGGCCGGAGGCGAGCGTGAACGTGCCGCGGCGCGCGGAGCGCGTGGCGAGCATTTCGATGAGCTTGGCGTGGGAATCCATGAAGGCGGAGGTTACGAAAGAGTGAACGAGCGGTCAATGCCGGAGCGTCGCGTGCGGCAGCGCCTGTCGTCGCTTGCCCTGGCGCTGGTGGTGGTCTGCGTCGTGGCCGGCCTCGTGGTGGGCGATCATCTCGCCCAGCACGCCACCGCACTTGAGTCGAGCGCGGGGATCACGGCCGAGCTGCAGCGGGAGCGCACCCTGTTGTGGGTGTGTGCCCTTGGCGCGCTGTCGGCGCTCGTGCTCGCGCTGGTGCATGAACGCTCGCAGGCGCGGCGCATTGCCGATCGCTCCGACGAACTCGAACGGCTGTCGGTGGAACTGCTGCGCGCCAATCGCGTCAAGAGCGAGTTTCTCGCCAACGTGTCGCACGAACTGCGCACGCCACTGGCCGCGGTCGTCGGGTTCATCGACCTGTTGCGGGACGGTGCCTATGGCGAGCTCGCGCCGCGACAGGTCGCACCCGTGGAACGCATCGAGTCATCGGCCAACCACCTGTGTGAGTTGGTGGACCGGATACTCGACCTGTCCAAGCTGGCCGCCGGCCGCCTCGAGGTGTCCACCGAGTCGCTCAGCCTGCGCGCCTTCGTGATCGACGTCGCCAGCGAGGTGGAATCACTGCTCAATGAAAAGGGGCTGAGCTTCAGCATCTCGGTGCCGTCCACCCTGCCGAAGGTGGAGACCGATCCGACCCACCTGCGGCAGATCCTGGTGAACCTGTTCGGCAACGCCATCAAGTTCACCGATGCGGGCGCCATCACGGTGCGTGCCGTTCACGTCGCCGATGGTTCCGTGGCGCGCGTCGCCGCCGGATCGCGCCGGCGCCCGCTACTCGCCGAGTGGGGGGCGTTCGTCGCCCTGCAGGTGAGCGACACCGGCACCGGCATCGCCGAGAAGGATCAGGAGCGGATCTTCGAGGAGTTCGAGCAGGTGGATGCCGGCCCGCGCGGCGACTCCATGCGGCGAGGCACCGGGCTGGGTCTGTCGATCTCGCGCCGGCTCGCCCGCCTGCTTGGCGGAGACATCACGGTCGAGAGCGAGCTGGGCGTGGGCTCCACCTTTACCGTCTGGCTGCCGTTCGATGTCGTGGAACCGCGCGCCGTGGAATTGCGCGCCATCGAGCGCGCCTAACCCCACGGTTTCTTCCGCCACACCCCCTCAAGGGTTTGTCGTTCTTCGTGGCCTCGGTGCTCCTCCGGTCTCCGTGCGAGACGATCTCAGTCCCGGCGGAAGAGCCCCTTCATCTTGCCGAAGAATCCGGCGCTGCTGTCACCGGCGTCCATGGCATCGGGAGCGAGCAGGGCCTTGCCGAGCGCCTCGGAGAATGACAGGACCTCGGAGAACCGCGATTTCGGCGCGCGTTCGAGCGACTTCATCACCACTTGTTCGACGGCCGGTGAGTACTGCAGGCCCGCTCGCGCCTTGTTCAGCGGCAAGGGAGGCTGTGAGAGCAGCTGCGTGAACATCTCGCGCGGCGTCTTGGCCGTGTACGGCAGGGCGCCCGTCAGCAGCAGGTAGGCGATGGTCCCCAGGCTGTACTGGTCGGCGGCCGGGGTCACGACTTCGCCCGACAGTGCCTCGGGAGCGACGTACATCAGCGTGCCGACGAAGAAGCCGGCGCGGGTGAGCCGTTCGTCGGGAGCGATGTCGGTGGCCGTGGCGATGCCGAAGTCGAGCAGCTTCACGCCGCGCGATTCGGCATCGTACATCAGGTTTTCCGGCTTCAGGTCACGGTGCACGATACCCGCGGCATGCGCGGCATTCACCGCTTCGGCGATCTGCTGCACGATGGTGGCCACTTCGTCGGGTGCAAGGGGCGCGTTCCGCTTGGCGTACGTCTCGAGGAGTTCGCCCGGCGCCCACTCGATGGCCAGGTAGTGCAGCCCTTCGGCGGATTGACCGGTTTCGATGGTCCGCACCACTTTCGGGTGTATCACCTGCGTGCCAAAAGTGGCTTCGCGCACGAATCGCGCGACGGCGGTCCGGTCCTGGCGCAGGCGTTCACGCAGTACCTTTACCGCAACGAAACCATGTTCGGCGTGCTTTGCTTTGTAGACGGTGGCAGTGCCACCTTCTCCAACACGGTCGAGCAGGAGGTAGCCGGCAACAGTCGTGCCGACGAGGGGATCGCGAGCCACTTGGCGAACCTAGTGGCGAGGCACGTTGCTGGCAAGCAACGTTGGTGATCTTGAGCGCGCTTCGGGGGTACTGGGAAGACAATGCCGATGCTTCATCCAACTGCAGATGCCACTTTTCGCCGCGTCGCTGCCGCGTGCCTGCTTGCAACCCTCGCTTGCGGAGGACGCGCCAAGCCTCCGGCCGGGGCGCCCGCGCCGCGCGCCGGCGGCGGCGGTGCTCCCGCCCGCCCCAGCAACGCCGGGCCTGATTTTGACGCCGTGCGCCTGTATTCCCAAATGGGGTTCCTGTCGGCAGGCGCACCGCTGCCGTTTGTCGGCGCCGTGTCGTATCTCGCCGCCGCGGCACCCGATTCCACGAACCTCTCCGTGGGCCTCTCGATCACCAGCACGTCGCTGTCCTTTGTGCGGGACAATGACCGGTTCGTTGCCGGCTATACGGTCGGCCTGACGCTGCGACGGGGTGGCGTTGTGGTGCGCGACATCGAGGCCCACGAAACGGTGCGTGTGGTGTCGTTCAAGGAGACGGAGCGAATCGACGAAAGTATCGTGTTCCAGCAGGGGCTGACGGCGCCGCCGGGCCAGTATGCACTCGCCGTGTCGGTCCGTGACGACGGGACCGGACGCAACAGCAGGCAGGAGATGCTGGTCACGGTGCCTCGTCTCGGCGCGTCGCGCTCGCTGTCCACTCCGGTGCCCTTCCTGCGGGTGGTGCCGCGCCGCTCGCGGGCGGCCATTGCCGACTTGGTGAGCAACCCGCGGGCGACCGCCGTCTTTGGCCGGGATTCGTCCATCGCGCTGTACGTGGAAGGATACGGCGAGGGCAACGTCTTTCCCGTGTCCGTCGCTGCGCGCAACGACGAGGGTCGCGTGCTCTGGCGCGACAGCACTTCATTGCCGCGGCGCGGCGAACTATTCAGTGGCGTCGTCACGGTACCGGTGTCAAAGGTGGGCATTGGCGTGGCGGTGATCTCCATGTGGCCCACCGGCAGCGCCGATACCGTGATTGCACCGGTGTTCGTGGCGTTTGGCGAGGAACTGCCGGTGGCGAAGTTCGAGGAGATGCTCGCCTACCTGCGGTGGTTTGCCGCGCCCTGGCGACTGAAGACATTGGCCGATACCACGCCAGAGGCACGTCCAGGGGCGTGGGCCGCCTTCGTGAGGGCCACTGACAGCACTCCGTTGACGTCGGTCAACGAGGACCTGCTTGACTACTTTGGGCGCTTGCTGGTCGCGACCGCCCGCTACAAGGAAGAGGGAGTGCCCGGATGGAGGACCGACCGGGGCAAGGTGTACCTCGGTCTTGGCGAACCGTCCCAGGTCTACGACCAGGGCATGGCGACCGTGGGCGACCGTGGCCGCTCGCAGGTGTGGGAGTACCGAGGCCTCAATGTCCAGCTTGTGTTCTACGACCAGACCGGCTTTGGTCGCTGGCGGCTGACCAACGCGAGCGAACTGGAATTCCAGTCGCAGTGGCAGCGGCGGGTCAATCGGTAGTGCTTGTCTCTCATGGAGACCTTCGTGCTCCTCCGGTTTCCGTGAGAGTGCCGAGCTCGCTTGACATCCAACCCCGGCAACGGTAAAACAAGTGAGCGGGCTGGCGGCCCTGCCGGCTGAGACGCGCACGGATCCTACTGGGGCTGGAGGCAGAAATGCTGACAGGGAAGGTGAAGTGGTTCAACGACGCCAAAGGGTATGGGTTCATCGAACGG
>Ga0209014_10002687_pt1 | contig 10300 bp, 10 predicted proteins | sample BarGraNGADG00212_FD_184491 | JGI IMG/M metagenome (GOLD analysis project Ga0209014, IMG submission 184491) | Arctic peat soil microbial communities from Barrow, Alaska - Barrow Graham LP Ref core NGADG0002-212 (SPAdes) (version 2) | ecosystem: Environmental > Terrestrial > Soil > Wetlands >... | reverse complement strand
GAGCAGGTCAAGCCCACCAATCATTGTGCGCCTCCACGAAAGACTGATCAAGGAAAACTTGCCTCAAATTTCAACACGGCCGCAACTGAGGTTCTCTAGATGCAACGGGCGTGGTGCCATGTCCATTGTCGAGGACCTGGACCTCGGTATGAGGGGGCCGGGCGACGACTCGCTCCAGGAACAGCTTGCCGTCGCCGAAGGACGCGACGGCTTCACGGCAGGCGAAGGTCAACGCCTCGGCCAGGCGGCCCAGTGTGTCTACGAAACGCATGCCCTTGCTCCCGACGGCCAGCTACAGCTACAGACCATCCTCGCGGTCGCCAGGCGGGGACTCGACCGTAGCTCGCCAGAAGCCGTATAGTTGTTAGCACGACCGACCGGACGGTCGAACAGCTATTGATACTCTACCGACCGAGGAGCACTGTGCCCATGATCGAAGTCCGTGCTGCCGACCGTGACGAGGCGGTGCTCCCGTGACGGTCAAGGTCGGGCTCATGCTTGTGCCGGATGCGGATCCGTCCGACGTAATCGAGACCGCCCGCCGCGCCGAGGAGCAAGGCTTCGACTTCCTATCCTGCGGCGAGCACGTGCTGTTCCACGGGCCGACGCCGAATGCCTTCGTGTGCCTCGCTGCTGCTGCCGCGGTGACGACCCGCATGCGGCTGCTAAGCGCGCTCACCATTGTCCCTCTCTACCCGACAGGTCTGCTGGCGAAGATGGCCACGACGCTGGACCGGCTGTCCTGCGGTCGATTCGATCTCGGTGTCGGCGTGGGGGGCGAGTACCCGCCTGAGTTTGCCGCTTGCGGGGTGCCCGTCCCGGAGCGTGGCGCACGAACCGACGAGGCGCTCGAGATCTGCACTCGCCTGTTCGCCGGTCAGAAGTTAATGTTCGATGGCAGCTATGCCCGGATCGACGGGTACCGCCTGGACCCTCTGCCGGTCCAACAAGATGGCCCGCCGCTGTGGGTCGGGGGTCGTAGTGACGCGGCGATGCGCAGGGCGGGGAAGTACGGCACCCACTGGTTGCCCTACATGATGAGCCCTCGGCAACTACGCGAGGGCCTTGAGAGGGTGAGGGACACGGCAGAGGCCGCTGGGCGCCCGCGTGCAGCGGTTTCGGGCGCCATCTACGCCTGGACTGCGGCGCATCCCGACCCCGCTGTAGCGCGCTTCACGGCGTTGGAAACTCTCGGCGAGGTCTACCAGCAGGACTTCGCCATGCTAGCGGACCGCTACGTTCCGACCGGAACCCCGGAGCAGGTCGCCGACCGGCTCGCGGAGTATGTCGACGCCGGTGCGGAGTCGGTGCTGCTCAGCCCTGCTTGTTCCACAGCGGAGTTTCCAGGGATGGTAACCCGTTTTGCCGAGGACATTCTGCCCAGACTCCAAGCTTTGCCCACGCCACGGCGTACACAGAGTACGGGAGCGACAACTGCCGGGCGAGCGAAGATAGGTGGGATATGACGCTGGAAAGCCGGTGGACCGAGTCGGAGCACTCGATCGAGGGCCCGGTCTATCGGATCCGCCTGTGCCGACCGGACAAGATGAACGCCCTCACCCCCACCCTGTACGGCGAGATTCGCGCTGGTGTTCTTGCCGGCCTAGGTTCGCCTAATGTCCGAGTGATCGTCATCGAGGGTTCGGGCGGGGTCTTCGCCGCGGGGGGTGATCTCAAGCACTTTCGTGATCTACTTGCTCTGCCGCCCGATGAGCGCATGGTGGCCTTCAACGACAGCTACGACGTCCCGCTTCCGTTCCAGACGATCCTCGACTGCTCGAAGCCTGTTATCGCCAAAATCGATGGCTACTGCCTCGCTGGCGGCACCATCCTTGCTGCTGCCGCTGACATCGCTATCGCCACGCACGGATCGACCTTTGGTATACCCGAGGGCCTAGTCGGACTGGCTGATCCGTTCGCCGCCACACTCCTTCCGGCGGCCATTGGGCTGGGTCGGGCGAGGTACCTGATGCTGACCGGCGACCGGATCGACGCCGCCACCGCTGAGCAGTGGGGTCTGGTTCTGCAGAGCGTCCCGGGGGACCAGCTCGACGGCACGGTCCAGCGGATCGTCGACAAGCTTGTCCTCATGGCGCCGGAGTCGCAGCGGGGCTACAAACGCGCCAGTGTTCGCTCCCTGCCGAGGATGAACCCCCTCGAGATCATGGAGGTGGCGCTCACTCCCAACGGTGCTGAGGGATTGGCTGCGTTCGGCGACAAGCGTCCACCGCAGTGGGCCCCCAGCTTTTACCCAATCTGAGTGACAATCGGCTGATAGGAAATCGGGATATGCGATACTTCGAAGACTTGCCAGTCGGACTGAGCATCGACCTTGGGACCGCGTCGCTCAGCGAAAGCGAGATGATTGACTTTGCTCGCCGCTATGACCCGCAACTCTTTCACGTCGACCCGGTCGCTGCTGAGTCGACGAGCTTCGGCGGTCTCATCGCGAGCGGGGTGCATACGCTCGCGATCTACATGCGATTGTTCGTCGACGGACTGCTCAGCAATGCCGCCAGCCTCGGTTCGCCTGGCATCGACGAGTTAAGGTGGCCGCGACCGGTGCGAGCCGGCGATAAGCTCAGAGGGTCGTACACGATCTTGTCGGCCCGCCCGTCGAGCAGTCGACCGCAATGGGGAGTCGTCGTTGGTCGTGGAGAAGCAGTAAATCAGGATGACCAGGCTGTCCTGACCATCATCGTGGTTAATCTGTTCGGTCGGAGACGCGAGAGCTAAGCAATGGCTGCAGATACTAGGGAGACTAAGGGGGTGGTATTGGACAAACGTGCCCAGGTACTCGACGCGGCCGTCCGCATCTTCAGCGAGCGTGGCTACCGGGGTACCTCCATGTGGGACCTGGCCAAAGCGGTCCAGTTGAGTAAGCCAGCGCTCTATCACTACGTTACGAGCAAAGAAGCCCTCCTTGTCGAGCTCTATGAGGGCGTCACCGTCGAGGGCGTCAAGTCGGCTCGGCGGATGCTGTCGCTCGATCTACCACCCATCGACGCAATCCGCGATCTGCTTGTCGAACGGATCGTCTACACCTGTGAGAACCGCCGGCTGTTGCAGATCTTCTTCGAGGAGGAGGCCGAGATCCCGGCTGAGCTGATGAGGACGATGCGCCAACAACGAAGAGCGTACGAGGATTCGCTTATCGAGTTGCTCAATCGGGGTGTAACGGACGGCTCCATCAAGTTCGACTCGACTCCCCGCATCGTCGTCAATGCGCTGCTTGGCGCCGCGCACTGGACCTATAAGTGGTTTGACCCTGAGGGAGCGAAGAGCGCTCAGCAACTTGCCGAGGAGCTGGCCGACGTGCTCCTGCTCGGCCTAAAAACGCGCCGCAAAGGGCGTTGAGAGTGATGGTTAGTGCCAATACCGTTCAGTTAAGGGTGATGGTTGTAGTTTGGGAGATACCTCTTGTTGAATGCGTGAAGCCGGTATAGGGCCGTCGGTTGTCGGGTTTGGTGCCGGTTGGACTGTTGACCAGGGTGTCCCCGCCCGGTGTTGTCTGCCAGGTGATCGCTGACACCGGGCGAAACGGACAACGTCGCCGATCGTTACCGCTAAGGTGGTGGGGTACAACGCCATCGGGATGACGTTGTACTTCGAGGGTTCCTATGAGGGCGTGTTCGCGCAGCTCACGGACGGGCTGGCGTGGGCGTGTCGTGGGAAGAATCGTGGCCGTCGCCAGCGAAGTCAGGGATCCTCCAGGCTCAGGCCCGATTGGGGCACGAACTGCTGGCCGAGTTCTTCGGCCGGCCGGCGCATCCATTGGCGGCCCCTTTCACGCCGGGCTTGGAGTTGGCCGGTAGGCGGGTCGCCATCCGGCTCCCCACAACTACCGGCTCCTCCCGGGCCTACATGACCCCAACGCTCTGCGTAACCCCTCAGACTGCCCATAAGCGTTACCGATTAGCTCCGCCGACGGCCCGACCGTCCATGAGACGTGGCGGCGGCTACCTCTCCCGTTGTGGCGATCGATTCGAGCCCCGTCAGTAACATGCCTGCGACGTTGAGCCCTTATTCTCACTGGCATCCTCGGTCACTTGAGATAACAGTTCTCAGGCCTATTCATCTGACCGGACTACGCTGAGGGTGTGAGCAGGCCGGTTCCCCGAGCGGGCGTCCACTATCCGAGGTCCGTAGGAGAGTTCCAGTCCTGGTTCGCCACCGACGTTGACTGCTTGGACTATCTCGACTGGCTGAGGTGGCCCGATGGGTTCGAGTGCCCACGATGCGGGAGTGCTGGCGGATGGGCCACCGGGGACGGTCGCTACAAGTGCTCTGCCTGCGGGAATCGGACATCGGTGACTGCGGGGACGATCTTTGATCGTCACCGGAGCCCGCTCAGCGTCTGGTTCGCCGCCTGTTGGATGTTCGCCACTACGAAGGACGGTGTGTCGGCACTCAGCCTGCAGCGTTCCCTCGAGATCGGCTCGTACCCGACGGCGTGGGCGATGCTGCACCGCTTTCGCTCGGTTCTCGTGCGACCGGGGCGTGACCGCCTCACCGGCGTGACCGCCTCACCGGCGTGGTCGAGGTCGACGAGACGTTCATCGGTGGCGAGGAGCCAGGGCTGTCGGGCGGGCGAGCCAAGGTAAAGAAGTCCCTGGTCGGCGTCGCTGTCGAGCTCAAGGTGCCGCGGGCTATGGGCGATGCCGGATGGTGGTCCTTCCTGATGCCTCTGCTGGCTCGCTTCATCCCTTCGTCGCCGACCACGTCGAGCCAGGCTCGACGGTCATCACCGATGGCTGGCCGGGATACAGCGGACTCGACGGACTCGGCTACATCCACGAGCCACGCAGCCAGCGAGCCGCTCGCGCACGCGGCGAAGATCCCCACGAACTGTTGCCTGGGGTGCACCGAGTTGCCTCCTTGGCCAAGAGGTGGCTACTCGGCACGCACCAAGGAGCGGTCGAGGACGATCACCTTGCCCAGTACCTCGACGAGTTCGTCTTCCGTTTCAACCGTCGCGGATCTCGCAGCCGCGGGCTCCTCTTCAATCGAGTGCTCGAGCTCGCGGTTGCGCACGATCCCGTGCGCTTCCGGGATCTCGTCGTTGATCCCGCGCCCAAAGCGCAGAAGCCTTCCGCTCCGGTCGATCGCGGACACCCTCCCAGCATGGAACGCCCGCGAGCCGCACGGCCATGGAGAGCCCGACCAGGACTGGTCCAGTCAGATGAATAGCCCTGACAGTTCTATTGAGGGGATCTGCTTGTCAGTTCCCGAGTCCTTCCCGATCGCCGTCTACGATTGCCGCAGCTCCTGAGTCGCATCGTATCCGGCATTGCCTCGTCTCTGGACCATTGCTTGACCTCCGAGTCACCGTCTGTTATGCTAGAACTCAACTTAGACCGACCGACCGACCGGTCGGGCGTGCAGTTCTCAGGTCTGAACGAGGAGTGATCTTGCAGCCTTTATGGGGTCCGGATGTTCGGATATCCCGGTACGCGGCCTGGGATGGGGTTGTCAGCAACAACGCGCACTGGGTTCCTAACCGCTTCAACATCGGCAGAGCAGTCGCGCACTCTCACGACATGGCCGTGCGCAATCGGGTCACTAGCTATCAGGTGGGGGAGAATGGCGAATCAAAGGCTTGGACCTTTGGCGAACTCGACCGCCACGCCGACATGGCCTCCGTCGAACTCGTTGTTGCCGCCAGCAAGGATAAGCCGCGCCGGTCGTCGACCGCCGAGTCGTTCTGGCGTTTCCTAAATGCCGGACATCCTCATCACGCAGCGGCCGATACGACTAGCGAGAACCCGGCCCACTTGAGCAACGGGTTCAAGCGGTCAGCGCAACGGCGGCGGCATCGTAGCGGTCTTTGGCGGTGTCCCATCGGTGTAGGCGGCGAGGCATGGTGTTGATGCGGTGACTGATCCGGTCGAGGACCTTCTGGGAGTAGGCGCAGTGGTTCATACGCTCCCCGACGTAGCGGCGAACCAGGCCGTGTCGGGGCGCACGCCTACCCGCGTGAGGTCGAGTACGTCTCGGAGCTTCCGATGACGAGTACCGGCAAGATCCGCCGTGCGCCTCTTCGTGATGCGGAGCGCGCCAAGCAGCCGGCCCGTAGTTGCCTGTAGTTCATGACGAGCCCACCCGGCGTTGCCCGTCGGGTGGACCTTACTAGGGGGAGACCACCTTGAGAGCACGTATTCTGCCAGTTGGTATCGCTGTTGCGATCCTTTCGATTAGCCTCGCTGCCTGCGGTAGCTCTGGATCGGCCAGCGGCAATAGCGGCACCCAGGGTGTCCAGGGCAAGACCATCTTGATCGGGTCCTCGGCCATCCTGAGCGGCCCGGAGAGCCCATATGCCGAAATCGCTCAGGGCCTGAACGCCTACCTTGACTACGTGAACAGCCAGGGCGGCGTCGGCGGTTACCGGTTTAAAGTGGTCCAGGAGGACAACGCCTACCAAGCCTCCCAAGCGGTCGCCGTCGCCCGTACCCTCGTCTTCCAGGACAAGACCTTCCTTCTCACCATGGCGGGAACCACACCGACGCAGGCAGTCCTGCCGCTCGCCTCGCAGCTTAAGGTCCCCTTGCTATTCGTAGCCAACGCAGACCTGGTCAAAAAGACCCTTCCCAACGTCTACGGAGAAGAGCCGAGTTTCTCCCGTGAGGCGCTGTTCGACGCGAACTACGCCCTCAAGACTCTGAAGACGACCAAGATCGCCTATGCCTACGAGAACGACGACATCGGCCAGCCGCCGCTGTCGGTGCTGCCGAAGTACGTCTCCTCGAACGGCGGCAGCTTCGTGGGGCAGGTCGGCTTCCCGGCTACCGCTACTGACTACAGTTCGTACGCGAGCCAGCTCAAGGCCTCTGCCGCCCAGACGGTTATTGTCTTCGCCGGTCCCCCCAACCTCGCGGGGTTGCAGAAGGCCGCAGCCAGCATTGGGTACACGCCGAAGTGGATCGGGTTGTTCGCCTCGGTGACGCCCGCGTACGTGACGTTGGCCGGTCCGCAGGCCGACGGGACCTACTTCGACAACTACTTCGAGACCACGGCCAGCACCACACCGAGTGTGAACCTATTCCGCAGCACAGTGAGCAAGGTTAGCCCGAGCCTCGTTGGCTTGCTCGGCGAGCTTGGCTGGACCGACGGGGCGCTCATCGCCGCAGGGGTGAAGGGGGCCGTCGCCAATGGCGGGAAGCTGACGGACCAGTCCTTCGAGAGTGCTCTTAACAAACTCAACCACGCCCAGGTCGGTGTCTGGCCGGACGCCACGTTCACGGCACAGGCGCACTCGGGCGCGACCAGCGCCGACATCCTCCAGGTGCAGAACGGGAGTTTCGTGCCGGTGACCAAGTTCACCGCGTTGCCCGAGCTCCCGTAGCGGAGGTTGAGGTCAGTGGAACTTGTGACTGCAGTGGTCTTCGGGATTGTCTTCGGTGCGTTGTACGCACTGGGGGCCCTCGGCGTTGTCCTGGTCTATCGCGTCAGTCGTGTGTTGAACTTCGCGCTCGCGGGGACAGCCACCCTCACTACCTATGAGGCGTCGAGCCTCACCTCGTCGCACTGGCCGTACGTCGTTGTGGTGGCCGCGGTGCTGGTGAGCGGTGCGGTACTCGGAGCTGCCTGTTACGGGATCCTGAGCTTGGCGCGCAATGCCAGCGCCGTGGCCATCGGCATCGGCACGATCGGGCTACTTCTGTTAATGCAGGGTAGTATCGGCAGCATCTGGGGACTGAGCGTTCGGTCACTACCAGTGCCGCTTGGCGGCGTCTACCACCTCGGCAGCATCGGCGTGTCTCACTTCCAGGTGATGACCGTGGTGGTGGCCCTCGTGGCGGTTCTCCTCGTCTTTCTCCTCGTCTTCCGCTCACGGCTCGGGCTGCGTATGCGAGCCGTGAGCGCCGGTCCCCGGACCGCAGAGCTGCTTGGGGTGAACCGGCGCAGGACCGTGCTGTGGGCTTGGGTGGTCGGTGGCGCTCTGGGAAGCCTCGCCGGACTGTTCATCGCGACTCAGCTCCAAGTCGATCAGAACGTCATTGTCGACTTCATGCTCGCGAGTTTCGCCGCGGTGGTTCTCGGAGGCTTCACCAGCCTCGGGGGCGTGGTGCTCGCTGGGGTCACAGTCGGCATCGTCCTCAACATCCTGTCGACGTTCGTATCGAGCACGCTCACCGACACGTTCACGTTCCTGTTCATCGCCCTGGTGCTCTTCCTGCGGCCTCACGGGCTCTTCGGCCTCCATGAGACGTCTGTGGCCGAACCACACCTTCCAACTCGTCACCACGGATGGGCGAGCCGCCGAGCTGGGACCACACGACGACGCCCATCCCTACCAGTGGTGTCGGTTCTCGGTCGTAGTGTCCCCTTTGGGCAGACTGGTCTCGGTGTCGTAGTCGTGGCCATACTGGTGTACGGTGTCATCGCCGGCGCGACCACTTCGTATGTTTTCGCGACGGTGTTCGCTAACTTCATCGCCATCCTCGGTGTCGGCGTGATATACGGCCTTTCCGGCCAGCTCTCCCTCGGGCAGGGCGCGTTCGTAGCCCTGGGCGCGTATAGCAGTGGAATCGTCTCGGCGCATCTGCACGCCTCGATCTGGTTATCACTCCCGCTTGCTGTCGTCGTCGGTCTGGTCGTAGGTCTCGTCGTTGGCTGGCCTGCGGCACGTCTGTCCGGTGTCTACCTGGTCGTCTTTACGCTTGCGTTCGGCTTGGCTGTCCCGGAACTGCTGCTCAACGGGTCGAGCTTCACCGGCGGTGCCAGTGGCCTCACTATCTCGATCCCCTCGTTCTTCAACAACTCGCGGATCCAGTTCTTGGTAGCTCTGGCGATTGCCGCGATCGTCGCCGCCGCCGCCGCCGCCATGTCACGCAGTCAGCTCGGTCGACGATGGCGCGCCGTCCGAGACTCCGAAGAGGGGACCGCCGGCATCGGTTGGAATCCGACGGTGAACAAGGTCACTGCCTTCGCCATCGGGTCTGCCATGGCAGCCATCGGTGGATGGATGACCGGCGTTCTTACCGGTTTTGTCGGCCCTGGCGGCTTCTCGGTCTTCTTCTCGATCTACTTGGTGATCGCCGTTGTCATCGGAGGGCCGGGCACGATCTTGGGCGGCATGATCGGCGCCATGGTCATCACGTTGCTGCCCTACTATCTTGCCGGGTCGAACACCCCGCAGCTGATCTTCGGCATCGCCGTGGTTGCCATCCTCATCATCGCTCCCGAGGGTCTGACCAACCGCCTGGCGCTGCGCACCCGTCGCGTTGCGATGCCGGCTCAGTCGTCCGAGCAACGGCTCGACGGTGCCACGGTCGAGGTGGGGGTGAGCCCCGTGGCTGTCGCCACCACTGGGCGGGTGGATCCCGAGCCGCGCATCGTCGACCCTGTGCTTGTGGTCGACGAATTGACCGTTGCCTACGACGGCGGACTAGCGCTCAGCGACGTGTCCCTGCAGGTCGGGCCCGGTGAGGCCCTCGCCGTGGTCGGGCCGAACGGGGCCGGCAAGTCGACGCTGTTGCGCGCCATTTCGAGTTGGGTGTCGCCGCTCAGCGGTACTGTTCGGCTGAACGGCCTCGACATCACCGGCCGGCCGGCGCACCAGATCTCGGGCCTGGGTCTTATCCATGTACCCGAGGGGCGCGGCGTGTTCCCCGGCCTTTCCGTCGCGGAGAACCTGCGGCTCGGCTACCGCAGGACGGCGGTGCGGAGCGAGCAGGAACTGCTGGACCAGATCTTGGAGATCTTTCCGAAGCTTAAGCAGCGCCTCGGCCAGGACGCTGGGAGCATGTCGGGTGGTGAGCAGCAGATGCTCGCTGTCGGTCGCGGCCTCATGGCCGACCCCGAGGTTCTGATGCTCGATGAGCCGTCGCTCGGCCTGGCGCCTCTGGTGATCGGCGAGATGTTCGAGGCGCTGTCGACCATCCTGGCCACAGGCGTCGCTGTCCTGCTCATCGAGCAGAATGTGCACGCAGCCCTCGGCTTTGCCGACCGGGGCGTCGTACTGTCGCATGGCGAGTGCGTCATGCGTGGCTCGTCCACCCACCTCACAGACAACGACCACCTCATTAGCCACTTCCTCGTGTAGACCTTGACACCGCTGGAGAGTCCCATGACAGAGAACGCGACCACCTTGGGCACGACCGCTGTGCTGTCGGTTGGTGACATCCGGGTGAAGTTCGGTGGGCTGACCGTTCTCAACGGCGTCAGCTTTCAAGTTGAGCCCGGCGAGATCCTCGGCCTGGTCGGGCCGAACGGAGCGGGCAAGTCGACGGCGATAAACGTCGTGTCGGGGTTCACTCGGGAGCGGAGCGGGTCGGTTCGCTTCGAGGGACATCGGCTC
>Ga0209014_10002685_pt1 | contig 10301 bp, 7 predicted proteins | sample BarGraNGADG00212_FD_184491 | JGI IMG/M metagenome (GOLD analysis project Ga0209014, IMG submission 184491) | Arctic peat soil microbial communities from Barrow, Alaska - Barrow Graham LP Ref core NGADG0002-212 (SPAdes) (version 2) | ecosystem: Environmental > Terrestrial > Soil > Wetlands > Peat... | reverse complement strand
AGGATTTGGAAGCTTCATCGTTAAGAAAAGAGCTAAAAAAACTGCAAGGAATATCTCCAAGAATACGACTATTATTATTCCTGCTCATAATATACCAGCTTTCAAGCCGGCAAAATCTTTTATAACCAAAGTAAAATCACACGTTAAGAAATAATACTCTATGCCAAGCGGTAAAAAAAGAAAAAGACATAAAATGGCCACTCACAAACGTAAAAAACGTTTGCGGAAGAACAGACATAAAAAGAAGTAGCAGATCATTAGTGGTCAGTCATCAAACATATTAAACCTAAAGATCTGATGGTCTTTAGGTTTATTGTATTAGTATATCGGATGTGGCGGACAATATATTAGCTCAGATTAATATAGTGAAGTGGTAAATAAGGATTTAATCATTGATGTTAGTGATTCCGAGGTTTCTTTAGCGCTGTTGGAAGACAAGCAGTTAATTGAATTAAACAAGGAAAAGCGTAATGTAAAATTTTCAGTAGGGGATATTTACCTGGGTAAGGTAAAAAAGATCATGCCCGGACTGAATGCTGCGTTTATAAATGTAGGTTACGAACGGGACGCATTCCTACATTATCTTGATCTTGGCGCCCAGTTCAGGACACAACACAAATACTATGGCGTCGCTCTGCAAAAACAGGGTAAAGTATTACCGGTTCATAAGTTCAAACCTGAACCTGATATTGACAAAGATGGCAAGATAACGGATGTTTTAGTCACTGGTCAGACTGTTATCGTTCAGATAACAAAGGAACCCATTTCAACAAAAGGCCCGCGACTTGCTTCCGAAATTTCTCTGGCAGGAAGAAACCTTGTCTTAATGCCATACTCAGATAAGGTATCTATCTCTTCTAAAATCGAAAGCATCGAGGAAAAAAACCGTCTAAAAGCTCTCGTTCAGAGTATTAAACCCCGTAATTATGGAGTTATAGTACGGACAGTGGCTGAAGGTCAGAAAGTTGCAGTACTTGATGCTGAACTAAGAGAACTTGTGCTGAAATGGGAATCGGCATTCACCTCTGTAAAAAAGGAGATAAAATCACCTAAATTGTTCATCGGGGAGATGAACAGAACCTCAACAATTCTCAGGGATATGCTTAATGTTACTTTTAACAGTATTCATATCAATGAAACTACTTTAGCAGACGATATCCGGACATATATAAGGGAAATTGCCCCTGAAAAAGAAAAAATAGTCAAATTATATAATGGCACACTGCCCATATTTGACCATTTTGGAATTAATAAGCAGATCAAAGGTCTCTTCGGGAAGACAGTATCTTTCAAACATGGCGCATATCTTATTATTGAGCATACTGAAGCGCTTCACGTAATTGATGTCAACAGCGGTAACAGATCAAGGTCAGGGAATGATCAGGAATCAAATGCCCTCGAGGTTAATATGGAAGCCGCGACGGAAATTGCAAGGCAGCTGAGACTCAGGGATATGGGTGGTATTATTGTTGTTGATTTTATCGATATGCAATCGCAGGAAAACAAACAACAACTTTACGATAAGGTTAAGGATGTGATGGCAGGCGACAGAACAAAACATAATATCCTCCCTCTGACAAAATTTGGTCTGATGCAGATAACCAGGCAAAGGGTCAGACCTGAAATGAATATTATTACCAATGAAAAATGCCCTTCATGCCAGGGAACAGGAGAGACTAAGCCTACTATTCTCTTTACCGATGAGCTTGAGAGTGGTCTCTCTTTTATTGTAGATAAGATAAAAACCAGGAAACTCATTCTGAACGTTCATCCATTTGTTGCATCTTTTCTTAATAAAGGTCTCTTCCCGTTATATAGAAAATGGAATTTCAAATATAAAATCAGCCTTAAGATACAGGCTGTAACCTCATATCATATGCTGGAATATCATTTCTACGACCATTTTAATAATGAAATAGATCTGGCCTGATTCATGGCACAGAGCTCAGGGCACCAAGCTCCGCTACCACCTTCACTTCGTTATGGTGGTCAAAGAAAGCTTCGGTTGGCAAAGCAGGGCACAGGGCAAAAAAACTAAAAGCTTTTTATTTAATTTCTCTTTGTACCTCTGTATAACTCTGTGTAAGTTCTTTTTTCCTTTGTGAACTTTGACTAAAAACTTTGCGACCTTTGCGGTTAATGGATTTCTGTATTTAAATAAAAACAGCCACTGTATGAGAAAACTTATACTTTTAATATCCCTGATTCTTTTTGCCTTATCTGTTTCAGCTCAGATCTATGATCCGGTTAACTGGGATTTTAGCTATGAAAAGAAAGGCGACAAACAATATGAGCTGATTTTTACTGCTACTATCGATAAGAATTCTCATATCTATTCGATGGACATTCCTGCCGGAGGCCCTATTCCAACATCTGTCAGATTCGACACTCTGCCTGGCTACAAGCTAAATGGCAATCCTTTTGAAGTTACAAAACCGGTTGAGGTTCTTGATGATGCGTTTGGCTTTAAGATCAAAACCTTTAGCAATACTGCAGAATTCCGGCAGAAAATAACTGCAGTGGAATCCTCCTTTACTGTTACAGGCTCAATGAATTTTATGGCTTGTAATAATACCACATGTTCTCCTCCCAAAGATGTTGAATTTGCAATCAAAATAGCAGATGAGACTGAAAGTAAGGCTATTAATAGCAGTGCTAGAAAGTTAGCCGGTTCGGAACCAATCAGAACCGATAAGGGTTTGCTTAAATTCTTTCTTATTGCTCTGCTTGCAGGTTTTGCCGGGGTTCTTACTCCCTGTGTGTTTCCAATGATCCCTATGACAGTAGCTTTCTTCTCTCAAGGTTCTGAAGTGAGGAGCAAAGCTGTTTTTAAGGCACTTATTTTTGGCATTTCCATAGTTCTGATTTATTCATCACTGGGGATAATTGTTTCGCTTACAAGCGCTGGCGCAGGATTCGCAAATGCATTGAGCACTCACTGGATCCCTAATACGATATTCTTTGCGCTGTTTATAATATTCGCAATTTCATTTTTTGGAGCATTTGAGATTCTTCTCCCAAACAGCTGGGTTACCCGTGCTGATTCAAGCGTTGACAAGGGAGGTATAATGGCGGCATTTTTTATGGGATTAACAACAGTAATTGTTTCATTCTCATGTACCGGGCCTATTATTGGCGCTCTTCTGGTTGAAGCAGCGAGTGGCGATGTATTAAGACCCACAATTGGAATGATTGGATTTGGAATTGCATTTGCATTACCGTTTACAATATTTGCCCTATTCCCCTCGATAATGAGCAGGATACCAAAATCCGGAGGCTGGTTAAACTCTATAAAAGTTGTTCTCGGGTTTATAATGCTCGCCTTCAGTATGAAATTTCTAATGACTATTGATAGCGTGTATTCACTGGGAATATTGTCAAGAAGTTTATTCATTGCTATTTGGATTGTGCTGTTTTCACTACTTGGATTATATCTTATGGGAAAGATCAAATTTTCACACGACAGTGATCTGCCCTATATTGGTACCTTCAGACTCTTCCTGATAATCCTGGTATTTACATTTGTAGTTTATCTTATACCCGGACTTTTCGGAGCTCCACTGAATGGGTTGTCATCTTTCCTGCCATCTCAGGAGACATCTGAATTCAATATTCCGAAACTGATCATGGAAAACAGATCAGTGTCAGGTACTGCTGTCAGATCTGCTGAAACAAGCATACTTTGTTCAGAACCCAAACATGCTGATATCTTTGAGATGCCACTTGGACTTAAAGGTTATTTCGATTATAAACAGGGTCTGGCATGCGCTAAAGAACAGGGGAAGCCTGTACTGATTGATTTTAAGGGTCATGCCTGTGCAAACTGCAAACGGATGGAAGCAAAGGTTTGGGCTGATCCGGAAGTACTGAGAAGACTCAGGGATAACTTCGTGATAATTGCACTTTATGTTGATGATAGAACTCAATTGGCTGAGAACGAATGGGTCATCTCTGCAATTGATGGAAAACAGAAAAAGACAATTGGAAAAATATGCGAAGATCTGGAAATATCGAAGTTTAAGACAAATGCCTTACCACTTTATGTTATAACTGATTATGAGGGTAATGCAATGAATAATCCGATGCCAACCAATCTGAATGTAGAGGAATATAAAAAATGGCTCGATGAAGGTGTAGCATTATTTAAATCCAAAAATCCTAAATAACATCAATTTATCTACTCTGTCACAGAATTACGCAGACGAAGAATGAGTTGCACTATTTTGATGAATGGTTTAATTTTTTTCTTACCGGAATGGCAATGAAGACGGTTAAGAAGATGATTCCGCTTAAGAAAACCGAAATCCATAACAGGTAGTCACCGTACTTTACATAGGTTGTTATTCTGTTTTCAGGATAGATTTCTCCCTTAATTACCGACTTTGTCCACCACTCAGTTTCAACTGTTCTGTTGCCTCTGATATCAATTATGCACGATATACCTGTATTAGCTGCCCTCACGACCGGTCGCCGTGTTTCAATCGCTCTTAAAGATGCAAAGAAAAGATGCTGTTTATAGCCATTGGTATTTTTCCACCATCCGTCGTTTGTAATTATAAATATGGCTTCAGCACCTTTTTTGACATAGTCTGTTACGAATTTTCCGAAGACAGATTCATAACATATTACAGGTGCAATTTTCAGAGAGGTTGTGGTATGTTGGAAGCAAACCCTTTCCTTCTGGATTCCATATCCCCATTTGGTGCCACCCAGATAGGGCAATATTTTTGAAATAAATCTCCCGGGACCATTTGAAAATTGCATTTCTATGCCTGGGACAAGTTTCGATTTATGATATATCCCGAAAGACTTTCCGCTATCAATCTGAACGGCAGAATTGAAATGGTCGTAATACAAACCTGATGCATCAATTCTTCTTGCACTCACAGTCGGTGCATCTGTTGTTGCAGGGTAGAGTTTGTAAGTTACCAGTCCTGTAACTACATTAATACCAGGGTATTGTTTTATCATCCCTTTAATAAGCTTCACATATTTGTCATTTGCCAGATCATCGAGATTAGCAGGATCATCAATAGTTGTCTCAGGGGTAATGATCCAGTCGGTTTTATCTGAAATTTCAGTATTTGCCAGGGTGATTACTTTTTTCAGCTGGTCTTCGAAGGGAGTGGTGAATTTTTCAGTGTATGGATCTGTATTTGGCTGTATGATTACTACTTCAGACCCATTTGTCCGATTTTGCTTAATTGTATTATACCTGTTAACAGAAACTGCTGACGGTATAATAATTACCGCAAGCCAGATAATTAAATAAATTCTGTTCCCTCTCTTTTTGGTCAGAGATTTGACCAGAAGTAAGGCAAGGGAAAGATTAGAACATAAAATCCATAACGAACCACCGGCAGTTCCTGTTATATCATACCATTGAATAAAGAGGATATCTTTTGAAAGTCCGCTACCTAGATTTAACCAGGGTGAAATAATGTTTACATTGAGGCTTACAAATTCATAGGCAAGCCAGAATGTTATCATCGAAAGGAAACCAGGCATGTTCCCGGCTCTCAGACGAACAATGTGAGCCAGCCATGTTGTGAATGCCATTAAAAATGACAATCCCATTATTACACATATTGCACCTGTTATGCTGGCAACTCTCATCCAGCCGAGAGCAATTATACTGAAAACCACAAAACCAGGGAGGATGAAGGTAAAAAAGGCATTCGGTGTAAACCTTTTGGGATTCTCAAATAAATAATTTTCAATCAGGAAAAATGGTACAAATGAGATGAGAAGGATCAGGCCGGAACACCAACCGGTCCATGCTAGTCCTGAGAGAATTCCTCCGATAACTGACAGTCCGGCAAGGTTATATTTATTCATCTGAAATGGGCCTCTTTTTTTTAAAAAAGTCAGGTCTGTTAATTATAAACACTCCGGCAAAAATAAAAATAATTGAGATTGGCATCGAGGAAGAAAAATGCTCATTGTCTGCAAAACCCCAGAGAGTTGCAACAATCGGAATAAAGTATGTTACAGAAGAAGCAAAAATGGGGGATGTATCTCTTATAAGCAGATAATAGATAACTAGTGCAGTTGCACTTCCAAGTACAGCCAGAATTCCAATAAAACACAGGTTTCTCACCCAGTTTACCGTATGCATAGGAACTGAAAGGTCAGAAAACATCAGGTACCCAATTGCTAAAGGACTGGTTACAAAGAAAGAAAGGGCGGTTATCTTGATGCCATTTAACTCCTTAACTTTACTGACTTCATTTGAACTTATTCCGGACAGTACGGTAGCAAGAACTACCAGGAGTCCATACATGTTAAAAGAGAATGATCCGGTATAGAGTAATCCGATCGCTCCCAGCAATCCGAGAATTACCCCTGCAATCTGGTTTTTTATTGCTTTACGTTTATAGATTGTAATGCCGAAGACCATAGTGAAGACAGGAGTCAGGGAATTCAGCATACCGGCCAGGGAACTGGTGATTTTAGTCTCCGCAAGAGGAAAAAGAAAGGCAGGAATCACACTCCCGAATAATCCGATAATTATAATTGACAATATGTTAGTCCTGTTCAAGTGGTGAAAATGTTTTAGTGCAATTGGTAAGAGACATACAAAAGTTATTAATATCCTAAGTGCCCCTACCTGAAGTGATGAGAATGATTCAAGCCCCTTTTTCATCAATATATAACTGGTTCCCCATATTAATGATAAAACCACAAGAGCTATCCAATGCCAGATTTTCCGTTTTTCAGCCATAATATATAAACTTCCAAAAGTAACAGAAGAATTACAGTCTGTGAATTATTCGTATAATAAATTTATAGTTCTCAGGATGTGCAGTTAGCTGTAGTACCTCTGATCTTTTCCATTCTTTTCATGGCTGCCCCTATCGGGACATCGTGGCTATTTGCATTGTTAAAATAGGTTAAACAGGTAAAAAACAGAAAGTCTCGAACTCATTTTAATTATCTTGCGACAGAAATTAACACAAGTGAAATGAAATTATTCATCAATTTTTTACTTATGACTCTGTTTTTGGCTGGTTGCGCAAACAGTGAAGAAAAACTTGTCAGACAAGCTGATAAAATCCATGCATCGATACTTACAGTGGATACTCATTGCGATACTCCAATGGAATTTTCTGAACCGGGTTTTGATCTGGGTGTCAGGAGCCTGGATGGATGTGTAGATTTTCCCAAAATGGTTGAGGGTGGACTGCATGCTGAGTTCTTTGCCGTTTTCACAGGTCAGGGTCCTCGAAATGACTCAACTTTCAATATAGTCCACCAGAAGGCGCTGGATATATTTAATGCAATACACAGGAATCTGGAAAAGAACTCTTCTATGGCTGAAATTGCCACAACTCCGGATGATGCATACAGGTTAAAGAAAGAAGGTAAGATCGCTGCATTCATAGGTGTTGAAAATGGTTATCCAATAGGTAAAGATCTATCAAGAGTGAAACAGTATTATGATCTGGGGGCCAGATATATAACTCTGGCTCATACAAAAAATAATGATATTTGTGACTCATCAACCGATCCTTCTGGTGCGGAAAATGATGGACTTTCTCAATTTGGAACTAAGGTGGTAAAAGAGATGAACCGTCTTGGTATGATGGTTGATATATCACATATCTCTGATAAGTCATTCTTTGAAGTTCTCAAAGTTACAAACGCCCCTGTTATTGCATCTCATTCTTCCTGCAGGGCATTATGCGGAAGTCCAAGAAATCTTTCTGATGATATGTTGCTGGCGCTTAAAGAAAATGGAGGTGTTATTCAAATCTGTATTCTGGGTAATTACCTTAAAACACCAGAACCCAATCCGGAACTGGATTCAAAGCTTAAAGATCTGAAGAATAAATATGGCGATTATAATGTACTTCCTGATTCAACTAAAAAACTCATCAGCAAGGAATATAAGAATATTCAAAAGACATTTGAAAAGCCTGCTACTGTTAAGGATGTTGTTGATCATATCGATCATGTTGTCCAGGTGATAGGGGTTGATTATGTTGGGATCGGGACTGATTTCGACGGAGGGGGAGGAGTGGATGGTTGCAGAACAGCTTCTGATATGAAGAATATTACCATCGAGCTGCTCCGTCGTGGATATTCAAAAGCAGACATAACAAAAATATGGGGTGGCAACGTGATGAGGGTATTACAGAAAGTTGAAGATCTGGCTAAAAATGCTGAAACGAGAATGTAGGATTAAGGGGGATGGTGAGCGAGCCAACATTGGGTCAACTCTTCACCTTCGAAAACCTCAGAGTATTTAATATCCAGTCAGGAAGAGATTTGTCAGGGTTTCTTTTCCGCAGATCGAGGTACCAGCCAAGTTTCCTGAGGATTGGCACTTTATGTGTTTCAACAAATTCGATAAGTGTCCCGTCAGGATCCTGTATATAAGAGAAGTGACCCGCTGCTTCACCCATATCGAAGCTATTACCCTCATGACTCTTTTTGCTGTCGACGGTAAACGGAAACCCTTTGCTTTCACAGAAGTTTTTCAGTTCGTCCATCCCGTGCATATCATAACAAAGGTGAATAAAACCGGGGTCGCCCCAGAATCTGCCCTCATAAATCTTTTTACCTGGAATCCCGGTTGTACTGATAAGTTCAAGCTCACTCTTTCCCAGTACTTTACTGAAAGGCCCGCTGAAAGCCTTAGATCTTCTCAGGAGCACTCTACGACATTTTTTATTTCCCCCGGGAATTTCTAAAAGATCATTGAATATACCCGTAGAATCATATACAACTTCATCGTAACCAAGGATATCGGAATAGATGACCCTTGAACTATCAATATCTGATACGCCTATAATTGCACCGTATGAACCACCGGTGATTTTTTTCTCATCACGGAACCAGTCTGATGCTTCAACGAGCTGAAAGATATTCCCATAAGGATCTTTCATGAAAAAAGTCATTTTCCCGGCAGGATCTGCAGTTGCCTCAGCAGGAACGGCAATCCCGTTCTTCTGATATAATCTCAGAGCTTGCTGAATGTTCTTCACTTTCATCTTACACGCTATAATACCAAGGTCTCCGATCCTGATCTTCTCTTTAATTTTTAAAGGATCTCTTCCCTTGTATTGCCATATTTCGAATCCACCTCCGCTCTGAAGATTCAGAGCCAATACGGCGTGTCTGCTTCTCGGTTCACCACCTGTGTATGGAAGCATCAGGTTTGCTACCGCTTCATCTTCAAAAATACGGCAATCCATACCAAACTGATTGATATACCATTTCCAGGCTTCCTCAACATTCATTACACCTATCCCCATCTGCTGGATTCCGCTTAAAATATAACTCTTCATATTATATACTATTTAATTTCATTTGAAACTCTTTTGACCCCCTTTCTTATTTCCCCCAAAGGGGAAATGACTTTTGTCTACTCCTTCCCCCGTGGGGGAAGGCTGGGTAGGGGGTTAAATAATTATAGACTTACAATATTTCTTCTACATTGATTTAATCTTATCTGCAATTCTGAAGAAAAGCCATGGACAATATCTTCTGATGTACAGCATAATCAATTCATTCTTCCCTACCAGAATTTCCCGTTTGTTTCTTGCCATTCCTTTGATAATAATTTCGGCTGCCCTTTGCGGTAAAACTCCCTTAGCCTGACCTTCGTCAAGCTTACCATGTTCCTTACCTTCAGCATCCAGTGCATGAAATGAGATTGATGTTCTGACTCTGCCGGGAATAATGACAGAAGCTTTTATATTGAATTTTTTATTTTCCAGATAAAGAGTTTCGAAAAATCCATGCAGGGCTTGTTTGGAAGCCGAGTAGGAAGAGCGAAGAGGAAATCCAAATCTGCCTGATATACTGCTTGTTGCAAGAATATGTCCGGATTGCTGTCTGACCATATATGGCAGAACTGCTTTGGTAAGAGCGATTGTTCCAAAATAGTTAATTTCAAATATTTTTCTGTCGAGCCACATAGGTGTTTCATCAATTCTTGCCCTCTGGCTTATTCCGCCGATATTTAGTAAAAAATCAATTCTCCCAAGTGCATTTACTTGTTGTTCAACTATTTTATCTATTCCTGAGGTGTCGGCAAGATCAAACGGTATACAATGAACCATCAGGGATTTATTACCGCATTCAGCTTTTACTCTCTCCAGTCCTGGAAGGTCATTTGATGAAGCTATAACTGTTGCACCTCTTCTGACAAATTCATGAACAAGTGATTCTCCTATGCCTGAGGATGCCCCGGTGACCCAGGCTATTTTGCCTGTAAACTGCTTCTCTTTCATCATTCTATAATCCGGCAATAAGTTTAACTAATTCGTTATGATCGAACCTGAGAAGATTAA
>Ga0209014_10002684_pt1 | contig 10301 bp, 12 predicted proteins | sample BarGraNGADG00212_FD_184491 | JGI IMG/M metagenome (GOLD analysis project Ga0209014, IMG submission 184491) | Arctic peat soil microbial communities from Barrow, Alaska - Barrow Graham LP Ref core NGADG0002-212 (SPAdes) (version 2) | ecosystem: Environmental > Terrestrial > Soil > Wetlands >... | reverse complement strand
CGTTGCGGCGTGGCTCCGGCAGCTCGCCCTCGTCGAGAAGGCCCTCGATGATCCCTCGCGACGCCGGTCCCTGGAGCGATATCATGGCCAGCTCGTCGCTGCGGTCGACGAGGATAACGTCGCCGAATCTGGAGCCTGCTCCAGATTCGGCATCCATCGCCAGCTGAGCCTGGAAGTGGTCCCAGTCCTTCTGACGGTTGGCGGCGTTCACCACCAACATGTACTCGTCGGGGACGAAACGGTAGAGATACGCATCGTCGATGGCTCCGCCGGTGTCGTTGGGGATGATCGTGTACTGCGCCTGGCCGGCGTCGAGAGCCTGAGCGTTACCGGTGAGCACGTGTTGGAGGAAGGGCACCGCAGCGGTGCCGCGAAAGATGAAGCGGCCCATGTGGGAGACGTCGAAGAGACCGGCTGCGCGCCGGGTGGCGAGATGTTCGGCGAGAACGCCGGTGGGATAGATGAGCGGCATCTGCCAGCCGCCGAACTCCACCATCTGGGCCTTCAGGGCCACGTGCTTTGCGTACAGCGGGGTCCGCCGAAGCTCGGTCACTGAGTATCTCCTTCGTCGTGAGTTGGATCGTCGCGAGACCCTGTTCGGTCAATGATCGAATGGATCGCTGCCTGGCCCGCCGCTGCCTCGCCCGCGCCGCCGTCCATGGCCATGAGCACCGCCGTCGCCTCGGCTGCGTCGCCGGCGGCCGTCAGGTCTTGGTCACTCTGGCCTGCGCCCATGGTCCCGGCGGCCACTGCCGCCAAGCGGGCATCGTCAAAGGCGACCCGCCCGGCGATCCGCTGAGCCACCGGATCGAGGCGGAGTGTGATGAAGAATGTGATGACTGCAAATCCGCAGGCAATGAAGAAGGGTACTCGGTAGCCTACGTAGTTGAGGATGAAGCCCGCGGCCACCGGTACGACTATCGCCGTGGAGTGCAGAAGAGTGACCCCCATGGCCAGGCTGGGCGCTACCTCCTCGGGTACGGCGATCTTGCGCAGGTAGGTGGAGGCGGCGATCGGCGAGAAGGGGGTGATGAAGGCGTAAATGAGGTAGAAGACACAGGCGAGAACGACGTTTCCGGCCAGTGCGTAGCCGGCCAACGCGACCACGTACGCGATGTTGATGGCCGAGAGGATACGGCGCTCACCGTGCCGGTCGATCATCCGTCCGACGTAGGAAGAGGACATCATGCTGGCGAAGGTCACCGCCAAGAGCACGAGCGAGATCTCGGAGACGGTCAGGTTGTATCGATTGACCAGCACCCACAGGCCGAACGAGAAGAAGACCTGCTGTCGTGCGCCGTCGAGCAGGTTCAGCAAGTAGTAGTAACGGTAGGCTCGCCGCCACACGATGCGGTCTCGCTTGGGAGCCACCCTGCGCTCAGCTCCCTCGTGCAGATGCGGGAACCGGAAGATAGCGATCGCTCCGACGAACGCCACGACCCCCAAGAGGACGAAAGTGGCTTTGAACGAGAACAAGTGGAAATGGAAAACGAGAAAGACTATGACCAACGCCGCGAACGTCCCTGCCTGGCCGTATGCCGCCATGCGTCCGAGGACGCTGCCACTTTTCGCTTCGGTCGTGAGGCTCATGCCGAGGAAGTACTGAGTCTGCAGGACCGTGTGGAATCCCAAGCTGGTGATGATCACCCACGGGATGACCGTCAGGAAGCTGGTGGAGACGCCGAAGAACCCGTAGCCGACGGCCAGAATGACGAGTGCCCCCGCCGTCACTTTCTGCAGGGAGATACGATAAAGCACGGCGCTCAGGAAGATGAGGATGAAACCGCCCACCTCGCGAATGGCCGTGATGTAGCCGAATTGGGGCCCGCTGAGATGGAGGATCTGCTCGAAATAGTTGGTGACGATGTTCGTGTGCGCGTTCAGGGCGAAGCCGAGCGCCGCGGACATGATCGCGAGCATAATGAACCCGCGACCTCCCGGAGTCTGCCACATCTTGCGCAGGCGGTCGATTATAAGCCCCGCCATATGCGGGCAGCGCCCAGCTCGAGCGCGCATCTGTGGATCATCTTGGCCTCCTCCGGCGACGGTCAGAAGCTCCGTGCATCGACCGGCCCCGCCCATTCTACCGCCGAAGCCGGCTTACTCATGGCTCCGTGTACCCTCTGCAGGCGACGGATGCGAAGTTGGCCGTGTGAAGCGGGGGATCGACTTCTTGGAGAGGCCGTTTACTTCGGATGATCTAGTCCCCAAGGTCCGCGAGGTGACCGGGGAGGCCTGAACGAGCGATGTTCAGGAGTTCGAGTAGTCTGTCGGGCGGCTCGTTCTTGCTGACGAACCCGTCCGCGCCAAGCGCGAGCGAGTGCTTCCGCGCCTCCGGCTGTCCGCTCATGGCCATCACCACGCAGTCGGGCGTGAGTAGCTTGATCTTGCTCAACAACTCGCCGGGCGGAAGCCCGGGCAGCTCCCAATCGAGCAACACGACGTCCGCGGGTTGTCTGGTCAGCTCGGCGAGCGTCCCGGCCGCATCGGAGGTCTCGGCTATCTCGCAGTCGGAAGCGTCATGACGGGCCGGCCGGCGTCCGTCCGCTTCTTCGAGGAGCAGACGGAGTGCTGAGCGTACCTCTCTGTTGTCGTCTGCGAGGAGGATTCGCACCACTGCCTCCGAGCGAGGATCAAAGGAGCTAGGATGAAAAGCACGGTTGTTTACTATTCCGCCACGGGTCAGACGAAGAAAGTAGCAGAAGCAATCGCCGGGGCATTGCCTGGTGAGGTGGCGGTCGCGGAGGTGACGGAAGCTCCGTGCCTCGACGCCTCCTAGAGACTCGGCCATTCTTCTAGCGAAGTGCCGGTGCGGGCATCTCCGGACGTCTCCGTCTCAGGACGCCTCCGTTGTTCCCGTTAGGAACGCGGTACATTTGGGGAAGCTACGAGCGGACCCGAACAAAGGAGAGGGAATGGGCGACAAGGCCAACGAAAAAGGCATGGCAAAGCTTGAGAAGACCATCAAAGAGCTGGAAGCGAGGCTGGTCAAGCTCGAGAAGGCCGCGATGAAGGTAGGCAAAGGGAAGAAGCGTAGCGAGGCCGCCGTGCCTACCGAGGCCGTCACGCTTCCTCAGGGGGATTCAGTTTCAGACTCCTAGCTCCTCCCGGAACCCGGGGCGACCGAACGACCAGGAGGGAGCGTCCATGAAGTACCCCGACATGTTCCGGGTCGAGCCGGGGACCAGGGTGAAGTTGAGCCAGATAGACCCCGACTACAAGGGGGACGACAAGGACCAGAGCGCGGTCCAGGACGAGCTCGCCAAGCTCACGAAGCGCTTGGCCGAGTTGCAGTACCTCATGTACGCGGAGTGCAAGAGGTCTTTCCTGATCGTGCTGCAGGCGGTGGATGGCGGGGGCAAGGACGGGACCGTCAATCACGTCATCGCTTCGATGAACCCGCAGGGGGCCACCGTCCAACCTTTCAAAGTCCCCTCCGCGGAAGAGCTGGCGCACGACTACTTGTGGCGAATACACAAGGTGACTCCTGCCAAGGGCCGGGTGGTCGTCTTCAACCGTTCGCACTACGAAGACGTACTGGTGGTCCGGGTGCACGGGCTGGTGCCGCCGGAGGTCTGGTCCGGGCGCTACGACGAGATCAACGCCTTTGAGAAGCTGCTTTCGGACAACGGTACGCACATCATCAAGTTCTTTCTGTACATCGACAAGAAGGAACAGCTCGCCCGGTTCAAGCAGCGCCTAGAAGACCCAGCGAAGCAATGGAAGATCAGTGAGTCCGACTACAAAGAGCGGGAATTCTGGGACGCCTATCAGAACGCCTACGAGGACGCCATCTCCAAGTGCAGCACGGCGGATGCTCCCTGGTACATCATTCCCGCCAACCACAAGTGGTGTCGCAACATGGCCATATCGCGCATTCTCGTGGCTACGATGGAGTCGATGGGCATGCAGTTCCCGGCGCCTTCCGTGAACATCGAGGAGATCAGGCGGCAATACCACGCCGCGGCGAAAGAAAGTAGGTAGTCCGGCCGCATGTGGCGCCGTCCGGGCGGGTGTGCGCCCGTACGGCAGGGCGGCTGACCCGGATCCGAATGCCCGTGACGTGCGGTCTACCGATGCAGTCGAGAGACCCGGTCGAGCAGGCGCGCCCCGCCCTCGCTCGAGAGGCCGAAGCTGCCCAGCTCGGCGCGGAGGTCTGCCAGTGACCGGCAACCGTAAAGGTATCCGTTGACGCGGGCTGCGGCCGTAGAGTCCACGAAATCCGTGAAGGTCGGATACATGCGTCGGAACTCTCGCTCCAGTGTCCTATCGTTCTGCAGCGAGTACTTCTGGTGGTAGTCCTCGGCTAGATAGAACTCCGTCGCCGGGAGGATCTCGGTCTGCAACCGGCGTTCCGCCTGCTCCTCCCATTTTGCCTTGAGTTGCTTGGCGACCCGCTCTTGCTCCGGATCGGGGTAGAAGACCGCGGACATATACTGCCTCGACCAAGACGGACGAGTGGCGTCGTGACTCCCCCAGAAAACGTCCAGCAACTCCGCGAAGGTCACAACAGCGGGATCGAAATCCACTTGAACGGTCTCGGCGTGGTCGCCCAGGTCATGGTAAGTAGGATTCTTCTTCACGCCTCCCGCGTAGCCCACTCGCGTTCTGATCACCCCGGTTTGACACCCCAACTGGGCCTCGGCGCCCCAGAATCAGCCGAAGGCGAATGAGGCGGTCAGGAAGACTTTGGGAGCGACCAGGTCGATGGGGGGCAACAGGGTCAGCGTCGCTGTTCCGGTCTTGTCAGGAGTCATGGGATCCTCTCCGGGCTCGATCGTCGAGGGAAGCGCTTCGGGGACAGTCCGATCCGAGTTGGACGATACCCGGCGTCTGAAGACACGAAACGGGACGTCTCCAGGTGCCGGCCCCGAGAGTCCGGCGGGGTACTCACGCGCGGCCTCCACCGTTTGCAAATGCGCAGGCTGAGAGGAAGAATAGAGCCAGCGCAAACCACGGCATGGGCTTATGTCTGGTGCCGTAGGGTGCTGGCTGGCCGACACGCGAATACGCCGTGCGCACGGAGGTGCCGACATGAGGAATGCTTCGCGCATCACCACCACCCTTGCCATAGCGGTAGCCTTGGCTGTCGGGCTCGGGTTGTTCGGCATCGCAGCTGTCGGCTCGGGCTGTGGAGGCGCAACGACGTCGAGCACCACCCTCGACTCAGGTCCGGGCACCACCTCCATTTTGAGCACCACCTCCACCACGGAGACCACACCCGCGAACATCGCCGGCGCGACCTTCAGCGCGCAACTGTCGGGAGTCAACGAGGTCCCGGCGGTCGATACCGCCGCGCTCGGGTCCGCGACTTTCACGGTGGACTCGACCGGCACCAAGATCACCTACGTACTGAAAGTGACCGGGCTCAGCAACGCCACCGTTGCCCGGCTCCGCAACGGCAAGGCCGGCGCCACGGGCGAGATAGTAGCTACTCTGTATCCGGGTCCCAAGAAGAAGGGCGCTTTCACGGGAACGCTGGCCAAGGGCACTCTCAAGGCCGCCAGCCTGACCGGGCCGCTTAAAGGCAAGACCATCGCCGACTTGGTGGCGTTGATGAAGAGCCTCGAGATCTACGTGAACGTGGGTTCCACCGCGAATTCGAGTGGGGAGCTCCGCGGCCAGGTCCAGTGACGCGCCAGGCGGACCGTGTTGACACAGCCGCCGGGTGAGGCTAATCTGTTTCGATAGTAATCGAACTAGATTGGTCGGATGCTTGGAACTCGATGCCTCACTTGCCATCGCGAAAGCCCTTGCCGACCGTTCGCGGCTGCTGATGGTGGCCGCTCTCCGGCCCGGTCCGCTGTGCGCCGAGGAGATGGCCCGCGCGTTGGGGCTCGCGCCCTCCACAGTGTCCTTCCATCTCAAGAAGCTCGTGCAATCCGGTCTGGTGACGGCCCAACGGGACCAGTACTACACGATGTACCGGCTGGCACCTGAGGCGCTCGGCCTGCGCATCAACGATCTCGCGGACTTTGACGATCCGGTCCGGGCGGGGGAGTCGGTACGCCTAAGCCAAGACGCGGAGCGAGTTATCGGCACGTTCTTCGCCGATGGCCGGTTGCTGAGGATGCCTGCGCAGAAACGAAAAAGGACCGTTGTTCTCGAGCAGTTCGCCGCGCTGTTCGAGCCTGGGGGCCGATACTCGGAAGCGGAGGTCAACGCGAAGATCACGGCTGGCTTCGACGATTATTGCCTGATCAGACGCCTGCTCGTGGACGAGGGTTTTCTCACTCGGGAGAGCGGCAGCTACGCGCGAACGAGTAAGCCTCCATCGGGCATTCCGCAGAATCCGGCCATTGGACGCACGAATGGGGATGACAGAATGAATAGCGAGAACAAGACCTTGAGAGAGGAATACAAGCGCGAGGACAAGACGGCCGGCATCTTCCGCGTCGTCAACAACGTTACGGGCACGGTCTTCTTGGGGTCGGCGCTGAACCTGCATGGCCCTTTGAACCGCATCGAGTTCTTGCTCAAGATCGGATCGCACAGCAACCCACGCCTGCAAGAGGACTTCCAGCGATACGGCCGGGAGAATTTCACCTTTGAAGTGGTGGAGCAGATCGAGCCTTCCACCGCTCCGGATTTCGACCTGGAAAGTGAACTGGAGCGACTGGAGGCACGCTACGAAGCGGGGCTGGACCGGGGCAATTGCTACAACGAGAAGCAGGACATCCGGTTCTTGCCGCGCCGCCGTCGCCGGTAGGAGGCACGGGTGTCAGTTCCCGGGATCGGTCACCCCGCCGCCGGTGGTGGCTTTTCGTCGGGCTCGCCTCTCGCGTGCGGTATAGAAGAAGGCTATCCCGGCTAAAGCGGCAAGGCCAAACGCTGCGAAGATCAGGTATCCCACGATGTATCCCCTACTCGGACCGACCGCGTCCAGAGCCACTCCGAACAGCCACGGAGCGAGCAACGCCGCTGTGAGGCTTAGCAGGTTGATCAGTCCCGTCGCGGGGCCCACCTGCTCCGGTTTGGCGACCACCTCGGGGATGATGCCGAAATTGGCAGAGAAATACAGCAGGCTGAGGAAGCCCGAAATGGTGACCAAGGCGAACGCGACCCAGACGTCGGGCGAAAAAGGCACGGCCACCACCACGACGGTGGTCGTAGCCAGGCCCAGGAGGATCGCCGTCAGCTTCCCCCACCTGGTCATCACGGCGGCCCCTGCCGGGTTGCCAAGCAGGCAGGCGGCACCGTAGCCGGCCGTGAGCGCTGCCGCGAAGCCTGCGCTCGCCCCGAAAGTCGAGTGGAGGAAGTCGGGCGTCCAAACCGGAACGCCGGCGATGAACGCCAGACCACCCGCGTTGAAAAGGGCAAGCAGGAGCACCTTTCGGTTGACCGCCACCGCTGCTAGGGCCTTGCCCAGACCCCTGAGGCTCGTGGCCTCCTCCGGATGGCGAGGCAGAGATCTAACAGGTTTCTGAGCGAGCGCAGCTATCCCGATCACGACGGCGAGAGCAGCCACGGTGATAAAGACGGCCCTGTATCCCCCGGCACGAGAGATGGGGGAGAGAGCCAGCATGGTGAGGAGGACGCCCAATCCTTGCCCTGCACCGAAAATGCCCCATGCTCTCGCATGATGCCGGGATGGGACGGTGTGAGCCAGCACCGGGCTGGAGACCGGCACCACGAACCCAGCTCCGATCCCTTGCACGGCCCTCGCAACGAGGAACAACCCATATGACGAGCTGAAGGCGAAAAGGAGCGATCCCGCGGCAAACGCCATGGCGCTGAGCGCGAACATGCGGCCGCCCCAGCGAGCTGCCCCGACGCCCGCCGGGATCCCCACCGCGCCGAAAGCGAACATGAAGACCGAGGTCAGCAGACCGATCTGCGAGGCCGAGAACCCGAAACGATCGGCGAGTTCCCCGTGGACCACCGGCATCACCGAAAGACAGGCGGCCATCAACATGAAGAAAAGCATCAGGGTGAACGCCATGACGTCCACGCTCCATCTGCTGATGGTCGGCGTGGTGTCCACCACCGGTGAATCGCTCATCTCTAACCTCCGCTGCCGTGACGCGCAAATTGAGAGTCTCACGAGCGTGGCCGGGGCACAATCGGCGGTTGGCGGCGGGCCCGGGCCGCGGGCGCTGCGTCACAGTGCCGCTTGCCTCGCTCAAGGATCCCCGCGTGCCGGAAAAGGTCGACACGGCCCATGCCTTTTAGTAGCCTTCTATGTCGGTCGCCGCTCGAGCAGAATGGGCGCGCGAGACCGAAAAGAGGGGCCGGCGAGGAGGAGCGAGAGATGCAACTGAAAGTCGAAGCGGCGCGGCGGTTGAAGGACAAGGTGGCCATCGTCACCGGTGGCGGAGGCACCAAAAGCATCGGTCGGTCGATCTCCATCCGCTTCGCCGAGGAAGGAGCCAGAGTCGCCGTGCTCGACATCGACGGGCCGAGCGCAGTCTCCGTGGCGGATGAGATCGAAGCGGGTGGCGGTGTGGCTCTTGCCCTCACTTGCGACGTCACCGAGCTCTCCCAGTGCGAGAAGGCTGCAGTTCGAGTCGCAGACGCGTGGGGGGGTCGCATCGACATTCTGGTCAACAATGCCGCGGCGATCCGGGGGACGTTTGCCAAACAAGGTTGGCGGCCGTTCGACGAGTGGAGCCAGGAGGACTGGGACTACATGCTGGCCGTGAATCTGAGAGGCCAATGGTTCTGCGCACGCGCCGTCTACCCGTTCATGAAGGCCAAGGGGTACGGCAAGATAATCAACCTTACTTCCAGCACTTTCTGGGAAGCGGTCCCCGGGATGATCCACTATGTGTCGAGCAAGGGCGGCGTGATCGGCTTCACGCGCGCATTGGGGCGCGAGCTCGGTGAGTTCGGCATCCGCGTGAACGCGATTGCCCCCGGCTATACGCTCACGGAGGTCAATGAAGACCAAAATGCGGCAGATCCTGGGCACCGGGAGAAGACCAGGTTGGCCCAAGCCCTCAACCAGCGGAACGAGCTCCCGGAAGACCTTGCCGGGCCGGCCCTCTTCTTGGCCACCGAGGACAGTGATTTCATGACCTGTCAGACGCTCTTGGTTGATGGCGGCAGAAGCATGTCGTAGGACGGGTGTATCATCGCTCACCGACCGCTCCGGCCTCTATCGGCCGGAGCGGTAGGTCACCGGAAAGGCCGTGAATGCAGGCGTTGACGATCTCTCAACTTGAGCGCACGAGCGGAGTCCCTCGTGGCACGGTCTACTTCTACGTGCGCGAAGGGCTGCTCCCCACGGTACAGAAGCTGGATTAGGAGGTGTTCAATGCCCATAAAACTGATGGCCGCTTCCCGCCGCCGCCCCGGCCTGACTCGAGCGGAGTACTTCCGCTATATCGAGCACTACCATGGCACCGTGGCTCGCGTGGAACGCTTCAAGATCGACCGCTACATCCAGAACCACGTCATCGACGGAGCCTTCGGCGTGCTCTCCGATACCAGCCACAAGAACAAGGCCACCGACCGCGAGGGTGTGGTCGAGCTCTATTTCAGTGAATTTCGAGACATGCTCGCCACCCTCGAGCCTCAAGGGGTCGAGCAGTCGCGGGCCAACCAGGATGGCAAGTTCTTCGCCGACGAGCCCACGAACATCATCGTCATGGCGGAGGAAGTCGAGCTCCCCGTGCCCAACCCCAGGCCCAAGTTCAACCCCGGGCTGGGCGAGCCCGGCCACGGCGCCGTCAAGGTCATGCAGTACATCATGCGCAAGCCAGAGGTTTTTCCTCAGGACTATTACCGGCTCTGGCGCCAGGCTCACGATGAAGCCATGGCCAAGTCCCCGTATGCCCGGGAGATGTTCCGAAAGGTCGTGATGAACAAGCGCTCCCGGATTAACGACAACGACGCGGCAGCTCGGGCCCATTTCCGGATGGTCGATCCCCCGGTGTACGACCTGGTCGTGTCCATAACGCTGGACAGCATGGAACAGGTGGGGGCGTTCCGGCAGTACGTGGAGGCCATGCAGGAGAGCGAGCTCGACTTCGCCGACTGGTCTGAGTCGTTCTTCCTCTACGCCCGGCCGGTGCGCATCATCGACGACGCCGCCCCGAAGGAATGATTGCCATGACTGAGGACAAGAACATGCCAGAGTGGAAGGCGCAAAAGACCTATTCTCAGAACCTCGCCGACAGCAAGATCAAGGGCACGCTGCCTCCGCTTACTCCGGAGGAAGAGGCTCGGCCTTTTGCCAAGTACTACTACGAAGAGATCAAGCAGCCCGACCCCGCCCATATGGCCTACATGGACGAGCCGATGGACCCTGCTCACGCCTTCGGTCCGGAAGAGATAAACCGTCTCCTGGACCCGGAGAA
>Ga0209014_10002681_pt1 | contig 10304 bp, 7 predicted proteins | sample BarGraNGADG00212_FD_184491 | JGI IMG/M metagenome (GOLD analysis project Ga0209014, IMG submission 184491) | Arctic peat soil microbial communities from Barrow, Alaska - Barrow Graham LP Ref core NGADG0002-212 (SPAdes) (version 2) | ecosystem: Environmental > Terrestrial > Soil > Wetlands > Peat... | reverse complement strand
CGGCCGAGATCGCCGGCTGGCGACGCGACCCGGTCCGCGCCTACGCCCCCGGAGGCGAATCCCTGGTCGAGGTGGACCGGCGCGTTCGGGCCGCCCTGGCCAGGGTGATCGACGGGCTCGTCGGCGCGTCGTCCGATCCCGCGACGGGGAGCGACCCGGTTGGTGCCGGCTCCCCCGCTCCGGAGAGCGGCTCCCCCGCTCCCGCGACCGGCTCGACTGGCTCGGCGACCCCGTCGTTCTACGATCCCCACGCCGGGCCGTGGACGGTCCTCGTCGGCCACGACGGCGCCTTCAAGGTCGCGCTCCTCGCGCTGCTGGGCCTGCCGCTTGACCGCTTCTGGACGTTCACCCAGACGACGACCGGCATCGCGGTCCTCGACATCCGGAACGGGCGGACGATCCTGCGGGCCTGGAACCGGACCGAGCATCTCGCGCCGCTCGAGATCGAGGCTGGCGATGCGGAGCGGCGCGCAGAGGACGAGGCCGCCGCACGTTCACGAAACGGCGCCCTGTAGATCGGGCCCGGCGCAGGCCCGGGCCGCCTCCCCTGCCCTAAGCCGCCCTCCCGGCAGAGCCATGCCCGGGTCCGCCGGCCACTCCTGCCTCGCCCGGGCCGCCCTGCTCGGAAGCGTGTGCGGCAAACGCACTGTCCGACCGTCGGCCGGCTTCGAGGACGGGTCCCCGCGTCAGGATTCTTCGTCCGGTGCACGAACTCGACAGAATCCCGTCCGATCCTGCCTCGTCCGGCCGTCCGTCACCCCGCCCGGGCCATCGGCGCGGTCGGAGCGTGCATTCAACGCATACGGATGCTGCGTTCGTGCGCCGGGCGCAGGGATCTGACCCGACGGCGCCTCCCCGACCTCACGCGGCCTCGCCGCGACCGTGCCGGCCCGTCCCTGCCCGGCGTCTCGCCCGCCGCGTCCCAGCGCCGGCGTTTCGGCACGGCACTCCAGCGCCGCGGTTCTCAGCGCCGGCGGCCCCGCCGGCGCACGAACGCGAGACGGAGGAGCGCGATCCGGAGGCGCCGCTGCGCGTCGCCCAGCGCGGAGAGCCGCTCGACGCCGAACCGTCGTCGACCGTAGGTCGCCTCCACCGTCGAGCGCGCGACGAGCTGGAGGTCCGGTCGGACCGCGGGCACGACGTCGGAGAGCGACCCCAGGTACTCGTAGACCGTCTGGGTGGGGCGACGGGGGTAGCCCAGCCGACCGGCCAGCCCGGCCACGGTGCGGTAGACGGCAGCGGGCTCGGCGGGCCGGCGGAGGCGGCGCCGGAAGAAGACGAACCCGAACCCGATCAGGGCGAACGAGACAGGCAGCACGACCACGATGGCCGGGCCGATGCCCGGCGTGCGGAACCCGCTCCCCGAGTCGCCTCCCGCCGGTCCGGCCGGCTCATCGACGCCGGCCCGATGGCTCGCGCCCGGGCTCCCGCTCGCCCCGGCGCTGGCGGACGGCGAGGCCGTCGGGACAGCGGGTCCGGGTGGCAGCACGAGCGGCTGGCCCACGCCGCCGCCGGTCGGGTCGAAGTCGATCCAGCCCGCGCCGGGGAACCAGGCCTCCACCCAGGCGTGCGCCCCGCTGCGGAGGATCGTCTCGCGACCGCTCGCGTCGCGAACGCCTGGCAGGAACCCCTCCACGAGCCGGGCCGGGATCCCTTCGACGCGGAGCATCATCACCATCGTCGAGGCGAAGTGCTCGCAGTAGCCCTTCCGCGAGTACACGAAGCAATCGACGACGCCGCGGCCGCCGCAGTCGACGTCGGACACGTTCGTGTTGTAGGTGAAGTGGCGGGGGTCACGCAGGTACGATTCGATCTCCCGCGCCGTGTCGTACGGCGACGTCGGCTTCGCCGCGCTCAGGATCTCGGCTAGCAGCGCGCGCGTCTCCGGCCCTACCGTGCCCGGCTCGATGGAGGTGTAGGTGGCGAACAGGTTGGACGGGTAGTCGGTCCCCGCGGCCCGGAGGCGGTTCGCGGTCAACGCTTTCGGGTCGGTCGGGTTGGACAGGTCCGGCAGGAGCGCCTCGAGCCTGTACCCGCCGCTGCCGGCCGGCAGGATTCGACCGAACGCGGTGTCGCCGCCACCCTGGACGAGGGTCACGCGCGCCGTCTGGTCGAGCTTCGTCGGAAGCCCCGGCGACACCACGATGCTCCCGGCCGCCAGGCCGCTCACCTGGTAGTCGGCCGTCAGGTACGCGACGGTGTCGAGCGGGGCGTCGCGGGTGCCCGCCAGGAGGCCGTCCGTCGCACCGATGCTGACCTCTGCGGTCTGGCTCCAGCTCCAGGTGTTCCCGATGAGCCGATCGTAGGCAACCGCCCGCCACTTCGTCCGGGGGCTGCCGGCCGGCGTCTGGATCGTGAGGATCGGCGTCCCATCGGTCACCCACGCTCCGGTCACCGTCACGGAATCCGAGAACTGCGTCCCCGTGATCCGCGTCCCGGGCCCGCCCGCCGGGAAGTACCTGACGAACTGCTGGGCTAGCTCGGTGAACTTCTGGTTGAGCCCCGGCCAGGCGTTCGCGAGCGGCGCCGACGAGGCGGATTGCGTGAGCAGGAGCGCCCCGAAGACCGCGAGGCCGACGAACGTGAGGCCCGACCGGAGCGAGAGCCCGACCGCGTCGCCCACGTCGCCGATCCGATGCCGCATCCAGGCGCGCTGCTCGTCGGCGACATGGAATCGCACCAGGAAGAGGAGCCCGGCGAGCGAGAAGATCACGAGGATCGGGTACTGGTCCTGGAACGTCAGCACGACGTTGGCGAGGAGGATCGAGCCCGGCATGAGGACGGCGGCCACGGGACGCCGGTGGGCGAACGCGGTGTACCCCGCGAAGTGACCGGCCGCCCAGCAGATGATCCCGAGCACGAGCAGGAAATGGCCGATCTCGGTGGTCGTGGCACGGTTGCGGACGACGAGGTCGATCCAGGCCTCCGCGACCGAGTTCGAGGTCGCCTGGAACAGGCCGCCGACGGACGCGCCCGGGGCGAGCTGGTCGCCGACGACGAGCGTGAGGTACGTGGTCGCGACGACGGCCCCGCCGACGTGGGCGAGCAGGCGACCGCGTCCCGCCTTCGCCGCGACAACGCCCCAGAGCACCCCGAGCGCCCCCGCCCACGGAAGGAAGTTCGTGAGTGACTGGCTCCCGAGCACCCAGCGCGAGTCGTCGATCGCCCACCCGACGAGCGCAGCCATGAGGGCGAGGAGCAGCACGCTCGACCATCCCTCGGCGGGCGCCAGCGGCAGGTGACGCCGTTCGTCGGCCGCGACGGGGGTGGCATAGTCGAACGCCGTGCCGATGGCGCTCATCCGACCAGGACCTCGCCGAGCGCGATCGCCGGCGGCACGGCGCACGTCCAGACGTCGAATTCGGCCAGCGCGTGATGGACCTGGCGCGACGCCTGCTCGAGGGCAGCGAGCTCGGCGGCCGCCTCCGGCTCCTCGATGCTGCGGTCGTCCGCCACGATCTCGTGGCGCAGGAACGCATGTGGGTCCAGGTAGAGGACCTGGGTGCCGATCCCGCGTGGCCGCAGCGTCGCCAAGGGGCGCACCCAGGCGGGTTCCGCGGCAGGCGTCACGATCAGCGCGGACATCCCGCGCCGAAGGAGCGGGAGCCCGGCGACGAGGGCCTCCACGAGCGGCGCCGTGCCGTCGCCATCCACCGCCGCGAGCAGGTGCAGGATCTTCTGGCGCTGGCGTGGGCCGCGGTCCGGCGACAGGTGCGTGAGCCGCGCGCCCGTCGTGGTCAGGCCCACCGAGCGGTTTTCCGCGAGCGCCCGTTCCGCGATCGCGGCCGCGACGCGCACGGCGACCTCGACCGTCGAGTCGTCACCCGTGCCCCGCTGGACACGACGCTCGAGGTCCACGAACAGCCAGACATCGGCCGTCTGCTCCAGGTCGAACTCCTTCACCTGGATGGCGCCGGTCCGCGCGGTCGAGGGCCAGTGGATCCGGTTGAAGGCGTCGCCGGGCGCATAGGGTCGGATCGAGGTGGCGAGCGGCGTCGTCTGCTGCGCCCGCACGGGCGTGGACCGGCTGCCCTCGAGGCTCACGGCCCGGAGCCGCCAGCGCGGGATGGGCTCCACCCTCGGGAAGACGATCAGGGTCACGCCGTGCCCGACGGACGCGTTCGCCTCGAAGAACCCGAAGGGGTCGCCGGTGCGTATCTGGAGCGGGTCCACGCGAAAGTGGCCGCGCCGGACGAGCGGCACGCGGGCAACCCAGGACCGCTCGCGTCGGGTGCCCAGCGAGATCGCCCGGCCGGGCAGGGGCACTGGCAGCGTCGACGGGTTGTGCACCTCCAGCCAGAGCTTCGGCAGGCGGCTCGTGTTCCGCAGCGTGTAGGTGGTGCGGAGCTGGTCGCCGACGTGCGCCTGGAGCTGATTGACGGCGTAGCCGGCCTCAAGGTCCGCGAGCCCGTTGCGCGTCACCAGGTAGCTTCCGCCGACGACGAGGAGGCCGAGGTAGACCAGGTAGAAGAGGAACGGGTAGCCCGTGCTGAACGCGGACACCACGAGGATGGTGCCGACGACGAGGAACGGGAGGCGACGCAGGTAGCGCACGGGCGGCGGGGCTCGGCGACCGGTCAGCGGCCGCGCGGGGCCTCGGCCTCGATCCGGCGCGGGCCCCCGGGACGGGCGGGCGCGTCGACGGGCACGGCATCGAGCAGCTCGCGGACGACGGTCTCGGAGTCCACCTCGCGGATCGACGAGCTCGTCTTGATGATCAGCCGGTGGGCGAGCGCGGGACCCGCGAGGGTCTTCACGTCGTCCGGGATCACGAAGTCGCGCCCGAGGAGGGCCGCCCGCGCCTGGCCGGCCCGGTAGAGCGCGATCGAGCCGCGCGGCGACGCGCCAAGGTAGATGTCGGGGTGGGTCCGGGTGGCGTTCACCAGGCGGACGATGTACTCGGCGACGCTCGCATCGACGTAGATCTCGCGGACGGCCGCCTGCATCTCGCGGAGCTCCTCGACCGGGCAGACCTCCTCGAGGTCGTCGAGCGGGTGGATGCGCTTCTGCTCGTCGAGGATGACGATCTCCTCGGTCGGCGTCGGGTAGCCCATCCGGAGCCGCAGCATGAACCGGTCGAGCTGGGCCTCCGGCAGCGCGAAGGTGCCCTCGTACTCGATCGGGTTCTGCGTCGCGATCACGAGGAACGGGTCCGGCATCATGTGGCTGATCCCGTCGATGGTCGCCTGGCGCTCCTCCATGCACTCGAGCAGCGCGGACTGTGTCTTGGGGGTCGCCCGGTTGATCTCGTCGGCGAGGACCACCTGGCTCATGATCGGCCCCGGCCGGAACTCGAACTCCTGCGTCTTCTGGTTGTAGATCGAGAGGCCCGTCACGTCCGACGGCAGCAGGTCCGGCGTGAACTGGATCCGTCGGAACGACGAGCCGAGGCTCTTGGCGATCGCCTTGGCCAGCACGGTCTTGCCGGTTCCCGGGACGTCCTCGATGAGGAGATGGCCCCGGCAGAGGAGCGCGACGAGGGCGAGCTGGACCTCGTGGTGCTTCCCGACGATCACGCGCTCCACGTTGGCGACGACGCGCTCGCCGGACTCCTGCATCTTCGTCATCGTGCTCGCGGGCTCCTGTCGGTGCGCGGCGCGGCACCGCGGCCGTCGAGGACGGCGCGAGGCCCGTTCGTCACGGGGGTGGGCGGTCGTGGGATCTGCAGATACTACGTCCGAAGTCCGGGGACGGTTCCGGGGACGGTTCCCGGCCGGATCTGCGGCCGCCCGCGGTCCCGCGTCGGCCCCCCGGCCGGCCGGCCGGGTCCACGGCCGCTCTCAGCAGCGGCCGCTCTCAGCAGGGAGCTCGGCCGTGCGTCAGCCCGAAGTTCGGCCGCGGCGTCAGCCCGCAGCCGGTCCGGAGAGGGTCACGGCTTCGCGGCCAGGAACGTCCGCAGCATCTCTCCGGCGAGTGGAGCCGCCCGTGATCCACCGTGGCCGCCCTGCTCCACGACCACGGCGATCGCGATGGTCGGCGCCTCCGCCGGCGCGAACCCGATGAACCACGAATGCGGCTCGCCGGTCCCGCCGAGCTGGGCAGTGCCGGTTTTGCCGGCCACGGTCACCCCGGCCACCTGGGCGCCGGACGTGAAGCGCTGGCCGTCCGCGCCTTCGACGGCCTGGGTCATGGCCGCGGTGATGGCTGCCGCGTCGCCCGGCGAGAGGACCCGCCCGAGCGTCCCGCCGGACACGTCGCGGACCGCACCCGTCGGGCTGACGAATGCCGTCACGAGGCGCGGTCGAGGCTCCACCCCGCCGTTCGCGACGGTTGCCGCCACGAGCGCCATCTGGAGCGGCGTGACCAGCACCTCCCCCTGGCCGTACGCCGCGTTGGCCAGCTCGACGTTGTCCGCGAAGCCGCCCGGCAACGGGCCGCCGCCGTTCGTGAGCTGCGAGGATGCCGTTGCGAGGTCGAACGGGATCGGCGCGCCGAAGCCGAGCCGCCGTGCCGCATCGTCCATGCCCGCGCCGCCCGTGCGCAGGCCGGCGAGCGCGTACCAGATGTTGCACGACACCTCCGTCGCGCGGGCGAAGTCGAGGACCTCCGACCCGGTGAACGGGTGATGCCCGTCCCGGACGCGGTAGCCCGAGACGAGCAGGCCCGTCGATTCGGCGGCCGGCTGCTGCGGGAACGTCGTCGCCGGCGTGATCGCGCCAGAGGAGAGGCCGGCGATCGCGGTCACGATCTTGAAGACGGAGCCGGGGACGTAGCGACCCTGGATCGCGCGATCGAGGAGCGGCTGACCCGGATCGCCGGTGGCCGCGGCGAACGCCGCGCGGGAGGTCGCCGGGTTCGCGATCCCCGACGCGTCGTACGTCGGCGTGCTGGCCATCGCGAGGACGTCGCCGGTGCGAGGGTCGAGGGCAACCACCGCGCCGCGGTCCGTCCCCAGCAGCTGCACCGCCAGCCGCTGCAGCGACAGCGAAAGGCTGGTCCGCAGGTCGTCGCCGCGCTGGCCGCGTGGCCGGAACTTCGCCAGTGCTCGCGACGCGGGGTCGTCGCCCCCGGTGCCAAGGAGCTCCGATGCGTACGCGGCTTCGAGCCCGGCGGACCCGTACAAACGCGACGCGTAGCCAAGAGGCGCGCTCAACGATGCGTCCGTGTAGACCCGATACGGCTCGCCGCTTGCGTCCCGGCGGCTGGTCGCAAGGACGTGGCCATCCCGGTCGAGGATCCTGCCCCGGACGACGGATCGGGCGGCCGCGATCATGCCCGCGTCGGTCGGGTCGCGGGAGAGGTCGTCGGCACGGAACACCTGCCAGTAGCCCGCGCCGAGCGTCAGGCCGCCGTAGACGAGGGCCAGGGCGAGGCTCAGGCGAGCGACGCGCCCGCCGAGCGGACGCTCCCGGCGACCGCCGCGTCCCTGAACCGTCATCGGCCGCCTCCGCCGCGCTGGCGCGCGCGTCGCGGCTCCCCCGGCGGCAGCGGCCCGCGATCCGAGAACGCGAGCAGGAGACCCACGATCAGCCCGTTCACGAGGAGCGAGGAACCGCCATAGCTGATGAACGGGAGGGTGATGCCCGTGAGCGGGATCAGCTTGAGGTTGCCTGCGGCGATGATCGCCGCCTGCACGCCGATCACGAGCGCCAGGCCCGCGCAGAGCAGCGCCCTGACATCGTCGGCCGCCGCCGCCGCGATCCGCAGCCCGCGCGCGACGACGACCAGGTAACAGCCGAGCACGGCGAGAACGCCGGCCATGCCCAGCTCCTCGCCGAGAGCAGCGAGCGGGAAGTCGGTGTGGACCGCAGGAATTGGCAGCTGTCCGCCGACCGTCGGCAGGCCGGCTCCCAGGCCGGTCCCCAGCAGCCCGCCGCGCGCGAACGCGTGAAGCGCCTGGATGGTCTGGTATCCGGTCCCAAGGGGATCGGCCCACGGGTCCAGCCAGGTCGCCACGCGGTCGCGAACGTGCGGGAAGACGAGCGCCAGGAGGACGAAGCCGACCAGGAAGAGCGCGATCCCGAGCACGACGTCCACCTTGCTCCCGGTCGCGAGGTAGAAGAGGCACAGGAAGACCGCGTAGAAGAGCATCGCCGCGCCCAGGTCGTGCTGGATCACGACGATCCCCAGCGCCAGCGCCAGCATCAGGCCGGCGGGCAGGAGATATGGGGCCGGAGGAACGGTGAGCCGACCCACGACGCGGACGCGCGCGTCGGCCAGGAGGACCCGGTTCTCCGCCAGGTACGCCGCGAAGAAGACGACCAGGATCACCTTGAGCAGCTCCGACGGCTGCCCGCTCACCGGCCCGAGGTCGAGCGTGAGCCGCGTCCCGTTCACGTCCGTCCCGAGGACGAACGTGAGGGCGAGGAGTCCGAGGCCCGACGCCGCCCAGGTGTACTTGTAAAGGCGCAGCCAGCGATCCGAGCGCACCGTGATCGCGACGACGACGGCGATCACGAGCGCAAGCACGAGCCAGACGAGCTGCAGCGAGGCGAGGCCGAGGACCGCGGGACCGACCTGCTGGACCACCAGGTCCTGCGGAAGCCGCTCGGCGAGCAGCAGGCCGATCCCGCCGAGCAGACCGACCGCGGGCAGGAGCACCTCGTCGACCCGCCGCCCGGCCGTGACAAGCGCGAGATGGACAGCGGCGAGCGCCGCCAGGTAGATGAGCAGCCCGGCCGGATCGACCAGCCCCAGGCTGCCGTTGCGCGTGAGCCCGAGCGACAGGTTTCCGAGGGCCAACGCCCCGGCGACCACCAGCAGGAGACCCAGCTCGCGGCGACGGATCCTCGGCCGAGGGAAGCCTGGCAAGCTGGCCGCGGTCACCGGAGGCCACGCTCCAGGCGCATCCGGACGTCGCCGATCTGGAGCTCGTCGCCGAATCCGAGCGGCAGCGCCCCGGCGACGGGAACCCCGTTGACGAGCGTTCCGTTCGTGCTGCCGAGGTCCTCGACGTACCAGCCGCGTCCCCGGAAGGTGAGCACCGCGTGCCGGGCCGACGAGAACGGGTCGTCGAGCACGACGCTGCTGCCCAGGTCGCGCCCGAGGGTCGTCACCGCGTCCAGGGGAAAGACGCTCCCCGCCGCGGGCAGGCTCGCGCTCGCGATCACGACGAGGCGCCCGAGCGCACCCGCGGGATCGCGCGATGCAGCCCGGACATCGCGGAGCAGCGCCCGGACGACAAGCGCGAGGAACAGGTAGAGGGCCGCCAGGAATGCGAGGCGGATGGCCCACACGGCCAGGGTCAGGGGGTCCATGACGCATCCGGTGGGAGGATGTCGATCGTGGTCCCGCCGAGCTCGACGCGGTCGCCGGCGCCGAGCACGGCCTCCTTCACGGCCCGTCCATTCACGCGGGTCCCGTTGCGACTGGCGAGGTCGGTAAGGACGAGCCGGCCGTTGCGTGGGACGATCCGTGCGTGGTGTCGCGAGAGGAGCGGGTCCGCCATCACGACGTCGTTGTCGTCGCCGCGGCCGATCCCGATCGGCCGGGCCTCCAGCCGCACCCGGCGCTCCATCCCGTCCGGGCCGATGACCCGGAGGACGCCGCTCGGGGCGGCCTGGACCGCGACCGGATGCACGCGGGTTCGCTCGCTCGCCGGGCCGGCCGTGTCCGCGAGCGGGAACGGCCCCGCGAACGTTGCCCGGACCGTCGTGGCGCCCCGATCGAGGTCGGTCGACGCCACGATGGCCACCGACGGCCGCTCCGGGATCAGGTAGCCCCGACGGCGCGCATGGGCGAGCGCCGCGGCCGCCAGCTCGTTCTCGAGGTTGGGCATGCCCGCAAGCTCCACGGCAGCGCGTGCATCCACGCTCACCACGAAGCGCGTCGGCGCGACGGTTCCTTCGGCTCCTGGACGTCGCTCCTGGTCGATGGCGCGTTCGATCCGTCGCGCAAGGGTGGCCGGGGCAACCCCGACGTCGAAGAGACGCGCACCCGGTCGCTCGAAGAGGCGTTCCAGGAGGCGCTCGAGCGCGGCGAAGGGTCGCATCTGTTCCGCACGAGACCTCAGGTCGAATGTGCCGCCATGCGCGGCGATCGCGGGACGTTTGGACGGATCCGGCGGTACGTCGGTCCCCGGGAGGCCACGAAGCCTACGGTATACTCTCGCCTCGCGGACGGGGCCGGGGGGGCCGGGACGCGCGCGTACACGGGGGCCCGATGGCCGAGATCCTGACCGAATCGTTCTGCGAACGGTGCGGCTCGCGATACACGTTCGAGTCGACCGCCGGGCGCCGCCGTGGGCTCGGACGTGTTCGCACGCTCTCGCGAGGGGTGAAGAACTTCGTCGCGAACGACGACGCGACGTTTACCGACGCGATGGCGCTCGCCCGCGAGGAAGACGCCCGGAACGCGTCGCTGCA
>Ga0209014_10002680_pt1 | contig 10305 bp, 11 predicted proteins | sample BarGraNGADG00212_FD_184491 | JGI IMG/M metagenome (GOLD analysis project Ga0209014, IMG submission 184491) | Arctic peat soil microbial communities from Barrow, Alaska - Barrow Graham LP Ref core NGADG0002-212 (SPAdes) (version 2) | ecosystem: Environmental > Terrestrial > Soil > Wetlands >... | reverse complement strand
AGGTCTGCACCGGCAGGTGGTTCTCGTGCTTGACGAACACCCTGATGCCGTGCCCCACGAGCTCGTCGAGCAGCGGGTATCGCCGCAGTGGCGACGGAGAGAGGTAGGGGCGCAGCCGTTCACGCGCCGCAAGCACGTCGTCGAAGCTGATGGGCCAGGGAGTGTTCATGCGTGGAATCTAGCCGGCATTGGCAGCAACCGGTCGGGGTTGCACATTAGCTGGGCCCCCAAAGTGAGGTTGTCATGGTGAGATTCCTCGTACGCGTCGTCGTTGGGCTGCTCGTGCTCGCTGCCATTCTTTACGGCGTCGGCACGACGATGCCCCGCGATCACCAGGTGTCGAGTCGTGTGCAGCTGACCGCCCCGCGCGACTCGGTGTGGGCCGCGCTGTACGCCTTCGGTGACTATCCCAAGTGGGACAGCGACTTCAAGTCGTCGGTGCGCGGCAAGTCGCGCAGAGGACGCGAGGTCTGGGTGCAGGACGTTGGCCGGATGACGATGAGCGTCGAGATCAAGTCGGTGCAGGCCCCTTCCCGACTCGTCACCGAGATCGTCACCGACGACAAGTCGGACTGGGGTGGCGTCTGGACCTACGACCTCGTTGCCAACGGCATCGGCACCGAGGTGACGATCACCGAGGACGGCTGGATCAAGTCTCCTATCTTCCGCGTGATGATGCGGGTGATGGGCACTCACTCCACCATGGACGGGATGCTCAAGTCCCTCGGCGCGCGGTTCGGGGATCAGGTGACGCCGGAGCATATCAAATAGAGGGTCGACGGTCGACGGTGGACGGCCGAAATTTTCCGCCGTCTGCCGTCCGCCGTCTGCCGTCCACTATCTTTAGCCACATGACTCTCCCAATCATCCGCTCCACCACCATCCTCGCCGTCCGCCGGGACGGCCGCGTCGCCATTGGCGGCGATGGCCAGGTGTCGGTGGGCGATACCATCATGAAGTCGCAGGCGGTGAAGGTGCGCGCGCTCCGCAGCGGCAAGGTGCTCGCCGGCTTCGCCGGTGCCGCTGCCGACGCCTTCACGCTGTTCGAGAAGTTCGAGGAGAAGATCGAGCGGCATCCCGGCAACCTCCCCAAGGCCGCCGTTGAGCTGGCCAAGGAGTGGCGCAGCGACCGCGTGCTGCGCCGGCTCGAGGCGCTGCTGGTCGTCTGCGATCGCGATCACGGCTTCGTGATTTCGGGGAACGGAGAACTCATCGAGCCCGACGATGGCATTCTGGCCATTGGCTCCGGGGGCAGCTACGCGCTGGCCGCGGCGAGGGCGCTGATGGCCAACACGACGCTTTCGGCGCCGGAGATCGCGCGCAAGGCGATGATGATCGCCGGGGAGATCTGCATCTACACGAATCAGAACATCACGGTCATAGAAACGGAATAACTGCAAACGAAGCTGTAGGCTCTACGCTGTACGTTTTACGCCGTCCGTAGCGGACATCGCACAACGGACGGCGTATTGCGTACAGCGTAGAGCCTACAGCTTCCTTTGTCGTTGCCGTTACATTCGGAATGTCTTTTCGCTCGTCCGCCGGTATCCTTTCGGCACCTCAAGATCCGCTTCGTTCACCGTCCCCAAGGTGATCCTGGTGACTTCGTAGCGCAGGTGCGCATCATCGTCGCCCTCGCTGCGGCCGGTGGTCATCCGGATGTCGGCCCGCAGCGGCGAGCCGCGAAAGAGCTTCGCCCTGGCTGCATCTCCCTGCTCGAGGAAGTCCTCGTCCGACGCCGCCATCGCGAGCAACGACGTGCTGATGATATCGAGGAGCGGGTTCCGCATCAGCGGCAGCGAGGGATCGGTCCAGTACTCGCTGATCGCGGAGCCGGCCATGTCGTCGTTGGTGAAGCCCATCACGCGAATGCTGGTCCGCCAGTGCTGCCTCATCTGCACGCGTTCGGTGCGGTGGCCGGCGACCGCGGCACCGGCGCCGAGGCGGGCGGTGTCGAGCCGCACGTCGCGAACGGAGAATTTTACCACCGGCCCCACCGCGCGCAGCGCCGTGCCCACTATGCGCGCGAAATCGTCGGCGTCGTGCTGCTCGTAGGTCTTCTTGTCCACGTGCACCACATAGACCGTGCGGCCGCCATCGGCCACCAGCAGGTAGTCGTCACCCTTGTCCCGCTCGTCGGTGTCCACGCGGGCCCGGCTGCCGGAGACCCGCACGGTGCCGAGGATGACCTCCTGGTCCTTCTTGCCACCCGGATCGAGCCGGAAGTCGTAGGAGTAGGCTCTGGGAGCCTGGGCACCGGCGGCGGAAACGGCCAAAAGGAGCGTAATGACGGCGAACGGACGCATGAGGGGGTTCCGGGGGCAGGGAGATGCCCGCCATACGCTGCCGTCGGGGCGCTGGTTTCGCCCTCGTACCGACGCCAAATTGACGGATGCCCGCTAACCGCACCGAGCAGGTCCTCGCCCATCTGGCCGACCTGACCCCCCGCAAGATCGTCGCCGAGCTCGACCGCTACATCGTCGGGCAGGGGGACGCCAAGAAGGCCGTCGCCATCGCCCTCCGAAACCGGTGGCGCCGCCAGCGCACTCCCGAGGGAATCCGTGAGGAGATTGCGCCCAACAATATCATCCTCATTGGCCCCACGGGCGTGGGCAAGACGGAGATTGCCCGCCGGCTGGCCAAGCTCACCGGCGCGCCCTTCATCAAGGTAGAGGCCTCCAAGTTCACCGAGGTCGGCTATGTTGGGCGCGACGTCGAGGGCATGGTGCGCGACCTCGTGGAGAGCGCCATCGACATGGTACGCCACGAGCGCGAGCACGATGTGGAGGACCTGGCCAACGACCGCGTGGACGAACGCATCCTCGACCTCCTGCTCCCGCCGCCCGCCGAGGCCACCCCGGCGGCGCCGGCCGAGGCGCCGCAGAACGTCTTCGTGGTCTCGCCGTCCGGCGGCGTAACCCAGGAGCAGGAGCAGGCGCGCGAACGGCACAAACGCACACGCGACAAGCTCAAGCAGCTCCTGCTCGATGGCCAGCTCGAGCAGCGCGAGATCGAGATCGAGGTGGCGCCGGCGTCGAGTGCCGGCTTCGACTTCGCTCAGCAGGGCGGGCCTCCCGAAGGGATGGGCAATTTCGCCGAGATGCTCGAGCAGTTCATGCCCAAGCGCAAGAAGAAGCGCACCGTCCCGGTTTCTGACGCGCGCCGCATGCTGCAGGACGAGGAGTACGACAAGCTCATCAATCACGATGACGTGGTGGCCGATGCGCTCGACCGCGTGGAGAAGCTGGGCATCATCTTCCTCGACGAGATCGACAAGATTGCCGGTGGCAAGAGCGAAATGGGCGGCCCCGACGTCTCGCGCGAGGGGGTGCAGCGCGACCTGCTGCCTATCGTGGAAGGATCCAACGTCCAGACCAAGTACGGCATGGTGAAGACGGATCACGTGCTGTTCATCGCCGCCGGCGCGTTCCATGTGAGCAAGCCGAGCGACCTGATCCCCGAACTGCAGGGGCGCTTCCCCATTCGCGTCGAGCTCAAGCCGCTGACGGAAGCCGACTTCGTGCGCATCATGACGGAGCCGGAGAATGCGCTCACCAAGCAGTACGCGGCGCTGATGGCGGCGGAAAGCACCGAACTGACTTTTACCGATGACGGTATCGCCGAGATTGCGCGTACGGCCGCCATGGTGAACTCGCGCATGGAGAACATCGGCGCGCGGCGCCTGCACACCGTGATGACCACGCTGCTCGAGGACGTGCTTTACGACCTGCCCGAACGCGGCACCGAGCCGGTGAAGATCGACGCGAAGATCGTGCGCGACCGGCTGAAGGCGATTGCCGAGGACGAAGACCTGAGGAAATACATACTGTGACCCACCGCGACTTCCTGAGCATCCTCGACTTCTCCGCCGCCGAGCTCGACGCGCTCTTTGCGCTCGGCGAGCGCATGCGGAACGGGCGCTACCCGCGCCGTCCCCTCGCCGGCAAGGCACTGGCGATGATCTTCATGAAGTCGTCCACCCGCACCCGGGTGTCGTTCGAGGTCGGTGTATACGACCTCGGCGGGCACGCGCTCTTCCTTTCGCCGCGTGACATCCAGCTGGGCCGCGGCGAACCCGTCGGTGACATGGCGCGCGTCCTCTCGCGCATGTGCGACGGCATCATGATTCGTGCCTATGCGCACGCCGATGTCGAGGAACTTGCCCGCTACGCCGATGTCCCCGTCATCAACGGGCTCACCGACCTTTTGCACCCCTGCCAGATCATGGCCGACCTGCTCACGGTGCGGCAGTTCCTCGGTCGCTACCAGGGCAAGCGGGTCGCCTGGATCGGCGACGGCAACAACATGGCCAACTCGTGGATCGAGGCCGCCCAGCGCCTCGACTTCTCGCTGTGCCTTGCCTGTCCGGTCGGATACGACCCTGACCCGGTGATCCTCGGGACCGCGCTCGCCGAAGGTGCCGACATCAGGGTCGTGCGCGATCCGCGCGAGGCCGCCGAGGGCGCGCACGTGGTCAATACCGACGTGTGGGCCTCGATGGGCCAGGAGGAGGAGCAGGTGGTGCGTGCCAAGGCATTTGCCGGCTACATGGTGGACGAGGCGCTGATGGCGCGGGCCCACAAGACCGCGATCTTCCTCCACTGCCTGCCGGCGCACCGCGGTGAGGAGGTCTCCGAGGCGGTGCTCGAGGGGCCGCAGAGCCGCGTATGGGCCGAAGCGGAAAACCGGCTGCACGTGCAGAAGGCCATCATGGCGGTGCTGATGGGGGGGGAGAAGCTGGCGGTGCCGAAGAAGCCGGCGCCGAAGAAGCCGGCGCGGCGTGCGGCGGTGAAGCCGAAAGCCAGGCGAGGCAGATAGGCGCTAGATGCTAGAGGCTAGAGGCTAGAGGCTAGATGCTAGCCACCCACCACCAACCACCACCGTCCCCTCCTGCACATGATTGACTTCACCCTTCCCACCGACACAAACGAACTCCTTTCGCTCTCGTCGCTGCGCGGCAAGAGCGTCATCCTCTACTTCTACCCCAAGGATGACACGACCGGATGCACCATGGAGTCGTGTGACTTTCGCGACCTCTTTCCACGCTTCGTGAACACCGACGCCGTGGTGCTGGGCATCTCGCCCGATGGCGTGAAGTCGCACCAGAAGTTCAAGAAGAAGTACAAGCTGCCGTTCACGCTGCTGGTCGATGAAAACCACGCCGTCGCCGAGCGGCTCGGTATCTGGGTGGAGAAGCTATTCTACGGCCGCAAGTACATGGGTGTGCGGCGCACCACGTACATCATCGGCCCCGACGGCAACGTGCGGCACGTATTCGAGAAGGTGGATCCGGATGGCCACGCCCACGAGGTGATGGCGTACCTGGCGGGCGGTGTGGAAGCCGCGCGCATCGCGCGCGAAGAGTATGACGCGCGGGTGCTCGCCCAGGTGCCCGTCGCGAGCAAGACGCTGGCCGGGGCCGCTGCGAAGAAGACTGCGAAGAAGAAGCCGGCGAAGCGGACGCCTGCCAAGAGGAAGCCGGTGAAGAAGACCGGGAAGCCGTCGGCCAGGAAGGCGCCGGCAAGGAAGGCCGCGCCCACGCGACGAGCCGCCTCGAAGAAGAAGTAGTCGCACGCGGGGAGAGGGACCCCCACAAGGGGCCCCTCTCTCGCGCTCTTGCGCTCTGCCCCTACGGCGCCATCGACCCCGTCATCATGATGTGCGCTTTGGGCGTTCCCGGGAACATCAGCCACGGCCCCTTGTCGGTGGGCACGGCGGTGATGCCCACGCTCTCCGGCGTGGCACCGGGCATGTAGACCACCAACAACGGCCGGTAGTCCTTCACGTGGTTGGCGGCCGCGTCGTAGTTCTCCTTCTTCGTCGTGATCGTGTACAGCGTCCCCTGCGCCGGCATCCTGAGCTTGCCGCGCTTGATCTCGGCGAACCGCGCGCTGTCGACCGCTTCGCCCTTCACGCCTTGCGCGCGAAGGGCGCGCCCGCGCGCCATGAACGGCTCGAGGGACTTGTGATAACAGGCCACGTGGAAGTCGGGGCGCGACACGTACAGTGCCAGGCAGATCATGCTGTTCTTTCCCGCGCGCAGCGTTACCAGCTTGCCGGCCTCCTTGTATCCCATCACCATGGCCCCGTCACGCATGTCGGCCGGAAGGGGAAGGACCGCCGCGGCGATCTGCTGCTCGACCGGGGGAATGATTCCCTGGGCGCTGGCGCCGGCACCTGCCAGCGCGACGAGAACGACGACAAGCAAGGAGCGTGTGGGGGGCACGGGGGGACTCCGACGTTTGGGGGAGGCTGACAGGTGCTAGATGATAGATGCTAGATGCTAGATGCTAGATGCTGGCGAACGTACAGCTTAGAGCGTAAAGCGTACAGCTTCTTTTCAGAGCCAGTCTATCCCGCCACCAGCGAAGCCCGTATCCGCTTCCACGCCTTCCCGGCCGCGAACCCCGCGATGGTCGCGACCTCCGCCACGCTGGGCGTCGGCGTCTCACCCAGCGAGCGCAGAATCCGCGAGCGCATGCGCAGCACGATCGGCGATGCCACCGGGATGGCCTGGAAATACGGGTCGCCCCGCGTGCCGATTCCCTCGATGAGCGTCGCCGTGCGCGCAAAGTAGACCATGTCGCGCGGCAGGGTGACGGGGAAGTCGTACAGCGTGTGCATGACGCGATCGGCCAGCATCATCTGGATGCGGTCCTCGGTCGTCGTGGACTGCTCGTAGGCCGTCTTCAGCAGCAGTTCCACCAGTCGCCGGATCTCGCCCATGTCGGCATTGGCGACGATCAGTCCCATCGCGCAGAATCCCTCGACGATCCCCTCGGCGTCCTTGCGCACCGCCGAGAGCACCGTGCGAATGAGGCGCAACCGGGTGTCGGGCGCGACGCGCACCACCATGCCGAAGTCGAGCAGCGCCAGGGTGCCTTCCGCGGTGACCAGCAGGTTGCCCGGATGCGGGTCGGCATGGAACAGCCCGTCCACGAGCATCATCTGCACGTACAGCTCGATGAGCACGGCGGTGATGCGCCTGGCCTCGTCCGGCGAGATCTGCAGCCGATCAATGCGCGTACCGACGATGAAATCGAGCACGAGCACTCGCTGTCGGGTGAGCTCGTGCACCACCTGTGGCACGATCACCTGGGAGTTCCCCTCGAAGTTGCCCCGGATCTCGGTGGCGTACTCGGCTTCGAGCCGGAAGTCCATCTCCTCGTGGATGCGCGCCGAGAACTCCTCGATGACCGACTGGATGCCGTGCACGTGCGGGTTCGGCCAGCGTGCCGCGACCAGGCGCATGATGCGGCCGGCGATCGCCAGGTCCTGCTTGACGATGCGCTCCACGCCGGGGCGCAGCACTTTGACGGCCACGTCGCGGCCCTTGTAGAGAGCGCGGTGCACCTGGCCGAGCGAGGCGGCGGCCACCGGCGTGCGGTCGAAGCGTTCGAAGATCTCTTCGGCGGGCATGCCGTAGGACGCAATGATTTCGCGTTCGATGACGTCGATCGGAACCGCCGGCACCTGGTCGTGCAGCGTGCCGAGTTGGCCGATGTACGGCTCGCCGATGAGGTCGGCGCGCGCGGCGAACACCTGCGCGAGCTTCACGAAGGTCGGGCCGAGGCTGGCGATGTCGGCGACGATACCCTGGGCGCGGCGCAGGTGGTATGCGGGCGTGCGCTTGAGCGGGGAACCCCAGAACAGCCAGCGTCGGCGGTCGCGCAGGAGCGAGACCACGTGCGGCAGCAGGGTGAGGACGATTCTGAGGGTGCGCATGGCTCGGTAAAACGCTTTGGGACACAGCGGAGTTGCAGGGTGGCCGAGGGCAACCTCTCCTGACCGGAGGTAGCTGGCCGGTCGACCACTCCAAAAGAATAGCGCCTACACCCCGCGTTGGTGGCTGGCCTTCGCCATCTTACTCTTCGTGCACAAGCTCGTGAAGGAAGAGTCCCTGTCGTTCCCACCGCCCGGCGAGCCAGCGGAGAGCACCCGCGGGCGAGCCCCGGGACGTGCCAAGCGTCCAAGGAGTGTCCCGATGTCCAGCGCAATCGATGGTCTGCAGCCCACCCTCGTCTGGAAGTACTTCGCCGAGATCGCCAGGATCCCGCGCGGCTCCAGGCACGAGGAGAAGATCACCCAGTACGTCCTCGATACCGCCAAGCGACTTGGCTTGAAACCCAAGGCCGACAAGCTCGGCAACGTGGTCGTGACGAAGCCCGCCTCGATGGGAAGGGAGAAGGTCAGTAGCATCTGCCTGCAGGGCCACCTCGACATGGTCTGCGAGAAGAACAAGGACAAGATCCACGACTTCCTGAAGGACCCGATCGAACTGGTACGGAAGGGGAACCTGATGATGGCAAACGGAACCACCCTCGGCGCCGACAACGGCATCGCGGTGGCCACGAACCTCGCCATCATGGCGGACAAGACCCTCGTCCACGGACCACTCGAGTTCCTCTTCACGGTCGACGAGGAGACGGGTCTCACGGGGGCCAAGGGGCTCGCGGGCGATTTCGTGGCGAGCCGCACGCTCATGAACCTCGACTCCGAGGAAGAGGGCGCGCTCTACGTCGGATGCTCGGGCGGACGGGACACCACCGGGACATGGCCGGTCACCTTCACTGCGGCCCCGCAGGGCTTCGTTGCGGCGTGCATCACGGTGGCGGGCCTGAAGGGCGGCCACTCCGGTCTCGAAATCCAGACGGGCCGCGGCAACGCCATCAAGATCCTGAATCGCGCGTTGCTGGCGCTCGACGCGCTTGGCGCCAGGCTCTCGACTATCGAGGGCGGCAACAAGCGCAACGCCATTCCGCGTGAGGCGGAGGTGATCGTCTTCCTGCCGCCGAAGGCGTGGCAGGCGGCAGAGAAGGCGGTGACAGACCTCAATACCATGGCGAAGGCCGAAGTCGCGACGGAAGATCCGGACCTCAAGGTCCTGATCGCCCCCCACAAGGGGAAGCGGGGCAAGGTGATCGGGAAGCGGGTGCAGGAGAAGCTGCTGCGCACCATCTCCGCCCTGCCGCACGGCGTGGTGAAGATGAGCGCCGACATACCGGGCCTCGTGGAAACCTCGACGAACGTCGCCGTCCTCACGACGGGCAGGACGGGAATTTCGCTCACCACGAGCCAGCGCAGTTCTGTGGACTCCGAGATCCGGGAGATCTGCCACACCGTCGTGTCGATCTTCACGCTCGGCGGAGCGAAAGTAACGCAGAGCGACGGCTACCCGGGCTGGAAGCCGAACCTGAACTCGCCGATCCTCAACGTGGCGAAGCAAACCTACCTGAAGATGTACGGCAAGGAGCCGCACGTGAAGGCGATCCACGCCGGGCTCGAATGCGGGATCATCGGCGAGCGAGTGCCGGGGATGGACATGGTCTCGTTCGGGCCGACGCTCGAGAGCGTGCATTCACCGGACGAGAAGATCCACATCGACACCGTCAAGCGGTATTGGGACTTCCTGCTGGGGATACTCCAGAACGCGAACTAGACAGAAGCGGCGTACGGAGGACAGAGGCCCGACGAAGCGGTTTTACGTCCTGAACCCCAATGCCTTCGCCACTTCCCGTTGCCGCTCATCCAGCGTCACGAAGCTGATGTCTGCTGCATCGGGCGAGAAATACAGGGCAGTCGCCAGATGCCAGCAGTCGGCGCCGCGCACGTACCCGGCCGCTAGCACTGTGGCGATCTCGGCGCTCAGCGGCCGGTCGGGCGACACCCACAGCATCGGCGCAAGCCACGGCTGAACGCGCGCCTCGTCGCGGTGCCCCTCGCGGTGAAGCACGGTGCGAAGCTCGGCTTCGAGCAGCGGTGAAGCGGCCAGGCGGTCGAATGCGCCGAGCTTTCGGCTCAGGCTCGGGGCATTGCGTTCGTTCAGCACGATGGCGGCGAGGCAGGACGTATCGACGAAGGCCAGCTTCACTCGTTGCGATCCTCGAGGAAGCGCTTGAGCCCGCCCGGGCGATTGATCAGTGGCTTGAAGGAACGGTCGTTCGACGTCGCCGGCGTGATAACCCCGCGCTCGAGGAGTTCCTGGTACCGCTCCTCGAGGCTCTGTTTCGCCTTGGCGATCGGCCGGATCTCCACCGCCGGCTTGCCGTGCACCGTCACCACCACGGTGTGCCCTTCGCGCACCCGGCGAACGATGGCCGACAGCTTGGCCTTGGCGTCGTACAGCGAGTAGGTGTCCTTCATGGATCTAGTCTATCTAGTCAGACCAGACTAGTCAATCTCCGCACCCCGCACTCACAGTACGAACGCCGGGCCTTACCGCCCCACATCGAGGGCCAGCACGCCAAGGTCGGCGCCGCCGTGACCGGCCTTGATCAGGTCGTCCATCCGCCTGGCGATACCGGG
>Ga0209014_10002678_pt1 | contig 10319 bp, 9 predicted proteins | sample BarGraNGADG00212_FD_184491 | JGI IMG/M metagenome (GOLD analysis project Ga0209014, IMG submission 184491) | Arctic peat soil microbial communities from Barrow, Alaska - Barrow Graham LP Ref core NGADG0002-212 (SPAdes) (version 2) | ecosystem: Environmental > Terrestrial > Soil > Wetlands > Peat... | reverse complement strand
GACGCCGGCGCGGAAGGCGAATTCGCGCTGCCGGGGCTCGCCCGGAGTAAGCGGCAGCATCGGCTGGCCGTCGGGACGTATCGCCCAGGCGCCGGCAAGATCGTTGGAGGTGATGATAATCGGCGAGACGCCGTCTCCGCCTCGGGCCGGCCGGGATGCTGCTGCTTCGTCGTCGTCATCGCGCGGCAAAGCTTCGACCCAGGTCTGACCCGAGTTAAATCGGCCCGGAAAATCGCGCAACAGATAGAACGTCTTGGTCAATACGTGATCGCGCGGCACCGGCTCAAGCTCGGGAACTTCAAGCGAAGAGAGAATATTGCGCAATGCCAGCATGCCCTGGGTCTGCGATGCGCCGGCGTCTCCCGGCGGCGCTTCAATGGCATCGCGTGTATCGAACAGCACGGTGCCGCCCTGTTTCATGTAGGCGTCGATACGGTTGATGGCGTCCTGCGGCGGCTTCGCCGCTCCGGGCACAACGGGCCAGTAGATCAGCGGGAAGAACGCGAGCTCGTCGTGCGCGGGATCGACGCCGACAGGGTCGCCGGCCTCCAGCGCCGTGCGCTGCGCCAGAAACAAGGTCAGTCCGGCCATGCCCGCCTTGACGATGGAATCGACGTCGGCATTGCCGGTGACGACATAAGCCAGCCGGGTTTGTGAGGTAGCCTTCATTGCGAAATCGTCGGCGCTGTCGGCACGGGCCGGCGACGGCGCGGCCAACATCGTGGACAAGATGAGGGCGAACGCCACTGCAGCTGGCGCCGCGCGCCGCCTCAGCAATGCGGCGATGCCGGCGCCAAGCAGGGCGACGATGATCGCATCGATCAGGAACAGGGCCAATGCCGACGACAGCAGGATGCCGCGCAGATCGCGCGGTTCGGCATTGGTGTAGCTGGCATGCCGCGCGCGCAACGCCGAGGTGTCGAGCGGCGCGATGCGGTCCGCCGCCGCCAGCGCGTTCACCGCGAGCGGACCGTCGGCCGGACCATAGAATCCGGGCGGATGATCGATGCTCGCCCGATCCCGGAAGTCGGCGGGCATCGGCTTTGCGGTGGAGGGGGGCGGACCGAATGCGCCGAAACCATCGAGGGTACGCAGCGGCGCCACCGTTTCGGCATTCGATTCGCTTGCGACCCCCGCGCCCGGACTGGACGTGTAGCCGGACATATCGACGATCCGCCTGAGCATCTCGACGAAGGTGCCGGATATCGGCAGATCGGACCAACGCATATCGGCACTGACATGAAACAGGCTCACCACGCCCTTGCCGCGACGCTCGCCCGTCACCAGGGGCGTTCCATCCTCCAGCGAGGCCCAGCTCTTGGTCGCCAGCACTGCATCCGGTTCGGCAAGCACCTGCCGGCTGACCGTGATGTCCTTCGGCACTGCAAGACCGGCGAACGGTCCGTCGACAGTGAACGACGCGAGGTGCTGCGGCTTTTCCCAGGTGAGACTGCCGCCTAGGGTGCGGCCGCCGCGGCGCAGCTTCACCGGCACCAGGTCGTCATCCGCCTGCGCCGGACGCGGTCCGGCAAAACGCACCAGCACCCCGCCTTGCTCGATCCACGCGCCGATGCGCTCGCGAATTTCCGGTGACAGCGTGCCGACATCCGCGAGCACGATCATCGGCAGCTTCTGGTCGAGAAATTGCGTGATCGCCTGTTGTGGCGCGCCACGATCGCCCAGCCGCACGTCGGCGAATGGCGCCAGGGCGCGGGTGAGATAGAAGGTCGATGCCAGCAGCGGCTGCGCGGTGTCGTTGGTCGATCCGCTGACGACGCCGATCGCGCGCCGGCGCCATCGCTTGTCGAGCAGTTGTACCGCGCCGGCGGATCGTTCGCCTGATATCTCAAGCCGCGTAATGTCGTTGCGCAACTCGACCGGAAGATCGAACGCGGCTTCGGTCTCGCGATCCTGCGGCGCAAAGGTATAGCGGGCTTCGCCGATCGGTGAACCCTTTGGGTCGATCGCGCGCACAATCCCTGCGGCAATGCCGCCATTGGTGCGCAGCACCTTCACGGTCATTTTCGCCGCGGCATTTTCGGCTGCGACCAGCGCGAGCGGGGGTGGGGTGCCGCCTTCAAAAATCGTCAACGCACGATCCCCGATCGTTTTGCTCAGTCCTTCGAGAAACTCCGGTCCGCGCCCGGTATCGACGCCATCCGACAGCCAGGCGATCTCGCAGTCGCCTGTCGCCTTCAGGAAACGCTCGATAGTGGGGAGGGTTTCGACCCGCTCGATCGAATAAGGCTTGGGCGCGAGTTGCCGCAGCGCCACACGCGCGGCGCCGCCCGGCATTATCGTGACGTCACGTGCGGGCTCGGACAGTGGAACCAGAGCAACGCCGCGCCGGTCGCTGTCGGCATTCGCAATCAATTCGTCAGCGGCCTTGACCCGCGCGTCCCAGCTCGCAGCTGCGCTCCAGCCGTCGTCGAGCAGAATCACAAGCGGAGCGCTGGAGCCGGCAACACCGGTTTGCGGATTCCAGATCGGCCCCGCGGCCGCCAAAATGACAAGCGCAGCGGCCAACAGGCGCAAGGCCGTCAGCCACCATGGTGTACGCGACGGGGTTTCTTCCTTCGGCGCGATGTCGAACAATAGCCGCGTCGGCGGGAACTCGATGCGCCGCGGCCGCGGCGGCATCACCCGCAACAGCCACCACAGCACGGGCAGGCTCAGCAGACCCAGCAGCAGGAATGGTTCGGCGAAAGTGAGAGGGAGCCCGGCGATCATGCGCTTCGCCCCGCTTTGACGGTCGCGGTGCGCGCGCTTCCCTTGCTCACCATCATGCCGCCGTGCAGGAACAGCAGCAGTTCGGCGGCCGAGCGGCTGGTGGTGTGGGTCGAGAACAGCCAGTCGAGCTTGTTGGTTTCGCTGCGAATTTCGTCGCGGTGAAGCGCCACGCGCGCAACGTAGTCGCCGGCCCATTTTTCCGCACGGCCCGCGGTAATAACGCTGCCGTCTTCCGGTTCGACGAACTCGATACGGCCGGAATAGGGGAAACTTTCTTCAGCCGGGTCGACGATCTGGACCAGCGTGCCGTGCGCCCCGGATGCCGACAATCCGGCAAGCATGCTTCTGATTTCGCCGATCGGCGACCAGAAATCCGACAACACCACGATTTCGGCCAGTGCCGACGGCACGAACGACGGCGGCAGGCTCAGACGGGCTGCATCGTCGTGCAGCATCGCCTGCGCCATCTTGTCGATGACGCTGCGGCTCGCGGTAGGATTCATCAGGCCCGGGATGCCGACGCGTTCGCCGCCGGAGACCAGCAGTTCGGCGAGCGCGAACGTCACGATCAGCGCGCGTTCCAGCTTGCTGTCGCGCGCCTGTTTGGATGCGAACGCCATCGACGGCGAGCGATCCGGCCACAGCCAAACGGTGTGCGCGGCCTCCCATTCCTGCTCGCGGACATAGAGATGGTCGTCGCGCGCCGAGCGCCGCCAGTCGACGTTCTGTGACGGCTCGCCCGAAACGAAGCGGCGGTATTGCCAAAAACTTTCACCGGCGCCGGCGCGCCGCCGTCCATGCAGGCCGTGAATCACGTTGGCAGCGATGCGGCGAGCTTCAAGCACAAGACGCGGCAGCGATGCGGCGAGCGTTCGGCTTTCGCCATCGGCACGTCGGATTGCTGTGATCTCCCCGGTTGCGTGCTTGGTTTCTGCGGCCATCAACCGATCCGCGTCTTCAATTGCCTGATCACGTCGGGAATGGTGCGGCCTTCGGCGCGGGCGGAAAACGTCAGCGCCATGCGGTGCTTGAGGACCGGTTCGGCCAAGTCGAGCACATCGTCGACCGAGGGCGCCAGACGGCCGTCGAGCAACGCGCGTGCGCGAACCGCGAGCATCAGCGACTGGCTGGCGCGGGGACCGGGTCCCCAGGCGATCAGCTTGCCGGCCTCGCCGCCTTCCGGACCGGGACGCGCGGAGCGTACCAATGTGAGGATCGCCTCCACGACGGAATCGCCGACAGGCAGGCGCCGCACCAGCCGTTGCGCGGCGATAAGGATGTCGGCGTTCATTGCGGCCTTGGCGAGCGTCTCTTCCGCGCCGGTGGTTTCGAACAGGATGCGCCGCTCGGCGTCGCGATCCGGATAGTCGACGTCGATCTCCATCAGAAAGCGATCGAGCTGCGCCTCCGGCAGCGGGTAGGTGCCTTCCTGCTCCAGCGGATTCTGCGTCGCGAGCACATGAAACGGCTTCGGCAAATCGTGGCGCGCGCCAGCAACCGTGATGTGTTGCTCCTGCATCGCCTGCAACAGCGCGGACTGGGTGCGCGGGCTGGCGCGGTTGATTTCGTCGGCCATCAAGAGCTGCGCGAACACCGGTCCGGAGATGAAACGGAACGACCGCTTCCCGGAACTGCTCTCGTCCAGCACCTCGGCGCCCAGAATATCCGATGGCATCAGGTCCGGCGTGAACTGGATGCGCTTGGCGTCGAGCCCCAGCGTAATACCCAGGGTTTCGACCAGCTTGGTCTTGGCGAGGCCGGGCACGCCGATCAGAAGCGCGTGACCGCCCGACAGGATCGTCACCAGGGTATTTTCAACCACCCGGTCCTGACCGAAGATGACGGTGGAGATCGCATCTTTTGCCGCGCGGATCTGACCGGCGACCTGTTCGGCCGAGCGGACGATCACGTCATCGAGTTTTTCGACACTGTCTGCGCCAGCCATTGGTCACTCCTTGCCTGAAACGCCGCCGATTGCGTCGTCATGCCATGAACCCCATGCTAAACTTATGCGAAGGCCATGTATTCGTTGAATTAAACTATCCCCACATTATCGGCGTTTCGGGGTATGAACTGCATCACGATGTGGCGACCAGACCCGGGGATTTCACCCGAGGAACTCGTCCAGGACACACCGGAAGACGTGCAGCAATCGTGCCAAATCGAGGCGGTCAGAGTCAGGGCAAACAATGGCGAAGCAAGGGCAGACCAGCATTCAAGGCCTCGAAGGACTGACCGCTGCCGTCAGGGACGCTGCGAACGCCAGCCCCGCCGCAAAGGGGCTGCCCCCGGTGCATTTGTGGAATCCGCCGTTCTGCGGCGATCTCGACATGCGAATCGCCAGCGATGGTACTTGGTTCTACATGGGGACGCCAATCGGGCGGCCCGCACTGGTCCGGCTGTTTTCGACGATACTCAAGCGCGAGGACGGCAAGCACTTTCTCGTGACACCGGTGGAGAAGGTCGGCATCCGCGTCGACGATGCGCCATTTCTCGCGGTCGAGATGCTCAAGGAAACGGATAGTGGAGGCCGGCTGCTGCGTTTCCGAACCAATGTCGACGACTGGGTAGCTTGCGATTCCGGACACCGGCTGCGATTCGAGGCGGCCGCCGACGGGGGCCTCACGCCCTATCTTCACGTCCGTGCCGACCTGTGGGCCAAGGTCACCCGCGCGCTCTACTACGATCTGGTTGACATGGGCGAGGAGCGGGTGGTCGATGGTCGTCCGATGTTCGGGATTGCATCGTCCGGCGAATTCTTTGCGATGGCGGATGCGGAGCAGGTGAGGGGCGCACTTTGAACGAGCCGATGCTGAAGACGGACCCCGCTGCGATCGGTTCGGCGGAGTTTTTCGATCGGACCCGCGCGCGGCTGCGCTTCGACGTTCCGCCGGGCCTGATCGACCCTAACATCATCCCGCGGAGTGGCGATCACGGCACCGATCGCATGCTGGAGATCATCGCACGTGAGCAGCCGGTTCGGCCGGCGGCGGTGTTGATCCCGGTGGTGGACCATGCGCAGCCGACCGTGCTGCTGACGCAGCGCGCCGCGCACCTCAACGATCACGCCGGCCAGATTTCCTTTCCCGGCGGCAAGATCGATGCGACCGACGCGTCACCGCTCGATGCCGCGTTACGCGAGGCCGAGGAAGAGATCGGCCTGGCGCGGGAATTCGTCGATCCGATCGGCTATCTCGATCTGTACGCAACCGGCTTCGGATTTCGCATCCTGCCGACGGTCGCGCGGGTCAGACCCGGCTTCAAACTGCGCATCAACAAATCCGAGGTGGACGATGCGTTCGAGGTGCCGCTGGCGTTCTTGATGGATCCGACGAACCATCAGCTGCACAGCAAGGAATTCCGCGGCATGGAGCGCTCGTACTACGCCATGCCGTTCGAGGAACGTTATATCTGGGGCGCGACCGCGGGAATTCTGCGCGTGCTGTACGAGCGGATCTATCAGCCATGATCCGTCCGGCTTTCACCGAAATCCTGATTTTCCTGATCCCGTTCGCGGTCTATGCGCTGTTTTTGCTCGCGACGCGCTCCGGACTGCTGGTGCAGTCGTCATGGCCGGTGCATGTCATCGCCAAACTGGTGATCGGTTCGTTGCTGCTGGTGATCGTCAGTTTCATTTTGCTCGCGCATTTTTCCGGCGCATCGCCGAATTCGACCTACATTCCCGCGCACATCGAGAACGGCAAATTCGTTTCCGGAGTGGAAAAATGAGCGATGCGCGCGTGCTCGACGACGCGCCGTGGCTCAAATCCGGTCCAACCGCCCGCGTGCTTGAGCTGCTGAACGGCAACGGCGAGGAAGCGCGCGTGGTCGGCGGCGCGGTCCGCAATGCGCTGCTGAGGATTCCGACCGGCGACATCGATATCGCGACCACCGCCTTGCCCGCTGAGGTGATCCGCCGCGCCAAGGCAGCCGGCATCAAGAGCGTGCCGACCGGCATCGAACACGGCACCGTGACGCTGGTGGTTGATGCGCACCCGTTCGAGGTCACCACATTGCGCGAAGATACCGAGACATTCGGCCGCAAGGCGAAGGTCGCGTTCGGCCGCGACTGGGTCCGCGATGCGGAGCGCCGCGACTTCACCATCAATGGCCTGTCTGTTGACGCCGATGGTGTCGTGCACGATCACGTCGGCGGACTTGACGATATCCTCGCAAAACGTGTGCGCTTCATCGGCGATCCGAACCAGCGTATTGCCGAGGACTATCTGCGCATCCTCAGGTTTTTCCGTATTCACGCCGCCTATGGCGCCGGCGAGCCCGATCGCGCGGGATACCTCGCCTGCATCGGCGCGCGCGCAGGCCTTGCAGCCCTCTCCGCCGAACGCGTGCGGATGGAAATGCTGAAGCTGATGGTCGCGGAAGGCGCGGCCGTCGCGATCGCAGCGATGGTGGATGGCGGGTTGCTGCTGCCGATTTTCGGCGGTGTCGCCTATACCGGACCGTTTACAGCGATGATATCAGCGGAGCGCCTGCTTGGGCTGAAGCCGGCCCCAGTGCGCCGGCTCGGCGCGCTCGCGGTCGCCGTCACCGAGGACGCAAGGCGGGTTGCGACGCGCCTGCGGCTAACCAACAGCGAAACCAAGGCGCTGGATTCCATGGGCCATCGCTGGTGGCGGCTCGCCGGAATGGACGAGGCGACCGCGCGGCGACGGCTCTACCGGCTCGGCGAGGACCGCTACCGCGACCGGCTGATGCTGGCCTGGGCGCGGGCGGGAGGGGATACCAATTCCGTGCCCTGGCAGCAGCTTGCCACGTTGCCAAAGCGCTGGAGTGCGCCGAAATTTCCGCTGAAGGCGGCCGATTTCATCGGGCGCGGAATTGCCGAAGGTCCGGCGCTCGGGCATGTGCTGGCGTTGGCCGAAGACGCGTGGCTCGCGGCGAATTTCCCTCTGGATGAAGCCGCCCTGACGGCCATTGCCGACCAAACCGTAACCCGTTTCACCCGCGACCATCGGCTGTGAGCATCATTTCCGGCTTCGCAAATATCTCCTTGGTTCAACTACTGCTGGTGGCGTGCGTCGCGCTGTTTGCCTCTGTCGTCGGCGGCCTGGCCGGCTACGGCACCGGCGCGTTGATGCCGCTGGTCCTGGTGCCCTTGATCGGCGCCGAACCGGTGGTGCCGATCATCGCGATCTCCGCCGTATTCACCAACCTCAGCCGCACCGCCGCCTATCTGCGTTATGCCGACCGCCGCCGCGCGCTGATCGTGATCGCGGCGGCCGCGCTGACGACCGCGCTCGGCGCTTATGGCTATACGCGGCTCACCAATGCCGGCGCCGCGCTGGTGATCGGCGCCATGCTGATATCGAGCGTGCCGCTGCGCCGTCTGCTCAGACGCCGCGACATCCGGATCGGCGATACCGGGCTCGCCGTTGGCGCGGTGAGCTACGGCGTCGTGGTCGGCGGCACCTCGGGCTCGGGCGTGATCCTGCTGTCGCTGCTGATGGCGGCGGGCCTCGAAGGCGCGGCCGTGATCGCCACCGACGCCGTGATCTCGGTCGTCACCAGCATTATCAAGATTTCCGTGTTCGGATTGGCGGGCGTCGTCACCGCGCAGGTGCTCGCCTTTGCCGTTCTGATCGGCACCATAGCGCTGCCCGGGGCATTTTTCGCCAGAGCATTCGTCGAGCGCATGCCGCTGCATATCCACACCGCGATTCTCGACGTCGCTGTCATCGCCGGCGGCATGGTCATGGTATCAGCGGCGGTACGGCACTTGCTTTGATGGCCCGGGAAAGAGCGAGATCACTTGTGCATGGATATCGCGGTCGCAATTGCCACGACTGGGCGTATCATCAGGAATGACGGTGCCGATGCCGTCGTGCCATGGTGGAGCTTTACGAAGACGCTGATCTCGACGGCTGCCCTTGCGCTCGTGCGTGACGGCGTATTGCGGCTCGACGACCGATTGCCGGAGCGCCCCTACTCGTTGCGAATGCTTCTCCAGCATCGCGCGGGTTTGGCTGACTATGACGATCTCAGGGATTACCACGAAGCCGTGTCGCGGGATGAGAACGCATGGCCAAGTGAAATGCTGATGGAAAGAGCCGATGCAGAGCGCCTGCGGTACGAGCCGGGCCAAGGCTGGGCCTATTCCAACATCGGCTTTCTGATTGTGCGGCAGCATCTGGAAAGGGTGTGCGGCGAGAATCTCGAACTTCTCCTGAAGCGATTGGTCTTCGCTCCGCTGGGAGTTGTTGAGCCGCGTCTCGCCCTGACGCGCGCCGATCTTGACGGCGTTGCGCTTGGGAGCCTCAGGTCTTACGACCCGCGATGGGTCTATCACGGTCTCGTGGTAGGTCCGCTGCGCGACGCTGTGCTGCTGCTCGATCGCCTGATGACGACAGATTTTCTATCCGCACATCTTCTTGCTGAAATGTGCAGTGGATGGCCCGTAGACAGCGCGATCGGAGGCCGTCCATGGCGCACGACAGCCTATGGCCTGGGCGTTATGACGGGGACTGGTCCTGAGGGCTCGCGCATTATCGGCCACAGCGGTGCCGGGCCCGGCAGCGTGATCGCTGTCTATCATCACCCCGATGTGAGTCCGTCTCTTACAGTCGCGGCCTTTTCGCCGGGAGACGATATGGGCCGGGTTGAGTCTGCCGCGTTCGGGAGCGAGGACAATCGTTAGGGCCATTTCACTTCCGGCGGCATCGATGACAGGATGGAATCCACATTGCCACCGGTTTTCAGCCCGAAGATGGTGCCGCGGTCGTAGAGCAGGTTGAATTCGACATAACGTCCGCGCCGGATCAACTGTTCTTCGCGGTCTTGAGCGTTCCACGGTGTGTTGAAATTGCGCCGGACAAGTTCGGGATAGATTTTCAGGAATGCGCGGCCGACGTCCTGGGTGAAGGCGAGGTCGGCGTCCCAGTCGCCGCTGTCATGCCAGTCGTAAAAGATGCCGCCGACGCCGCGCGCCTCCTTTCGGTGCGGCAGGTAGAAATATTCGTCGCACCATTTCCTGTATTTTTGGTAACTCGCGATGGCGGCGTGAGCATCGCAGGCGGCCTGCATCGCCTGGTGAAAAGCAACCGTGTCGGGATCTTCCTGGGTGCGGCGCCGGTCGAGCACCGGCGTCAGGTCCGAGCCGCCGCCGAACCACGCTTTGGTGGTGACGACGAAGCGGGTGTTCATATGCGCCGCCGGGATGTTTGGATTGCGCAGATGCGCGATCAGCGAAATGCCCGACGCCCAGAAGGCGGGATCATCGGCGGCGCCGGGAATCTGCGTGCGGAATTCCGGGGCGAATTCGCCGTGCACGGTCGAGCAATGCACGCCGACCTTTTCGAACAGCCGTCCGCGCATCACCGACATCACGCCGCCGCCGCCGGGCTGGCCGCTATGGTCGGTGCGGTCCCAGGGGGTGCGTACGAAGCGTCCGGCGTCGCCGGGATAAAGTTTTGTCGGCGCCTCGTCTTCCAGCTTCTCGAAGGCAGCGCAAATATCGTTACGCAGGCTTTCGAACCAGGTCCGCGCGCGCGCCTTGCGATCTTCGATCACGGACATGTCCATGCAGAATTCCTAACGTGAGCGGAGAAAAAGGTTGAACCATATTTTCCCGT
>Ga0209014_10002677_pt1 | contig 10319 bp, 11 predicted proteins | sample BarGraNGADG00212_FD_184491 | JGI IMG/M metagenome (GOLD analysis project Ga0209014, IMG submission 184491) | Arctic peat soil microbial communities from Barrow, Alaska - Barrow Graham LP Ref core NGADG0002-212 (SPAdes) (version 2) | ecosystem: Environmental > Terrestrial > Soil > Wetlands >... | reverse complement strand
CGTCGTCAGCGAGCGATGGCCCCCGGCCCCCCCGGCCCCCCCGGCCCCCCCGGCCCCCCCGGCCCCCACGGTGCGCACCGCGGCCCAGCCATCGTCGAGCTGTTCATCGAGCAGGAAGCTTGTGGTCGTACCCGCGTCGTAGACCTTCGTCCACGTCGGCGACGTCGTGCTGCGGAACAGCACCTCGTAGCCGGCGACGCCAGCCACCGGCTTCCACGTGACCTGCCACTTCTGGCCACCCGACGCGCGATCGCGCCGCTGCACGACGCTGTCCACCGGAGCCGGTGCTGCCGCGAGCGACGTCACGACCGCCAGGTTGAGGCGCGTCACGTTTGCCACGTAACCGAAGTTCACGTTGGCAAGGTCGTCGCCGGGCCCGTGTTGCCGCTTGTAGTTCTCCAGGCGCTCGCTGAACCGGAGCGCGGCGTCGCCCAGGCGGTGGAATGGCGCGTGATCGCCGCCGCGCCCGATGCGGTCGAGCCGAAGGGTCGGGCGCACCTCGAACTTCGGGTTGTACAGTGTCCCTGTGCCCCACACATAGCGCGCCAGTTCGCCGCTGCGCGACGGAATGGAATCCGCCGCGTACACGCGTACGCTGGTGGAGTCGGCGCGACCGTCATCGGCGGTCGCGTTGCCGAACATGTCATCGGCGAATGCGGCCACGACGGTCTTCTTCTCGCCGTGCAGCCGATCGGCCAGTCCCGTTGAGCCGAGCAGTCCCTGCTCCTCGGCGGCGTAGAGCGCAAACACGATGGTCGCGTCGAAGCCCCTGGGAAACCTCTTCGAGACAACCCGCGCCAGCTCCACGATCGCCGACGTCCCCGAGCCGTCGTCGTCCGCTCCCGGCGCGGCGCTGGTGGCATCGGCGGCGTCCACGCTGCAGACGCACGAGTCGTAGTGACCGCCGATGACCACCACGCGCGTCGTGTCCTTGCCCGGCAGCCAGGCCAGCACGTTCACCACGTGCGCCATCGGGCGGTCGCGGAAGCGGGCAATCTGCACGTCGTACGGATCGTACTCGACGCGCAGGCAGCCGCCGCAATCGCGGCTGAGGGCGCGCAGTTCATTGTACAGGAAACGCCGGGCTGCGCCGATGCCTCGGGTGTCCGAGATGGTGTCGCTCATGGTGTGGCGCGTGCCGAACGACACGAGCACCGAGTCGGTGTAGCGGATGCGCGCCGGGGACACCTCGGCGAGCGCGGCGGTGATGCGCGGATCCTTCACCAGGCCCATGGTGACGTCCGGGCCGGGTGCCGGAACGGCGGGCGTGCGGGCGCCCCGCGTCGGTTGAGCGGCGACGGCAGACGCGGCAAGCAGCAGGGCGGGGAACAGGAGGGTGCGACGCATCGGGTTCATCTGGGGAAGATGTTGAGATTATGGACGCCATGGAGAATACGACAGGGCCGGACGGAATACGACAGGATGGGACGAATGACAGGGGGATGAGCCGCCGCGGCCCATCCCCGTTCTCGTGTTCTGTCGTTCTCTGTCGTTCTCTGTCGTTCTCTGTCGTTCTCTCCCTAGAACATCGACATCGCCAGGAAGCTCCTCAGGCTGTCGTTCGACGCCCGCAGGCGCGAGGACAGCAGCCGGGTGCACGACCAGAGCACCTTGTAGGCCAGCTCGCGGTTGAAGTCCAGAAGCAGCTCGAAATCGCTGCGCGAGATCGTCAACAGCTTGCAGCCGCCGTTGGAGATGACGTCGGTGGACCGTTCGCTCCGGTCGATGACCGCCATCTCACCGAACAGGGCCCCCTTCTTGAGGATGGCCAGCGCTTCCTCGCCGCTGCCTGGTATCATGCGGCTCACCCGCACCTCGCCCTCGACCACGAGAAACAGGCGGTTCCCCGGCTCACCCTCGTGGAATACGTACTCGCCCGAAACGAACTCCTGCGTGCGGCAGACCTCCGAGACACGAGCGAGTTCTCCCTCGTCGAGGTCCTGGAAGATGGCGACTCCCTTCAGCAATTCGACGATATCGACCATCGAGCCCTCGGCGGGTGAAATGGGGCGCTTTGGCGAAGCTACCCGTCCCCCTCGGCGCTGGCAAGCATTCGTCGCGACGGGTTATGTTGCGCGGCATGGAGCGCGACACTCTGGCGACGCTGCCCAACGCCATCTCGCTGTCTCGCCTGTTGCTGGCGGCGCTCTTTCCGGTTGTCCACCAGCACGACTTGCGGCTGCTCATCCTTGCCGTGGCCGGCCTCACGGACTTTCTCGACGGCTGGCTGGCCCGCCGCCGGCACCAGTTCAGCCCGATGGGCGCCCTCATCGATCCATTCGCCGACCGGATCTTCGTGCTCGTCGCGGTTTGCACGTTGCTGCTCGAGGGAGAAATCGGTACGCTGGGATACTTCATCTTCATCTCGCGCGACCTGGCCACGGCCGGGGCCTTCGTCATCGCCCGCGCCATGACCTCCCTGCGCATGGCGACCTTCAAGGCGCGCTTCTCGGGGAAGCTGGCGACCGTTCTCCAGCTCGTCGCGCTGGTGGTCATCGTCATCGACAGGACGGCCGGCGTCTGGGCCATCGGCGTCGTCGGCGTTGCGTCGCTGGTGGCCATCATCGACTACACCGCCGTCCTCTGGAGCGCGCGTGCGCGCAGCTAGCCTGCTGTGCCTGATGACGCTTGGGGCGCTGGCCGCGCCGTTGGCTGCCCAGGATATCGTCTTCGTGCCCCGCATGCAGCCCGAACTGCGCGCCGAGGCAGTGGTGGCGCGCGTCGCGTCAGCGCTGTTCATGGCCGGCGCCAACGTGCCGGTCGGTTACTACGTCCGCGCCGGCGCGGCGGCCGGCTTGGGTGTTGTCGCGCTGGATGGACGCGGCCAGCTGGCATTGCGGGCCGACGCCACGCTGCGATTCCTGCTCGACCCCTTTGCCGAGACGCGTTGGGGCCCGTACGCCGGGGGTGGCCTGACGGTGCGGCGTGACGGAAGTGAGCGCGCGGCCGTCGGGATGCTGTTCGTGCTGGGCGTCGAGGGCCGGCGCGGAAAGCGATGGAGTCCGGCAGCGGAACTGGCGTTCGGTGAGGGTGCGCGCTTTGCCGTGGTGCTGCGGCGCGCTCGCACCAACGGGCGCTGACGGCCGAGCGCCGCCGTCAGAACCCCCGGGACAAGTTGCCGCGGCGCATCCTGCCTTCAACGAAAGAACCCCTCGCCGGCTGCTGGCGGGGGGTTCGGCCTTTCGGTGTATCTGGTGTGCCTCAGGCGTTTACGACAATCTTGTCATTCGCCTGAACCGAAGCTGCAGTCTTGGGTGGCTGGGCAAAACGCTCGCCGAGTGTACGAAGCTCCGCAACCTCTACGGCCGACAGTTCGTGGTACCGCTCGGTGAAGTACTGCATCGTTTCGTCAAACCACTCCCGCTGGTGCTCCGGGTCGCACCCAGCCACTTCGCAACGGATAATGTGCTGGAACAGCTCATCGCGCGCCTGACTCTTCGGCGACGGTGCGTTGCTAGGCCTGCGAGTGTTGTTTCGACCCTTGATCATCTCATCCAAAAAGTAGTGAAAAGAAGTATCTCCGAAAGCTAAACGGGGCAAGCGCCGATTCATAGCTGTCGGGGACATTTCTTGCCCGTCATTCAGCCGTTACCCTTCGGTTTCTCCCGAAGGTGGCTGGCCTCCCGCATTGCCGGAGCCCACTCGGCCAGCAGTGCGGCCAGGGCGTGGGGAGCCTCTTCCGGCAGCAGCCGGCCGGCAGTCGGTACCGTGCGAAGCTCGGCACCCTTGATGCTGGTCGCCAGGCGGGTGGCGTCGGACGGCGCGCACCATGCGTCGAGTTCCCCTCGCAACACGAGCGTGCGCGCCGTAACCTTGGCGAGGTCCACGTCGTCCATGTCGTCATCCGACACCGCATTGGCCAGCGTCTGCAGGTGGCGCACGCCGTCAGCGCCCATGAACGGGGCGGCGTAACGCGTCACCAGCTTGGCCGGCATCGCGTCGGCCGAAGCGACGCTCTTCTCGAGCAGCGGTCCCAGCCAGGCCACCGCTCCCATCATCCCCCTCGTCGCCTCGAACAGGTGTCGCGCGGCGAGCCGCCCCAGCTCCGCCAGGTCGTCTCCGCGGCCCTTGCCCGGCGCCGGTGGGCTGATCAGCACCAGGCCGTGCACGCGCGATGGTCGCGTGGCCGCCAGCCGCAGGGCGACGGCGGCGCCCAGATCGACTCCCACCACCGTCGCTCGCCCGATGCGCAGCGTCGTCATGGCCTGCTCGACGCAGGTGGTTTGTGCGCCGATGCCAAAATCACCCTCCGGCGGCCGGTCAGACTCGCCGTGGCCCAGCAGATCCAGCGCCCAGGCCGTCACCGTGCCCAGGGGCAAGGCGGGGGCGACGTGGCGCCACAGGAAACTGGACGTGCCGAAACCATGGAGCAGCACCAGCGGGTGGTCGCCAAAGCCGAAACGTTCGGCGTGGAGTTCGCCGGGGCCGACGGGTATTCGGATGTGGTTGCGGAAGGACAATTTGAGACGATAGATGGAAAATAGACAATAGACGATAGACGATGGACCATTCGCACCGCGGCCGGACGATCAAAGGTACGCCCGTCGGTGTGGTCACGCACTCGGTCTGCGAATCGCCGATCCTCCCCATTCGGCCACCAGCACCAACCACCAGCCACCAGCCACCAGCCATCAACCACCAGCCACCAACCACCAGCCACTATCCACCAACCAGCGCCTTGAGTATCCCCCCCGCCGTCCTGTAGCTTTGCCATACCCTCTCAACCGACGGTGTCCCTCGTGGCCAGCACCAGTCCCCGCGCCTCGCAGAAGCGCTTCGTCTTTGTCCTCGCCGCCATCGCCGTCGTCGGCGTCGGCGTCCTCGGTTACGTTGCCACCCGCCCCAAGGGCGGCGGCGAAGCCATCGACCCCAACTTGCCGGTCGGCACCGCCCAGGGCTTCCTGATGGGCTCGCCTGACGCTCCGGTCAAGATCGTCGAATTCGCCGACTTCGAGTGTCCCGGCTGTGGCCAGTTCGCCACGGTGACGGAGCCGGATGTGCGGGAGCGCCTCATCAAGACCGGCTTGGTCTCGCTGCAGTTCTTCGTCTTCCCGCTCCCCATGCACCAGAACACCTGGGCGGCCTCCAACGCGGCGTACTGCTCCAACGAACAGGGGAAGTTCTGGGAGATGCACGACCGCCTGTTCTATACGCAGGACCTGTGGAACACGCAGGCGACCTCGAGCCCCGACAAGAAGATGATGGGCTACGCCAAGGACATCGGACTCGACGAGGGAAAGTTCGAGGAATGCTATGCCAGCAAGAAGCACTATCCGAACATCAAGGCCAGCGGGGCCGAAGCCGAGCGGGTCGGCATACAGCAGACGCCGACACTCATCATCGGTGGCAAGAAGTACGTTGATCAGCTCAGCTACGACCTGATCAAGAGGCTGGTCGACGAAGAAATCGCGAAGGCCGGCAAGTCCGACACGTCCAAGAAGGGCGCGAAGTAATGCGACGGATGGTCATCGCGGCGATCAGCCTCGTCGGGCTGTTCGTCGCGATGTATCTCTGGCTCTACAAGCTCGGCGTCCTCGGCCAGCTGAGCTGCAGCATCGGCAGTTGCGAGACGGTCAACACCAGCAAATGGGCCACGCTCATGGGGCAGCCCGTCGCCTTCTGGGGCGTCTGCTTCTACGTCGCCATGCTCACCGTTGCCGTGCTGGGCACCCTGGAGAGGTTCGAGGGCGACCGCCGCATCGCGTTGGCCCTCACGGTGATGACCGGTGGGGGCGTGCTGTTCAGCGGCTGGCTGACGTACCTCGAGCTCGCCGTCATCCACGCCATCTGCCAGTGGTGCGTGGTCAGTGCGGTACTCGTGCTGGTGATGTTCGCGCTGTCGGTGGCGGAGTTAACGGCGAGATCACCAGAGCGCTAGAACACGGGAGCGCTGTGCCTACGCCCTCTTGATCTGCCCGTGCTTGCCGTCGGAGGCCTCGCTGAGGCGAAGCCGCGGCCGCAGGTCATCGCTCCATTCCTCGCGCTGCGCCGGCAGGAGTTCGCGGCCCAGCACCACCAGCACGCGCGTGACGACCGCCGATGCCAGGGGCTCGGGTACCGCCATCTCACGGATGTATGTGTCGATGGCGCGGTCGAACGCCAGTTCCTCGGCGAGCGCGTCGACGAACGACAGCGCGTTCTCGACATGCGTGCGCACCAGTGCTTCCTCGGCGCGCGCTTGCGCCAGCCGCATCCGGCGGTCGGCGGCCGGCTGCAGCTTGCGGGGGAAGAGCGATTCTGGAAGGAACCTGTCGAGCATAATGTAATTACGCGTGAGGGAGGGACTTTGTTACAGGAGTTCAGGTGATAGATGATAGATGCTAGGTGCTAGATGCCAGATACACAACCTAGCACCTAGCACCTAGCACCTAGCATCTAGCCCCTGCCCCTAAGGACTGCCATTCCCAGCGCGGCGAGGGTCGCCACTACCGCGATCGCCCACGGCAACCACCACGGGCCTCGCGCCAGCAGGCCTCGCACGCCGCCCGACACCGCCGGGGCGCTGCGGAGGGCGAGGGCGATCTCCGCCGCACGCTGGGGACGCCGGCTGGGAGCCTTCTCCAGGCAGTGCATCACCAGCCGGGCCAGCGGCGCGGGTGTGTCGGGGCGGCGCTTGCCGACGGGTTCGGGCGTCTCCTGGACGTGCGCGATCATTACCGCCTGCGGCGACTTGCCGCGGAAGGGCGGATGTCCGCACAGCATCTCGTACGCCACGGCACCCACGCTGTAGATGTCGGCGCGATGGTCCAGCGACGGATCACCCGCCGCCTGTTCGGGCGCGATGTACGTCGGCGTGCCGAGGCTCGTGCCTTGCAGCGTCAGGCGCGGGAGGGGAGTCTCCTGCGAGGCGGAGTCGCTCACCGCCTTGGCAATGCCGAAGTCAAGCACCACGGCCTGCCCGTGAAAGAGCATCACGTTCTCGGGCTTGATGTCGCGATGCACCACACCCTGGGCGTGCGCGTACTCGAGCGCCCCGGCGACCTCCACGAGGATCTGCGTGATGCGCTCCACCGGCAGCGGCCGTTCCCTGGCCATCAACTCCCGCAGTGACTCCCCTTCCACGAAGGGCATGGTGTAGAACAACGTGCCCTGAATCGCGCCCGCGTGCAGCAGCGGCACGATGTGCGGATGCTGCAGGCGCGCCGCCAGCGAGATTTCCCGCTTGAACCGCTCGGCGCTGAGGGTCGCCGCGAGTTCGGGGTCGAGCACCTTGATCACGACCTGGCGATTGAGCGCGCGCTCCGTGGCGAGAAAGACCCGCGACATGCCGCCACGCGGCAGTTCTTCCTGGATCGTGTAGTCGCCGGCGAGGGTGTCCTCCAGCGCCGCGCGAAGGTCAAGTGCCATGGATCACCTCGAGGTGACACCGCCGCGCCCGGCCGCCCCATCGTTGGGGCACCGGGCTAAGCGTCGAACGCGACTTCCGCCTTCCGTCCCGAATTCCGGAATCGCATTCCAATTCCGTCATCCGAGTTCCGGTTCAGCTTTCCTCCGCCTCATACTGCTCCTTAAGTGACGCGACCACGCTGGGATCCGCCAGCGTCGTTACATCCCCCAGGGCCCGTCCCTCGGCGATGTCGCGCAGGAGACGGCGCATGATCTTCCCCGATCGGGTCTTCGGCAGGTCGGCGCTGAACAGGATGTCGTCCGGCCGCGCGATGGCACCGATCTTCTCGGCCACGAAATCGCGCAGCTCGTCACGCAGCGCGGGGCTCGGGTGAAACCCGTCGCGAAGCGTCACGAAGGCCGCAATGGACTGCCCCTTCAGTTCGTGCGCCTTGCCGACCACCGCCGATTCGGCGACCGCCGGGTGCTCCACCAGCGCGCTTTCCACCTCCATGGTGCCAATCCGGTGGCCGGCGACGTTCAACACGTCATCCACCCGCCCCAGTATCCAATAGAAGCCGTCGTCATCCCTCTTCGCGCCGTCACCCGGGAAGTACAGGTCGGGACGCCCCGGCCACTTGGTGAAGTAGGTCTCCACGTAGCGCGCGTCGTCGCCCCAGATCGTGCGGAGCATCGACGGCCACGGCCGGGTGAGCGCCAGCAGGCCGCCGCCCACCGGAATGACCTTGGCCTTCGCATCGAGCAGCTCGGCGAAGTAACCGGGGAGCGGCATGGTGGCGCTCCCCGGCTTGGTGGCCGTCACACCGGGAAGCGGCGCAATGACGATCGATCCCGTCTCCGTCTGCCACCACGTGTCGACGATCGGACAGCGCTCGCCACCGATGACCCTGTTGTACCAGATCCAGACCTCGGGATTGATCGGCTCCCCCACCGTGCCAAGCAGGCGCAGGCGCGACAGGTCGTGCCGGGCCGGATGCTGCTCGCCCCACTTCATGAAGGCGCGAATGGCCGTTGGCGCCGTGTAGAACACCGAGACGCCGTACTTCTCGCAGATATCCCAGAACCGGTTGCGCTCGGGCCAGTCAGGCGCTCCTTCGTACATCACGCAGGTGGCGCCGTTGGCCAGCGGGCCGTACACGAGGTACGAGTGTCCCGTGATCCAGCCGACGTCGGCCGTGCACCAGAAGACGTCGTCGTCCTTGAGGTCGAACACGTACTTCGAGGTCATGGCGACGCCCGTCAGGTAGCCGCCGGTGGTGTGCACGATTCCCTTCGGCTTGCCGGTCGTTCCCGACGTATGGAGGATGAACAGCACCTCCTCGGCGTCCATCGCCTCCGGCGGGCAGCTCGCCTTGGCGGTCTGCATCAGGCGGTGCCACCAGTGGTCGCGGCCTTCCTTCATCTGTGCAAAGGACTCATCGCCCAGGCCGCCGGGACGGCGCTGCACCACGATGACGTCCTTCACGCACGGGGCGCCCTCGAGCGCCTTGTCGACATTGCGCTTCAATGGAACGACCTGCCCGCGACGGTAGCCACCGTCGGCCGTGATCAACACCTTGGCCTGGGCATCGTTCATGCGGTCGCAAAGCGATTCCGGCGAGAAGCCGCCGAAGACCACGGCGTGGATGGCGCCGATGCGTGCGCAGGCGAGCATCGCAATGGCCGCCTCGGGAACAAGCGACAGGTAGATCCCCACACGGTCACCGCGGCGGACGCCCAGCGACTTCAGCACATTGGCGAACTTCTGCACTTCGCGATACAGGTCCCAGTAGGTGAGCACCCGTGAGTCGCCCGGCTCCCCTTCCCAGATGAGTGCGGCCTTGTTGCGCCGAGCCCCGCGTACGTGACGGTCGACACAGTTGACGGAGACGTTCAGCCGTCCGCCCTGGAACCACTTCGCGTGCGGCGGCGTCCACTCCAGAGTGTCGGTGAAGGGCACCATCCACTCGAGTTCGTTCGCGTGCCGGGCCCAGAACGCCTCGAAGTCGCGCTCGGCTTCCGCGTGCAGTGCGCCGTCGTTGGCGGCGGCATGATGCCGAAAATGGTCGCTCGGCGGAAAGGAGCGATTCTCGGTGAGCAGGGTGTCGATGTCGGGCATGGCGTAGGAAGACAGAGTACGGCGGAGCGAGGGAGAGTACTACAGATGACGAGAGAGTACGACAGACAGGCTTACACCGATAGTCCGGGCGCGTTCGTGATGCCACGAAATCCGGGCATTGGCGCCGCAGCAGGCTCCCCGAGTGTCGACCCGTCGTTTGCGCGCCGCCGGCGCGCCGCCGGCGCGTCGGCGTCACGTCCGACCGGCAATTCGTGCGTTGTGACGGTTCGAATTCCGCGCGTGACTGTGCCCGAATATGACGGTGTTCGGCACGATGCGCCCGAGGGCGCGCGACGCGCAGAGGAAAGCAGCCATCACGATGTGACGGTCGCGTAAGTGACAATAAGACATGTAGTTACCAAGTCGTGCGAGTTGGCACGATTCTCGCATCTTTCCTGGGCAACAACTGAAACGCTGCACCACCCGACAAGAGCACACCTGCCGCGAGGCGGGGCCGCAAAGTCAGGAATCTCGGAAGAGCGAGATCGTCCGGCTGCCGAAAGTGAGCGAGGGGTCCGACTGGACCGCGCACGGTAACTGGATGCAACTGCGGATCGCGATGGTCGGAGGCAGCGTAGGGGAGGCCCCGGTGATTCCGCTAACCGATCCAGACCGCTTCGTCCTGCAGGCTCCTGAGCGCCTCGTCTCGGACAACCGACTCGACTTCCGTCGTGACGCACTCGAGCGGCTCTCCAAGGCGACGGCCGATGGCGCCCGGCGGATCACCATCGATCTTCGCGAGACGCGCGAGGTCGATGCCAGCGGACTCGGCGTGCTCGTCCTGGTGCAGAAGCGGGCGCGTGAGAGTTACCTCGCCACCCACCTCACCCACACGCCACCCAGCGTTCGCCAGTTGCTGCGGCTCACCCAGCTC
>Ga0209014_10002674_pt1 | contig 10321 bp, 6 predicted proteins | sample BarGraNGADG00212_FD_184491 | JGI IMG/M metagenome (GOLD analysis project Ga0209014, IMG submission 184491) | Arctic peat soil microbial communities from Barrow, Alaska - Barrow Graham LP Ref core NGADG0002-212 (SPAdes) (version 2) | ecosystem: Environmental > Terrestrial > Soil > Wetlands > Peat... | reverse complement strand
CCGGTCGCGTGGTAGAGGTCCTTGAGCAGGCGCAACTCATCGTCGCGGCCGACGAAGGGGGCCTCGAGCGTGTCCGCCCGCTTGCGGCCACCCCGCTCCGCCACCACGCGGAGGGCTCGCCAGGCGGGGACCGGAGCGGTCTTGCCCTTGAGGCGCTGATCCCCCACTTCCTCGAAGGCGATCGCTTTCGAGGAAGCCCGCTGCGTTGCCTCGCCAACGAGGACTGTGCCGGGGGCGGCCACTGATTGCAGCCGGCTCGCGGTGTTGACGAGGTCGCCGACGACGATGCCCTGGTTCGTGGCACCGATGGTGACGGCGGCTTCGCCGCTGAGGATGCCGGCCCGGGCTGCGATGCCGGGCCCAAGCGTCTTGACCGCGTCGACGAGCTCGAGGCCCGCCCGGACTGCCCGCTCGGCGTCGTCTTCGTGCGTCGTGGGCGCACCCCAGACGGCCATGACGGCATCGCCGATGAACTTCTCGACGGTGCCCCCGTAGCGACCGATCACGTCCCGGGCGAGGTCGAAGTAGCGGGTCAAGAGCTCCCGGGCGTCCTCGGCATCGCGCCCCTCCGCGAACGTTGTGAAGCCCACGAGATCAGCGAACAGGACGGAGACGAGGCGGCGCTCGGCGACGGGGGCCGCGATCGGGGTAGAGACGACCAACCGGGAGGTCGTCGACGCGGACGGCGCGGCTTCGGCGACAAGGGGGGCCGCGCAATCGCCGCAGAACTTCGCGTCGGTGCTGTTAGCGGCTCCGCAGGACGGGCAGACCAGCGTGAGTCGAGCCGCACATTCCTTGCAGAACTTGCGCCCCGCCTCATTCTCGGTCCCGCAGTTCGCGCAGACCACCCGGCGCTCCGTTGCTACGTTAGGGGCCGAGAGTACAGCAGCAGACCCGCTACACATAGGGGCTCTCCCCCACTGCGAGCGTTACAGCATGCGATTCGGCAGGATTGACTGGATGATGAGGGGGCCCGCCGCGCAGTTATCGTGTCGTCCTGAGCACGAAACCGGGAAGTGGAGCGGGAGACGGGGTTCGAACCCGCGACATGCAGCTTGGAAGGCTGCCGCTCTGCCAGCTGAGCTACTCCCGCCCGGGGTTTCTCGAGGCGCCGAAAAAGGGTAGCACGGGCGTGAGCACGGCCGCCGGCGACAGACGGCCTGTGTCAGTGCAGCGCCGGCGTGACCGCGGACGCGAGCGCGCGACGCGACGCTCGCCCGGAAGCGACTCTGGCCCCGACGCGCGATCATCTCGCGATGACCGTCCCTCGGCTGACCGGCACCCGCGTGACCCTCCGGACCGTGGAGGAGGCCGACCGTCCGCGACTTCTGTCGATCCTCGGCGAGCAGAGCGTCGCCCGGTGGTGGGGATCGCAGACGGCGGAGGAGGCTGTAGACGACTTGTTCGAGCCATACCAGACCACCTTCGTGATCGAGGTGGAGGGCGCGGTGGTCGGGAGCATCCAGGTCGCGGAGGAAGACGAGCCCGACTACCGCCATGCCGGGATCGACCTCTTCGTCGATGCCGGACACCAGGGCCAGGGGATCGGACCCGAGGCGATCGGGCTCGTCGCGCGGTACCTGTTCGAGGCCCGCGGGCATCATCGCCTCACCATCGACCCGGCGGCCGCGAACGTCCGCGCCATTCGCGCCTACGAACGCGTCGGGTTCCGGCCGGTCGGGATCATGCGGGACTACGAGCGCGGCCGCGACGCCACGTGGCACGACGGGCTGCTGATGGACCTCCTCGCCGGCGAGCTTCGGGAGCCCGAACCCGCCGGCGAACGTCGAGGATCCGTTCCGCCAGGCTAGCGCTGCGCCATCCTGAGCAGGCCGAAGACCGCGCCCTGCGGGTCGCCGACGATCGCGAACCTGCCGCCCGGGAAGTCGCGGGGAGGGAGCATCTCGCGCGCCCCGGCGCCGAGCGCCTTCTGGTAGGTTCCGTCGACGTCCTCCACGCCGAAGTACACCATCCAGTAGCTGGGCACCTCGGCGGGAACCATCGGGCTCATCTCCACGCCACCCGCGAGGCTGACGCCAGCAAGCTGGAACTCCGTGTAGTCCCCCATGCCCTCGCCCATCGGCTGTGTCTTCTGGGTCCAGCCGAACACGTGGTTGTAGAACGGGATGACCTTCTCGATGCCCCGGGAGTTCAGCTCGGCCCAGCCGAACGTGTTCGGCGCGCCGCTGACGAACCCGGACATGCTCGTGGGCTGCCAGGCCGAGATGAAGGCGCCTGCGGGATCCTGGAAGACGGCCATGCGGCCCTGGTCACCGACGTCGAACGGCGGCGCGACGACGGTGCCACCCGCTGCCCGGACCTCGGTGGCCAGGTTCTCGGCGTCCTGGGTGCCGATGTAGAGCATCCACGCGGTCGGCGCCCCGGGCGACTGGGTGGGTCCGATGCCGGCGACGTCCTTGTCGCCGATCTTCGCCATCGCGTACCCACCGTACTGCGGGTCTGTCGCCACCGCGATATCCCAGCCGAAGAGCTTCGCGTAGAACTCGCGCGATCCCGCCGGATCAGCGCTCGAGAGGTCGACCCAGGTCGGCTTGTTCACGATTGTCGCCGTCGCGTTCGCCATGACGCCCCCCTTCGGACTGCGCTGGACGCTCCCGCCGTCGCGGGAGGATTTCGGCGCATGGTAGCAGCGACTCCCGCGACCGGCTACGGCCGGGACCGGTACGCGCCCGACTCGGCTACGGCGCGGCCGTGTGGTCGTTGCCCGCACAGGTGGATGGCGACCAGAGACCGCTCAGTGCGGCCCGAGCCGCCTGCTCTGCCGCGGCGAACGGGCCCGCATGGATCGACGGCACCCCTCCGTAGACGTAATGGATGCCGAACCCGCCGCGGATCATCCGCTCCGCGTAGAGGGTGCCGTCCGCGAGCCAGACGTGGGCGAGCAGGCGCCCGTACTGGTCGTGCGTCGCCTGCGTCGGGTCGGCCTCGAGGTGGATCGCGGCCCCGACGGGCAGGAGCCGCTCCGCCTCCGCGGAGGCCCGCAGCGCGTAGCACTCGACCGGCGTGCCGGGCTTGACCGACTCGGGCGTGTCGAGCCCGATCACGCGGACAGTCTCGGTTCGGCCGGCGATCCGCGCCTTGAGCGTGTCGCCGTCCACGACGCGGGCCACGCTGGCGGCCGTGCCCGGCAGGGCAGATGATGCGGCGCCCGCTCCGGTCGGCGTCGGCGACGCGCCGCACGCCGCCGCGGCGATCGCGAGCAGGGCGAGCATCGCGATTCGGCGGACCATCGCACCGATTGTGCTCGCCGCGGTGCCTGCTCGGCTGGCACGCGGCGAACAGATGGCGCGCTACCATCGGTGCATGTGCCGAAGCATTCGCCCGCTCCGCGTCGCGGAGCCGCCGACCACCGATGGCTACGTTCGCGCCGCCGCGCTCCAGTACGTCCGCAAGGTGAGCGGCGCGCGGACGCCCCCGCGTCGAAATCCCGAGGCCTTCGAGGCCGCGATCGCCGAGGTGGCCGCGGCGACAGCACGGCTCCTGGCGGCGCTCGGCACTCCGGCCGTCGCCGGCGAGGCGACCCCGCCCGCGCTGTGGCCGCGGTCGGGCCGTCGGCGCGAGGAGTCGCGGGAACGCGGACGGACGTCCGGCCCCGGGCCTGCCGCGTGACCGACGACGCGGCCCGGCAGCAATGGGCCGCGGTCGCCGAGCAATACGGCGCGGGCTGGAAACAGGCAAACGCGCCCGACCTGGGCTGGCTCGTCGCCGCGCTCGACCCGGCCGGGACGGACCGAGCGCTCGACGTCGGGACGGGCGGCGGCCATGCTGCGCTCGCGCTTGCCCCGGCGGTCGCAGCGGTCGTCGGGATCGATCCGACGCCCGAGATGCTGGCCGTCGCGACTCGCCTCGCCGCGGAGCGCGGCATCCCGAACGTCACGTTCACGCTGGCGGGCGCGGGCGCACTCCCCTTTCCTGACGCGACCTTCGACTGTGCGATCAGCCGGTTCTCGATCCACCACTGGCCGCGGCCCGGGGCTGCGTTCCGCGAGATCGGCCGGGTGGTCCGGCCGGGTGGACGGCTCGCGCTCGTCGACCTGCTGGCGCCGGAGGACGGGCCGCTCGATACGTTCATCAACACCATCGAGCTGTTGCGCGACCCCTCGCACGCCCGGACGCTCCGGGCCTCGGAATGGCTGGCGCTCCTGGAGGCGACCGGCTTCGCTGCCGAGGTGGAGCGCAGGTGGGAGCTGGAGCACGACGTGGAGTCGTGGCTTGCCACGACGGCGCCGGCGCCCTGGCGCGCAGAGGCGGTCCGGGCGATGCTTCGCGATGCGGGGCAGGCGATGCGGAAGAAGTTCGGGATCGCGCCGGACGCGTCCTCGCTCCGCGTCGAGTGCGGATTGATCGTCGCGACGCGCGCCTGACCCTGGAAGCCGGCCCTGCTCGGGCGCCCGCGAGTGATCGCAGCGCCGCGGCGCTCTTTCCGTCGCCGCTCCCCCGCCCCGTCTTCATCTGATGCACGATCTGACCGACCCCCGCGGCCGCGGACCGCTCTGCGCGTCAAGGTTGTGCCGTGGACGCACGAAATCGACCGATTCCCGGCAGATCGCGCCTCGGGGCGCCGGCCGTGAGGCTTCCAGGGCCATCGCGGCCCCCGGCACGGTCGGATCGTGCATCAAACGCAGAGCCTGGTCGCGTTCGTGAACCAGATGCACGGATTCGACGGAAGGGGACCCGCGGACTCGCCGGGGCGGGCAAGGCGCGTCTCGGCCCCCGGCGCAGTCACGGCGCGGTCTCGGCCCGCGGCGCGCTTGACCGCCGACGGCACGACGCGCCCGCGGAGCCGGGGCCGGCACGACGCATGCGCGGAGGCCGGGCCGGCCCGCCCGCCTCTTCCCTACCCCGTCGCCGCCAGTCGCAGCGCGATCGCTCGCCGGAAGAGGGACGCGTACAGCGGCGCGGACGACGACTCCCAGGCCGAGTCGACCGCCATCCCGCGGGCGATGAGCGCGCTCCACGGTCCCCGGTCGGCCGCCGCGAAGACCCGGAGCGCCCGGTCCACGGCGGCGATCAGCGCCTCGGGCGTGGCCTGGTCGAAGAGGAACCCGGTGCCGGCCGCCGGATCGATGCCGAGGTCGACGATCGTGTCGGCAAGGCCGCCGGTGCGATGGGCGATCGGCGGCGTGCCGTAGCGCATCGCGATCATCTGGCCCTGGCCACAGGGCTCGAATCGCGACGGCATCAGGAACAGGTCCACGCCCGCGTAGATCCGTCGCGAGAGCTCACGGTCGAATCGCTCGACGATGGCGATCCGGCCGGGCGCTCGGGTCGCCTCGCCCCGGAGCCCTTGGAGCAGCGTCGCGTCGCCGCTGCCGAGCACCACCAGCCGCGTACCGCGCGCCACGAGCCGCCGCGCCGCCCCGGCCACGAGGTCGAAGCCCTTCTGCGGGTCCAGGCGGCCGATGACGCCGAGGACGGCCGACGGGTCCGCAGGATCGAGGCCGACTCGGGCGAGCAGGTCCGCCCGGCATGCCGCCTTTCCGGCCAGGCTCGCCGCGTCGTACGGCGTCGCGAGCGCCGCATCCGTGGCCGGGTCCCAGACCTCCTGGTCGAGGCCGTTGAGGATCCCGGTGAACCGGTCGCCGCGGGCCACGAGATCGCCGTCGAGGCCCATCCCGAAGGCCGGGAGGAGGACCTCGCGGGCATAGGTCGGGCTCACCGTGTTGACGGTCTCGGCTCGCCGGATCCCCTCGCCCAGGAGGTCGATCCCCCACCCGTCGCCGACCGTCGCGCCCCCGGCCCCCAGGCCGAGCTGGTCGACCTGATCGCGCGGCGTCCACCCGTGATAGGCGAGGTTGTGGATCGTCAGCGAGATCGCCGCAGGACCGACGATCGGGTCGTCGGCGTACTGCACGTCGCGCAGGAGCGCAACCGGGCAGGCATGCCAGTCGTGGATCGCGACGACATCCACCGGGCGCCGCTCGGCGCGCCGCGTCTCCAGGGCGGCGCGTCCCAGGAGCGCGAAGCGGCGGGCGTTGTCCGGGAAGTCGCCCGAGGAATCGCCGTAGAAGCCGGCCCGATCGTAGGCGGCCGGGTGGTCGATCAGCCGGAGGCGATACCCGTTCGCGTCGAACGAGCGGACCGTCACGTCGCTGGTCCCGCCGGGTGCGAGCGGGTCGGGCACCCGGACCTCCAGGGCGTCGACCGCGGCGGAGGGCGGCACCTGGACGCTTCGGTAGCGCGGCAGGAAGACCTCGACCGGGCCTTCGACGGCGCCCGGGATCCGTCCCAGCGCCCGGGCAAGGGCGTCCACGACGTCGCCGAGCCCGCCGGTCTTGGCCCACGGCTCGCATTCGGCGGCGACGAAGATCACGCGCATGGTGGGCGATGGTAGCCCGGCGGACGCGCGCGCGCCACTAAACCGGTTCACGACCCTGCGGCCCCTCCGGTATCATCGCGGCCCATATGGTCCCGCTCGTCGGCGTCCCCACCCAGCCCGGCGCGCCGTTCCGGGTCCCTCCCCAGTTCGACGGCCTGCGCACGCTCGCCTACAACCTGTGGTGGATGTGGCATCCACGTGCCGCGATGCTCTTCAGCCGGCTGGAACCGAACGCGTGGTCGCGCTACCGGAACCCGGTGGCCCTCCTGCAGACCGCGATCAACTGGAGGCCCCTCGTCGAGGACCCGGTCTTCATCACGGAGTACCACGAGGTGATGGCCGCGTTCGAGCACTACATGGCGAACGGCGCGGACCACTGGTTCAACCGTCGCCATGCGGGCCAGCTGACGGGGCCGATCGCCTACTTCTGCGCCGAGTACGGCTTCCACGAGTCGCTGGGCATCTACTCGGGCGGGCTCGGCGTGCTCGCTGGCGACCACATGAAGTCCGCCAGCGACATGGCGCTGCCGCTGGTGGGCGTCGGGCTCCTCTACCGCAAGGGCTATTTCCGGCAGACGATCGACGCGGACGGCCACCAGGAGCACGAGTACCCGGACTTCGACCTGGGTCGCCTTCCCTTCCTGCGGGTGCTGGACCCGATGGGCGACCCGCTGTCCGTCCCGGTCGAGCTGCCCGGCCGGGTAGTGTCGGCGGCCGTCTGGCTGCTGCAGGTTGGCCGCGTTCCGGTCCTCCTGCTCGACACGGACCACTCGAGCAACAGCGACGCGGACCGCCCCATCACCCACATCCTCTACGTCCGCGGGCGGGAGATGCGCCTCCACCAGGAGCTGGTCCTCGGGGTCGGTGGCGTGCGTGCGCTCCGATCGCTGGGCCTGGCGCCGGACGTCTGGCACCTGAACGAGGGCCACTCCGCATTCCTGCTCGTGGAGCGCGTCCGGGAGCTGGTCGCAGGCGGGACGCCGCTCGCGGATGCCTGGGTTGCCGTGCGCCGCTCCAGCGTCTTCACGATCCACACGCCGGTTTCGGCCGGCAACGAGCGCTTCGACGCCGGCCTGGTCCGGCGCCTCGCCGGCCCGTTCTGCGAGGGGGACGGCACGCCGGGCGGCGGCGTGCCGCTCGACGAGATCCTCCGCCTTGGCCTCGGCGTGGAGGGCGACGCCGGGCAGTTCGACATGACCGCCTTCAGCCTCCGCCTCTCGAACGGCGCGAATGCCGTCTCCCGGCTCCACGCGGAGACGGCCAATGACACGTGGGAGCCGATCCTGGGCACGCGGGCGATCCTGGGGATCACGAACGGCATCCACACGCCGACGTGGGTGGGTCGCGCAACGCGCGAGCTGTTCGAGCGCCATCTCGACGCCGACCTGGACGACCTGGACGGCCCGACCGACGCGGCGCACTTCTGGGAGCGCGTCGGGCGCGTCCCCGACCGCGACCTCTGGGAAGCGCACCAGTACCAGAAGCTGGAGCTGGCCGTCTTCGGCCGGCAGCGGCTCCGCTCGCAGCTGGCACGGCACGGCGAGTCCCCGGCGACGCTCCTCGAGCTGGACAGCGCGCTCGACCCGGCCATCCTCACGATCGGGTTCGCCCGCCGGTTCGCCACGTACAAGCGCGCACAGCTCCTGTTCACCGACATGGAGCGCCTCCGCCGCCTGGTCTGGAGCGCGGACCGGCCGGTGCAGTTCGTCTTCGCCGGGAAGGCACACCCGGCAGACCGGCCGGGGCAGCAGGTGATCCAGGCGATCTTCGAGCGGAGCCGCTCCGCGGAGCTGCGCGGGCGCGTCTTCGTCCTCGAGGACTACAGCATGCGGGTCGCGAAGCTCCTCGTTCGCGGGGTCGACGTCTGGCTGAACAACCCGCGCCGCCCGCTGGAAGCGTCGGGGACCTCGGGCATGAAGGCGGCCGCGAACGGCATCGTCAACCTGTCCGTGCTCGACGGCTGGTGGGACGAGGGCTGGACCGGAGACAACGGCTGGGCCATCGGCGGCCGCGTCACGAACCCCGACGAGGGTGCCCAGGACTGGGCCGACGCGCTGGACCTCTACCGCATCCTCGAGGACGAGGTCGTGCCCCGCTACTACGAACGGACCGCTGCGGGTCTCCCGCGCGAGTGGCTGACGCTCATGAAGCGGTCCATGGCCACCACCATCTGGCGCTTCTCCACGACGCGCATGCTGCACGAGTACGCGGAGCAGCTCTACCTGCCGGCCGCCGGGGTCGACCTCTCCGGGCCGACGGCGAGCAGGCGCCAGCTGGTCACCGAGGCGGGCTGAGCTGCCCGCCGATCGTCGGAGCTTCGGACCGACAGGCACAGGAGGACTCGTGGCGCCGCGGATCTCGCTGGCACTCGCGCTGCACAACCACCAGCCGGTGGGCAACTTCGGATGGGTCTTCGGCGACGTCTACGACGCAGCATACCGGCCCATGCTCGACGCGCTGGACCGACACCCGGGCGTCCGCCTGGCGCTCCACTACACCGGCCCGCTGCTCGACTGGCTCAGCGACGAGCGCCCGGAGTTCATCGAGCGCCTCGCCGGGATCGTCGCGCGCGGCCAGGTGGAGCTCCTCGGGGGCGGCTACTACGAGCCCGTCCTGGCCTCGCTCCCGGAACGCGACCGCGTCGGGCAGCTGCACAGGATGGCGGACGAGATCCAGCGGATCACCGGCCGCCGGCCACGCGGCGCCTGGCTTGCCGAGCGCGTCTGGGAGCCGGACCTGCCGACCGCCCTGGTCGAGGGCGGCTACGGCTGGACGATCCTGGACGACAACCACTTCCGGGCCGCCGCGATCCCGGAGGAGAAGCTCTGGGGCCCCTACACGACCGACGATCAGGGCAGCATCCTGACCGTCTTCGGGACGGAGAAGGGGCTCCGTTACCGGATCCCGTTCGGGGACGTGGACGACGTCATCGGCTACCTCCGCGAGCATGCCACCGAGGCGGGCGACCGGGTCGGGATGATGGGCGACGACGGCGAGAAGTTCGGGTCATGGCCCACGACATGGGAACACTGCTGGGGCACCAATCGCTGGGTCGACCGGTTCTTCGAGGCGCTCGAGGCCAACGCGGGCTGGCTCACCACCACGACCCCGTCCGATTGGCTGGATCGGAACCCGCCGATCGGGCGCGTGTATATCCCCACGGCCTCGTACGCGGAGATGGGCGAGTGGTCGCTGCCGCCCGACGAGAGCCGCGTCTTCACGTCCCTCCTCCACGCGGCCGAGGCGGCCGGACGGCCCGAGGCCCGGTACCTCCGGGGCGGGTTCTGGCGCAACTTCCAGATCAAGTACCGCGAGGTCAACGACCTCCACAAGCAGATGCTGCGCACGTCCGCCAAGGTCAACGCGATGCCGCCCGGACCGGCCCGCTCCGCGGCCCTGGACCACCTCTTCCAGGGCCAGTCGAACGACTGCTACTGGCACGGCCTGTTCGGCGGGATCTACATCAGCCACATGCGCCTCGCCACGTACGAGCACCTGGTCGCGGCGGAGGACGCCGCCGACCGCGCGGCTCGCACGGCGGGCGCGGCGCCCGGCCCGGATGGCGTCGTGGCGGCCGACGTCGACTTCGACGGGATCGACGAGCTCGTCCTGTCGACCCCGGGCCAGGTCGTGGTCGTGAAGCCGTCGGAAGGCGCGGGGATCGGGAGCTGGGACGTGCGTGCCGTGCGCCACGCGCTCGGCGCGGTGCTCCGCCGGCGCCCGGAGGCATCCCACGAGACGCTCGTCCAGCACGAACGGGCGCTCGCCGAGCAGGAGGACGGGGCCGACGCCGGTGCGAGCGTCGGCTCGATCCACGATCGCGTCGCGACGAAGGAATCCGGCCTCGCGGGCCTGCTCAACTACGACCACTACGAGCGCCGCTCCGGCCTGGTCCACGTGCTCCCGGCGGGAACCACGCCGGAGGCGTTCGCGCGGGCGGAGATCGACGAGCTCGCCGACGTCGTCGACGAGCCCTACCGG
>Ga0209014_10002673_pt1 | contig 10322 bp, 7 predicted proteins | sample BarGraNGADG00212_FD_184491 | JGI IMG/M metagenome (GOLD analysis project Ga0209014, IMG submission 184491) | Arctic peat soil microbial communities from Barrow, Alaska - Barrow Graham LP Ref core NGADG0002-212 (SPAdes) (version 2) | ecosystem: Environmental > Terrestrial > Soil > Wetlands > Peat... | reverse complement strand
AGTACGGCTGGCACGCGGTCTGGAGCCACGAGTTCATCTTCCCGAACGTGGTCGAGGTGATGGAGCCCGTCATCGAGCTCGTCCGCGGCTACATCGAGAACAACTACGACTACCCGAAGACGATCGGCGCGCTCGCGGCCGACATCAAGGCGGCGGCGGCCGAGATTCTCGGGGGCCTCGAGGGCGACGCGCTCGCGGAGATGCGGGCGGCCAACGAGATCAACCTCCGGATGGCCCCGCTCACGCCGGACCACCACTTCTACATCGACCAGGGTGCCAACGCCCACGTTCGGCAGGTCCTCCTGGCGATCGGCCGCAAGCTTGTCGCGGCGGGTGCGCTCGATGCCCCCGACGATGTCGTCTACTTCCGCTACAACGAGCTGCGCGTGTTCATGGGCGACCCGAAGGCCATGGACGGCCGGGCGATCGTGGCGAAGGCCAAGGCAGCCCGGGAGAAGGCGTACACGTTCCGGCCGAAGGAGTGGGTCGGGACCGCCACCGCGACCCAGCTCGCATTCCCGTACCTCAACCTGTGGGGCTTCCCCGACAAGTTCTATCGCAAGGAATCCACGGTCGCCGGCCAGATCAACGGGATCGGCGCCTCGCCCGGCGTCGTCGAGGGCATCGCGCGGGTGGTCCTCCACGAGGACCAGTTCGACGACGTGCGCGCCGGCGACATCCTGGTCTGCCAGATGACGAACCCGGCATGGGTCGTCCTCTTCACCAAGATCGTCGGCCTCGTGACCGACGCGGGCGGGACCGCGTCCCACCCGGCCGTCCTCTCCCGCGAGTTCGGCATCCCGGCCGTCGTCGGGACGTCCGTGGGAACCGAGCAGATCAGGAACGGCGACCGGGTCCGCATCAACGGGTCCACGGGCCTCGTCGAGATCCTCAGCGCCGTGCAGGCCCGGCCGCTGATTGGCATCGGGTCCTGACCGGCCTCTCGATGACGCTCGAGGCCGTGATCTCGCGCAGCGTCCTGAGCGATCAGGTCAAGGATCGCCTGCTCCAGGCGATCCTTGCCGGTCGCTACCCGCCGGGCGCCCGGATCGTCGAGACCCGGGTCGCCCGGGAACTCGGGACGAGCCAGGCGCCCGTGCGCGAGGCGCTGCGCGACCTCGAGGCGCTCGGGGTCGTGGAGACAACCGCCTTCCGTGGAGCTCGCGTCCGCCAGCCGTCGGCGGCCGAGCTCCTCGAAGGGTTCACCGTTCGCGCTGACCTCGAGTCCCTCGCGGCCCGGCTCGCCATCGCACGCCTGACCGAGGACGACATCCGTCTCCTCGCCGCCTACCTCGAGGAGATGCGACGATCCGCCGACGACGGTGACGTCCACGCCGAGGCCACGGCCGACGCCGCGTTCCACGGGCGGATAATCGAGCTGGCCGGCAACGCCACCCTGCAGCGCGTCTGGAAGATGCTCGAGCCCTTTTCCCGCACATACATCACGATGGTCGTACCGGGCGTGGACCGGCGACGGATCGCCGAGCTGCACGCACCCGTCCTTGCCGCGCTCCGACTTCGCGACGCATCGGCCGCGGAGGCCGCCATCCACGATCACTTCGCCGATACCGCGGCGATGCTCATCCGCCTCTGGGCGTCAACCGCTCCATCCGCGCCCGGCGAAGCGCTGCCGGAGGCCGTCGCCTGAACCGCCACACCCGTCCACCTCGAAAGGATGAGATGAACGACCAGCTGCAACTGTCGGAGGAGATGTCGGCCGGGACGGCCCGCCTGCGGGTGGACGTCCACGGGAGCGAGCCGCGCGAGCACGTCCTCGACGACCTCACCTTCCTCAACTACCGGCTGGCCGACGTCCGCATCTCGCCGGAGGTGACGCTGGCCGCGCCCGACATCATCTGGCAGCAGGACGGCGACAAGGCGATCCGCTACGACGGCCGCGTCATGCATCTCACCGGGCCGTGGCCGGCCGGGCCCATCCAGAAGGTCATCGTCGCGTTGCTCGCGCTCCGGATGGAAGCGGTCGGGCTGCATCCGTCCCACAGCGCGGCTGTCCATTACCGCGGCAGGACGCTGATGTTCCTGGGCGGCGAGTCCAACCACGGCAAGAGCATGGGACTCATCGAGGCCGGCGTCCGTGGCGCGCTCCAGGTCGCGTCGGAGACCACGGTCATCGACGAGCGCGGCCACGCCGCGGCCGGCTCCACGGACACGTTCCTCGTGAAGCGCACCGAGGGCACGGAGCGGTCGGACAAGGCTGCGCCGAACAAGGGCGTGGAGAAGTTCTGGGGAGCCATGCCATCCTGGGGGATGTACGAGGGCACTCCCAACATCGACGTCGTGATCGTCCCGGCGATCGACGGCAACTTCGACCCGGCCACCAACGCGCTCATCCCGTTCGAGCGCCAGTTCCAGTTCCTCCACTCCCTGCAGAACTACTTCCTCACCAACGAGCTGCTGGCTCCCGGACACATGATGCCGATGGTGGACACCGACGCCCTTCGCGCGAAGCGGGCGGACTTCGTCAGCCGCTTCTGCGGGCGCCCCTTCTACTTCATCCGGGCGGCCACCCCCCAGGTGCTCCTGGACGAGGTCGACTCGATCCTGTGAGCAGGGGCCGCGACTGATGCACACGTTCGCGTACGCCCGGCCCACGGAGCTGGCGGAGGCGGTCGCCCTGCTGGAGGCGCACGGGCCGGACGCGCGCCTCCTCGCCGGGGGCACGGACCTCATCATCCGCCTGCGTGACGGCTCCGCCCGGCCGGGCGTCGTCATCGACGTCAAGCGGATCGCCGAGATGCGACCCTCGATCCGGGAGGAGGCTGGCTGCCTCGTGATCGGCGCCGGCACGGTCATGAGCGACATCGCGGCCGACGACCGGGCCCGCCGGGTCTTCCCCGCGCTCGCCGAGGCCGCAGCCGTGGTCGGCTCGGTCCAGATCCGCAACCGGGCCACGCTGGCCGGCAACGTCTGCAATGCCTCGCCGGCCGCCGACACGGCCCCGGCGCTCCTCGTCTACGGCGCGCGCGTCGTCGCCGTCGGACCCGCCGGCACGCGGCGCATCCCGATCGACGGCTTCTTCGTGCGGTCGGGGGTCACGACGCTGGCGCGGGGCGAGATCGTGACCGCGATCGAGCTTCCCGTTCCGGAGCGCGCGATGGGCGCGGTCCACGTCCGGCGGACGCGGCGCCGCGGCCACGACCTCGCGTCCGTCACGCTGTGCTGCGGCGTGGACACGGCGGGCGTCACTCGCCTCGCGTACGGGAGCGTCGGGCCCCGGCCGGTCCTCGGCGTGGACGAGAGCGGAGTGCTCGCCGACCCTGCCGCGCCGGACGCGGTCAAGGGGCCGATCTTCGAGCGGCTCTTCGTCGACGCGAGCCCGTCGGCGCGCTCCATGCGCGCGAGTCCCGAGTATCGCCAGGCGATGCTCCGCGTCCTGGGGGCACGAGCGCTGCGCGTGGCCATCGACCGGCTGGCCCAGCGATGAGCGCGTCCGCCGCGATGCTCCCGATCGAGCTGACGGTCAACGGGCAGCGACGCGCGATCGAGGTCGCCGTCCACCACACGCTGCTCGACGTCCTCCGCGACGACCTGGGGTTGACCGGCACGAAGGAGTGCTGCCTCGTGGGGGAGTGCGGCGCGTGCACCGTCATCCTCGACGGGCGCACGGTCGATTCCTGCCTGGTGCTCGCGGTCGAGGCCGATGGGCTGGAGATCACGACCGTCGAAGGCCTTGCAGCCGACCAGGGCCTCAGCCTGCTCCAGCAGGCGTTCCTCGACAAGGGTGCCGTCCAGTGCGGCTTCTGCATCCCCGGCCAGCTCGTGTCGGCCCACGCGCTCCTGGCGGACAACCCGCATCCCACCGTCCCGGAGATCCAGGAGGGCCTGGCCGGCAACCTCTGCCGCTGCGGCTGCTACCAGCAGATCAGCGACGCCGTCCTGGCGACCGCGGATGGCGCCGGGCGATGAGCGCGACCCGGATCGGCACCTCTCCCAATCGCGTCGGGGGCCTCGGCCGGGTGACGGGCCGCAACGATTACGTCGCGGACATCCGTCTTCCCGGCGTCCTCGAGGCGCGCCTCGTGACGCTCGACTGCGCGCGGGCCCGGATCATCTCCATCGACACGAGCGCGGCGCTCGCGGTCCCGGGCGTGCGCCTCGTGATGACCGCCGCGGACCTGCCCCAGCCCGTCCCGCGCTTCGGCCCGCAGTTCGAGGACCGCCCGGTCATCGCCGTCGGCGAGACGAAGTACCACGGCGAGCCGGTGGCAATCGTGGCCGCCGAGACGAAGGACGCTGCCGAGGAGGCCGCCGGGCTCGTCCGCGTCGACTACGAGGAGTTGCCCGCCGCCTTCACGCTTGCGGCCGCGCTCGACCCGGCGGCCCCGCTCGTCCGCGAGCCGGCGCTGCGCCCGAACGATCGCCTCGCGGCGACGAACGTCCTCCGCGAGCACCGGATCGGCTGGGGCGACATCGACGCCACGACGGCCGACGTCATCGTCGAGCACACCTACACGTTCCCGATGGTCACCCATTTCGCCATCGAGCCGCACGCGTTCATGGCCGCGCCCGACGGCGGCGGGATTGCCGTCTGGAGCACGATCCAGCACCCGAACTGGCTCCAGAAGGTGATCGCGAAGGTCCTCGCCCTCCCGCTCTCGAAGGTGCGGGTCTTCGCGCCGGATCCAGGGGGCGGGTTCGGCGGCAAGCAGCACGCCAAGCTCGAGCCGCTCGTCGCCTTCGCGGCGCTGCGGGCCGGTCGCCCGGTGCGCCTGGTCCTCAGCCTCGAGGAGACCTTCCAGGCCGTGCGTCGCGCGGCGTGCGAGGTCCGCGTCCGGACCGGCGTGGACCGCGACGGCTCGCTCCGCTTCGAGGACATCACGGCCGACTACCTCATCGGCGCCTACGCCGACATCGCCGACCGCGTCGTGGGCAAGGGCAGCTACCCCGCCGCCGGCCCATACAACGTCCCCGCGGTGCGCATCCTCGCCCGGAGCGTGCTGTCGCACACCGTGCCGTCCACCGCCTTCCGTGGGTTCGGCAACCCCCAGGTCAACTGGGCCGTGGAATCGAACCTCGACGAGGCCGCTCGGGCGATCGGGATGGACCGGCGCGCCATCCGCCTGCGCAACCTGGCGAAGAAGGGCGATGCCTTCATCCCGTTCGACACGCCCGCCGACGGAGACTGGGAGCAGACCGTCCGGCGGGCCGCCGAGCTCATCGGCTGGGACGCGCCACTTCCGCCGGGCCACGGACGCGGGCTCGCCGTCGGCATCAAGTCCGGCCCGACCACCGGCCTCTCCTACTCGACCGTCCGGCTCCTCGGCGACGGCAGCGTCGTCGTCCTCGCCGGCACGTCGGACATGGGCCAGGGCGCCCGCACCGTCTTCGCCCAGATCGCCGCAATGGAGCTCGGTGCACCGCTCGACTGGGTCACGGTGGTCATGGGTGACACGGCGATCGTCCCGTACGACCAGCAGACGTCGGCGAGCCGCTCGACCGTCCTGATGGGCAACTCGGTGCTGCAGGCCTGCCGCTCGATCCAGGCCCAGCTGCGGACGATGGCCGCTCGCCTCCACGGCCTCGAGGAATCGCAGGTGACGGTCGACCGCGGCGTGGTCCGGCTGCCCAACCGTGAGCTGTCGATCCTCGAGGTGCTCGAGCCGGGGCTCGGGGCGCTCGGCGGGCAGCTGACCGGCAACGGCGAGGTGCGCAAGGATGCGGAGCCCGGCCATCCGCTGGGCGGCAGCGCGGCCTTCTTCGAGTTCAACTGCACCGCCGTCGAGGCGGCGGTGGACATGGAGACGGGCGACGTGACGCTCGTCCGGCACGTCACGGTCTCCGACGTTGGCACGGCGCTCAACCCGCTCCAGGTGACGATGCAGGACGAGGGCGCCGCCATCCAGGGCCTGGGGCACACCCTCATGGAGCACTACATCTACGACGAGAAGGGACGGATCCGGAACCTCGGCGCGATCGACTACCGGATCCCGACGAGCATGGACCTGCCCCTGGAGCTGATCAGCGAGGCCGTCGAGAACGAGGACGGCCCGGGCCCGTACGGCTCGAAGGGGATGAGCGAGGGCGCCCTGCTGTGCGTCGCGCCGGCCGTCGGGGCGGCCGTCCGGGACGCCACCGGGGTCGAGATCCGGGACCTGCCGCTCACACCGGAGCGCGTCTGGCGCGCCCTGCGCGATCGGCCGACCGCTTGAGCCGCCAGGAGGGCACGCGATGACCGCGACGTCCGAGATCGGGCCCATCGGGGCGCTGCCGCCCGCCCAGGTCGTGAAGGCAGCCGGCCTGGTCCGCGAGGGCCGGACCATCTCGCTGGCCGCCGTGCGCTACCCGGGCATGCCCCTCTTCCCCGGGCATCCGCCGTTCCAGGTCCTGAACTACCGGACCCCGCGCGGGATCCGCGTGACGGGGGCCAGGCCGTGGGGGCCGGTCAACGACGCCGGTCTCGGCTACATGGCCGAGTACGTGATGGCCACGTCGCATTCCGGCGCCCACATGGACGCGCTCGCCCACATGACCGTCGGCGACGACATGCACTGGTACGGCGGCGGCAGCGCCGACGAGCACCTGACCGACTTCGGGCCGACGCATCTCGACGCGTCGCGGATGCCGCCCTTCTTCACCCGGGGCGTGCTGCTGGACGTGCCAGCCCATCGCGGCGTCGACTGCCTGCCCGCTGGATCGCCCGTCGACGCCGCCGAGATGGAGGCGATCTGCGCCGCGCAGGGCGTCTCCGTCGGGCCGTGGGACGTGGTCCTGGTCAGGACCGGGTACATGGGGCTCTGGCCGGACGTGGAGCGGATGGCCGCCCACAAGACGGCCGGGCCCGACATCTCGGCCGCCCGCTGGCTCCTCGAGCGTGGCGTGGTCGCGACCGGAACCGACACGGAGACGTACGAGGTGCAGCCGGCGCCCGATCCCGGGCCCACCGGCAACCCGCAGCCGGTCCACACCCTGCTGCTCATCGAGAACGGCATCTACCTCATGGAGAGCCTGGACCTGGAGGAGCTGGCGCGTGAGCGCGTCCACGAGTTCCTGTTCGTCGCGCTCCCCGTCAAGATCCGCGGCGCCACGGGGTCGATGGTCGATCCCGTCGCCGTCCTCTGAAGGAGTCAACCAGCGTGACCGCGACCATGGAGGCCCTCGTCGTCCTCGAGCCGAACAAGCTCGAGATCCAGGACGTCCCGATTCCGACCCCCGGCCCGAACGAGGTGCTTGCCCGCGTGCGTGCCGTCTCGATCTGCGGGACCGACGCCCATCTGGTGCGCGGCGACTACCCGGGCTTCTGGCCGCCGGCCTTCCCGTTCATCCCCGGCCACGAATGGGCCGGCGAGATCGCGGCCCTCGGGCCCGGCGCGGAGCTCTTCGGCTGGAAGGTGGGCGACCGGGTCGCCGGCACCTCGCACGATGCCTGCGGCGTCTGCCAGAAGTGCGTCGAGGGCCACTACAACCTGTGCGAGAACTACGGCAGGGCCGGCCTCCACAAGCAGTACGGCCACAGCGTCCAGGGGGCCGACGCGACCTACGTGGTCCACGGCGTGAAGTGCATCTTCCCGCTGCCGGAGGGGATCTCGTTCGACGAGGGCGCGGTCATCGATCCCGCCTCCATCGCCCTGCACGTCACGAACCGCGGCAACATCGCCCCCGGCGACAACGTCGCGATCATGGGCGCCGGCGCCATCGGCCTCCTGAGCGGCGACGGGGCGCGCATTCGCGGCGCCGCCCGCGTGATCGTCATCGAGCGCAACCCGGGCCGCCTGGCCAAGGCCGCCGCAATGGGATTCGAGGCCGTCGATCCGAGTGCCGGAGACCCGGTCGCGATGGTCCGCGAGATGACCGGCGGTCTCGGTGTCGACGTCGTCCTGGAGTGCGCTGGCGTGCCCGCGACCGTCCAGCTGGCGCTCGGCATGCTCCGCCGCGGCGGTCGCTGTGCCGCGGTCGGGATCCCGACGCAGGGCGTGGAGATCGCGATGCAGCGGCTGGTCCTCGACGAGCTGGAGCTCGTCGGGTGCCGCGCGTCCGCGGGCGAGATGCGGCGCGTGATCCCGCTCGTGGAGCAGGGCCGGATGCGCGTGCGCGAGGTCATGACCCACCGCTTCGCGCTCGCCGACTACGCCCAGGCCCTGGCCACGTTCAACGACCCCGCGAGCGGGGCGATCAAGATCATCGTCGCACCCTGAACCGCCGACGCGCGGTGCCGACCGATTGGTCACGCCCCGTGCCCAGGAGAGCCATCCCATGACCCGTGTCTACGACTGCGACCACCCCCACGATCTGCCGTTCGCCGAGATCAAGCGGCTCGTCGGGGGCAAGGCCGCCAACCTGGCCGTCATGGCGGTGGACCTCGGGCTGCCCGTGCCGCCCGCCTTCACGATCACGACGGCGACCTGCAACGAGTACCTGGCGAGCGGCTGGCCGGAGGGCCTCGACGACGAGCTCCGCGAGCACATGGCGCGGATCGAAGGGCTCGTCGGCCGACGCTTCGGCGGCCCGGGCGACCCGCTGCTCGTGAGCGTCCGGTCCGGCGCGCCGGTCTCCATGCCGGGCATGATGGACACGATCCTGAACCTTGGGCTCACGACGGAGACCACGGCGAGCCTCGCGGCGGCCTCCGGCAGCGAGGCATTCGCGGCCAACTGCCGCGCGCGCTTCGTGGCGATGTTCCGCGGCATCGTCGGGACCGACGTGGTCCCGGAGGACCCGTGGGCCCAGCTGCGAGCGGCGATCGAGGCCGTCTTCCGCTCGTGGAACAGCGACCGGGCGCGCACCTATCGGGCGCGCGAGGGGATCGCCGACGACCTCGGGACGGCCGTCACGATCCAGGCGATGGTGTTCGGCAACCGGAGCGTGGACTCCGGGACCGGCGTCCTGTTCACCCGGAACCCGGCGAACGGCGAGCCCGTGGTCTACGGCGACGTGATGTTCAACGCCCAGGGCGAGGACGTCGTCGCCGGCACGCACCGGACCGAGCCGATCGCCGTCCTCGACGAGCGGATGCCCGCCGTCGGCCGGGAGCTGCGCGACTATGCCGAGCGCCTGGAGCGCCATCACGCGGACCTCTGCGACATCGAGTTCACGATCGAGCACGGCCGGCTCTGGATGCTGCAATGCCGCGTCGCGAAGCGCAGCCCCCAGGCTGCCGTTCGGATCGCGGTCGACATGGCGGAGGACCCGACCTTTCCCCTGGCGCGCGCGGAGGCGGTGCGCCGCGTGGCGGGGATCCTCGCGAATCCCCCGACGATCATGACCGAGCGCGACCGAACGGCACCCGTCCTGGCGACGGGGCTGCCGGCGTCGCCCGGGATCGCCTGCGGCGAGATCGCGCTGACGCCCGACGCCGCGGTCGCGGCCGCCGAGGCCGGCCGGCCGGTGATCCTGGTCCGGGCCGAGACGTCGCCGGACGACGTCCATGGCATGGCTCGCGCCGAAGGGATCCTCACGTCCTGCGGGGGCCTCGCCAGCCACGCGGCGGTCGTCGCCCGTGGCTGGGGGATCCCGGCCGTCGTCGGCGCGTCCGCGGTCCGCATCGTCGACAACATCGTGACGATCGGCGAGCGGTCGTTCCGCGCCGGCGACACGATCGCCATCGACGGCGGCACCGGCGAGGTCTTCGCCGGGACGATCGGAGGGGCACGCGTCCCGGTGCCCCAGGTCGCGACGCTGCGCGCGTGGGCTGCGGAGCTCGGGATCCCGATCGGCGACGCCGATCTCGAGGAGCCCGCCGCCGTCGGAAGCACGGTGGCAGAGCCCGGCGGGCAGCCGGCTCCAACGACCGCCGATGACGTCCTCCGAACGCTGGCCGTGAAGGGCTATGGGACGCCGGAGTCCGTCGCGGCGGCCCTGCTCTCGACGCCCGCGGAGATCGCCGCGATGCTCGACGGCCTTGTCGCGGGCGGCCTCGCCGAGAAGGCCGCGGGATCGTTCCGCCTGACCGCGAGCGGGAAGGCGGTCGGGCGCGAGCGGATCGCTGCGGACGCTGAGCGCTGGGGCGCCGCCAACGCGACGGCGGCCCTGGACGCATTTCTGGCGCTCGACGCCCGGATGAAGGCGACCGTCACGGCCTGGCAGATGCGCGACGTGGACGGCACCCAGGCGTTCAACGATCACGCGGACGCGGCGTACGACGCGCGCATCCTCGGCGATCTCGCCGCGCTCCACGTCGACGCGGCGACCTGGCTCCGCCCGCTCGTCGCGGGGCTACCCCGTCTCGGGACCTACCTCGCGCGCCTGGAGCGGGCGGCGACCGAGGCGGCGGGCGGCGACGGCCGTTTCGTGGCGTCGCCGCGCGTCGACAGCTACCACGGCGTCTGGTTCGAGCTGCACGAGGACCTGATCCTCCTCGCCGGCCG
>Ga0209014_10002672_pt1 | contig 10324 bp, 9 predicted proteins | sample BarGraNGADG00212_FD_184491 | JGI IMG/M metagenome (GOLD analysis project Ga0209014, IMG submission 184491) | Arctic peat soil microbial communities from Barrow, Alaska - Barrow Graham LP Ref core NGADG0002-212 (SPAdes) (version 2) | ecosystem: Environmental > Terrestrial > Soil > Wetlands > Peat... | reverse complement strand
CTTGATCTCAGTCAGGTGGGTGACAAGGTAGGTCTGCGGCCTGACCCAGGGTGCGTCGTCGGCGTTCCCGTCGCGCATCATGTTGCAGTACGCGCAAACGGTAATGATGTTCTGGCCGAGCGTCCTCTCGACGACCGATATGATGCCGGTGATCGTGTTGCCCACGAGGTGCGCATCGTCCGAGACGAGCAGGGGCGTTCCGTCCCTCTTCACGAGCAGGAATTCCTTCTCGTGGACGTGGCCCTTTTCCTTGAGTTCGGCAAGGAATCTCTCCCGGCCGCTGCTCGCCGGGTACAACGCGCTGACGGGCGCCTTCATGAGTTCTTCGAGCGATGCATAACCCAGCATGGAGACGAACTGCATGTTGGCCAGCAGGAAGCGGCCGTCCAGCGTGGTTCTGTAGAACCCGGACTCGAGATTGTCGATGGCTTCGTGATACCTGCTGATTCTGACCTGCAGCAGTGCCTGCTCGCGCTTGTGCCCCTTGCTCAGGGCATAGCCGAACGCTCCCGCCGCTACCGCGATCATTGCAGCATGAGCGAGGTGCCAGGGCAGATAGTTCGGGTCGAACGCGGATCGAAAGCCCAACCTGACCGCGCTGGCAATCTCTGCCCGTTGACAGCCGCTGGAAACGCACCGCACACCATCCAGAAGTGCCAAGGCGACTGGCATGATGACGACATATGCGAATACGAACCACTCAATGCTTTGCCGCAGCAGGGGGCTCGCTCGCAACGGGGGTACGATTCTTTCGAGCATGTTGGTATCGGCACACGACGCGGATGCTGGCTGCCTGCATCCGCGGCGTGGCGATTCCAGGTTCAGGACGACTCAAGGCCGGGCCTAGGAGGCTGTGGCACCTCACTAAACGTGACGCCATGGGTCGTGCGACGCTATCTCTCCTGGCGAGAAAGCGGTTGTCACGGCCGTCACCGGGGTTTGCTGGCGCGCACGAATGCGCTGGCGAACTTGCCGTCAACCTCGGCGGCAATTCGCTCTGCGCCGAGTCCCATGGATACCAGGAACTCGCGGGCATCGGCGGCGGTGTAGACGCGGGTCGGCTCGATGGACGCGTCGTCGAAGCCCACCTCATGGAGCAGGTCGAGGAACTGCTGCTCCTCGAGCGCTCCGGCCACGCATCCGACCCACAGCTCCATGGAACGGCGCACCTCGGGCGGTACCTCGCCGCGGACGACCACGTCCGACACCGCAAACCGGCCGCCGGGCCGCAGGACGCGGAACGCCTCGCGCAGGACGGCGCGCTTGTCGGCCGCCAGGTTGATCACGCAGTTCGAGATGATCACGTCCACCGAACCGTCCGGCAACGGGATGTGCTCGATATTCCCCTTCAGGAACTCCACGTTGGTGGCGCCGGCGGTCTCCTTGTTGCGATTGGCCAGGGCCAGCATCTCGTCGGTCATGTCGAGTCCGTATGCCTTGCCGGTTGGGCTGACGCGCCGTGCGGAAAGCAGGACGTCGATGCCGCCGCCCGAGCCAAGGTCGAGCACGGTCTCGCCCGTGCCGAGCTCGGCGAGTGCCGTGGGGTTGCCGCACCCGAGCGAGGCGAGCACGGCGCTGGGCGGCAAGCCGGCCAGTTGCGCCTGCTCATAGAGATCCGAGGTGATGGGGTCCTTGTCGCTGCCGCAGCAGTCAGAACCACAGCAATCGGATTTCCCGCCGTTGTCGGCGCGGGTGGCCGCCGCGGCATACCTGGCTCGTACGAGTTCGTGAAGTTCGGAGGCAGAAGTCATGGCCGGTTGTCCTAGATCAAGAAATGTTGATGGATAGAGCATGGAACGGAACGGTGAAGGGAGAACACGGTGTCAGCCGCAGCAGCGAATGGGAAGGCGCCGCAAGGCGGACTTGGGCCTGCCGAGGGTACTGGCCACCTCTTCGACGTGGTGCAAACCGCCCAGGGCGAGCGCATAGTAGATCCAGCGGCCGTCCTTGCGGGCCGTCACCAGCCCGGCGTCGCGCAGTGCCTTCAGGTGGAACGACAGCAGCGACTGCGCGCACGCCAGGTCAGCCTGCAGGTCGCACACGCAGCGTTCCCCGCCGCGCAGCAGGTCGATGATGCGCAGGCGGCGCGGGTCGGACAGCGCGTGGAAGAGCCTGGCGTGACGCTCGAAGGCGGTCCAGGCGGGTACGGCAGCTGAAGCGGTCATCGTGAATATCAACGTAACAAGAATGATAGATATATCAAGGCCACCACCGGACCGGATCTCCCGTCACTGCAGAACGAAACGCCGGGCCAACCCATGGGTTGGCCCGGCGTTTCGTATGCTACATGGGGGCCGTGGTCCCGAGACCAACCCGGCAGAACGCCGACTCCCGTTGGGCTACCGGCCCCGGTGGCCGCCACGACGACCGCCGCCGATGATGATCGGGAAGCGGATCGACACGCCGGAGAAGTACGGACGGTACCGCATTCCGCCGTAGATTCCGAACGCCCATGGATCATAGAACGGATATGGCGGTCCGTACACGTAGGGGTAGGCCGCCGGGTACGCAGCGCCCTGCTGCTGGTTGGAGGGCACTTCCAGCGGCGCGACCGACACCTGGGAGTTGCCCTGCACCTCCTTGCACGAACGCCTCTCCTTGTACGCCTTGGCAATCAGCTTGCTGTCCATCCAGAGTTCCACTGGATCCTTGGACTTGGACGCGAGTTCCACCGCCTCACGCCCACTGAGCGTCAGCCTGGTGTGCTCCGTGCCCTTTTCGACACCGTACTCGAGATCGATCGACTTGGTGCCATCGTTGCGAATGACGAATCGATCATCGCACAGGTAGCCGAACGTGATCTGTGCGGCGTCGGCAATCGGTGTGCGCGAAACCTCGGTGATTTGCGCGTTGAGTGACGCGCTGCTGGCCACGAGCCCAAGTGTCGTGGCTGCAAGGAAAGTAAGGTTCTTCATAACACCCTCTCCGGATCAGTGGTCTCGAGGCGCCCGGCCCTCGCCGGGCGGCATTTCAGACTCAAGTTCCGTACACGTACAGCCCCGCCAGGTTCCCTGTCCCCAGGTGCCGTTGGTGGCGGCCACACCTACCCTCAAAGTCGTCGCTTCAGGCTGCCCCGACCACCTCACATCCGCCCCGTCGTCAGCTCCTTCACGATGCGATCGGCGTGATACACCGCCGTCAGCGCCGCCTGGATGGCGCGCATGTCGACCATCACGTTGCGCCCCCGCTCGGGCAGGTAGATGTAGTCGCGCACCAGTGCGTTGATGTTGCGGTCGAAGTTGAGCCCCACCAGCCGCAGGTCCTTGGTGACCGCCGGCGAACCGGAGTTGCCGCCATAGCTGTCGGCCGTCGACACGAAGTTGAGCGGCGTGCCGAGGTCGAGCCCGGCCGGCGGCGTGCGCCACCGGTTGGGCAGCTCCCAGTCGCTCGCCTGGCCGTGACCGCGGTTACGGTCGTACACGCCAAAGAACGTCGTGAATGGCGCCGCCAGCGTGCCATTGTACTCGTAACCCTGCACCACGCCGTCGGCGATGCGCGGCGACGACGACCCATCCGGCGGGATGCTCGGCCCGTACAACTCGAACCGCGCCCGTCCAATCTGCGCGGCCAGCTCCGATTCCTCGGCTCCGATCTTCGCCTGTTCGGCCTCAAAGGTCAGCGCGCCCGGCATGATCACGTCCATGAGCTTCATCGCCGGGTCGGCCGCCAACTCGCCCGCTTCGGCACGCCGCACGCCGACCGTGTCGCCGAGCGCGGTAGTCGCCAGCAGCGCATCGGCCGCCTCCTGCGCGATGCGGCCGCCAGTCGCTGCCTGGGTGAAGGCGTGGCCCGGGCCGTAGGCGCGCGCGATGTCGTCGAGCGCGAGCGCCAGGTAGCGCCGCTCGAGGTCGCGCGGCACCGCCCGCACTCTCGCGAGTCGCTGGCGGAAGCCCGCCACCGAGTCTGCGGGGCCGTGCTGGATGCGCCACGCCCAGTATGCCAGCAGCAGCGTGGAACTGCCGGCGGTGGTGCTGGTCATCTGCGAAAAGGCGGCTAGGGCGGTGCGTGACTTCGTGCGCTGGGCCTGAAGCGTGGCCATGCGGTCGAAGAGCTTGCTGTAGCGCGCACGGAGGTCGGGGCGGGCACGGATGGAATCGACGAGCGTGCGCTCGATGGTGGCGCGGCGCCCCATGATAGCCGGGTCGCGCAGCCCCTCGAGGCGGCCGCCGATCGGCTTCCAGCTGTTCGACAGGCCGAGCATCGACACCAGCGCGTCACGCTTCTGGTCCTCGTTGCGGCTGGCCTCGCGGAACGCCTTCAGCGCCGCGATGCGCGACGAGAGGAAGCGATCCTGCATTGGGAGCGCCACGTCGCGCTGGAACTCGAGCTGGCTGATCGTCGTGAGCCGGCGAGTGGCGCCCGGGTTGCCGATGACGAACACCGCGTCTCCGGCCTTCACGCCGTCGACGCCGCCCCACGCGAAATGCGCTGGGCTCGACACCGGCTTGCCGTCGGACCCGTAGGCGCGCATCACGGCGAAGTCGAGTGCATAGCGCGGGTAGGTGAAGTTGTCCCAGTCGCCGCCGAGGTTAGCCACGCCAAGCTCGGCCGCGACGACCAGCCGGATGTCGGTGTAGCGGCGGAACACGTACGCCGATGACCGCGCTCCGTTGTACAGCGCCACCACCTGCACGAGGATGGAGTCGCCCGGCGTGGCATACTTCGCCTTGAGCCGCAGCTGCGCCGCCGCGACGGTCACGCGCCGTGCCTCGTCCCGCGCAGGTCCCTCCGGCACGGCATCGACGGCCTTGTTGACTTCATCGGACACGTCCAGCGCCGCCAGCAGCTGGTCGGCCAGCATGCTGGGCATGCGCCGCTCGTCGGCTGGCGTCGCGGCCACGAACCCGGAGTCGAGCAGGTTTTCGCCGCGCTGGCTGATGGCGTTCACGTTTCCGCGCACGCAGTGGTGGTTGGTGATGATGAGGCCGTCGGCCGACACGAAGGCTGCCGAACAGCCGGGAATGCGCAGCGCGGCGAGACGGGCCCGTGCGAACCATGCCGAGTCGGCGGAGAAGCCGTAGGTCCTGGAGAAGTATTCCGACGGTGCGTACTCGAAGGTCCACATGCGGCCCAGGTCGAAGCGACCAACGGGCACGGTATCCTGGGCGGGACGCTGGGCGGCCATGGCAGCCGGCAGCAGCGCCACGACGACAAGCGCGCGATAGAAGCGCATGATTGAAATCCGGTGAGGCCAGACCACCATGGTCCGGCGGTGCTTGATTCTAACGCCGACAAGGAGCGGATGCGCGTCGACACTCGCACGCGGCTCGCCGCGTCGCTGGCCATCGTGCATTCTTGTGGCTGCGCGTTTCCCCAGGTGGAGTGCTTCATGCCGAAGGAAGTCTCTGGGCGCCCGGTGGTCATCACCGCCTCGTCAGCCAGGTTTGCCGTCGGCGCGGCGTCGGTGGGCAACGTGCTCGAGTGGTTCGACTTTGCCGTCTACGGGTTCTTCGCCGCCGTCATCGGCAAGAACTTCTTTCCCACCGGCGACGAGGCCACGGAACTGCTCGCGGCCTTTGCCGCGTTCGGCGTGGGATTCCTCGCGCGCCCGCTCGGCGGCATCATGATCGGCCGCCTTGGCGACGTGAAGGGCCGCCGGACATCGCTGCTGCTCACGATCTTCCTGATGGCGACGGGCACCGTAATCATCGGTCTCACGCCGACGTACGCGACGATCGGCATTGCCGGTCCGATCATCATCCTGCTGGCTCGCCTGATTCAAGGGTTCTCCGCCGGCGGGGAATGGGGCGGCTCGACGGCCTTCATGGTCGAATGGTCGGAGCCGGGCAAGCGCGGCTTCTACGGCAGCCTCCAGCAGGTGGGTGTCGTCGCGGGCGTGTTGCTGGGATCGATCGCGGGGGCGACGATCAACACCGTCCTGACACCGGAGCAAATCGCAAGCTGGGGGTGGCGCGTTCCGTTCCTGTTCGGCGGGGTGATCGGTCCGGTGGGCCTCTACATGCGCCGCAGCATCAGCGAAACGCCCGCGTATCGCGAGGCAGAGGACATGGGCGCGGACACCAAGGTTCACGTCGCGAGCATGGGGCTTGCCGCGCGCGCCGCGGGTGTCACCATCCTGTGGACGGTGGCGTTCTATATCTATGTGAACTACATGCCCACGTTCACGCGCGCCTACGCCGGACTGACCGGCGCGCAGTCGCTCTGGTCCAATTCGATCGGGCTGGTGGTGCTGCTGTGCTCAATTCCGTTCATGGGACGCCTGTCGGACCGCGTGGGGCGGCGGCCGCTCCTGCTCACCTGCTGCGTGGCGTTCATCGTCATGCCATATCCGGTGGCGCGGCTCTTCGTCACCGCGCCGTCTTTTGCCGTGATCGCCGCGTGGCAGGCGGCGTTTGGCCTGGTCATCTCCCTGTTCTCCGGCGCGGCTCCCGCTGCCATCGCCGAGATCTTCCCGACACGCAGCCGTTCCACCTTCATGTCGGCCGGCTACGCGCTGGCGACCGCCATCTTCGGCGGCTTTGCGCCCTACATCGCCTCGTGGCTCATTGCGACCACGGGCAACCCGGTCTCGTGGGTGTTCTACGTGATGTCGGCGGCGACAGTCACCGGCATCGTCATATTCACGATGAAGGAAACGGCGCATGAGCCGCTGCGCTGAAGGCGCACTCTCCCCAGCCCCATGGATGTTTCAATGAATACACAGACGCCCGCACCCGAACCCTGGCAGTGGCCCGACGAGCATTGGCGCAAGCTGGTGAACCAGGTGCGCGCCGGCCGCGCGCTCCGGCCGGCCGCGTGGAAGGACGGAGCGCGCTGTGCCGTGGCGCTCTCCTTCGACTCGGATCACGAGACCAACGAGCTGCGCGACGGCGGCAAGTCGATTGGCCGCATGGCCTGGGGCCAATCCGGCAACCGCGTGGGCGTGCCCCGCATTCTCGGCATCCTGCGCAAGCATGGCATTCGTTCGACATTCTTCGTGCCGGCCGTCTCTGCGCTGCTGCATCCCGACGAACAGCGCCAGGTGGTTGCCGAAGGTCACGAGATCGGAATTCACGGATGGATTCACGAACTCAATTCGGTGCTGCCCCATGAAGCCGAGCGGGACCTCATGCTCCGTTCAGCCGACACGCTGGCGAACATCACCGGCGTGCGCCCCGTGGGGCTTCGCACCCCGTCCTGGGATTTCAGCCCGCACACGCTCACCATCGAGCGCGAGATGGGACTACAGTACGATTCGTCGCTGATGGCCGACGTGGACTGTTACGAGCTGCTGCAGGACGGCGTGCCGACGGGAATCGTCGAGCTCCCGGTGGAGTGGATTCGCGACGATGCCGTCTACTTCGGCATGCACCGCTTCCAGTCGCTTCGCCCCTATACGCCGCCCGAGGGCGTCTTCGACATCTTTCGCCGGGAACTCGACGCCGCATATGAAGAGGGCGGGCTGTTCCAGCTGACAATGCACCCGCACCACATCAACGCACGTTCGCGCATCTGGATCCTCGACGAGATCATCCGCCACGCGATGGCGAAGAAGGACGTCTGGTTTGCCACGCACGCGGAGGTGGCGGCGTGGGCCAGGGACCACGCCGCCTGAGCGCTACGACTGAGCGCTAAGCCGGCGGCCGCCGGCCGCCGCGCCCCGTGCCGCCCGGGCTCTCCGGGCCCCCGTTGCCGCGCTGCATCGGTGGCGCCGGAAATTCCTTGCTGAAGTCCACGTCCTGCTTGTCGAGGAACTCCGCCGCCTGCTTGCGCTGTCCCTCGTCGGAGAGCGCGCCCAGCACCTCCTGCACGTCCGTCCGGCGCCGGTCCTGGAGCGAATCGACGAGCGTCCGCAGTTGCCGCATCTGCATCATGGCGGCACGCCGGGTGCTGTCGGCGGTGGGTTCGCCCGCGCCGCCACCGCTCGCATCGAAGCGCGGCGGGCGGAAGTCCTTCTGCAATGAGTCGTAGCGCGTCAGCAGCGTCGCGTTGCGCTCGAAGATGCGTTGCTCCATCTGCCTGAACAGCGCGACCTGTGAATCCGCCAGCGACAGCTTCTTGTGCTTGTCGAGCATCAGGGCAGCCGGATTGTACTTCTCGAGCGCCTTGGCCGCGGGAAACTTCATGTTGGGCGCTCGCGAGCCGCCACCTTCCGCACCGCCGCCGCGACGACCGCCCATGCCACCCATGCCACCCCTACCACCCCTGCCGCCCCCCATCCCACCCATGCCGCCCATCCCACCCTGGGCGTGGGCGGTGCCTGCTGCCAGCACCAGCACGGCAAGCACCCAAATCGTACGACGCACGTGTTCTCCCTGGTTCAAGGTCAGGCGCCCATGGTCGAAATCCAGCAATGCATACACCTCAGCCAGCCGGGAGTTCAACCCCGGGAATCGCCGCACCGATGCGCGCGAAAGTCCACCGGACGGCAGCTGAAGGCCCACTCCTTCCAGAAGCCCTTCCTGGCCGCCTGCGCCACACGCTCAGCGCGCTTCATGCGCTCGAGGTAGCGCACGTCTTCGTAAGCGAGTACCACCGCCCACCCGTTGGCGATCATCCGCTCGTTCACCATGACATTGCCCACCCACGCATAGGCCAGCGTGCGTCCGTAGCGATCCTTGGGATTCCGGTCGAGTTCCAGCCGCAATACAGTGCCGGGGCGCGCCAACGCCTCCAGCTGCCGCTTGGCCATCAGTCCCCACGGCTTCTGCTGCATTTCGGGGGTGTCGATGAGCAGCAGCCGCACCTTGCGGCCATCCGCGCACGTCAGCGAATCGCCGTCGGCCAGCTTCTTGACTGCGCAAGTCATCGACGGCTGCTGTGGCCTCTGGGCCCGGAGAGACCACGGACCGTCTACCAGGAGGAGGACGGCCAGCAACAGCAACGGGCGATTCGTCCAAGCGGCCATCAGGCTACGGGGCAAGGCCGGCAAGCGCCGCGATGAGCCGCAGTGCCCACTGGGGTCCCTTGTACCCCGCAGGGCCGTCCTCATACCATTCGCTCACTGAATGTGCTCCGCCGCTATCCCCACCCCCGTCGATGGTGATCCCGGGCACGCCGAGCGAGATGGGGAAGTTGGCGTCGGTGCTCGACGCATTCAGCGTCGGATTGAAGCCGACGCGTCGCGCCGTGGCCAGCGCTGCCCGCACGAGTGGCGCCGAGTCCGACTGCGCCCCGGTGGGGCGAAGGCCGATGGTGTCGATGCGTACCGTCAGTGCCATCGACGAGTTGGGCCAGCGCGCCTTTTCAGTGCGGACGGCGTTGTCGATGGCCTGGCGCACCTTGGCGTCCACGATCGCAAGTTCCTCGGCCGACTCGCTGCGCATATCCACGTCCATCACCGCCTCCATGGCGATGGAATTCACCGACGTGCCACCCTTGACGACACCCACGCTGAAGGTCGTGCGCGGTGAGCGCGGCACCTGGATGTCGCCGATGCTGGCGATGGCGCGTCCCATGGCATGAATGGGATTCGGCATCCCGAATGCGCCATAGCTGTGCCCACCCGGGCTCAGGAAATGCACCGCGTACCGGTTGCTGCCCACCGCGCGGCTCGTGATGTCGTTGCCGGCCCCGTCCACGGAAATGAAGTAATCCACCTGGCCCTTGTAGCTCGTGCCGATCAGGTGGCGCGTGCCGCGCAGGTTGCTGGCGCCTTCCTCGCCGACGTTGGCCACGAAGATCACGCGACCGGCGAACTTCACGCCCGGGCGCTTGACGGCGCGCGCCGTGGCGAGCACCACGGCGAGACCGCGGCAATCGTCGGCAATGCCGGGTCCTTTCAGCCGGCCGCCATCACGGGTGACCTTCACCACGGTTCCCTCGGGGAACACCGTGTCGAGATGCCCCTCAAGCATCACCGTGGGTCCCTTGGCGCTGCCGGCAACCTCGGTGACCACGTTGCCCACTTCATCGATGCGTGCGTCGGTGTACCCAAGCGCGATCATCTCGCGACGGAACGCCTCGCCACGTGCCTGTTCCTTGAATGGCGGGGCCGGGATCTCGCAGAGGGCCACCTGCTTTTCCACCGTCCAGGCGTTGGTGGCCTTCAGCGACTCGAGCGCACGAGCCAGTACGGGCGCGTCGGCGGGGGTGTCCTGCGCGGCGAGTGCGAGCGGGACGAGGGTGAGCGAGAGGAACAGGAAGCGCATAGCAGTTGGGCCATGGGGAAGGAGTACGAAGGGTGGCGGCGGGCCACCGGCCCCCTATGTTAGCCAACGGTGCTGCGTCCGATCAGTACCCCCGAAAGATGTTCTTGCGATTTCCCCTGCGATTTCCCGTGACGTGGCATCACAGACGCGCCATATTGGCCGGCGTTCCGCACACTCCGCACCCCCACCCATGGCTGAAATGGTCAATCGTCCCTGGCTTGCGCACTACGACC
>Ga0209014_10002671_pt1 | contig 10326 bp, 8 predicted proteins | sample BarGraNGADG00212_FD_184491 | JGI IMG/M metagenome (GOLD analysis project Ga0209014, IMG submission 184491) | Arctic peat soil microbial communities from Barrow, Alaska - Barrow Graham LP Ref core NGADG0002-212 (SPAdes) (version 2) | ecosystem: Environmental > Terrestrial > Soil > Wetlands > Peat... | reverse complement strand
CCGGTGGCGGTGCCGTAGTGGAACGCGGCGCCCGCGCAAACGTTGCCGACGTCGCCGACATGGTTGTAGAGCCGCTCCAGCTCGAGCGCGATGCTCCGGATGAGCCGGGCCCGCGGCGGGGCGTCGACGCCCGCGATCTGTTCCAGCGCTTCGCAGTAGCCCATCCCGTGCGCCACCGAGCAGACCCCGCAGATACGCTCGGCAACGTAAAACGCGTCGAGCGGCAGGAGCCCCTCCATCCGCTTCTCCAGCCCGCGATGCGTGTAAAACAGGCGCGCTTCGAGATTCAGCACGGTCTCGCCGACCGATGTAAAGCGGAAGTGACCGGGCTCGATGATGCCGGCGTGGATGGGGCCGACCGGGATCTCAAAGACGCCCTCACCTTCGGCGACGAGGTGCGGGAACTCGGCGGCGGGCTCGACGGGGACGCGCCGCGACCCATCGAACGCCTTGCGGAGCGGGAAGACGCCCCGCGGCCACCCATCGTGAACCACGAGCGGGCGGGGATCGGGGTGCCCCACTGGGACAATCCCAAAGAGGTCCTGCATCTCGCGCTCGTGCCAGTTCGCGGCCGGGACGGTCGTGGTCAGGGAGGGCACCTCCGGGTGCGCCGCATCCACGGAGACGAGCAGCGTCACGAATCGATCCGGGGTGCCGGGCGTGGTGGGCTCGAAGACGTAGCGCACCTTGAGATCGTGGTCCGGCGTCGCCGTCTCATCGGTCGCCACGACCGTGGCCAGGGCCATCGAGTGCGATCCGATGAGCACGGCGACTGCCGCCGGGAGATCGCCGGGTCGACCAAGACGCACCGTGAGGTCCGATGGGCGCGGGCCCACGTCCGCCTCCACGGAGCCGCCTGCGCCAGCCCGCAGCGCGACCATGAGGGCATGGTCAGCCAACGACGATCTCCGTGGCGCGCCGGAGGAGCCCGTCGAAGCTCGCGGGAATTGTGAGGCCGAGCAGGATCATGATCGCCGCGAGCAGCATCATTCCGAGCAACGGGGACCAGGCCTCGGGCTCCCGGTTCGCCGCCGCCGTCGGCTCGCCGAAAGCCATCGCGCCAACATGGTGGAGGAGGCCGGCAAAGATGACGACGACCATCGTGAGGAAGATGGTGATCGCCACCCAGTGACCGTGGCCGATTCCGGCGCGCAGCACCATGAGCTCGCTCACGAAGATCGAGAACGGCGGTATGCCGGCGAGGGACAGCGCCGCAAGCATGAAGAGCGTGGCGCCGATCGGCGCCACGGCGAGCAGGCCCCGGATGACCCGCATGTCGCGGGTGCCGTAGCGGGCGATGGCCGTGCCGGCGGCGAAGAACGCGAGGGCCTTGGTGACGCCGTGGTTCACCACGTGCAGCAGCGCGCCGTAGGTGCCCACGGGGCCGCCGAAGCCGAGTCCGAGCGCCACGATCCCGACGTGCTCGACGCTGTGGTAGCCGAGGAGGCGCTTGAGGTCACGCTGGGCCAGTATGAACGGAGTTGCCACGACCACCGAGGTGAGGCCGAAGACGAGCAGCACCTTCGCCGGGAACTCCGGGCCGCACGCGGCGGCGGCGATCGTCTGGAATCGAATGATTCCAAGGAGCGCGCACTTGATGAGGACGCCCGACAGCAGCGCCGACACCGGTGTGGGCGCCTGGCTGTGGGCGTCCGGCAGCCAGAGGTGCATGGGCGCAAGGCCTGCCTTGGTGCCGTAGCCGACCATCACGAAGATGAAGCCGATCCGGACGATACCGGGGTTGAGCTTGGGAGCGACCTTCATGATCGCCGACCAGCTCATCGCGTCCGCGCCAACGGCGCCGTGGGCGGCGGCGGCGGCAGAGACCAGCACTGTGCCGAAGAGGCCGAAGGAGATGCCGATGGTCGTCACGATGATGTACTTCCACGCCGCCTCCAGGCCGTGGCGGTGGCCGTGGTAGCCCACGAGGACGGCCGAGGTGATCGTCGTCCCTTCCATCGCGATCCAGAGGACGCCAAGGTTGTCGGCGAGGACCGTCACGACCATCGTGGCGACGAAGAGGTGCACGAGCGCGAAGTAGGACCGCACGGACTCGGCCTTCATGTTGCCGACCGCGATCGCCTGCCTGAGCCACCCCACCGTGTAAATGGAGACGGCCAGGGTGAGGACGACGAGGAGGAGGAGAAAGACGAGCCCGAGGTCGTCGATGCGCAGGACGCCGAGCGCACGCGGGCCGCCCTTTGCCACCTCGCGGGCGAGAACGAGCGTGAGCGCGAGAAGGATCGTCGAGCCACCGACGTCGAGGGCCGAGAGGATGCGGCGGTCGCGCGTCGTGAGCATGAGCAGCGCCGTGACGGTCGGGACGAGCGGCAGGACCCAGAGGAGCGTTTCAGCCACTGGTCATCCCCTCAGCCGGTCCAGGTCCGCGATGTCGGCGTCGACCGTCGAGCGGACCCGGAGCACCATGATCGCCATGACGAGCACGGCGAGGATGACGTCGAGGATCACGCCGATCTCGATGATGAGCGGCATGCCCTGCGTCACCGCCATCGCCGTGAAGAAGATCCCGTTCTCCGACGCGAAGAGGCCCACCATCTGGTTCAGCGCCGTCTTGCCGGTCGCCATGACGAGCACCCCGAGCAGGGTGAGGGCGATGCCGACCGGGAGCGCGTTGCCGGTGATCGCCTGGCTCACGGGGCCGAGCGTGGCACCCAGGTGGAACGACATCACGACGACCATCACGGCAAGGGCGAGCGTGGCGGCGACGGGGATCACCGGCTCCACCTCGCGCCGGACATTCATGCGCCGGACGACCCGGTGCAGCACCCACGGCAGCACGATGGTCTTGACGGTGAGCGTGATGCCGGCGATCACCCAGAGGTCCCTGTTCCCGGTGGCCGTGGCGAGGACCGCGGCCGCGATGGCGATGAGGAGCGACTGGGCGGCCACGGCGTAGATGGCACGGTAGATCTGGCCGGCCGCGAGGATGAGGATCATCGTGAACAGCAGCAGCGCGCCGAGGTCGTCGATGATCGTATGGACCGTCTCGGCGCTCACAGGATCCTCAGGGCGAGAGCTGTGAGGGCGCACACGAAGCCGATGCCGAGGTACTGCGGCACCCGGAAGAGCCGGAGCTTGGCGTAGGACGACTCCACGAGCGCGAGATAGGTCGCGAGCACCAGGATCTTCGCCGCGAACGCGCCGACGCCGAGGAGGAGGCCCGCGGCGTCCGCCCCGTCCACCAGTCCGACCGGGAAGAAGAGGGCCGACACGAGGCCGAGGGTCACGATCTGGCGGGTGTGCGACGCAAGCAGCATGCAGCCGAGACCCGGCCCGGAGTGCTCGATCAGCATGCCTTCGTGCAGCATCGTGAGCTCGAGGTGGGTGTCCGGGTTGTCCACGGGGATGCGGCCCGTCTCCGCCGGGAGCAGCACCAGCATGGCCGCAAAGCCGAGGAAGTCCGACGCGTGCCAGGCGAAGACCCACGACGTCCCGCGCTGCGCCGCGAGGGCCCCGAGCTCCGTCGTCCCGGCGGCCACCGCGGTCGAGAACACGACCATCATCAAGACCGGCTCGACGAGCGGAGCCACCGTCATCTCCCGCGAGGCCCCCATGCCGCCGAACGCGCCGCCAGCGTCGAGCGCACCGACCGCCGTGAGGAAGCGGGCCAACGCGAGCAGCCCGAGGAGCAGCAACGCGTCGCCCAACGGAAAGGCCGGCGGTCCCGCCCGGACGACCGGAACGAGTGCGCCCGCGGCCACCGTGGCCGCCAGCACGAGCACTGGAATCAGCCGAAAGAGGCCCGAGGCCGTGTCCGCCTGGACCGTGCCCTTGCGGAACAGCTTGGTGAGGTCGCGGTACGGCTGAAGGACCCCGGCCCCCTGCCGGCACTGGAGCCTGGCCTTGATCTTCTGGATGATGCCGGTGACCAGCGGCCCGAGCAGCACGAGGAGGGTCATCTCGAGGAGCAGGAGCCCGAGCGATCGCTCGCCGGTCATCATTGGCCCACTCCGAACAGCAGCAGCGCCACGAAGAGGGCCCCGAGCACGAACCCGATGTACCCGTGGATGCGGCCGGTGCTGAGGACACGAATGGTCCTCGAGAGTACCGTGATGCCCCGCAGGACGCGGTGGTAGATCTGCGTTTCCGCGAGGTCCACGACCTCGCCGGCGTAGTGGATGCGCCGGACGACGTACGGCGTCCCCGCGGTCTCCCGGATCACCTCGCGGCGGGGGCGGTAAAGCGTCGCGAAGACGAGCCGGAGCGGCTTGGCAAACGCGGTCGCCGTATAGTCGAACCGTGAAGTGGGGCTCATCCCGCACGTCCAGGTCGGCGCGGCCTGCGGCAGGGCGCGCCGCGATCCGCGGCGGAGGACCCACACCATCGCGGTGAGCGCGACGAGGAGCGCGGTCACCATCGTCATCGAAATGGACGTGGCGGCCATCCCGGACGCCGTCAGCCCCGTCGACAGCACCAGCGGTCCCCGGGCCGTCACGACGGCGCTCGCTGCGGGGCCGTGGAGCAGCTCGGCCGTGGGCGCGTCGAGCAGGCGCATCGCGTAGCCCGGCGCGACACCGAGGGCCACGCACAGCGCCCCGAGCCATGCCATGCCGGCGATCATCGATGGCGGTGCCTCAGTGGCATGCTCGGCGTGGGGCGTACGCGGGCGGCCAAGGAACGTGACGCCGAACGCCTTCGCGAAGCAGGCAGCGGCGAGGCCTCCCGTGAGTGCCAACATCGCCGCGGAGAAGACGATGACGAGCCCGGCCGGGCCGTGGAACCGGCCGGCGCCGCCCAGGAGGGCCTGGAAGGTGAGCCACTCGCTGACGAACCCGTTGAGCGGGGGGAGCGCCGAGATCGCGACGGCTCCGAGCAGGAACAGCCCCGCCGTCCAGGGCATGCGCCGCGCGAGCCCGCCGAGCTCCTCCATGTTGCGGACGTGCGTTTGGGAGATGACGCTGCCCGCGCCGAGGAAGAGCAGGCCCTTGAATGCCGCGTGGTTGACGGTGTGAAGGAGTGCGGCCGTAAGCGCCACGGTCGCGAGGACACCGCCAGCGCCTTCCCGGCGCCACAGGATCATCGCCAGCCCCACCCCGATCAAGATGATCCCGATGTTCTCGACGCTGTGGAACGCGAGCAGGCGCTTGAGGTCGTGCTGCTGGAGCGCGTAGAGCACTCCGAGCACGGCTGAGGTTGTGCCCACGACGAGCACCGTCCATCCCCAGGAGGGCGGGAGCGGCCCGGCGACCGGGGCGAGGAGGTCGAAGGCGAAGCGCAGCATCCCGTAGATCGCGACCTTGAGCATGACGCCCGACATCAGCGCCGAGACGTGGCTCGGGGCTGCGGGGTGCGCGCGCGGGAGCCAGACGTGGAGCGGAATCACGCCCGCCTTGGTGCCGAAGCCCACGAACGCCAGGAAGAACAGCGTCGTTCTGGTCGTGCCGTCGAGGTCACCGGCCGCCGCGCGAAGGGCCGCAAAGTCGAACGCCCCGGCTCGCTCGGTCAGGGCCAGGAATGCGACGAGGAGCAAGGCCGTCCCTCCGTGGGCCATCACCATGTAGAGGAGCCCAGCCCGCGCGTTCTCGCCATCCCGGTCGTCGGAGACGACGAGAACGTAGCTGGCGAGCGTCATGCCTTCCCAGCAGAGAAGGAAGGTCATCGCGTCGCCGGCGCAGCAGAGGAACGCCATGCATCCCACGAACACGTTCAGCGCGAGCACCTGGGCCGCCTGCCGCGCCCGTCCCGCGTGGGGCGAGTGTGCCCGGAGGTAGGCGGGACCGTAGATGGCCGCCGCGACGGCCACGAGAGAGATGACGAGCAGGAAGTAGGCGGAGAGGCCGTCTACCGAGAGCGAAAGCCGGGCGAACGGGAAGAGGGCCGGGAGCGGCTGGGTCAGCGTGCGACCCGGGGCGCCGAGGAGAACGCCGAGCGAAACGCCGAGGCCTGTCACGGCCCCCGCAAGCGTGGCCAAGTGACCGACGCCGAGCGCGAGTCGGCCCGACCAGCGCGCCAGCAGAGCCGAAAGCGCCCCTGCCCCGTAGCACGCGGCCATCAGAATCAGGCCTGAGTCGACGTCCGTGTCGTCCCCCCTTTGTCGTGGCAAGACCTACGAACGGCCCGCCAGCACGCCTTCTACTTCGCCACGCTCATCCGCGTACCGGCAAAGACACTGCGTACTCCGCCAGCTAACGCGCTAAAACAATCGCCTCACGGCCTCTTCGCCTTCAGCGCATTGAGCACAGCGCAGAGCGCCATCGCCTGGAGTTCCGCATCCTCCTGCGTGCGCTCTGTCCTGGTGCCGTAGTACACCCTGTGGATGTAACGGCTCTTGCTGTGCCGCACATTGATGGATCGGTTGGCGATATCCGGCACTACCCGCCACGGTCCGCGGCCTGGGGTAGTGCAATCGAGACGACGCATTTCGACAGGAGGCATATTCGTTGGGATGTGAAGGCTGGACTGACGGGCCTCGGGTGGGCAAGGCAATTGGAGCTCGACCTAGCGAGCGGGAGTAACAAGTTAAGATATTCCAAGCGTTGCGCCAGCGGGAGCACCTTCTTTCAGCGGTTACATCCAGCCTTGGCGCGGCATGAATCGCTACATTACAACAGCCGGATCACCTTCCACCGATCACCATACAATGCCTGCCATCATAGCCGACATCTATGCCCGCGAGATCCTCGATAGCCGCGGCAATCCCACCGTCGAAGCCGACGTCATTCTCGAGAGCGGCGTCATGGGCCGCGCGGCGGTGCCGAGTGGCGCGAGCACGGGCGAGCACGAGGCAGTGGAGCTGCGCGACAATGACAAGAAGCGCTACGGCGGCAAGGGCGTCCTGCTCGCGGTGCAGAACATCGAGGAGACCATCGCGCCGGCACTCGCGGGTGCGGACGCGACCGACCAGATGGGCATCGACACCGCCCTGATCGAGATGGACGGCACGCCGAACAAGTCCAACCTCGGCGCCAACGCGATACTCGCCGTTTCGATGGCAGTCGCGCGCGCCGGTGCGAGCGAGCTCGGCCTCCCATTGTGGCGCTACCTCGGCGGACCGCTGACGCGCATCATGCCCGTGCCGATGATGAACATCCTCAACGGCGGCGCGCACGCGACCAATACGGTGGACTTCCAGGAATACATGATCGTTCCCGTCGGCGCCGAGTCGTTCACCGAGGGGCTGCGCATGGGTGCGGAGGTGTTTCATGCGCTGAAGAAGGTGCTCGTGAAGCGGAAGCTGAGCACCGGCGTTGGCGATGAAGGCGGCTTCGCGCCCGATCTCAAGAGCGACGAGGAAGCGATCAAAGTCATGATCGAAGCCATCGAGGCGGCAGGCTACGCGCCAGGCAAGGACGTCGCGATTGCGCTCGACAGCGCGGCGAGCGAGCTGCACAAGGACGGGAAGTACACCTTCAAGAAGAGCGGCGCGGGCACACGTGACGCAGCTGGCATGGTCGAGCTCTACACCAAGTGGATCGACACCTATCCCATCGTCTCCATCGAAGATGGATTGGCCGAAGACGACTGGGACGGGTGGAAGCTGCTCACCGATGCGATCGGCGACCGGTGCCAGCTCGTGGGTGACGACATCTTCGTCACCAACACCGAGCGGCTCGCGCGCGGCATCGAAGGCGGCGTGGCGAACTCGATTCTCATCAAGCTGAATCAGATCGGTACGCTCACCGAGACGCTCGAGACGATCGAGATGGCGAAGTCGGCCGGGTATCTCACCGTGATCTCGCACCGGTCCGGGGAGACGGAAGACACCTTCATCGCGGATCTCGCCGTCGGCACGGGAGCGGGACAGATCAAGACCGGCTCCGCGTCGCGCACCGATCGCATTGCGAAGTACAACCAGTTGATGCGCATCGAGCAACAGCTCGGCGGCGCGGCGGAGTATCCCGGCGGAACGCTCTACGGGCTGTAGTCGCGCGCCGTAGCCCAAGGTGACCGTCGCTCTCTTCGCGCCCTGCTACGTAGATCAACTCTACCCGCAGGTCGCGATCGCGGCGCTGCGCGTGCTCGAGCGCCTCGGCGTGAAGGTCGATGTGCCGTCCGGCGCTCCGTGCTGCGGACAACCACCATCAAACGCCGGTTTCGAGCGTTTGGGAGAGCCCGCGCTGCACGCGTTCGTGAAAACGTTCGCGAAGTACGAGCGCACGATCGTGCTCTCGGGTAGTTGCGCGCTGCATGTGCGCACGCATGCTCCGCAACTTGGCGTGGCGGGCGCTCATGTCGCCGCGCGCACGGTGGAGTTCTGTTCCTTCCTGCACGACGCGATTGGCATCGAGCGCGTCGCGTCGCTCGGCGCCACCTGCTCGCGCCGCGTCGCCGTTCACATCGGCTGCCACGGTCTTCGCGGGCTCGGACTCGCCTCTCCGAGCGAACTGCAGGTCGGCCGCTTCGACAAGGTGCGCGCGCTGCTCGGTACGGTGAGGGGTCTCACCTTCGCCAACCTCGCGCGACCGGACGAGTGCTGCGGCTTTGGGGGATCGTTCGCCGTTGTGGAGCCGGCCGTCTCGGCGAAGATGGGGCGCGACCGATTGCGCGACTACGATGGCGGGAACGCCGACATGGTGGTCTCCACCGACGTCTCCTGTCTCATGCATCTCGAAGGCCTCGCTCGGCGCGACGGTGTCGCGCTGCCGATGATGCATGTGGCTGAAGTGCTCGCGATGTCGGCGCGGTGATGTCGGGCGCTGCTCGCTCGCTGCCCGTGGTCCATAGCGCGCCCGTGGATCATGCGGCGGCCGCAGCGGCGTTCAACGCGAACGAAGCACGGGTCGATTGGCACGATGCGGCCCTCTGGTTCGTGCGCGAGAAACGCGATCGCGCCGTGGAGGAGGTGCCCGAATGGGAGCTGCTCCGCGAGCTCGCCTCCAACATCAAGGAGCACACGCTCTCCAGGCTCGACGAGTATCTGGTCGCCTTCGAGTCGGCGGCGACGGCGAATGGCGCGATCGTGCACTGGGCGCGCGACGCGGAGGAGCACAACCGGATCGTCCACGACATCCTCGTGTCGCGAAAGGTGCGACACCTGGTGAAGAGCAAGTCGATGCTCACCGAGGAGTGCGGGCTCAACGCCTATCTCGAGGAGCGCGGCGTCGATGTTGTGGACACCGATCTCGGCGAGCGCATCGTCCAGCTGCGGCGCGAGCATCCGAGCCATATCGTGATGCCGGCCATCCATCTGACGAAAGAGGAGATCGGTGAGACCTTCGCCGAACATCTCGGAACGCCGGCGGGGCTGAGTGATCCCACCGAGCTTACCGCGGCGGCGCGAGTTCATCTGCGCGAGAAATTCCTCGCCGCGCACGCCGCGCTCACGGGCGTGAACTTCGCGCTCGCCGACACGGGCGGCATCATCGTCTGCACGAACGAGGGGAACGCTGACCTCGGCATGGCACTCGCGCCCATTCACATTGCGTCAATGGGTATCGAGAAGGTGATCCCAGGCGCGAACGAGCTCGCGGTGTTCCTGCGCATGCTCGCGCGAAGTGCGACGGGACAGCGTCTCACCGTGTACACGTCGCATGTGCATCGCCCGCGCGAAGGGCAGGAGCTGCACATCGTCATCGTGGACAACGGCCGCAGCGAGCAGCTCGGGCGAAAGGACTTCTGGCGCTCACTCAAGTGCATTCGCTGCGCGGCGTGCATCAACAGCTGCCCGGTGTACCGGCGTTCGGGCGGCTACAGCTACGGAGCCACCGTGTCCGGTCCCATCGGTTCGGTGCTGACGCCTGGCATCGACCTTCACAAGTATGCGGCGTTGCCGTTCGCGTCCACGCTCTGTGGTTCGTGCACCGCCGTGTGCCCGGTGAAGATCGATCTCGATGCGCAGCTCTACCGGTGGCGACAGATCGTCGTGGATGCCGGACTGGTGAGTGTGACGAAGCAGCTCGTCGCACGGGCTGGCGGGCGCGTGTTGGCGAGCCGCAGGTTGGTCGCCGTCGGTAGCATGCTGTTTCGCTCCATGCTGCGAGCATTCCCTGCGCGTCTCCTGCGTCGGCTGGCTGGCGCATGGGGACGCGATCGCGAGCTGCCGGTGCCGCCGCGCGAGAGCTTCAGCGCGTGGTATCGCAGAGAAAGGGGTGATGGCCATGACGTCGCGTGAGTTGATGCTCGCCGCGATTCGTGCCGCGCGACCGGCGCCCGTCGAGCGGCCGGACGTACGCGCCGCGGTGGCAGGACTCCCACTACAGGCGGACGCAGTGCGCAGCTTCATCGAGGCCGCGGAGGCTGCGGCGGCGCGAGTGTTGGAGGGTCGTCGGGCCGAGTTGGCCACGATGATCGCGACAGCATATCCCGCGATGGGACGTCAGGTCTCGGCCATGCAAGCCCTAGACACGGGCGCAGGGGCCGAGGTGC
>Ga0209014_10002670_pt1 | contig 10328 bp, 7 predicted proteins | sample BarGraNGADG00212_FD_184491 | JGI IMG/M metagenome (GOLD analysis project Ga0209014, IMG submission 184491) | Arctic peat soil microbial communities from Barrow, Alaska - Barrow Graham LP Ref core NGADG0002-212 (SPAdes) (version 2) | ecosystem: Environmental > Terrestrial > Soil > Wetlands > Peat... | reverse complement strand
CAGGCGCGCGACACGGGCGGTGACGGCCTCGTGATCTGCGCGCTCTCCGGCGGGGTCGACTCCGCGGTCGCGGCGAGCCTGGTGCATCGCGCGGTCGGGGATCGGCTCACCTGCATCTACGTGGACCACGGCCTGATGCGGAAGAAGGAGTCGGAGCTCCTGCGTGTCACGTTCGAGCAGAGCCTCGGGATGCGCCTGGTGATGGTCGACGCGCGGACGCGCTTCCTGGCCCGCCTCTCTGGCGTGACCGATCCCGAGTCGAAGCGACGGATCATCGGCGACGAGTTCATCCGGGTCTTCGAGGAGGAGGCCGCGAAGCTCGGTCGGATCGACTTCCTGACCCAGGGGACGCTCTACCCGGACGTCATCGAGTCCACCACCCCGGAGACGAAGGCGGCCCAGAAGATCAAGACCCACCACAACGTCGGCGGCCTGCCGGACGACCTCCGCTTCACGCTCATCGAGCCGCTCCGGTACCTGTTCAAGGACGAGGTGCGGCTGGTCGGCCTCGAGCTGGGCCTGCCCGAGGCGATGGTCTTCCGCCAGCCGTTCCCGGGTCCCGGCCTCGCCATCAGGATCATCGGCGAGGTGACCGCCGAGCGGCTCGACACGCTTCGCGAGGCGGACTGGATCGTCATCGACGAGATCAAGGCGGCCGGCCTCTACCGGAGCCTCTGGCAGTCGTTCGCGATCCTGACCCCGGTCCGGAGCGTCGGCGTGATGGGCGACAATCGCACGTACGCGAACGTCGTCGCGATCCGCGCGGTGACCTCCGAGGACGGCATGACGGCCGACTGGGCGAAGCTTCCCTACGACGTGCTCGGGACGATCAGCTCCCGGATCGTGAACGAGGTGCCCGGCGTCAACCGCGTGGTGTACGACATCAGCTCCAAGCCGCCCGCTACGATCGAGTGGGAGTAGAGAGGGCGACGACCAAGCGGCCGGGGAGGCACCGCGCTCGGTGCGCGGACGCGCCGCATCGGGTCCCGCGGGGTAACCGCAGGGCACGCGGTCCGGTAGCATCGCGGCAGCATGGCCGAGCACGACCCGCCCGAGACTGCCGTCCCGCCGCAGGAGATCCCGCTCCCGCCGCCCGCCGACCCCGTCGCGCGGTGCCCGTGGTGCTCCGCGCCGGTCGCCAGCCCGGATGCCGTGACGTGCAGCGCGTGCGGCGCAACCCTGCACGGCGATGCGGAGGTGGAGATCCCGGGCGTGACGGCGATCGATGGCGTGCATGCGTCGCGCGCGTCGGCGCCGCGCAAGGTCCGCCGGACCTTTGGCGCGCTCTTCGTCAGCGGCGACGACGCGATCCCGCCGCCCTCGCAGGCCGAGCTGCCCGCGCTTGCCATGCCCGACCCCGAGGTGCGGCGCGAGATGCTGCGTATCCGCCTCGACGCTGAGCTCGCCGACCTCACGGCGAGGGTGGAGGCCCTGGCCGCCGAACGGGGTGTCCCGATGCCCGTCGTGCCCGACACCGCACCGGAGCCGGACGGCGAGTCGCAGCGCGCGGCCGCGCCGGAGCCGGCCGGCGAGCGGGCCACCGACGCGACGCACCCGGGCGACGACGCCACGCCGTAGGCACCTCGGTGCCGCCCGGGCAATTCGACCACGCGGCCCGGGCTATCCTGCCCGCGATGACTCGCCTTTCCCCGCCCGGACCCTCGTACATTCGCGAGCACGAGGTCGTGCTCGGCGAGCGTCGCTGCCGGGCCGGCATGGACCGCCCGACGGAGATCGAGGGCTGGTGGCTCGCGGTCCTCTGGGTTGCCGACGAGGACGGGATCGTGGCCTGCCGGGCGGCAGCACCGGCCGCGGGACCGCCCCCGGATCCGCCGCTCGCCCGGCTGGGGCTGCTCCTCTCGGGCGGGCTGTCGGGCTTCGTCCTCGAGGACGCCGGGCGCCAGCAGATCCGCCTCCGACTGCCCGTGCCGCCCGACGACCCCGACCATCCTTGGTCGGCGCCGCTCGTGGTCCAGGCGGCGATCCGCTGGGAGCCGGCGCGTGCCGCGGCAATGACGCCGAATGCGCTCGCCGACGTGGCCCTGGCCGCTTTCCGACGCGCTGTCGAGGGGCTCCATCGGCCCTGAGCGAACCCGGTCGGCCGGGGTTCCCCGGTCGGGCCGAGCGGAAGCGTACACTCTGCCGGATGCGCGACCTCTTCGACGATTTCATGAAGGAGCTGGCCGAACGCCAGCGCCAGGCCCAGGCAGCCGCGCGGGGGGAGCGGATTCCTCCTCCCGGCGACCCGTCCGGCGACGCGAATCCAGGGGACGACGCGACCACGACGGACGCCGTTGACGGCCCGCCGGCGGTCGAGGAGGACCCGGTCGCCGCCGACCAGCCGGATCGCGGTCCCACGTCCGACACGGACGACGAGCCACCGCCCCCGCTGCGGCCACGCCCGCTCCCCGGCAGCCATCGCGGGCCGCCTCCGGGCCCACCCCCGCGACGCCGCGGACCCGGCGGCCCGAACGATGGCGGTGCCCGGCGCCGCCGCCTCCGGGACCTCGGCCCCCAGGTGGTGCTCGGCGTCGTCGCGCTGATCCTGCTCAGCGCCATCTTCCTGGTGGGGATCGGCCTGCAGCTGGTCACCGACGCCACCTGGTTCAAGAGCGTCGGCTTCGACCCGGTCTTCTGGACGCGCATCGGATCGCAGGCCGGCCTCTTCGTGCTCGGGCTCGTGGTCGCGCTCCTCTTCCTCCTCGTCAACATCTGGCTGGCCGGACGTCTCGCGCCCCCGCCGGGCACCGGCGCCGGCGAGCGGTTCCGGGCCTTCGTCGACCGGCTGGGCCAGTCGGCCCGCACGACCGGCGAGAGCCCATTCCGGAATCGATACGACCCGTTCGGCCAGGCCCGGCGCGGACCGTTCGGCAGCGACGACGACAGCCGCCCTGGAGGGGTCCGGCCGGTCGGGCCCAGCCTGACCACCGCGGATCTCCCGGACCTGCGGCCGCTCGGCGTGATCGTCCTCGTGATCCTCGCCGTGCTCGTCGCGCTGGGCACCGCCGGCGCGCTGTCGGGGAACTGGGAGACGGTGGCGCTGTTCGCCAACCGCGTCCCGTTCGCGACGGCCGGGGCGGCACCCGTCGTGGACCCCGTCTTCGGCAGGGACATCAGCTTCTACTTCTTCGACCTGCCGTTCCTGCGGCTCCTCCAGGCGACGGCCGGAGGGCTCCTGCTCGCGGCCCTCCTCTTCTCCCTCGCCCGCTACGTCGTGGCGGCGCTCGGTGGGAGCGGCTTCACGACGCCGGTCCGCGTTCACCTCGGCGTGCTCGCGGGCCTCTACCTGATCACCGTCGCGGTCGGCTACCAGCTGGACAAGCTCGAGCTCGTCTACAGCACGCGCGGCGTGGCGACGGGCGTCAGCTACACGGACCAGGCTGCCCAGTTCTTCGCCCTCGACGCCCTGACCATCGTGGCCGGGATCGTCGCCGCCCTGCTCGTTGCCGGAGCGTTCACGCGCTGGGTGGCGCCGCTCGGAGCAGGGGTCGCGATCTGGCTCGGCCTCTCGCTGCTCCTGGGCACCATCTACCCGGAGGCGATCCAGCGGTTCACGGTCGAGCCCAACCAGTACGCCCAGGAGCAGCCCTACATCGCCAACAACATCGCGATGACGCGGCTTGCGTACAACCTCGGATCGTGGCAGGACCAGACGTACAGCGGAGCCGTGCCCTTGACGGCCGACGCGCTGGTCACCGACGCGTCGACCTTCCAGAACGCCCGGCTGTGGGACTACCGGCCGCTCCAGACGACGCTGGACCAGATCCAGACCGTGCGCCAGTACTACCAGTTCGTGGATGTCGACACCGACCGGTACGTGATCGGCGGCCAGGATCGCCAGGTCATGCTCTCGGCCCGCGAGCTGGCCCCGGAGCGCAACCCCCAGGGCGGGAGCTGGGTCAACCAGCGGATCGTCTTCACGCACGGATTCGGCATCGCGATGGTGCCGGTCAACGAGGTGGACTCGCAGGGCCTTCCGCAGCTGATCATCCGTGACATGCCGCCCGTGGCGAGCGCGGGCGCACCCAACGTCACGGAGCCCCGGATCTACTTCGGGGAGCGGCCCAACGACTGGGTGATCGTTGACGGCCGCCAGGCCGAGTTCGATTACCCGATCGGGACCGGCGACCAGGCCTCCCCAACCGATCTGACCCAGACACGCTGGAAGGCCACGACCGGCATCAAGCTCGACTCGATCCTGACCCGGCTCCTGTTCGCCGCCCGCTTCCGTGACCTGAACCTGCTGATCTCGGACCAGGTCACCGCCGACTCGCAGCTGCTCATGAACCGCAGCCTCGGCGAGCGGCTGCAGCTGATCGCGCCGTTCCTGGCCTACGACAAGGATCCCTACCTGGTCGTGACGGGCGCCGGCCGGCTCGTCTACGTCCAGGACGCCTACACCATCACCAACCGCTTCCCGAACGCCGAGACCTTCGACGGCGACACGCTGGGCCAGACGAGCGGGCTGGCAGGCCAGTCCTTCAACTACATGCGCAACAGCGTCAAGGTGGTCATGGACGCGTACGACGGCTCCATGACGTTCTACGTCGCGGATCCCGCCGACCCCCTGATCCGGGCCTGGCAGGGCGTCTTCCCGACGCTCTTCAAGCCACTCGCCACGATGCCCGCGGACATCCAGGCGCACCTCCGCGTCCCGGAGGAGCTCTTCAACGTCCAGACCCAGACGTTCGCCCGCTACCACGTGACGGACCCGGCCTCGTTCTACCAGGGCGACGATCTCTGGACGGTGCCCCAGAACCAGGCCAACAGCGCCACGGGCCAGCTCCCGCTGGAGGCGTACTACGTCTACATGCGGATGCCCGGCCAGCCGAAGCCCGAGTTCCTGCTGCTCCAGCCGATGGTCCCCAAGGCTCGGCCGAACATGATCGCGTGGGTCGCGGCCCGGAACGACGCGCCGAACTACGGGGCGGTCAAGGTCTTCCGGTTCCCGCGCGACACGTCGATCTTCGGCCCAGCCCAGATCGAGGCCCGCATCGACCAGGAGCCCGCGATCAGCTCCCAGCTCACGCTGTGGAGCCAGGCCGGCAGCACCGTCGTGCGCGGCAACCTGATCGTTGTCCCGGTCCAGGATTCGATCATCTACCTCGAGCCGATCTACCTCCAGTCGACCGGCTCGGCGATCCCCGAGTTCACCAAGATCGTGGTGGCCAGCCCGACGAAGATCGTGTGGGGCGACACGCTGAGCGAGGCGCTCAGCGCGCTGCTCTCCGGCACGGGCTCCACGCCGTCGCCCAGCCCGACGCCGGGTGGACCGTCGCCGTCGCCGGGCGTGAGTCCCACGCCGGGCGCATCCGCCACCCCGGTCCCGAGCGGCGGCCCCGAGGTCACGCCTCGACCGGACGACGTCAAGGCGCTCGTCGCGTACGCGAACACGCACTTCGAGCTCGCCCAGGCGGCGCTGCGGGCCGGCGACTTCGCGACCTACGGCGTCGAGATCGCAAAGGTCCAGGCGACGCTCCGCCAGCTCGGGGTCGTCGTGGTCCCGAGCCCGACCCCCGCGCCCTGACGGGCAGCGCGTCGCGCCGATGACCGCGCCGCCGGTCGGCGTGCTCGAAGAGCTCGACGGTGGGCAGATCGGCCCGCGCCCCGCCCCGCCGCGCGCGGCACCCTGGCCCCGCGCGATGGCCGCGGCGACGCGCCTCGCGGCAGGTCGGCCGCGGCTGTGGGCCTTCGCCCTTCTCGCATTCCTGGCCCGCGGTGGGCTGGTCGCGCTGGTGATCCCGATGCTGGTGCTGCCGTCGTTCGTGGGCCTCTCGAACACGGTCGGACCGACATCCGTGACCGCCGCCGGCCCGACGCCGCGGCTCGTCGCCCTGGTCGCCGCGTGGCTCGGGATCGCGCTCGCGTCGATCGTTGCCGGGACGCTCGTCGCGGCCGCCGCCGAGGTCGCCCTCCACCGCGCGACGGTCATGCCGGCCGCCGGCGGCACGACCGACCGGCGAGTCGCGTTCCCCTCCCGGTGGGTCGCCTCCGCCTCGCCGCCGCGGGACGAAGCCGGGAGCCCGCCACCACGCCGCGCCGTCCGAAGGGTCGCGGTAGCCCGGCTCGTGCTCCTCGTGCCGGTGGCGCTCGCGCTCGCCGCCGCGGTCCCCGGCTGGGTCCAGGTGGCCTACCGGGAGCTCCTCCTGCCGACGGACCTGGCCCTCCCGCTTCCATTCCGCGTGATCGCCGGGGCCCCGATCTCGGCCCTCGTCGTGGTCGTGGCGTGGCTCCTTGCCGAGGTCATCGGCGGGCTCGCCGCGCGACGGATCGCGCTCGGCGGGTCGTCGGTCGCGGGTGCCCTCGGGGCCGCGGCGGGTGACGTCGCGCGGGCGCCGACATCGATCCTCCTGACGCTCGTGCTGGCGATCGGCGGGACGCTCCCGTTCCTCGTGCCGGCCGTGGTGGTGGTCGGTGTCGCCTGGGATCGTGCCCGGGTGGCGCTGGTGGACGCCTCCGATGGCGTCGGCGTCATCATCGCCACGCTGATCCTGGTTGCGGCCTGGGCCGCCTGCCTCGGCGTCGCGGGAGTCACGTCGGCCTGGCGATCTGCCCTCTGGACCGCCGAGCTTGCGCGATTGACCCGCGCCGGCTGAGCGTGCCGGGCGCCGGCTGAGCGTGCCGGGCGCCGGCTGAGCGTGCCGGGCGCCGGCTGAGCGTGCCGGGCGCCGGCTGAGCGTGCCGGATTGACCGTGTCGGGACTGGACGCCCGTGCGACACTCGGGGCGCACGCACCAGGTGGGAGCCTCGTCCATGATCGAGTCGCGGGTATGTCCGGAATGCGGTGCCGAGGTGCCGATCGGGCGCCTCTCCTGCGGGGCATGTGGCGCGCTCCTCGCGTCGGTCGACCGGCACGTGGCCGCGGGCCCGGCGTCCGAGCGCGGCACTCCGTCAGGTTGGGATGCCGCAGCTCCGACGCTCGCCGCGCCGCCCACGACCCCAGTGGAGGCGGCCCCTCCGGCCACCGCTTCGACGCAGGATGCGCCGCCCCTTGACGCGCCGCACGTCGCCCCAGGCGATGCGTCCGCGCAGCCTGAGGCTCCGTCCGCCGCCCAACGAGAGGAGCAGCCGCCAGCGACGTTCGCGGCGGCCGATGAGATCGAGCTGCCCCGCCCGCCGATGCCCCCGATCCCCGGCGCCTACCTTGCGCCATCGGTCGTGATGCGGAGCGTCCCGATCGCCGTCACACAACCGATCGCGGTCGCGCCGGCCACGCAACCGGTGCCGGACGCGCGACCGGCGCCGGCCTACGCGTCGGGGTCGCCGCCTCGGGGACCCGCGTCGATCTCGCCCATCGAGCCGGCGGCCGGATCTCCGGCTCGCACTCCGGTGCTCGAGCTGCCGTTCGCGATCGCGCCCGGGATCGGTCCGCGGCTCGTGGCAGGCGGCGCCGCTCTCGCGGTGCTGGCGTTCGTGCTGCCCTGGATTCCCGACGGCGGCGTGGTCATCGGCGGGGCGTTCGGGAGCGGCTACTTCGCGACGTGGGGCCTCGCCGCCGTGGGCAACGTCCTCCCGTTCCTCCTCGCCTGGGTAAGCCTGGTCCTCGCTGTGCTGCCGAATCGCGTGCCGCGCTTCGCGTCGCTCGGGGTGCTGCCGCTCCTCCTCGGTGGGGTCTACGCGGGGCTCGGCTGGACGTACCTGATCGCGCCGCTCGGGACCGGGATCGGGATCTGGGCGCTCGCAGTCGGCGCCCTGCTCCTCGCGGCCGGCGGGACGCTCGTGCTTCGCGGCGAGGAGCCGGCCCGGTAGCCCGCCCGGGCGGCCGCGGGGCGTCCCAGCCTCGCCCGGCGCCGTCCCTCCCGAGTCCCATCTACCGCGGTTGGGCGGCGGCGCCGCGCGGGACGGCTGGTACACTGCGCCGAAGTTGGGCGGCGGATTCAGGCCCGCGCCGGGCCATGGGCCGCCACGTGGATGAAGAGGCTGCATGAACCTCGACTTCCTCTCGGGAATCGGTGACGCGATCGGGTCGTTCTTCGCCACGCCGATCGTCCAGCTCGGTATCAAGGCGATCGGCATCTACATCGTCATCGTCTGGCTCGCCGCGGCCTTCTGGGCCTTCCGCGACATGCAGCTCCGGACGGCCAACCCGATCCTGCCCTACCTCGCGGCGGCGTTCGTCATCGGCTTCACGCCCGTCCTCTTCCTGTTCGCGGTCGCCATCTACAAGATCGTGCGGCCGCAGGAGCGCCTGGGCGAGGCGTACGAGCGCGGCCTCGCCGAAGAGGCGCTCCTCGCGGAGATCGACGCGATCGAGCACTGCGCGACGTGCGGCCGGAAGGTCCACGAGGAGTGGATCCTGTGCCCCACCTGTCGAACGCGGCTCAAGCGTGTCTGCCCGAACTGCAACCGACTGGTGGGATTCGAGTGGTCGCTGTGCGCGTGGTGCGGCCGTGACTTCGACCGCCCGATCGGCGCGATCGGCGCCGTCCCGGCGCCCGCATTCCGGGGCGAGGCCGGGCCGGCTCCTGCTCCCGCGGCCGCACTCGCGCCGGCCGCCCGCGTCCGGGCCCGCCGAGCCGCCCCATCGGCGGCGGGCGCGACCGCGCCCAGCCCGACGCCGCGGCCCTGAACCCGATCGACCCCGCGGAGAGCGGCGCACCGACCCTTCCAGGACCGGTTCGGCGCGGCGCCTTCGACCTCGACGGTCGCGCTGCACCCGGCCTGTATGCAGCCGCGCTCGGCCTGACCGCGCTCGGCCTCGCCGCCCTCTTCGTGGGCCTCGCCGCCGGGGGCGGTGGCGCGGGACCGTGGCTGTTCGTGGGCGGGTTCGGGATCCTCGCGCTCGGCCTGGTGGCGGCCGCCGGGGCGCAGGGCCTCCAGCGCACCGCGGACGGCATCGCCGGGTACGCCGGACCCTCCCCGTACCTCGTCTTCGTCGCCGCATTCCTGGCCAGCCTGTTCGTGACCAACGTGGTCGCGGTCGCCCTCGACGCCGGCGGGGTCCGGATCAGCGACCAGGCCGGCGTCCTGATCTCCTCGCTGATCTCGGGCCTCGTGTCGGTGGGCCTGATCGGCCTGCTCGTGGTGGGGCCCGGCGCCCTGCGCTGGGCCGACCTCGGGTTCCGGCGGCCGGCGCCGGGCGAGGGCTCGCTGGTCGAGGACGTCGCCTGGGGCGCCGCGCTCGCGGTTCCCGCGATCCTTGCGGCAGCGTTCCTCGCCGCCCTCCTGATCGCGCTGCTCGGCGCGACCCCGGACCCGACCCTTCCGCCGACCCGTGACCCCTTCGGGGCGACCCTGAACCTGGTGGCTGCGGTGGCCGTCGCGCCATTCTGGGAAGAGCTGTTCTTCCGCGGGTTCACGACCACCGCCTGGGCACGGACCGCCGGCCCGCGGGCGGCGATCGTCCGGGCCGGGCTCTTCTTCGCCCTGGTCCACGTGATCACCGTTCTCGGCAGCGACTTCTCGACGGGGCTCCGCGTCGCCCTTATCGCGTTCGCGATCCGGATCCCGGTCGGGCTCCTGCTCGGCTGGGTCTTCCTCCGCCGGCGGACGCTCGCGGCTCCGATCGCCCTGCACGCCGTCTACAACGGGATCCCGCTCGTCCTCTTCCTCCTGGCGGGCTCACGGGTCGCGACGGGATAGCTCGTCGCCGCTTGGGCCGCCGCCCGGCCCCCTCCCGATTGAGTGGGGGCGAAGGCCGCGGTGAGTCCGCGGTGAGGGGCGACCGCTAGGCTTCGCTTCGTTCTCGGGTCCGGATGGCGGAGGAATCGGCGGGCTCCGTTGTTCGGGCCCGGGAACCCCACGACGAGCCCGTCACGGAGGTGCCCGGTGATCGACCCCGGTTCGGCCGCCCCGGCCATTCGACCCGCCGGTCGGCGACTCCGCGAGCTGCCGGCCGACGAACGTCCCCGCGAACGCCTTGCGCGACGGGGTCCGGTCGGCCTCTCCGCGGCCGAGCTGATCGCGCTCGTGTGGGGCTCCGGCGTTCGGGGCGTCAGCGCCCTGGGTCTCGCCGAGGAGGCGCTGGCCCGCCACGACGGCCTCGCGGGACTGGCCCGGGCCGGAGAGCTCGAGCTCCGCGGTTTGCCCGGCGTCGGGATCGCGAAGGCCGCCCAGCTGACCGCGGCCTTCGAGCTCGGTCGTCGCGCCACGGAGGCGTGGCCGCAGGGCCGCTGGGCGGTGCGAGCCCCGCGCGACGTGGCGGAGCGACTGATGGTGGAGATGGGCTCGCTCGAGCGCGAGGAGCTGCGGGTCGTGCTGCTGAACACGAAGAACGTGGTCCTCCGCGTGGTCACGGTCTACCAGGGAAACGTGAGCGCCTCCCTGGTCCGGATCGGCGAGCTCTTCCGTGACGCGGTCCGGATCAACGCCGCAGGCGTGATCCTCGT
>Ga0209014_10002669_pt1 | contig 10331 bp, 9 predicted proteins | sample BarGraNGADG00212_FD_184491 | JGI IMG/M metagenome (GOLD analysis project Ga0209014, IMG submission 184491) | Arctic peat soil microbial communities from Barrow, Alaska - Barrow Graham LP Ref core NGADG0002-212 (SPAdes) (version 2) | ecosystem: Environmental > Terrestrial > Soil > Wetlands > Peat... | reverse complement strand
GCCGAGCTCTACGGCGCTGCCGAGATCAGCGAGCGCCACCGGCACCGCTACGAGGTCAACAACCAGTTCCGCGACCTGTTCGTGGAAAAGGGCATGCGCCTCTCGGGCCTGTCACCCGACGGATCGCTGGTGGAGATCGTTGAACTGCCGGGGCATCCGCACTTCATCGCGTGCCAGTTCCATCCGGAGTTGAAGTCACGACCCACCCGCCCGCACCCGCTGTTCGCCAGCTTCATTGGGGCGGCAGTGCGTCACCGCGAGCGACGCTCAACGCCGCTGGAGCGCGCCAGCATGCCGGCACTGGCCGAGGCCAAGTAGCTGATGCCTGCCTCGTTCCCGCGTGACCAGTTGTTCCTGATCGCCGGTCCGTGCGTCGTGGAATCGGACGACGTGCTGCTCCGGGTAGGCGAGCATCTCGCGCGGCTTGCCGAGCGCGTGCCCGGTGGCATCATCTTCAAGGCCAGCTTCGACAAGGCCAACCGCTCCAATGCCGGGGCGCATCGCGGCCCCGGCATGGACGAGGGACTGGCCGCGCTCGATCGTGTTCGCGCCGCCTGCGGCCTGCCTGTCATCACCGACGTGCACCTGCCTGAGCAGTGCGCCAAGGTCGCGCTGGTCGCCGATGCGCTGCAGATTCCGGCGTTCCTGTGCCGCCAGACCGACCTTCTCGAGGCCGCGGGCGCCACCGGAAAGCCCGTGAATATCAAGAAGGGCCAGTTCTTGCATCCCGAAGGCATGCTGGGTGCGGTGGCCAAGGTGCGCAGCGTCGACCCGCTGGGTGCCCGGGGCCCGGGAAAGGCGCACGTCGCGGTGACCGAGCGGGGAACATTCTTCGGATACGGCGACCTCGTGGTCGACATGCGCGCGATTCCCCGCATGAAGGCCGCCTGCGGCTGTCCCGTGATCTTCGATGGCACGCATTCCGTGCAGCAGCCGGGACGGGGCGAAGGTGGAGCCTCGGGCGGCGTGCGGACGATGATCCCACACCTCACGCTGGCGGCCTGTGCCGCCGGCGCGGACGGGCTGTTTCTGGAGACGCATCCGGACCCCGACCGCGCGCCCAGCGACGGGCCCAACATGATTCCGCTTGGCCAGCTCGACGACCTGGTGCTGCGAGCCATCGACGTCTGGGCGGCGGCGCGGGGTGGCCGGTGACCGGCCCGGTGCCGGCAACCCGTGTCCTGTCGCGGACGCTCGACGAAGCCACGGCAAAGCGTGTCAAATTCGTCGTGCTCGACGTCGATGGCGTGCTGACCGACGGCGGCATCTATCTCGGCGACGTCGATGGTCGCCGGATGGAGTTCAAGAAGTACGACATCCAGGACGGCCTCGGCATCCTGTTTCTGCGCTGGGCGGGCATCAAGGTGGGCATCATCACCGGACGAGTGTCCGAGAGCGTCTCCTTGCGCGCCTCGGAGTTGAAGGTGGACGAGCTGGTGCAGGATGAGCAGGCGCGCAAGCTTCCGGCGCTCCGCAAGATCTGCCATCGGCTCCACGTCGGGCTGAAGGAAGTGGCCTTCGTCGGCGATGACCTCCCCGACGTCGCCGTGCTGCGCGAGGTGGGACTGTCGGTGGTCGTGGCCAATGCCACGGCCGACGCCGTGAATGCCGCGACGCTGCAACTGACGCGCACCGGCGGCTCGGGAGCCGTGCGCGAGTTCTGCGAGCTGCTGTTGCGCGCTCGCGGCGAGTGGGACGCACTCGTGGAGCGCTACGTGCAGGGCCGGTCGGAGGAGAGTGACAAGTGATGACGCCACAGGAGATCGTCGAGCTCGGGCGCCGCGTGATCGCCATGGAACAGGCCGCCCTCGGGCTGACGGCGGGCCGGGTGGGGCCGGAGTTCGCGAGGGCAGTGGAGATCATCGCCACGGCCAAGGGGCGCACGATCGTAGCCGGCGTCGGCAAGTCGGGCCTCATCGGCCGCAAGATCGCCGCGACCCTCACGTCCACGGGCACCCCCGCGACGTTCCTGCATCCCACCGAGAGCGCGCACGGCGACCTGGGAATCGTCGGTGTCAGCGACGTGGCCATCCTGATCTCCAAGAGTGGCGAAACCGAGGAGCTGTTGCCGCTGCTGGAACAGCTGAAGCGCCTCGGGGTACGCGTGATCGCCATCACGGGCCAGGTCGATTCCACGCTCGCACGCTCGGCCGATGTCACGCTCGACGCTTCGGTGGAGGAGGAAGCCTGTCCCCACGACCTGGCGCCAACGACGAGCACCACGGTGCAACTGGCGCTGGGTGACGCCCTGGCGGTGTCGCTGCTCGAAGTGAAGGGATTCCGTCGCGAGGACTTTGCGCGACTGCACCCCGGCGGGTCGCTGGGCCGGAAGCTCCTGACGAAGGTGCGCGACGTGATGCTCACGACGAAGCTCCCCATCGTGCCGGCGACGGCGACGATGCGCGAGGCGGTGGTGCTGCTCGCCGAGCGCCGTGGCATCGTGCTGGTGGCGGGCGCGGACCACAAGCTGATCGGGCTGCTCACCACCGGCGACCTCACGCGGGTCATGGAACGCGTACAGGATGTCTTTGCCGTGCGGGTGGACACGGTGATGGTGCGCGAACCCAAGACGGCAGACCCCGATGAGCTGGGCAGTGCGGTGGTCTTCCGGATGGAAAAACACGGCATCATGGCGATGCCCGTGCTCGACGACGCCCGGACGATTGTCGGGGTGGTGCACCTCCACGACTTGATGCGGGCGGGGGCAGCGTGACGGTATACAGCATCAGGCATGCGGCTTCGCTCCTGCTCGGAGCCGTCCTGTTCACGGCAGCCGCCTGCAAGACGTCCCAGCCCCCCAAGACCGGCGCGGCCAACAAGAGCATCGACCCCGCTGCCGACCAGGTGGCCTTCGGGTCGCGTACGCTCGTGACCGACGGCGGACTTCGGCGCGCCGAGGTGCTCAGCGACACCTCCCTGTTCTACGATGACAACACGCGCATGGAGATGCGGGTCGTCAACGTGGTGTTCTACAATTCGGGCGGGGCCAAGGAAGCGGTGATGACGTCGCGCACCGGACGGTACCTCACGCGCGACGGGGTGCTGGAGGCACGCGGCAACGTGGTCATCACCACGGTGGACGGACGCAAGCTCACCTCCCAGATGGTCAGGTTCGACCAGCGCGTCAACCAGATCTCCTCGGATAGCGCGTTCGTTCTGACCGAGGATGGCCGCGAGGCAAGCGGCATCGGGTTCGTCAGCGATCCGGACATGAACAACATCCGCATCCTCAAGGCGTCGCGCGCGAAAGCCAGCCAGCTCCAGGTTCCCAACCCCTGATGCGCCGCCTGTTCCTCACCGCCGGGCTTCTTGGCCCGTGGGTGCTGGCCGCTCAGCGGCCGGCACCGGTGAGGACGTGCGACATGGAACTGGTCAACTACGACTCCACGACGACGCTGGCCATCAAGATGCCCAGTGGCGCGTACAACAGCTTTTATGGACGCGGCGTGCGTGGCCGCTGCACCAACACCGACCAGCGCCTGGCCGGCGATTCCCTCGAGGCAATCGGCGATTCCAAGTCGTACGTCATCATCGGCAACGCGCACTACAGCGAAAAGCGGTTGAAGCTCGACGCCGATCGCATCCTGTACTTCCAGCTGGAAGAACGGGTTGTCGCCGAGGGGAATGTCGTGGCCACGACCGACAAGGGCACGAAGATGCTCGGGCCGCGCGCCGAGTACTTTCGCGTCATCCCGGTGTCGCGACCCCTGTCGCGCATGGTGGCCACCGGACGCCCGGTGACGCGGCTCAGCCCGTCTGACGCCGGGGGGGGCACCGCGGACACGGTGGAAGTGGTGGCCGACCAGGTGGTGAACGTGGGAGACTCGCTGGTCTATGCTGGCGGCAGCGTGGTGATCACTCGCCCCGACCTCAAGGCCGTCTCCGACAGCGCCACGATGGACTCGGGAACCGAATGGGCGCGCCTCACCGGGCGTCCGCGCGTTGATGGCCTTGGGGCATCGAAGTTCACGCTGGTCGGCCGGCAGATCGACATGTGGTCCAGGCAGCGCAAGCTCGAACGCGTGCTCTCGGCCGATTCCGCACGGGCCGTCAACGACGAGGTGACGCTCGCCTCCGACACCATCGACCTGCGGCTCGTGGACCAGCAGCTCTCGCGTGCGTTCGCGTGGGGAAGGTCGCGCGCCCGTGCCCACACCACCGACCGCGACATCATCGCCGACTCCATCGACGTCATGATGCCGGGGCAACTCCTCAGGGAACTGCGCGCACTGCGGCGGGCAGAGGCCAGCAGCCGCACCGACAGCACGAAGTTCGTCTCCAAGGAGAATGACTGGCTCAAGGGCGATACGATTGTCGCCACCTTCGACAGCGTGCGCGCCGCGGGAGACTCCACAGCAAAGCCGGAGATCAAGTCGATCCTGGCCGTCGGCTCGGCGTCGTCGTTCTACCAGGTGCCTTCGTCGCAGGGAGCCAAGGCGGCACCGAACCTGAACTACGTCAGGGGCAAGGCCATTACGGTGGCGTTCGGCGCCGATCGCGCTGTCGGCACCGTCGAGGTGCGCGAGCAAGCTTCGGGCGTGTACCTGGAATTGTCGCCTCCGGATTCAGTGCGCGCCGACACGAGCGCTGCAGGTACCAAGAACACGGGCGCAAAGAACACCAAGGCATCGCCCGCCAGGCCCGCAACCAAGCAGCCGCCCGCCACGCCACCCACCACGCCACCCACCACGCCACCCAGGAAGCCGTGACGACGCCGACCAGCGACCAGGCCCGCCAGATTGCCGAACGCATCGCCGCCGGTGATCGATCGGTTGCGCTCGCCCTGCTCGCCATCATTGGCGCGGCCGATGAGGCTGGCGGCGCCTCCTTCAACAGCGTGGCCGTGCACTATCGGGACGACTACCTGCAATCGCTGCGCGCCGAGGGGCGCGACGTGGAGCGTGAGTCGGGACGGCTGAGCCTGGATGAAGTGCGCACGCATCTCGCCACCGTGGCACTTCCGCGTCTCGTCAGTTCCGGATCGGTGACCATCGGAGATCTCGACGACCCCGACAGCCGGGTTGCGCTCTCGCCGGACCTGTGGGGCGCCGTTGGCACCGAGCGGGAATCATTCGCCGCGACCCTGCGCGAGACGGGCGAGCACGCGACGCCTCGGGTCTCGGCGGACACGCTCCCCCGCGTGGAAGGGCGCAGCGTCCTGCGCGCCGAAGGGCTGGTGAAGACCTACCGGCGGCGCAATGTCGTTAACGACGTCGCGCTCGAACTCCGCCAGGGTGAGATCGTCGGCCTCCTCGGCCCGAACGGGGCGGGGAAGACCACGTGCTTCTACATGATCACCGGGCTCATTCCGCCGGCGGCCGGTCGCGTCCTGCTCGACGGCACGGACATCACCAAGATGCCGATGTACAAGCGGGCGCGACTCGGCATCGGCTACCTGTCGCAGGAGCCGTCGATCTTCCGCAAGTTGTCGGTCGAGGAGAACATCCTCGCCATTCTCGAGGAACTCCCGATCAGCAAGGCCGAACGCGGTCGGCGCCTCGAGGCCCTGCTGGATGAGCTCGGGCTCAAGCACCTGCGGCTCAGCAAGGCCTTCCAGCTGTCGGGCGGCGAACGTCGCCGCCTCGAGATCACCCGCGCGCTCGTCACGCAGCCCAAGTTCATGATGCTCGACGAACCCTTTGCCGGCGTCGATCCCATTGCGGTGCACGACATCCAGAGCATCGTGGCCAGCCTGCGTCACCGAGGCATCGGCGTGCTCATCTCCGACCACAACGTCGAACAGACGCTGGATATCGTGGACCGGGCATACATCATGTTCGATGGCCAGGTCAAGGTGTCGGGCACCGTTCGCGATTTGGTGTTCGACGACACGGTTGCGGACATCTATCTCGGACCGACGCTCACCGCGCGACTGCGTGACCGCTTCCATCGTGAGCACGGCACCGCGCCGCCGGCCGCGCCGCCGGCCGACGCACCAGCCGACGCACCGTCCGACGTGACCTCAGGGAGCGCGACGGCTCCAGCGGGCTTGGGGCCATGAAGACGGGGCTGAGCCAGTCCGTTCGCATGGGGCAGGAGATGAAGATCAACCCTCGCCTGTATCAGGCGATGGATATGCTCACCATGCCCCTCCTCGACCTCCAGCAGCACTTGAAGCAGGAGTTGGAGGTCAATCCCTTCCTCGACCTGGTCGAGGATGACGATGAGGAGACTGGCGACGCCGAGACCGAGGAAGAGACGCCATCAAACAATGACGCGTTCGACGTGCCGCTCGACACCGTGGCTTCGACGCCCGACAACGACCCGCGCCAGCAGGAGACGGACTGGGAGCAGGTCCTCGTGGACGGCTTTGATGTTTCCGCGCCGAGGGAAGAGAGGGACGAACGCGAGTGGGCCGAGCCGGTCACCGTCTCGCGCGGTGGGCTCGAGGACGACTTGCGCGAGCAGGTTGCGCTCCTCGGCCTGACCCCGCGGCAGATGATCCTCGCCGAAGAGTTCATTGGGGACATCAACGACGACGGATACCTCGCCTGCGGGCTCGACGAGATCCTGCGGGGAATCAACGAGGAGATCAGGCACAGCGCCGAAGTGATGGGCCGGGAGGAGGAGAGTCTTCCTTTCTATTCGATGATAGAGGCCGAGGCGATGCTGGCCATCATCCAGGGACTTGAGCCTCCCGGCGTCGGCGCACGCGACCTGCGTGACTGCCTCTTGCTGCAGATGCGGGAGGCCGGAGAGGACGCGGCGCTCGCCCGCCGGATACTGGAGGAGTTCTTTGACGAGTTGATCGCCCACCGTTGGGCGGACATTGCCAGGCGCACGGGCACCACGACCACGGAAGTACAGCAGGCAGCCGACCGAATCGCCAAGCTCAATCCGAAGCCGGGATTCGCCAAGTCGGCCAGCCTCGACAGCTACGTCATGCCGGACCTCGTCGTGGACAAGGTGGACGGAGAGTACCTCGTCTTCCTCAATGACACCAACCTCCCGCGCCTGCGACTCAGTCGTTCCTACCAGGACATCGCGCGTGACCGCAAGAAGTTCACCGCCGAGCACAAGGAGTTCATCGTCAGCAAGCTCAACGCGGCGCAGTGGCTCATCCAGGCCATCGAGCAGCGGCGCCACACGATGCTCAAGGTGATGCACTTCATCGTCGACCGGCAACGCGACTTCTTCGAGAAGGGCGTGCAATACCTCAAGCCGCTGACGCTGCGCGAGGTGGCCGACGTCATCGGCATGCACGAGTCCACCGTCAGTCGCGTGACCAGCGACAAGTACGTCCAGACGCCGCGCGGGGTCCTCCCCCTCAAGTTCTTCTTCTCGTCCGGCCTCGCGACCACCGGTGGCGAGGATGTCTCGGCCCGGGGAATCAAGGACAAGATCGGGAAGCTGGTGCAGGACGAGACCCCGAAGGACCCGCTCACCGACCAGGCCATCGTGGAGATACTCGAACGGGAAGGGATACAGATCGCGCGCAGGACCGTGGCAAAGTATCGGGACCAACTCGGAGTACTCTCGGCCCGAATGAGAAAGCGGGTATAACGGCAAACGAAGCTGTAGGCTTTACGCTGTACGTTCTATGTTCTCTCGCACCTAACCTCCGCACCCCGCACCCGTGCCCCAGATCGATGTTTCCGTGCTCGTCCCGGCAAAGGACGAGGCCGAGAATCTCCCGCTGTTCCTTGACCTGTGCGCGCAAGCGTTCGCGGGACGGCCCGAGCGTTACGAAGTCATCGTCATCGATGACGGCTCGATCGACGCCACGTGGACGTTGCTGCAGGAATTGAAGGAGCGGTACCAGTTCCTGCGCACCGCGCAGCACCGCGCCCGGCGCGGCATCGCCGAAGCGTTGCGCACCGGCTTCCTGAAGGCCCGGGGCGACATCCTCGTGTTCTATCCGGCCGACCTGCAGTTCAAACCGGAGGACATTCCGCGGCTCGTGGCCCCGATCCTCGCCGGCGAGAGCGACATGGTGACCGGATACAAGCAGGGCAAGTACGAGAAGGCGTTCGTGTCGCGCATCTACAACTGGCTCAGTCGCGCACTGTTCGACGTGCGCGTGAAGGACCTGAACAACGTCAAGGCATACCGCCGCGAGATCATGGAGGCGCAGCCGTCGCGCCCCGACTGGCACCGCTACATGATCGTGCTGGCTACACAGCAGGGATTCACGGTCAGCGAGATTCCGGTGCCCTTGTACCCGCGGCATGCCGGCAAATCCAAGTTCGGCCTCGGGCGCATTCCGGTGGGCGTGCTCGACATGCTCTCCGTCTGGTTCGAACTGCGGTTTGGGCAGAAGCCGCTGCTGTTGTTCGGCATGCTCGGAGTCCTGCTGTTCGGCGTCGGTTTCGTGGCCGGACTCGTGGCGCTGTACATGCTGTTCACCGAGAACGTCGGCGTGCGCGCCGTCTGGACCGTCATCCAGACCTGCCTCATCCTTGGAGGCATCTTCTTCGCCACGGGACTGCTGGGTGAACAGATCGCCGGCCAGCGCGCCGAACTGCGCGAACTGCGGCGGCGCTTCGACGAAGGCACTCAGCACCCCCCGGAGTGAACGGGCGGCCCCTGAAGGCCCTGTTCGTCACGCATGCATTCCCCCGGCATTCGGGTGATGCGGCCGGGGCGTTCGTCCTCGCGCTGGCGCACGCCCTCTCGGCACGGGGCGTCACCGTCGAGGTGCTTGCGCCCTCGGCGCCCGGGCTCGCCGCCGAGGAATTCATCGAGGGCATCCGCGTGTTCCGGTACCGGTACGCCCCCGCCTCGTGGGAGACACTGGCGTATGCCGGCACCATGGCGGAACAGGTGTCCGAGTCGTGGAGGGGAAAGCTGGCGCTGCTGTTCATGCTGCGAGCGGGGCGCCAGGCGGTGCGCGGGCTGGTGCGCGGTGGCGCGTATGACCTCATTCACTGCCACTGGTGGTTTCCCAGCGGTCTCATGGTCGGCGGCAACGCGTTGCCGTTGCTGGTAACGATGCACGGCTCGGACGTGCGCCTGGCGAGGGGCCGCCTGGCCCGTCTCCTATTTTCGCGCGTCAGCGCCCACGCGGCGGCCATGCTGGCGGTGTCGGGTTGGCTCGCCCGCCGCGCTTCCGAGGCGCTGGGTGGGCGCACCGTGGACACCGCGCCGATGCCCGCGGCCACCCACCTCTTCGCCCCATCGGCCGTGTCGTCGCGCTCCAGCGATCGCATGCTGTTCGTCGGGCGGCTGAATGCCCAGAAGGGAATCGGCGACCTGCTGCACGCGCTTTCGCGGTCGCGCCGGGCGTGGTCGCTCGGCGTGGTGGGTGATGGTCCTGATCGCGCGGAACTCGGGCGACTCGCCGCCACGCTCGGCGTCGACGCGCGCGTGCGATGGCACGGCCACCTGGCGCAGTCGGCGCTCGCTCCGCTCTACCGGGCCGCGGCGGCGGTGGTAATTCCGTCCACCGACGAAGGGCTTGGACTGGTTGGAGTCGAAGCGTCGCTCTGCGAGACGCCGGTGGTCGCGTACGCATCGGGCGGGCTCACCGATGTGGTGCGCGACGGCCTCACTGGCTGGCTGGTGCCCACCGGCGACATTGCCGCGCTGTCGCACGCCATCGACGGCGTGGTGGAGCGCCCGGAGAAGGCGCGCCGCGCGGGACAGGCGGCCAGGCAGTTTGCCCTGGACCGGTTTTCGCCTGAAGCGGTTGGTGCCCGGTATCGAGCGCTATACGATGGCGTGCTGGAGCGTTCGCCATGAATCGCGCCGCCGTGCTGCGTCGGGCGTTGCAGGTGGCGCTCCTCGGGTTCGTCGCGTGGTACGTGGCGCGGCACTGGGGCGACTTCGAGCATGTGTTCGCCACCGCGCGACCGCTCTGGCGGCTCATCCTGGGTTCCTGCGCGCTCGTGCTCGTCTCGCGACTCGTGCTCGTCCAGACCTGGCGCCAGGTGGTGCAGGCGTGGGGCGAGCAACTCTCGTTCGCCGACGGCGCGCGCATCTGGTTCGTCTCCAACCTCGGCACATACGTCCCCGGCAAAGTGTGGGCGATCGCCGCCATGGGCACGCTGGCGCAGGAAGTCGGCGTCTCGCCGGTGGCGGCCGTCGGGTCGTCGTTGGTGGTGCAACTCGTGAACCTGCTCACCGGCTTCGGCGTCTTCGCGGCAGCGGGCGCGCACGTGATGCGACTCCCCGGCGGAACGACCGCCGCTACCGTGTCGCTCACGGCGCTCGTGCTGCTCACGCCGTGGCTCGTGCCGCTCGCCGTGCACACGCTCAATCGGGTGTCCAAACGACAGTTCACCGTCCCGCACCTGCCTCCGGGAGCCATCTGGTGGGCCGCGGCAGGGACGACGGTCGCGTGGGTGCTGTACGGCGTAGCATTCCAGTGGTTCGCCGCCGGCATTTCGGGG
>Ga0209014_10002667_pt1 | contig 10342 bp, 8 predicted proteins | sample BarGraNGADG00212_FD_184491 | JGI IMG/M metagenome (GOLD analysis project Ga0209014, IMG submission 184491) | Arctic peat soil microbial communities from Barrow, Alaska - Barrow Graham LP Ref core NGADG0002-212 (SPAdes) (version 2) | ecosystem: Environmental > Terrestrial > Soil > Wetlands > Peat... | reverse complement strand
GACCGCTCCTGCGAGGAGCGGTCCAGCCAGTAGAGACTGAATTCCAATTGGCTGCGCCCGGGGTCTGGGCCGGTCCGCGTCAGCTCGTTGGGTTGGCGTAATAGCCGGTGACGTCGAGGATCAGCTGCGCCGTCGCTCCAGCCCCGGCGATGTAGATGAGCGCGAGTTTGCCGGTCGATGAGAGCGGGACGGTGGCGCCGTTGGCGCGGTTGTCTGCGACGGGGAAGTTGAGGTTGGAGAATGGAGTCGAGACGTCGATTGCGGGCCCGATGGCCGCCACACCCCCGAGAGATTGCCCGGTGACGGTCAGGTTGGCCGTGATCGCGATCGCGGTGCTGGCGACGCCGCCGTAACCCCAAACGGTGAGCGTCTTGGCGACGTTGGCCGAGAACGGTCCGGCCAATCCGGTGCCATTTCGAGAGTCCAGAAGGCGGGCGTTATCCAGGGTGTGGTACTCAGCGCCGCCCGAAGCCGTGAAGTAGCCTGAGACGTCGAAGACCAAATCGACGTTGGCCCCGGCGGTTGCTACGTATACGGCGGATATGGTTCCGTTGGCGTTGACGGGCACGACCACGTTGTTGGCTCGGATGTCACCCGCCGGGAAGTTGATCGTGGAGGAGCCCGGAGTATTCGTCGGGTCCGGGCTTAGGGAGACGTAGCCCTGGGCCGATGGGTTGACCACGGTGATGTTGCCGGTCACGGCCACGATACCGGAGGCTGGCAGGCCGGCAACGCCGGCGACCTTGATTGGCCGCGAAGTTCCGGCCACGAACTTGTTGGTGAGGCCGATATGGCCGGTTCCAGGTCGTGTGTCGAGAATCCTGTGCGGCCCGAACTTTACGTATCCGTCACCGGAGCCGGCGATGAAGTAGCCCGTGACGTCGATGATGAAGTTGGTCGTCGCGCCGGCCTTGGCGCCGTAGTAGACGAAGAGCGTCCCGGCAGGGGAAAGTGCCACGGTTACGCCATTAGCCCTGATGTCCTTGACCGGGAAGTTGATCGTCGAGGAGTCCGGCGTCCCAGTCATGGGCCCGACGGACAGCCACCCGCCCGCCGTTTGGTTGGTCACCGTCAAGTTGGCGGTTATTGCTATCGCGCCGGCGGGCACTGCGCCCTTGCCCGTGACCTGGTAGGCGTACGAGCCATTCGACGAGATGGTGCCCTGGGGGCCCGGTGTCGCAGATCGAGTGTCGATGATCCGAGTTGGGGGCAGCGGGTTGTACAGGCCGGTCTTGCTGGCGAACGGCGTGACCTTGCCGGTCACCACGCTCGTCGTTGAGAGACTCGGGATCGAGACCATCGACCGGTAGTAGACATCCCCATCCGCCGCGGGGTGGTCCAAGTCTGGGTCCAGCTGGGATGTATAGCCGGTGTTTCGAGTGCTCGGGTACGAGATCACGTGATTGTGAAAGTTGGGAGTGCCCTTCCAGACGGCATCGATGGTCTTGTTGCCCGAGAAGATCGCGTCGATATACGGCGAGATGTCGCCCACGCCGTCGGCGATGACCGCCTTGGCGCCACCGCGGATGAATCCTGAGGCGAAGCCATCTACGCGGGTCTCCGCTACGGCAAGCGTGAGCGGGGGCGCGTACGTCTTGGCCATGCCCCATTCGCTGTCGCCGGAGGCGTAGCACAAATGCCACAGGAGAACCACGGCGTTGGGGGCCAGCCCGAGCTGGGCCATGTAGCTTTCGCCGTAGTAGACCGTGTTCGAGTTGCCTGCGCCGGCGGTCCCGTTCAGCCCCATGCCGTTGTTCGTAGTCGGCCGGAGGACGGTGTTGTACGGATTCGGGTAGCCATTGCCGTGACCCGTGTAGACCACGATGTTGGCTCCCTTCGCGGCGGCTTGCACCGCGCTCCAGGTGGCATTCGGGGAATAGATCTTAGTGATGTTCGAGGTGTACTTGGCGAAAGTTTGGGCCGCGCTATCGGCGTCTTGCTCCCAGCCGGTGGTGTACCCGCCCACGGCGCCGACGACGATGACCACTTTGGCGCCAGAAGCCGCGGCGGCGGCAGGCGTGGCAGTTGCGACAAGTCCCGAGGTGGCGACGAGCAGTGCAACAGCGAACGCGAGGGTGAGCCTTCGCATTGCGCAATCTCCCTTGTGGCCTCAGCAGCAAAGCTGAAGCGGGCGGCCCGGCGCCGGAGATCGGCAGAGCCGGGTTGTAGTAGTGGGTCTGAGTCTAGCCTGTGACGTGGCGCTGACCAAAGCAATCGCGCCTTGGTCCCAGGGCCCATTGGTCCCTTTGGGGGGTCGTGCCGTACGGTCCGGTGGGGTGGTGACGGGTCTGCAGCGGACCTCGGGCGGCGCAATGATAGGCAAGTGTGCCGATGTTGTCTCGCGCGGCGACCTACCGCCCCGCGCCCGACAGGTATTTCACCAGCTCGACGAGGGTCGGGTTGGAGCGGTCGCGGTCGGACAGGATGGGCCGGCCGTCGGGCGTTCCTGGGACTTTGGGCCACTCCACGCCGACGGCGGGGTCGTCCCAGGCGAAGCCCAGTTCGTCGCTGCCGTCGTACTCGCTGGTGACCAGGTAGAGGAGCTGGAGCGGCTCCAGCGCCAGGAATCCATGGGCCACGCCGGTCGGGATGACCACCGTCCCGCCCGCGCCCAGCTCGCGCATCTCGACGATTGCGTGCGCCCCGGAATCGGCGAGCACGGGTCGCACGTCGACCAGGGCGACAAAGGCCCGCCCCGAAACCACGGTCCAGAAGTCGAGCTGGCGACGGTGGTAGTGCAGTCCTCTCAGCACTCCCTGCGTGGAACTCGAAAGGTTCGCCTGAACGAATCGCGCGTTGGGAAGGCCGGCATCTCGCTCGCTCAACTCGCCGAACGACGATTCCCGCCACAGTTCGGCAAACGACCCGCGCTGGTCGGCCAGGCGGTTCAGTCTCCCGTAGCGGACGCCGAGCAGCTGGGAGTCACGGGGCAAGGTCACGAAACGCTCCTCCCGATCGAGTCGAATGGTTCGGTCGAATTCGACGTACCGAGGTACTCCGCCAGCGCCTCTTGCCAGGGTCTAAGCCGCTCGCCGTTGGGGAGCGGCGTGGCGTGCAGGACTCCCCAGCTGGGCGGCGTCGAGGGACGTTGCCAGGTTGTCATCGGAACGTCTTGGGTCGCCGGGTCCTCGCCGGTCAGGCGTAGGATCTCGCGAGCCCATTCCGCCCGGGACGCCTGCCCGGAGTTCACGATGTGATGTATTCCGGCCAGCGCCGCCATGCTCGAGTCGGCGGCTGCGCGGAGCAAGGCCACGATGCCCCGGGCGAGGTCGGGAGCGTAGGTGGGGCTGCCGTATTCGTCCGCTACCAACCTGAGCGGCTCCCCGCTGGCCTTGGCGCGCTCCGCTGCGGCGACGATCTTCATCGGAAAGTCGCTTCCGGGCGGGCCAAAGAGCCAGGCCGTGCGCACGATCGCGAGCGCCGGCATCGCGACCGAAGGCTCGTCGGATCGCCCCCCGGCCGCCCCGGCAAACCGCCGGTCCGTGGCTCCGAAGGCGGCCCGAGCCGCCTGTTCGCCTGCGAGCTTGGCAGCGCCATAGGAATTCGCCGGGCTTGGCTCGTCGTCAGGTTCGTATGGCCGCGAATCCGTCCGGCGGCCGTCAAAGACCTCGTTCGTCGAGACCGCAACGAGGCCGGCGCCATGTCGCACGCAGGATTCGGCCAGCTCGCCGACAGCCGTGCCATTGCGTCGCAGCGCCAGCTGTGGCTCGCGGGCGCAGCCGTCGACATCCGTCCAGGCCGCAGTGTGGACGACAACGTCCGGCCGGAAGCGGCCAACGAGCCTCTCGGCGGAAGATGGGTCGTCGAGGTCGTGCTCTGGGATGTCCCAACCCAGGATCTCGTCGGCGAACGCCTCGTCAGCAAGACATGCCGTCACGGCGCGGCCGAGCCTCCCGCCCGCTCCCGTGACGGCGACTCGCATCAGCCCAGCTCGCTCATCTGGCTGCTTCCTGGGAGCCGGCGAGCCTGGCGCCGTACTGGCGGCGGTAGTAGCTTTCCCATTCGCCCGACTTGGCCGGTCGCCACCAGGTCTCGTTGTCGCAGTACCACCGCACCGTGGCTGCCAGCCCGACCTCGAAGGAGACCTTGCTCGTCCAGCCAAGCGCCGCCAGCTTGGAGCCGTCCAGGGCGTAGCGCCGGTCGTGGCCGGGCCGGTCTTCGACCTGCCGGACGAGGGACCAGGGCTTGTCGAGGAGCTGCAAGAGCGTCGAGACGACCTCTCGATTGGTGTGCTCGTTACCGCCGCGGACGTTGTAGGTCTCGCCCGTCAGCCCGTGCTCGAGGACGTATTCGATTGCCCCGGCATGGTCGGCCACGTAGAGCCAATCGCGGCGCTGCAGGCCGTCGCCATAAAGGGGCAGCGGCTGGTCGTCGATCGCATTCGTGACGAAGAGCGGGATGAGCTTCTCGGGGTGATGGAAGGGGCCATAGGTGTTCGAGCCGCGGGTCACCACCACGTCGAGGCCGTACGTGACGCCGTAGGAGTGGACGAGCAACTCGCCGGCGGCCTTGGCCGCGGAATACGGCGAGCGGGGCTCGAGACGGTCGCCTTCGCTGCTCGCGCCTGTCTCGACCGAGCCGTAGACCTCGTCCGTAGAGACCTGCAGCATCCGAGGTGCCGCTGCGCGCCGGCCCTCGACGGCTCGTTTCTGCTCCGTTCGGCAGGCTTCCAGCAGCACCTGCACACCGACGACGTCCGTTCGGAGGAAATCCACAGGCTCGAGGATGGAGCGATCGACATGGGACTCGGCGGCGAAATTGACGACCGCATCCGTCTCCGCGACGAGAGGGGCTACGGCCGCGGGATCGGCGATGTCGCCGCGGACGAAGCGGAACCGCGCCGCTTGCTCCGGGTCGGCCTCGACCGATGCCAGGTTGGCTCGATTGCCCGCATACGTGAGCTTGTCGAGGACTGTGATGACGGTCCCGTCGCGCCTCGCCAGGACGTCACGGACGAAGCACGAGCCAATGAAGCCCGCTCCGCCGGTAACGAGGAGGCGGCGGAAACGCGGCTGTAGGTCGCCCGAGCGGTTGGTCTCCGTCACGAGACCGGCCTGAAGGGAGGGGCTGGAAGCGTGCCGGCACGGGACTGCTGCTCCGCCAGCTCGGCCGCTCGCAGGAGCGAGGAGACGGTGCCCGCGTCCGTCCAGTGGCCGTCATAACGGGGCGCGAACATGCCGCCCGGCAGGTAGTGATTCAGCAGGTCGGTGATCTCGAACTCGCCCCGGCCTGAGCGCTTCAGCTGCTTCACGACATCGAAGGCGCTCGGCCGCAGGAAATACACGCCGATGGGGATCATGTTGCTCTTGGGATGTTCGGGCTTCTCCTCGAAGGCGACTACGTTGCCCTCGGCGTCGAACTCAGCCACGCCGAAGCGCCTGGGATCCGAGACTTCGTAGAGCAGGGTGCCCGCCCCACACGGCCCTGCGTCGAACTCCTGGGCGACATCCGCCAGGTCGGGCCCGAGGAGGACGTTGTCGCCGAGCACGCAGCAGAAGGAATCGTCGCCGACGAAGTCGCGGGCCAGCCCGATCGCCTGAGCGATCCCCTCCGCGCCGCGCTGATACCGGTAGGTGAGGTCGAGGCCGAAATGCTCGCCGTCGGCAAGGAGTTCCACCACGTCGCCCACGCTCTTGCCGCCCACGATCACCATGACTTCGCGAATGCCCATGCCGGCGAGTGTGGCTATGGGGTAGTAGATCATCGGCCGGTCGTAGATCGGCAGAAGGTGCTTGTTGGTGACGATGGTCAGCGGAAACAGGCGGGTGGCCGTGCCGCCCGCCAGCACGAGACCCTTCAACGCGACTCCGCCAGCATCATGCCCAAGAGCGTAGCAGGTTCGCCTATCCGGCCGCCAAGCCGCCGTGGATCCGGTCCGGTGGCTGTCAAGGTGTTGGGCTCGGCTTGGGTGTCTTGTTGGACGCGGCCGAAGCGCTCGCCGACGGCGACGAGCTGGACGAGGAACCGGGCGTGGGCGAGCTTCGCACCGGTGGGGTCCCGAGCGGTATCCCACCCTTGTAGCCGGTGATCACCAGCACGTAGTTGATGTTGAGGAAGTCGGCTGTGGGGTTGAGGTAGCAGGTCTGAACAACGGCATTGGGGTCGTGTGCGATGCTGACAATCTGGCCGATGAGAAGGCCCGGCGGGTAGGGCGAGCGCGCGTCCGTGCCCGGGATCGATTCGCCGGCCGTCACGACGATGGCTCCGTTGTCGAGCGTGTCCGCAGTGTCGACGTTCGACATTCGCAGAATGCCGCCAACCTGCCCCTGGATCGCGCCCATCGCTCCGGACTGCGATTCCTTGCCGATCACCACGGCTTTCGGATCGTTCAGCAGCAGAACCTGCGATACGGTCGTGTCAACGGCTTCGATTGTGCCGACAAGAGCTCCTCCGGCCGACATCACTACCTGGTTCACTGCTATGCCGTCGTTGCTGCCTATGTCGAGAATGAAGGTCCGCGCCCGAACGCCGGAGAGGTCTCGGCCGATCACTCGTGCCGGCGTGGTCCCATAGGGCACCGACTGCTGAGCCTCGGAGATCTTGGTCCAGTCGGTGCTGAGCTGCGAGATCGCGGGCATCCGTGCCAACTCCTCCCGAAGCTTCTCGTTTTCCTGACGAAGCTCATCGTTGTCGGTCCGCAGCTTGTCGATCTGGGTAACGGCGGACCAGTACGAGCCGGCCGCGTCCGCCGCCCCGTCCAGCCACGTGACTGCCGGTTCCATGGCGTAGTTGAAGCCCGACTCGAGGTCGCTCGCGGTCCGCGTACGGGAGATGCCCATCAGGACGAGGCTCGTCACCAGAAGGATGCTGAATGCGGTCCACTGCCTGCGCGCCCGGTGGTTGACGGGTCGTGAGTTCATGGGACCGAGGGGCGCCCGATCAGCGCGGCGGGCGGGAGTACGTGTCCGACACCAGGACGTTCTGCATCACGTCGAGCGATTCGAGGACGACGCCGGTTCCGCGCACCACACAGGTCAGTGGATCGTCGGCCACATGCACAGGCATCTGCGTGGCTTCGGCGATGCGCCGATCCAGTCCGCACAGCAGCGCCCCGCCGCCGGCGAGCACGATGCCCTGATCCATGATGTCGGCGACGAGCTCGGGCGGCGTCTCTTCGATCGTGTCCTTGACAGTTTCCACGATGAGGGCGACGGAGGGTTCGATCGCTTCCCGGATCTGCTCTGCGCCCACCTCGACGCTTCTGGGCAAGCCGGTAAGCAAGTCGCGACCGCGAAGCGTGACTCGCTGGGCATCCCAGTCGCCGGGGGCCGCGGATCCGATGGCGATCTTGATGTCTTCGGCGGTCCGCTCGCCCAGGAAGAGGTTGTACTCGCGACGGGCGTAGGCCACGATGTCCGTGTCCATTTCGTCGCCGCCGACCCGAATGCTGCGGCTGACCACGATCCCGCCCAGGCTGATCACGGCGACTTCCGTCGTTCCGCCTCCGATGTCGACGATGAGGCTGCCGGTCGGCTCCGCAACCGGCAGGCCGGCCCCGATGGCCGCCGCCATGGGCTCCTCGATCAACCCGGCCCAGCGGGCTCCGGCATTCATGGCCGCATCTCGCACGGCCCGCTTCTCAACTTCGGTAACGCCGGACGGAATGCCGAGCAGCATCCGCGGATGCGGGACCATGCCGATCCGGTTGTGCACTTTGCGGACGAAGTAGGCGATCATCTCCTGGGTGACGTCGAAATCGCTGATGACGCCATCTCGCAATGGGCGCACCGCGGTGATGCTCGCGGGAGTCCGCCCGAGCATTCTCTTTGCCTCGGCACCAACGGCCAGGACGCGTCTGGTCTTGGTGTCGAGCGCCACGACGCTGGGCTCGCTGATGACGATGCCGCGGTCGCGTACCGTCACCAGGGTGTTGGCTGTGCCGAGATCGATCCCGATGTCGCGCGAGAAGAAGCCGAGCAGAGCATGGATGCCGAACATGATGCGAGGAGGTTCCTTCCGCGTGACGATTGACCCACGAATGGGACGGGATGGCCGACCTGGGTTAACCGAGCGACCGGGCGGGCTGTAGCCCTCGCAACCCGAGGCTGGTCCCCAACGGATTGCAGGGACGGCCCAGCGGACCGCTTCGGCCCGGAAAGCGCCAGAAGTATACCCGGCCGCTGCGTGCAGGGCCTGCCCACGTGCCGACACTCCCGTGGCCGACGCCCGACCTGTATCAGGAGCTGCGGTCGAAAGCGATCCCGCGATCGCGGAGTGAAACGAAACCATCGCCCGCGACGATCAGATGATCGAGCAGCTGGATGTCGAGGAGCCTGCCTGCGGCCAGTGCCTCCGCCGTCAGCCGCAGGTCGTCCGGGCTCGGGGTTGGGTCGCCCGAGGGGTGGTTGTGAACGAGGATCAAGCCTGAGGCGTTGAGGCGGACCGCGTCCCGGAAGAGTTCGGCTATGCGGACAAGGCTGGACGAGACGTTGCCCTGGTAGACCGTCACCAGGCGCAAGACCACGTTGCGCGTGTTTAGCAGCACGACCCGTAGCTCCTCGCGTTCGAGATAGCCCATCAGCGGCACGAGTCGCTCGCCGACGTCGCGCGGGGAGCGGACGCTCCAGCGGCCGGCAGGCCAGTCCGCCACAACCCGTCTCCCCAATTCGAACGCGACCGCCAGCTGGGCCGCGCGGACGGGACCCACCCCCGGCACCGCCTTCAACTCGACGTCAGTGGCGCGGGCGAGTCCAATCAAGCCTTCGTGGCGGCTAAGAGCATCCGACGCGGCGTCGATTGCGCTCATCCCGTGGATGCCCGAACCCCAAAGCACCCCGATCAGTTCCACCGCGCTGAGGGCGGCGGGGCCGTGGACGGCGAGCCGCTCCCTCGGCCGCTCCGTCACGGTGGCCAGCTCGAGTGCTGCGCTCTCCGCCCCCGGCCCATGGATCCTGCCCGCCTGCTCCGCCGGTCGTGTCATGGTCAATCTCGTGGCGGCGGGTATCGGTTGAATGCCCCAGGTGCCGAACGACGGGAGCCCGCCGATTCCCCCCGCCGTCCGGCACCCGGGGACGAGTCGGAGACTACGCGGCCCCGCTTATCGGCGGACCAACTGCGGCTTCACTGCGGCTTTACAGGACGGCAGTCGCGGCGAGCCACGAAATGACTAGGAGAGTCGCGTTGTAGGCCGAATGGAGGGTCCCCGACGCGAAGATCGAGCGTCGCCATACGTATAGCCAGGCAAGGGCGAGGGAGACCGGGATGCGGCCGCCGAAGGCGACGACGGCCACTTTGAGGGCCGTGCCGCCATCGGTGAAGTCCCCGCTGATGACGTTGACGATGTGGATGAAAGCGAAGAAGAGTCCAGCCTGAAGGATGGCGCGATGTCGCTTCAGGGACCGCGCCCAGGCGTTCGTCGCGAACCCTCGGAAGAAGATCTCCTCGCCGATGGGGGCGACGACGCCTACCGCGAGCAGCGTCAAGAGGCGGTCCAGGGCAGTGGTCGCCGCGGGGACGGGAGACGACGGGGCAACGTCCTGGCTGGTCAGCCCGAGGACGGACATCAGAGCCAGGATTGCCACGCTCGTGGCGATGAGGACCGGAATCAACAGCAGCAAGGCCCACCCGACGTCCTTGATGAGCCGTTCAATCGTAGGCGTCGCGTTCAGGCGGTCCTCGTCGCTGACGGGCCCGAATGGACCGATCGACACATCGTCCCGACCTCGAGCCAGCAGCCTCGGTCTGACGACGTCATGCCACGAGAGGGCGCCGGGGCGAACGGCCAGCAACTGGACCATGACCACATACCCGATCAGGTTGACCAGCTGCCCGAGCAGTGTGGCGCTCGGAGAATTGACGTCGATGCCTATGAACTTGAGGGCCGCTCCGACAGGCAAGGCGCTGAGTACCAGGAACAGCGCGGCCGTCAAGACAAAAGGAGACGGACCGAAGTAGTCCTGCCAGCCATCGGCTCGACGCTGCAGAGCCTGGGCGGAAGCCGCAGCAATCAGGCCGGCCGCCAGCGTGAGGACCGTGGCCTCGACGATCGCAAAACCCGCGAGAGGCGGAAGCCCGAGCTTCACACCGGCCATTCCGGCGGCGATCAACCCGATCAGGGTCGCCATACCGGCGATCGTGAGGATCCACCCGGCGGCGTATAGGCCCGGTGCGGCCCTGCCCGCAAGGGCGAAGATCGATCGGCGGAAGCGAGGGTGCCGCAGCCTCGGCTCCAGAAGGTCCGGCGGAGGCACGACCAGCGGCGCCGGCCAAAACGGAGCGGGGCCCCATGTGTCCGGTCCCCACGGTCCCCCCGGTGGTGTCCACTGACCCGGAGCCGGCCACGCGCCGGGCTGCGGCGGCCACGCGCCGGGCTGCGGCGGCCACGCGCCGGGCTGCGGCGGCC
>Ga0209014_10002662_pt1 | contig 10346 bp, 8 predicted proteins | sample BarGraNGADG00212_FD_184491 | JGI IMG/M metagenome (GOLD analysis project Ga0209014, IMG submission 184491) | Arctic peat soil microbial communities from Barrow, Alaska - Barrow Graham LP Ref core NGADG0002-212 (SPAdes) (version 2) | ecosystem: Environmental > Terrestrial > Soil > Wetlands > Peat... | reverse complement strand
CCCAGCGAACTGCACCACGGTCCCCGGATACCGCCCCGCCATCGACGTCATGGGACCCAGCAGACCACGAGCCACCGTCATTACATGGAGAGGTCATTCGGGCGGTCGAATCGAGAATCGCCTTTCAGCACTGGACTTTCTCGTCGTCTGCGACATCGTCCTGTCCGAGACGGCCGCCTTGGCGGACGTCGTGCTCCCCATCACCCAGTGGGCAGAGGAGAGCGGCACGATGACCAATCTCGAGGGGCGGGTCCTGCTCCGCCGACAGGCGGTCGCGCCGCCGGACGGAGTCCGCAGCGACCTCGATGTGATCGTGGGGCTCGCGACCCGCCTCGACGCGCCCGGGGCCTGGGACGTCGAGCCCGAAGCCGTCTTCGACGAACTGAGGCGAGCAAGCGCGGGCGGACCCGCGGACTACTCAGGTATCACCTACGACCGCATAGCGACGGAGGACGGCGTCTTCTGGCCGTGCCCCGGGCTCGACCACCCGGGCACGCCGAGGATGTTCCTCGACGGCTTCGCGACGCCGGACGGCCGAGCGCGATTCGTAGCGGTGGAACATCGCGCAGTGGCCGAGGAGATCGACGGCGAGTACCCCGTCTACCTCACGACGGGCCGGGTGTTGCAGCACTACCAGAGCGGAGCCCAGACACGCCGCGTCGCGTCGCTGAAGACGGCCCAGCCACAGCCGATGATCGAGGTGCACCCCGACCTCGCGGAGTCACACGACCTGCAGGAGGGCGATCGGGTCCGCCTCATCAGTCGCCGCGGTTCCACCGAGGGCCTGGTGCGCATCACCGAGTCGATCCGCCCAGACACCGTGTTCATGCCGTTCCACTGGGGCGGGGCATCGTCGGCGAACCTCGTGACCAATCCAGCGCTCGACCCGATCTCGAAGATGCCGGAGTTCAAAGTCTGCGCGGTTCGCCTGGAGCTGGTCGCGTGATCCGGACGAACAGGCGCGTCGTCGTCGTCGGCAACGGCATGGTCGGTAGTCGGTTCGTGGCCGACCTGCTCGAGCGTGATCTCGACCGTGACCTGGACATCACCGTCATCGGCGCCGAACCGGGTGGCGCGTACAACCGAATACTGCTGTCGAACGTTCTTGCCGGCGCGGCGCGACCGAACGACGTCACGCTCGCGAGCGAGGCCTGGTACGCCGCGCAGGGCGTGACCCTCCGTGCCGGGATCGAAGTCGTCGCGATCGACCGGATCACCAGAACCGTCGAGCTGGCCGATCGGTCAAGGCTGCCTTACGACGTGCTCGTCCTTGCCACTGGCAGCGATCCCGTGGTGCCGCCGGTCCCGGGCCTCACGAACGAACGCAGTCAGCTGATCGACGGTGCGGTCGTCTTCCGCACACTCGACGACTGCGCCGAGATCGAGCGCCGCGTGCGAACCGCCGGGCGCGCCATCGTCGTCGGCGGTGGCCTGCTCGGGCTCGAGGCGGCCCGTGGCCTCGTCGGCCGCGGCGTACCGGTGACGGTCGTCCAGCGAGGCCCGCGCCTGATGGACCAGCAACTCGATCTCGGCGCGTCCACGGTGCTCGCCAGAACGCTTCGCAAGGCGGGCATCGACGTCGTGACCGACGCGGTCGTCCGGAGCGTCCGTGGCGGCGACGTGGTGTGCGGGATCACCCTCGACGACGGCACGGAGATCCACGGCGACCTGCTCGTCCTGTGCTGCGGGGTCCGCCCACGAGTCGGACTCGCTCGCAATGCCGGTCTTGCCGTCCGTGCAGGCATCATGGTCGACGACGAGCTGCGGTGCATCACCGATCGGGACATTTACGCGATCGGCGAGTGCGCCGAACACGATGGCCGGATCTACGGCCTTGTCGCGCCGGGATGGGAACAGGCCAGAGTCGCTGCCACCGTCGTCACTGGGCGCCAGGCGAGCTACGCGGGCTCCGCGGTCGTCACTCGGCTCAAGGCCGCCGGCGTCGAACTCGCCGCCATGGGTGAGACCGTGCCCGACGACGAGGACGACATCCGCTTCGTGGACGGAGCGCATGGGGTCTACCAGAAGCTCGTCGTCCGCGACGGCCGGCTCGTCGGCGCGATCCTTCTCGGCGACACGCGAGCGGCCGGCACCGTGACACAGCTGTTTGACCGCGGCGGCGCGCTGCCCGCCGACCGTTCCGCGCTGTTGATGGTGCGCCGCAACTCACCCGTCACCACGGTCGGCTCGCCGACGGCGCTGCCAGGGCAAGCCACCATCTGCCAGTGCAACGGCGTGACCAAGACCGCGATCTGCGATGCCTGGCAGGACGGTGCGCGATGCGTCGACGAGATCGCGACGCAGACCCGAGCGACGACCGGTTGCGGCACGTGCCGCGACACCGTGCAGGGCCTCGTCGACTGGCTCGCCGCCGCCGACGCCGGCGTGCGCGCGGTCGCGACGACCGACGTCGAAGCCGTACCAGCGTGAGAGGACGTTCATGACAGCGATCGCCCCACACCGTCTCGTCATCGTCGGCAACGGCATGGTCGGACAGCGCTTGGTGGAAGCGCTGCGCGAGCGGGACACCCATCGCAGCTGGCAGGTCACGGTGCTCGCCGAGGAGAGTCGGCAGGCATACGACCGAGTCGCGCTCTCGTCGTACTTCGACGGCGTCACCGCCGCTGAACTCGACGTGGTCGCACCCGGCTGCTACGACGACGAGCGGTACGCCCTGCATCTCGGTGAGGCCGCGGTCGGCATCGATCGCACTCAACGGACCGTCGAGACCAGTCGGGGCCGCGTGCTCGACTACGACGCGCTGGTGTTGGCGACCGGGTCCTATCCGTTCGTGCCGCCGATTCCGGGACGCGATCTGCCGGGCTGCTTCGTGTACCGAACCCTCGACGATCTGGACGCGATCAGGACCGCGGCCGAGCGTGCGACCGCGGGCCCCGGAGGCCGCCGCGCGGGAATGGTCGTCGGCGGTGGCCTGCTCGGTCTGGAAGCGGCGCGTGCGCTACGGCTGCTCGGAATGTCGCCGCACGTCGTCGAACTGGCGCCCCGCCTGATGCCGCTGCAAGTCGACGAGGGCGGTGCCGGCCTGCTTCGCAACCTGATCGAGCAGCTCGACGTCACCGTCCATCTCGGCACGTCGGTGACCACGATCGAACGCGATCGCGGTCGCTTGCTGGCGACGCTCGCGAACGGAGTCGAGCTCGATCTGGACGTGGTCGTGTTCTCGGCCGGAGTACGGCCGCGTGACGAACTCGCCCGTGAAGCGGGCCTGGCGATCGGCGATCGCGGTGGGGTGCTCGTCGACGCGGGATGCCGCACGTCTGACGAGGGCATGTTCGCGATCGGAGAGTGCGCCAACATTGCCGGGCGCGTATACGGACTCGTCGCGCCCGGCTATGCGATGGCGGACGTCGTTGCCGACCGGCTCCTCGGAGGGGACGCGGAGTTCACCGGCGCCGACATGTCGACCAAACTCAAGCTGATGGGCGTCGACGTCGCGAGCTTCGGTGACGCGCTGGCCACGACGGAGGGTGCACTCGAGGTCACCCTGAACAACCCCGTCGACAAGAGCTACGCGAAGCTCGTGGTGTCGGACGACGCGAAGACGCTGCTCGGCGGGATCCTCGTGGGTGACGCGTCGAAGTACGCGATGTTGCGACCTCTGGTGGGCGCTGCCCTACCTGGTGACCCTGTCGCGATGATCGCGCCGGGCGGAGTGTCCGTAGGAGTCGGTTCACTGAGCCGGAACTCGCAGGTGTGCTCATGCCAGGCCGTCACCAAGGCCACTATCTGTGACTCGATCGCAGAGCACGGACTCACCGATGTTGCCGGCATAAAGACCTGCACCAGAGCCGGCACGGTGTGTGGCTCGTGCGTACCCCTTCTCAAGACGCTGCTCGCCGAGAGCGGGGTGACGCTCAGCACGGCCTTGTGCGAGCACTTCACCCAGACTCGCGCGCAGCTGTTCGACATCGTTCGTGTCACGGGCATCAGCACGTTCACCGAGCTGGTCGAACGGCACGGCAGCGGCCGGGGATGCGACATCTGCAAGCCGGTCGTCGCCTCGATTCTGGCCAGCTTGGGCGGCGGGCACATCCTCGACGGCGAGGGCGCGGCGCTGCAGGACACGAACGACCACGTGCTGGCGAACCTGCAGAAGAACGGCTCGTACTCGGTCGTGCCGCGCATCCCGGGCGGCGAGATCACGCCCGCACGCCTGCTCGTCATCGCTGAGGTGGCGAGAGACTTCGATCTGTACACGAAGATCACGGGCGGTCAGCGCATCGATCTGCTCGGCGCACGCATCGAGCAACTGCCGGCGATCTGGCGAAGGCTGGTCGACGCCGGCTTCGAGTCCGGTCACGCGTACGGCAAGGCGCTGCGCACTGTGAAGTCGTGTGTCGGCTCGACGTGGTGTCGCTATGGCGTGCAGGACTCCGTCGCGCTCGCCGTGGAGCTCGAACTGCGCTATCGAGGGCTGCGCTCGCCGCACAAGATCAAGGCGGGCGTCTCGGGCTGTGCGCGGGAATGCGCAGAGGCGCAGAGCAAGGACGTGGGTGTCATAGCGACCGAGAACGGCTGGAACCTCTACGTCGGCGGCAACGGTGGCTTCCGGCCACGACATGCAGACCTGTTGATCACAGACGTCGACACCGACACGCTCGTCCGCACGATCGACCGCTTCCTGATGTTCTACGTGCGAACGGCCGATCGCCTGCAGCGCACGGCAGCGTGGCTGGAGTCGCTGGACGGCGGACTCGACTACCTGCGCTCCGTGATCATCGACGACGACCTCGGAATCTGCGCCGAACTGGACGAGGCGATGGCCCGGCACGTCCAGACCTACCGCGACGAGTGGGCCGAAGTGCTCGAGGACCCCGACCGGCTCAGCCGGTTCGTGTCGTTCGTGAATGCACCAAATGTCCCTGACCCGAGCGTTCGGTTCGTCTCCGAGCGGGGCCAGCCGCGACCGATTCTCATCTCCGGACCCGTCGTGGAGGTAGTCAGATGACAGCGACCACTCACCAGGCGGGAACCGTCGGACGGGGCGTCGTGACACCGGACTCAACGGACCTTCCGGCTCTGGACCGACGTATCGCGCAGTGGGAGTCGATCTGCCGCTTCGACGCGTTGATACCCGAACGCGGTGTCGCAACTCTCGTCTCGGGCCTGCAGCTCGCTGTGTTCCGTACCTTTGAGGGCATGGTGTACGCGCTCGGGAATCAGGACCCCGTCACGGGGGCGTTCGTCCTGTCCCGAGGCATCGTCGGAACGCGCGGTAGCGTCCCGACCGTGGCGTCGCCCCTGCACAAGCAGGTGTTCGATCTGCGCACCGGCCAGTGCCTCGATGACGACGCGTGGCGCGTCCCGGTGTATGCCGTCCGCACGCGCGGCGGTGTGGTCGAGGCGTTCGTGCCCTCACCCGTGAGCGCCGCGTGATGGACGTCGAACCATTGGCCGGTTTCACGATCGGCGTGACCGCGGCCCGACGCAGAATGGAACTCGGCGCGGCGCTGGAACGTCGGGGCGCTCGCATCGTCTACGGACCCGCCATCCGGATCGTGCCGCTGACCGACGACACCGAGCTGTTGGAGGCGACCAAACGTTGCCTGGCCGCGCCCCTGGACGCAGTGGTCGCGACGACCGGAATCGGATTCCGCGGATGGATGGACGCGGCCGACACCTGGGGAATGGCCGAAACCCTCACCGAAGTGCTCAGCAGGGCGACGATCCTGGCCAGGGGGCCGAAGGCCCGCGGTGCGGTGCGGGCCTGCGGCCTGCGAGAAGCGTGGTCACCGGACTCCGAGTCGTCCACCGAGGTGCTCGCGCACCTGCTCGCTCACCACGATGTCGACGGCAAGCGGGTTGCCGTCCAGTTGCACGGCGAGCCGCTTCCAGACCTCGTGCAGTCACTGCGCAAGGCAGGCGCTGACGTGATCGAGGTCCCGGTATATCGATGGGTCCCGCCCGACGACGAGCAACCGTTGCGCCGACTGATCGACGCGGTGGCGGCCGGTGCGGTCGACGCGGTGGCGTTCACCAGCGCACCGGCCGCGACCAACTTCCTGCGGACGGCCGACGACCAAGGTTGCGGTGACGAGGTGCGTGCCGCCCTCAGCACCCGGGTGCTGGTTGCGTGCGTCGGACCGGTGACCGCGGCTCCGCTCGTGCGGGAGGGGATTCCGGTCGTGGAGCCGGTCCGCGCACGACTCGGCGCGCTCGTACGTGAACTCGTCGAGCAGATCCCGGCCAGGCAGGCAACCTTGTTGCCGGTCGCCGACCACAGCCTGGAGCTGCGGGGGCAGGCCGTGGTGCTCGACGGCGCGCTCATTCCGCTCGCCGGTGCCAGCATGTCGCTGCTTCGCGAACTGGCCAGCCGACCGGGCCAGGTGTTCTCCCGCGACGAGCTGGTCAAACTGCTGCCGGGTGACGGCTGCGACGGCCACGCCGTCGAGGTCGCGATCGGCCGCCTGCGCACCGCTCTGGGTGACCCGGCGATCATCGGCACCGTCGTGAAACGCGGGTACCGGCTCGCGTACGTGCCCGCCCGACCGGTGCTCGTCGCTCTCACCTGACTCTCGCCCGCCCTCAGACGCCGGCCAGCCGCTTCGAGGACGTGCGCAGGTACACGAACCAGGTGAGCGCGACGCAGGCCACGTAGAACGCGATGAACGCGACGTAGGCGGCGTTGCCGTTACCGCTCCTGAGGAACGACTCCCGGAACGCCATGTTGACAAGCACTCCGCCGAAGGCCCCGATCGCCCCTGCGATACCGATGAGCGCACCGGACAGCCGCCTGGCATCGGTGTTCGCCCGCTCAGGATCGGTCCCGTCGGCGACGGCGAGCTGCGCCTTGCTCCGGAAGATCGTCGGGATCATCTTGTACGTCGAGCCGTTGCCGATTCCCGACAGGATGAACAGGGCGACGAAGCTGAGCAGGAACAGCGGAAGCGATCGCTCGTAGGAGGCCACGAGAACGAGCACCGCAGCTCCGGTCATCGCGATGAAGTTGATGAACGTCGTGAGGGCGCCGCCCCAACGGTCGGCGAACCAGCCTCCGACGGGTCGGATCAGCGAGCCGATCAGCGGTCCTAGGAACGTGAGGTAGGCGACCTGCGTCGGGTCGACCTTGTGCCCGATCTTCACCGCCGCGGCCGCAGCGCTCGCACTCGTGTCGTACGTCTTCGGGTCGAGCTTCGCGGTGAGGACGCTGATCGTCTCGTGCGTCGAGGGGTTGGTGAACGTCACGACCGGCTTGTGGGTCGCCGGGTTAATTGCGCTGCCTTTGACCCAGTGGGCAAGGCTCTTGATCGCGACCGCCTTGTGGTGCGCGACGTCCCAGTACATGGTGCCCTGGGGGTTCTTGAACCACGTGGTGTGGAACAGGGCGACGCTGACCGGCGTGTGGGTCGCCGCGACGGTGGACAGCACGTTCTTCATGCCGAAGAAGTGCGTGGGGAACTGCGTCGACAGCACCTGACCGAATGCGAAGCCGAAGCCGATGAACGAGCCGAACGTACCGATGTAGAGAAACGACATCACCCACGTGTGCGGGTCTCTGCAGACGTCGCGCATCGCGTGCTTGTCGTTCTTCACGTGGCCCAGGTTGTCCATCGTCAGGTATGCGCCGAAGGCCGCGACGACGATCAGCGGAATGTAGATGGCGAGCACGTAGCGGGGGTGCGTCGCTCCTGCGGTCGCCAGCACGAGGAGGCCGACGAGTTGGACCACGGCGACACCCAGATTGCCGCCGCCGGCGTTGAGTCCGAGCGCCCAACCCTTGAGTCGCTGGGGGTAGAAGGCGTTGATGTTCGTCATCGACGAGGCGAAGTTGCCGCCGCCGAGGCCAGTGATCGCCGCGAGGACGAGCAGGGTGTCGAACGACGCCGCCGGCGTGAGGTAGAGCGCGCTCGCGACGGTGGGGATGAGCAGCAGCAGCGCACTGACCACCGTCCAATTGCGGCCGCCGAACCTTGCCACCGCGAGCGTGTACGGCAGCCGCACGCCAGATCCGAGGCCGGCGGGCAGCGACGTGAGCAGGAACTTCTGACCGGCGGCGGTGAGGGCGTCGGTGCTGATTCCGTACTGCCCGCCGGGCAGGAAGAGCACGAAGACCGACCACAGCACCCAGATCGAGAACCCGATGTGCTCACACAGCACGGAGGACACGAGGTTTCGCCACGCGATCTTCTTGCCGGTGCCGTCCCAGAACTCCGGGTCCTCGGGACGCCAGTCATCGATCCAGCGGCCACCACGGTGCGGTACCGACGTGGTCGTCCGCACGGTCGTTGTCGTCATCTCGCGTCCTCCTGCGATCGCCTGACTCGTCCAGGGCAACGTAGGGACCCGGGATTTCCGGCCTGTTCGCGAAAGTCGACAGCCGTGCGAAATCCCGCGCACTCGCCACGGACAATGGCTGTGAGGTGTTCGAGATCCGGCTGTCAGCTTGTGGCGCTGCAGCTTCTGCCCCTGTGGCCGGCGTCGCGCAGGACGTACAACGGAGGTGCACGACACTCGCGGCGAACCCAGCCTCCGCTCGAACCGATCTCGGAGTACGCATATGACGCACCCCGAACCGTTGCGTGCCACCCAACGCTGGGATGGCTTGGGACTGACGATCACCATCACCAAGAGCGACGATCAGGAGGCCTACCTGAGACTGGCGGGTTGCCTCGACTCGGCGAGTGCCCCGCTGCTGCAGGCGTGCCTCGAGAACCAGCTGGCCATCGGTCGCCGCTACGTTCGGATGGACCTTTCGGGGTTGTCGTTCGTCGACTCTGCCGGCCTCTCGGTGATAGCCGACGCCCACGAGGTGTTCCTCGCCCGCCGCGGCACGCTCGTGTTGACCAGGCTCGGTCCGCGTACCTGGCGACTCCTGCAGGTCGTGGGTCTCGACGACGAGCTGCTGATAGCGGTCGGTCGCCCCGCGATGGCGCTGCGCGCCTGACTCCCCGCCCGCCGCGACGTCGAACGATCGCCCGAAGAGGCAGGGTCATCGTGACCGCTGCCGTGCCGATCGACGAACGCGTGCCCGGAGGACCTCACGCAGCGGGTGACCGAGCTCCCAGGAATCGACCACGTCTCGACGAGTGCGCCGGACACGGGCTGTCTCGACGTGCTGCGCTGTGCACATCTTGTGGATCGAGGTGTGGACAGGACGGTGGACAACTGTGCTTTCTGGGGATAACGAATCGCCGTCTGTGGACGACGGATCGCGTTTCGAGAAATCTTGAAAATTGGGCCGGAAAACCCTTGTGCGGCGGGGCGATCGTCAGTAGAACTACCCCATCACAGACAGCGGGCGCCGAGTCGAGGGAGACCTCGACAAGCCAGCGGATCCGGGAAACCGGAATCGAGGGTCAGGAGTCCGAAGCCGGTGATCGGTCTGGCAACGCGGGCCCGCCGAGCGATCGGCGAGCGGTGCAGCGGGACCGTGTGGGGCCCCTCCATCTCATACATGGAGGGGCCTCACGTCATTCTGGCCCACGATGCGTGCCGTCCCCCGGCACGACACGGCAATCATCGCGGAAAATCCCAGACCGCAGCGAGGGCCGCACCGAGGGTTTCCACGATGTTCGCGGGCGCGTTGACTCCGCGACAACCCTCACCGAGCCGCGAACGCCGGTTGACGGTTCGTCGCCCTCTGGCGTCGTGGCCCCGCGTGACGCCGATCCCCGTTACGAGCTGTCGGTGGCGTCCGGAGATACTGAGGCAATGAGTCAGTTCGATGTCGCCTACCGGCGCCGAAAGCGCATGATCGTGATCATTGCCGGTTCCGTCCTCGTGGCGATGATCGCGGCGGTCAGCGTCGCGGCGACGCAGAGCCTGTCGCGCACGGGTGCGGGCAAGAAGAACGCAGCAGGCGTGGTGTCTCTTGTCGACCGCACCTTGTACCTGTCCGACAACGGCAGCAACACGGCCGCGACCGGCGGATGCCACGGCGTCGGGGCCTACTCGGACCTCGTCGGCGGGGGTGCAGTGTCGATCCTCGACTCCGCCGGCAAGCAGATCGCCTCCACGCAACTGCAGCCGGGCACCATCGACGCCAACGGGTACTGCGAGTTCCCCTTCCAGGTCAAGGTGACAACCGGTCACGGGCCCTACGGCGTGCAGATCACTCGCCGCAGTGTCACCCCGGTGACCGAAGCAGCGCTCTTCAGCCTGGTGACGCTGACACTTCCGCGGTAACCACGCCCGAAGGCGACACCGTCACGCCAGCGCTGATCAACAGCGGAAATTGGCTGCTTGAGCGACCAATTTCCGCTGTTGATCATGGGAGGTTGGCGGGGATCATGGGAGGTTGGCGGGGATCATGGGAGGTTGGCGGGGATCACGGGAGGTCGGCGGGATCACGGGAGGATGGCGGGGATCACGTCACCGGCTCGAGC
>Ga0209014_10002659_pt1 | contig 10351 bp, 8 predicted proteins | sample BarGraNGADG00212_FD_184491 | JGI IMG/M metagenome (GOLD analysis project Ga0209014, IMG submission 184491) | Arctic peat soil microbial communities from Barrow, Alaska - Barrow Graham LP Ref core NGADG0002-212 (SPAdes) (version 2) | ecosystem: Environmental > Terrestrial > Soil > Wetlands > Peat... | reverse complement strand
TTCTTGCGCTTTGCTTCCTTGCGCTTGCGCTTCACGCTCGGCTTCTCGTAGTGCTCGCGGCGACGGGCCTCGGCGAGGATTCCACTCTGCTGAATCTTCTTGTTGAAGCGGCGCAGGGCACTCTCGAAACTCTCGTTCTCACCCACACGGACTTCTGCCAATCCGGGACTCACCTCCTCAGGGCTCTTGATTCGCGGTTCGGTTCCTGAACGGCGCTCAGCGAGCACAGTAGGACCGCCCACACGGATGGAGCCCGCGGAGTGTAGTCCGTCCACGCCGGAATTGTCCATCGGGAGGAGCCGAGCGACCGGCCCTGCGGTCGCCTACGATGATCCGCGGCGGCGGTTCGTTCATCCGATCTCGCCGGAGCGCGAACCTATGATGTGGCGGCGATGAACAGCCTGCTCGACATCATCGACGAGGGCGAGAGCCGATACGGCGATCAATTTGCGTTCGGCATGCGCGCCGACGACGGCAAGACCGAGCAGTGGACATACCGCGAGCTGAACCGGCGCAGCCTCGCCGTGGCGTGGCGTTTGCGGAAGATCGGCCTCCGATCCGGAGATCGGCTGCTGGTGTGGACGCCCTCGACCCCGGCGGTGCCGGCACTCCTCTTCGGGGCGATGCGCGCCGGTCTGACGATCGTCCCCCTCGACCTGCGCATGTCGCCCGGTGCGATCGAGCGGATAGCGGCCAGAGCGGACGCTCGGCACCTCGTCCTCGGAACGGGCCGCGATGCCCCCGATCCGGCCGACGCGTGCCTGGACACCTTTCCCGCGTCCCTCGTCGAGGCCCTCGCCGCGGACCCCGATTCCTCGTTTCCGGCCGATTGGGAGACCCAGGTCAGAGGCTGGCACAGGCCTTCGGGATCGGACATTGCCGAGATCGTCTTCACTTCGGGCACGACCGGCGAGCCGAAAGGCGTGATAGTCAGCCACGGCAACCTGATCGGCACTCTGGACGCCGCGCACAACGCGATCCCCGATCAAGCGCACCGCGTCGTCTCGCTGCTGCCGCTGTCGCATCTGCTTGAGCAGGTCGTCACGGTCTACTACGCCATGAGCGTGGGCGCCCACGTGCTGTACATCCGGAGCCGTAATCCGCGCATCATCTTCCAGGCGATCCGCGACCACCGGACGACCTCACTGGTGCTCGTTCCGCAGATCATCGAGCTCTTCTGGGCCGCCATCGAGCGGGAGGTCGCAGCCCGGGGCAAGCTCACAGCCTTCAATCGACTTCGCGGGATTGCCCGTCGGCTGCCCTACCCAGTTCGGCGCCGAATGTTCGCCTCGGTCCATCGCCAGCTGGGCGGGTCGCTCAACCTAATCGTCTCGGCAGCGGCTTTTCTCCCTCCCGCGCTGCAGCAAGCCTGGGAAGACATAGGCGTCGTGGTCATGCAGGGCTACGGAGCCACCGAATGCGGCGCTGCCTCGGCGACGAACCAGAGGGACCACGGCCTCGGAACGGTGGGTCGGACTATTCCGCCGGTGCGGGTGAAGCTCGCCGACGACGGCGAGATCCAGGTGAGCGGGCCCACGGTCTTCGGCGGCTACTGGCACGACCCGGCCGCCACCGCCGCGGCGTTCACATCCGATGGCTGGTACAAGACCGGCGACATCGGCCGGCACGACGCCTCGGGGCACCTGATCCTGATGGGCCGGCGGAAGGACATCATCGTCCTGCCGAACGGCCTCAACGTGTACCCCGAGGACGTGGAGAACGCCCTCCGTACGGCCGGCGTCAGGGACGCCGTGGTCGTCGAGACGAGACCCGGCAGGATCGAGGCGGTCGTGCTGGTACCAGGCGAGCCAGACTTGGCGCTACCCGGCGTACAGGTGGGCGCCGCTGGCGCGCCTGAGATCGGCCACCCCAAGATCGGCGACCCCAAGATCGGCGACCCCGTGAAACTGCGCGACGAGATCGAGCCGGCTATTCGCGCGGCGAACGCGACGCTGGCGGTCCACCAGCGGGTCGTGGCATGGCGGCTGTGGCCGGAGGCCGACTTCCCCCGAACCCACACGCTCAAGGTCCAGCGCGACCGCGTGCGTGCCTGGGTCGTCACCGACGAGCCAATCCCCATCCGCGAGTCCGGGACCAAGCCCGCCGGCAAGAAGCCGTAGCTGCGCGCAGACGACAACAACGCGCCGGCCGCGCCCCGGATCGGCGGGCCGCCGAGCGCACTTGAAGGTGCGTGAGCGAGGAGCGCAGGCGACAACATGGCGATGCGCCGGCGCCCTGGATCGCCGGGCCGCCGAGTGCAGCGCTAGGCGGAGCCGAGCACCGGAGCGAGCGCACCTCAAGGTGCGTGAGCGAGGAGCGCAGAAGCCAACGCCGGCATGCGCCGGCTGGCGGCGATCAGCCGGGAGGCCAGGCCATGGGTCGGCCGCCGAGCAGATGAACGTGCAGGTGGTCCACGGTCTGGCCGCCGTTCCGGCCCTCGTTGACCACCAGCCGGTAGCCGCCTTCGGCGATCCCTTCGCTTTTCGCTATCTCGCCGGCGGCGGAGAAGATGTCGCCCACGATCGACTGATCGGCTCCGGTCAGCTCGCGAAGCGAGGCGATGTGCTTACGCGCGAGCAGCAGGACGTGCGTCGGAGCCTGGGGCGCGATATCGCGTATCGCCACCACAGAATTGTCGGAATACACCTGAGACGACTGCAGCTCGCCGGACACGATGCGGCAGAAGAGGCAATCAGACGGCATTGGCGTGCTCCCTGCTGCTTCCCGAAAGGACCTCGCTGGTGAGTGAGTGGATCTTGCTACGAGAACACGGACTATGCCAGTAGGTCGCGCACCGAAACTGCCGGCCGAAGTGTCACGATCGGACCTGAGTCCAGGAGCGGACGGCTTCCAGGGCGACCCAATCGTCCTCGGCCCAGCGGCGGGCGAGCGTCAAGCCGGCGCCTTCGAATGCCGCTCGAACCTCGCTTTCGCGGTCCCGGAAGATGCCGGACGCCAGGATCCTGCCGCCGGGCGCGAGCTCGCGGCACAGCGGCTCGGCCAGCTGGACCAGGAGCGAGGCGATCAAGTTTGCGAGGACCAGGTCGAACGGGTGCTCGCCCGTGGGCACGCTGCCTCTCCGCACCCGGACCCGTCGCACCAGGCCGTTGAGCCTGGCGTTGGCTGCCGTCGACTCGACGGCGATCGGGTCCGTGTCCACTCCGAGCAACTCCCCCGCCCCGAGCTTGCCGGCGGCGATTGCCAGGATCCCCGACCCGCAGCCGACATCGAGGACGCGGACGCTCCCGCCGCGCCCCTGATTCGCGCGCCGGGCGTCGGCGCCCTCCAGCAGCCCCTCGTCGGCGAGAGTTTCGAGCGCCGCGAGGCAGAGACGGGTCGTGGGATGGAGGCCCGTCCCGAAAGCCATCCCGGGGTCGAGCGACAGCACGACGTCGTCGGGCAGCTTCCGATGGCGGCGCCATGTCGGCCGGATCACGAGGCGCCGCCCGATCCGCAGCACAGGAAAGTGGCTCTTCCAGGCCTCGGCCCAATCCTCCTCTCGTACCAGGCGAGTCTGCAGCGGCCCGATCGGTCGAAGCTCAAAGGCTTGCAGGTGGCCGAGGGCCGTCGCGGCAGCGTCGATCGCCACCCGGATGGCCGCCGAATCGAGGCCCGGCAGGTAAGCCCGGACGATCGCCGGTTTCGACGCGTCGATCACCGCGCCGAGCCCCTCATCGCTGAGCCCAAAACCAGGTTCCACGCTCGTTCCACCGGGAGCGAAACGGGTCAGGATCTCGCTTACGGCTTCGACGGCCTCGATGTCGGCGGCGACCGAAAGCTCGACCCACACGCCGGCCCGCAGCGCCTCGAAATCGACCGCCTCAGGCGCCTCTGGCGCCTCTGGCGCCTCTGGCGCCTCTGGCGCCTCTGGCGCCTCTGGCGCCTCGGCGGCCACGTCACCCGCCTGTGCGGCGCCAGCTTTTGGCTCGGTACCGCCCTGAGCGCCGCTCTCCTCAGCCGAGGGCATCGCGCACCCGATCTATGATGCCGCCGCCCGACGCCGGCAAAACTTGCTCGCCCGACTCGGCGGCGAGTTGCTCCAGCAGCTCGCGCTGCTTCCGGCTCAGCTTGGTGGGCACGGCTACGTGGACGACCACGTGGAGGTCGCCGCGGGAGCCCGGACGACGCAGATGCGGCACGCCCTTACCCCGAAGCCGAATTTCGGTCCCGGGTTGAGTGCCCGATCGCAGTTCGATCTCGTCCTCGCCCTCCACCGTCGGGATGCGGACGCGAGTCCCGAGCGCCGCCTGGGTGAGGGAGATCTCGAGCTCGTGGAAGAGTTCGGTCCCCTCGCGGCGCAGCGAAGAGTGCGGAGTGACGTGGACGGCAACGTACAGGCTGCCCGGCGGGCCGCCGCGCGGACCTGCCTCGCCTTCGCTCGAGAGCCTGATCTGGTGACCCTCGTCGATCCCGGGTGGGATCGTGACACGCAGCTTCTTGTGCCGCCGGACCCGGCCTTCGCCATGGCACGCGGTGCAGGGTGAGTCGATGACCCGCCCCTCGCCGCCACAGCGCGTGCACTGCGTTACGTTCACCATCTGCCCGAGCATCGTCTGGCGGACGGCCCTTATCTCACCTCGGCCGCCGCATGCGGAGCAGGTCGAGGGCACGCTCCCGGGGCTTGCGCCGGTCCCGCCGCAGGTCTCGCAGCGATCGAGCAGATCGAAGTCGATCTCCTTCTCGATGCCTCGCACAGCGTCCGCGAAATCGATCCGGAGATCGTAGCGAAGGTCGGAACCCGCCGGCCGGCGGCTTCGACGTGCTCCGCCGCCTGCGCCGCCCATGCCCGCGAAGAAGGCGTCGAAGAGATCGCCGAAGCCCGCGAAGCCCTCGCCGAACGGGGCGCCGGTGCCGCCGCCCATGTCGCCGAGCCCGGCCCGGCCGACCATGTCGTAGATCTGCCGCCGCTTGGGGTCCGACAGAACCTGGTAAGCCTCGTTGATCTCCTTGAACCGCTCGACGGCGGCGGGTTCGCTGCTGACGTCAGGGTGCCATTGCTGGGCCAGCTTGCGGAATGCGCGCTTGAGCGCGGCGTCGTCGGCATTCCGCTCGACGCCGAGGATCTCGTAATAGCTGCGCTCACGCTCGGTAGTCATCTGGTCGAGAAGGATACGAGACGGACGTGTCTTTGCGGGATCGACGCGGTTCCGGCGCGAGACTACGACTTCAGCAGCCGCGATAGGCGCCGTGAGGCGATCGCCAGCCCGATGGCTCCCGCGCCGAGCAGATACACGACGTCGATCGCCAGCGACGCGTCGGGCGTGCCGGTGGTCAGGGCTCGGATCAGATGGACGCCGCGGTAGAGCGGCGTGACTTGCACGAATGCCTGGAGCTCCGGCGGGTAAGCCGAGATCGGATAGAAAGTTCCGGAGAAGAGGAACATCGGCATGATCGCGAGCTGGAGGAAATCGAAGTCTTGCCACTTGCGCACGAAGGTCGTCGCCGCCAGGCCCATCCCGGCGAACGCGAAGCCGACGACCATCGACGCCGGGAGAGCCAGCAGCCCCAGCGGCGAGGTCAGCAGCGCCGTGCCGCCTATGCCCATCAGCACGATGACCGCCAGAAAGCCGACGACGTAGAGGCTGCCACGCAGCAAGGCCCAGGTGATCTCGCCGAGGGCGATGTCGCGCAACGACAGCGGGGTGGCAATGGCGGCGTCGTAGAGCTTGGCGTACTTGAGCTTGTAGAAGAAGTTGTTCGAGGTCTCGTAGATGGCCCCGTTCATGGCCGACGAGGCCAGCAGCGCCGGAGCCACGAAGACCACGTAGGGAATGCTGCGGCCGTCGCCGAGGGGCACGTCGCCGATGAGAGATCCAACCCCGAGGCCCATCGAGAAGAGATAGAAGAGCGGCTCGAAGAAACCCGAAAGGACGACCATGTAGTTGCGCCGATAGACGAGCAGGTTGCGCTCGACTATGCGGGTCGGCCGGGGCAGCGCGATCGTCGAGAACCTGCGAACGCCGATCACCTAGACCTCCAGCCGGCGGCGGAAGGCAATCCGGCCCGCGTAGAGCCCGACCGCGACGAAGGCCGCCAGGACGGCCGTGTGAACGACGATGCCAACCGGCTCGACGGTGCCGAGAGAGAAGCTCCGGGCGAGGCTGACCCCGTGGTAGAGCGGCGTCGCCCAGGCGAGCGGCTGCAGGAACAGGGGCAGCTTCTCTATCGGGAAGAACGTTCCGCTGAAGAGGAAGAGCGGCGTGATCCCGAACCGGAACAGGGCGTTGAAGCCGCCGTCGCCTTGCTGCGTGGCAGTGAACGCGACGATCGGGGCCGCGAAGGCTAGTGCCGTCAGCACAGCGACGGGAACCGCCAATACCACCAGGGGAGAAACGGCGGCGCCGAGCAGGACGACGATCGCCAGGAAGAGCACGGACAGCAGCGTGGCCCGAAAGCCGATCCACATGAGATCGCCCAGCAGCAGGTCGAAGACTCCGATAGGCGTGTTGAGCGCCGCCAGGTAGGTCTTCTCCCACATGATCTTGCCCATGATCGGCCAGGCCGCCTCGGCCGCCGCCGCCATCATCGCCTGGGTCACGAGCAAGGCCGGGGCCACGTAGTCGAGGTACGGAACGCCCCCTGGCACGCCCCCGTTCCTGTTCACGTACAAGCCCAGCCCGATCCCCATGGAGAGCAGGTAGAGGAAGGGCTGGCTCAGGCCGGAGAGCAGGTAACTATGCCAGCCGCGACGGAAGATCAGCAGGTCGTGCTCGAGCCAGCGAAAGGACCGCCGGGAGGCGGTAGCGGCCGTCATTCGACCAGGCTGCGCCCCGTAAGGCGCAGGAATACGTCCTCGAGCGTGCTTCGGCGGACGAGGACGCTGCTCGGTCGGAGGCCTCGCTCGTAGGCAGTCGCGGCGGCGGCCTCACCGTCCGAGGTGTAGACGAGCAGGCGGTCGGGCAGCTGCTCCATCCTCTCGGCCAGGCCGTCGAGACGACCGTCCAATCGGGCCCCGTCGTTCGACTCGCCGTCGACGTCGCGGAAGCGCAGCTCGAGGACCTCGCGGCTGACGTACTGCTCGATCAGCTGCCGGGGCGACCCCTCCGCGACTATGTGGGCCTTGTCCATTACGACCAGCCGGTCGCACAGCTGCTCGGCCTCGTCCATGTAGTGGGTCGTGAGGACGAGCGTGACGCCGCGGGCCTTGAGCCGGTACAGCCGGTCCCACACCAGATGTCGGGCCTGAGGGTCGAGTCCCGTTGTCGGCTCGTCGAGCAGGAGCAGCGATGGCTCGTTGATCAGAGCGCGGGCGATGACCAGGCGCCGCTTCATGCCACCCGAAAGCGGCTCCACTTTGTCCCCGGCCCGCTCGGCCAGCTGGACGAACTCCAGCAGTTCGATGGCCCGCCGCCGTGCCTCGGCCCAGGAGAGGTCGAAGTACCGCCCGTAGATCAGCAGGTTCTCCAGGACGCTGAGCTCGGTGTCGAGGGTGTCCGCCTGAGGCACGACGCCGACGCGCGCTCGAATGCGCGGGCCGTCGCGAGCGGCATCCAGGCCGAAGACGCGCAGAGTTCCGGCGCTCACCGGCGACACGGTGCCGATCATACGCATCGTGGAGGTCTTGCCGGCGCCGTTGGGGCCCAGGAATCCGAATGCTTCGCCGGGGGCCACGTCGAAGTCGACTGCGTCGACCGCGGTGAACGACCCGAATCGCTTCGTGAGGCCGCGGGCGCGGATGACGGCAGATGGAGTCGAGGGCGAGTCCGACATGTCACGATGGTAGCGCGCAACCGGCCCGGTGCCGCCGGGTCCTTCTGCCGGCAGAAACCCGGCGCGAATTGGAACCATCGTTCCACCCTTTCCGGACGAACGTTGCGTGTCTCGCGGACGTCTCGCCGCGCATATGATCCGCTTGCACCCTTTTCATGAAAGGCAGGGCGTGGACGAGTTCTGGGTTTGCCAGCATTGCCGGTCGCTGAATCGCTCCGGCACCGGCCGCTGCTACCACTGCAAGCAGAAGTACGGCTCCAAGCCGAAGGCTCCGGAACCGACTCGGGCCCCTGCAGCGATCGGGCCGATGCCCATGCCGACGGCTCAAGCGAGCCTCGGGCCGCTGCCGTCGTACTTCGCACGGCCTGCCGTCCTGGGAACGCCCGCGCATAGCGACGGCTCGATCGGCAGCTCGCACAAGTCCCGTCTCGCCTTCCGTCGCCCCCAGCTCGCCGACCCCATCCGCAAGCGAATCGCGTGGGCTCTCGTTACTCGCCAGTCAGTGTCGGTTTCTGCGCTCGGTTACGTCACGGCCGCCATGCTCTCGCTGGTGCTGCTGGATGGGCTGCTACTGGTCGCGAACGCCCTATCCACCGCGCTCGACGCCCTGCAGAGCGGATCGCCGCAGGCGGCCTGGAACGGCCTCGATCCCGTGGAGCAAGGGACGCTGCAGGTCTTGGCGATCGCCTTTGTCGCGATCGGCGCGGTCGCGCTGGGCTGCTTCTCGGTGTTCGTCGGGCTCACGACCCACAACGCTCCCGGGCTGGGAGCCCAGACGCCGTTGCTCAACCCGTACCGGGCGGGCGTCGCCTGGCTCCATGGCATGTGGACGCAGGCGGGCCTCGCATTAGGCCTCCTGGCTCCTGCATTGCTCGTGTGGCTCGGCTACGCGATCCCCGGCTTGATCCTGGCCATAGTGGTCCTCGAGGTCGTGCAGAGGCGTATCGGCGACCCGCTCGGCTGGCTTGCCCGCCCGAGCCGCCACCTGTCGGATCTGTACCTCAGTCTCGGGATCGACGGCGCTCCAAGCGCGCTCGTGGTCACGTTGTGGTCAATCTGTTTCGTGGCCGTGAACGTGCTCGCGATCGCGGTCTTCGCCCTGCCCCTGCTGGGAGTCCTGGTGTCGGTCGCGTCCGCGCTCGGCCACCAGCCGGATCTGGTGACCTGGCAGGCGTCCGGATACGGTCCGGCGCAGATCGGCATCGCCGCGCTGGTCGGAAGCATGCTGGTCGCCGCCGCGGGAACGATCGGGCTGCTGATCCCGATAACCCTCGGCATCGTGGCACGGCAGCGCACCCGCCAGACGCTCGTGCGAGTCGGCCGCGCTCGGCCGTGGGCGGTGCGTCCGCTGGCGAGCGATGCGCCCGTACAGACGGGCTCGAAGCTATACGACCCGTACGACCAACCCGACGATCACGCCTCTTTGTATTCGCCTTCGACGACCTCTTCGCCGGCCTGGTCCGAGGGAGCTTCCGAAGAGCCGCCCGCCTCGTCGTCTGAGCTCGGCGGAGGCGTTTCCGACGCCTTGTAGGCGGCGGTACCGACCTTCTGCAGCTGCTCCGCCAGCGATTCGGCGGCCGACTTGACTTCGGTCTGATCGCTGCCCTTGAGCGCGGTCCGGACGGCTTCGATGAGGCGTTCGGTCTCGGCGCGGTCTTCCGCCGAAACCTTGTCGCCCAGATCGCGCAATGTCCGCTCGCCCTGATAGGCCAGGGTGTCGGCCTGGTTGCGGGCCTCGACCTCTTCCTTGCGCTTGCGGTCTTCGTCGGCGTGGTCGGAGGCCTCGCGGACCATTCGGTCCACGTCGTTCTTGGACAGCATCGAGCTGGCGGTGATGCGCACCTGCTGCTCGCGGCTGGTGGCGCGGTCCTTGGCCTTGACGTCGAGGATGCCGTTGGCGTCGATGTCGAAGGTGACCTCGACCTGCGGCACGCCGCGCGGGGCCGGCGGGATGCCGTCGAGGATGAACTTGCCGAGGGTCTTGTTGTCGGCGGCGAAGTCGCGCTCGCCCTGGAGGACGTGGACCTCGACCTGGGTCTGGTTGTCCGAGGCGGTGGAGAAGACCTGGCTCTTGCTCGTGGGGATCGTGGTGTTGCGATCGATAAGGCGAGTCATGACGCCGCCCATCGTTTCGATGCCCAGGGACAGCGGCGTGACGTCGAGCAGCAGGACGTCCTTGACCTCGCCGGCGAGCACGCCCGCCTGGATCGCGGCGCCGATGGCCACGACCTCGTCGGGGTTCACGCCGCGATGCGGCTCTTTGCCGCCGAACATCTGCTTGACCGCTTCGATGACGGACGGCATGCGGGTCTGGCCGCCGACGAGCACGACCTCGTCGATCTCCGAAGCCTTCAACCCGGAGTCGCGTAGGGCCTGGCTCACGGGACCACGGGTCCGGTCGACCAGGTCGGCCGTCATGTCCTCGAGCTTGGCGCGCGACAGCGCGATCACCAGATGCTTGGGCCCCGTGGCGTCGGCGGTGATGTAGGGCAGGTTGATCTCGGTCGTGGTGGTCGTGGAGAGCTCGATCTTGGCCTTCTCCGCCGCCTCCTTGAGGCGCTGGAGGGCCTGCTGGTCGGTCCGCAGGTCGATGCCCTGGTCGCGCTTGAACTCGGCCAGCAGCCATTCGATGACGCGCTGG
>Ga0209014_10002658_pt1 | contig 10351 bp, 9 predicted proteins | sample BarGraNGADG00212_FD_184491 | JGI IMG/M metagenome (GOLD analysis project Ga0209014, IMG submission 184491) | Arctic peat soil microbial communities from Barrow, Alaska - Barrow Graham LP Ref core NGADG0002-212 (SPAdes) (version 2) | ecosystem: Environmental > Terrestrial > Soil > Wetlands > Peat... | reverse complement strand
CCGCGGCGCTCGACGAGGCGTGTGGCTCAGGCCGGCACGGACGCGATACCGGGCGCCAGGAAGCGCCGGCCGGTAACCCGCTCGCTGACACCCGCGCGATCGAGGTACGGGGTGATGCCGCCGAGGTGGAACGGCCACCCCGCGCCGAGCAGCATGCACAGGTCGATGTCCTGCGCTGCCGCGACGACCCCCTCGTCGAGCATGATCCGGATCTCGTCGGCGAGGGCGGCCAACGCCCGCTCGCGCACCTGATCGGCTGAGCTCGGTGAGCTTCCCTGCTCGAACAGCGCGTCGATCTCGGGATCGATGTGTTGGCCGGACTCGTCCCAGACGTAGATGCCGTTCTTGCCGGCCTCGACCAGCCGCCGCGAGTTGTCGCTCACCGAGAACCGGTCCGGGAACGCCGTGTGCATCGTCTCCGAGACGTGCAGCGCAACGGCGGGCCCGACGAGAGCGAGCAGCACGAACGGGCTCATCGGCAGGCCGAGCGGGGCGAGAGCTCCGTCGGCCACCTCGATGGGCGTTCCTTCGTCCACCGTCGCGGTGACTTCGCCGAGAAACCGGGTGAGCAGCCGGTTCACCACAAAAGCGGGCGCGTCCTTGACCAGGACACATGACTTCCCGAGTTGCCTGCCGACGGCGAAGGCAGTGGCGAGTGAGGCGTCGTCGGTGCGCTCGGCGCGGACGATCTCGAGCAACGGCAGCACGGCCACCGGGTTGAAGAAGTGGAAGCCGACCACGCGCTCTGGATGCTTCAGGTCAGCCGCCATGTCCGTCACTGACAGCGAGGACGTGTTGGTGAGCAGCACGGTCTCGGGGCCGACGAACTCCTCGACCTCGGCGAAGACCTGCTTCTTGATCTTGATCTCCTCGAAGACGGCCTCGATGACCAGCTCGGCGTCGGCGAACGCGTCCTTCGTGAGCGAACCGGTCACCAGTGCCTTGAGCCGGTTTGCCTTGTCGGGGCTCAGACGCCCCTTGGCCAGCTGCTGGTCGAGCTCGTTGCGGACGTAGGCCACGCCCCTGTCGAGGCGATCCTGGTCGAGGTCGGTCATGACGACCGGTACCTCCAGACGACGGGCGAACAGCAGTGCCAGCTGGCCGGCCATCAGCCCGGCTCCCACGACACCGACCTTGGTGATCTTGCGGGCCAGTGCCTTGTCCGGCGCGCCGGCCGGGCGCTTGGCCCGCTTGTTCACCAGATCGAAGGAGTACAGGCTGCTGCGCAGCTCGTCACCCATGATCAGGTCGGCGAGCGCGTCGTCCTCGGCTGCGGTGCCGGCGGTGAAGTCCGACGTCTGAGCCTGGGCAATGAGGTCGAGGGCTCGGTAGGGCGCCGGTGCCGCGCCGTGGATCTTGGCGTCGGCGAACGTCCTGCCCTTCGCGACGGCCGCTGCCCAGTCGTCGCCGCTGTGATCGACTCGGGCGACCGAAACCGAACCGTCGAGGACACGAGCCGCCCAGGCCAGCGACTGCGCGACGAAGTCGGCGTCGTCGAGCAGTACATCGACGACGCCGACTTCAGCTGCCTGCGCGGGCGAGAGCATCTTGTTCTGGTTCATCGCGTTCTCGATGATGATCTTGACTGCCGCGTCCGGGCCGACGAGCTGCGGGAGCAGCTGGGTTCCGCCCCAGCCGGGCACCAGTCCCAGGAACACCTCGGGGAACGCGATCGCCGCGGCCTTCTTCGCCAGCGTTCGGTAGTGGCAGTGCAGCGCAAGCTCGAGCCCACCGCCCATGACCGCGCCGTTGACGAAGGCAAAGGTCGGGACGGGGCTGTCCTTGAACCGGCGGAACACCCGGTGCCCGAGCCGGCCGATCTCGTGCGCCTGGGAGCGGTCGTGGATCGCCGGGACGCCGCTGATGTCGGCACCGACGGCGAAGATGAACGGTTTGCCGGTGACGGCGATGCCTGCCACCCGCGGTGTGTGTGCCTCGATGGCGGTCATGGCGTCGTCCAGGGAGGCCAGACCGGCCGGGCCGAACGTCGACGGCCGGGTGTGGTCCAGGCCGTTCTCGAGCGTGATCAGGGCGATCTCACCCGACAGGCCGGGAACGTCCACGTAGCGGACGAGCGCTTTGGTGGCGACTTTCTCGGCGAACTGTGTGTCGGTCACGCGTCGCTCCCTACGTAGTGCGGGTTCTCCCAGATGACGCTGCCGCCCTGTCCGATGCCGACACACATGGCTGTGAGCCCGTATCGCACCTCGGGGTGGTCGGCGAACTGGCGAGCCAGCTGAGTCATGAGCCGTACCCCCGATGACGCCAGCGGGTGACCGGTGGCGATCGCGCCGCCGTACTGGTTCACGCGCGGATCGTCGTCCGGCAGGCCGTAGTGGTCCAGGAACGCGAGCACCTGAACGGCGAACGCCTCGTTCAGCTCGAACAGGCCGATGTCGTCGATAGTCAGGCCGGTCGCCTTGAACGCGCGCTCGGTCGACGGGATCGGCCCGATGCCCATGACCGACGGGTCGACGCCCGCGAAGCCGTAGCCGACGAGACGCATCTTGACCGGCAGGTTCAGCTCCTCGGCGGTGTCGCGTGAGGCGAGGATGCAGGCTGACGCGCCGTCGTTGAGTCCCGCGGCGTTGCCGGCGGTCACCCTTCCGTGCGGTCGAAACGGCGTCTTGAGCCCGGACAACTCCTCGACGGTCGTGCCGGGGCGGGGCGGCTCGTCCTTGGTAGCCAGTCCCCAGCCGTTCGCGACGGAGCGGGTGAGCGTCGGCACGAGGTCGGGCTGGATCTTGCCGTCGGCGTAGGCCTTGGCGAGCTTGGCCTGGCTGGCGGCGGCGAAGGTGTCGGCGCGTTGCTTGGTCAACTGCGGGAAGCGGTCGTGGAGGTTCTCGGCCGTCATGCCCATGTTGAGCGCGGACGGGTCGACGAGCTTCTCCGACACGAAGCGCGGGTTGGGGTCGACGCCTTCTCCCATCGGGTGGCGTCCCATGTGCTCGACACCGCCGGCGATGGCGACGTCATACGCACCGAACGCGATGCCGCCGGCAACCGCGGTGACGGCGGTCATCGCGCCGGCGCACATGCGGTCGATCGAGTAGCCGGGGACGGAGCGGGGGAGTCCGGCCAGGATGCCGGCGACTCGGCCCAGCGTCAGACCCTGGTCGCCGATCTGGGTCGTCGCGGCCAGCGCGACCTCGTCGATGCGCTCGGGCGGCAACTCCGGATGCCTGCGCAGCAGTTCGCGGATGACGCCGACGATGAGGTCGTCGGCTCGTGTCTCGGCGTAGATGCCCTTCGGGCCGGCCTTGCCGAACGGGGTTCGCGCCCCGTCGACGAAGACCACGTCACGCGTGGATGCGGGCACGGTTGCTCCTCGCTGGTGGATGGCTGCGGTCGTGTTACTGGTGAGTAACTTAGCCTACCGCCTCCCACCGCACATCACCTCGGCACGAGCGCGTCAGGACGCGGAAAGCGCCGCCGCCAGGCGTGCGGCGCTCAGCTCGATCTGCCAGGGACGGGCACCCAGCTCGGCCAACCGCTGGGCGACCGCGGTGTCGGTGGCCGGTTCGGGGGGCTGCCACGCCAGCCCGCGCACGATGTCTGAGGGCAACAGGTTCTGCGCGAGCACCACATGCTCGGCGGCGAGCGCGGCGACGACCTCGCGCAGAAGGCCTAGCCTGGCTGCCGCCGCCGGGTCGCGCTCGCGCCACCGTGCGGGCGGGGGGATGCCGTCTCCGCCGGTGCCGTTGGTCGGCGGCAACTCGCTGTCGGGCAGCCGGCTGGCCTCGTCGACTGCGGTGAACCACCGTGCCAGCTGCCGGCGTTGCCGAGTGCCGCTGAAGATGGGCAGGGCGGCCAGCGCCGCGGCGCTCGTAGGCTCGGCACGTGCCGCGTCGATGATCGCCGCGTCAGGCAGGATGCGCCCCGGCGCGATGTCGCGTTCGCTCGCGTACGCGTCGCGCGCCAGCCAGAGACTGCGGATCACGGCCAGCTGCCGGCGGTTGCGGATCTTGTGGATGCCAGACGTGCGCCGCCACGGATCTGTGCGGGGAGACGGCGGCTGCGCGAGCCGAACCGCCTCGAACTCCTGTCGGGCCCAGTCGTCCTTGCCGGCTGACGTCAGCGCGTCGACGAGCACCTCGCGCAACGCGACGAGGAGTTCGACGTCCAGGGCGGCGTAGATCAACCAGTCGCGCGGCAGGGGTCGGGTGCTCCAGTCGGCCGCGGAGTGCCCCTTCTCGAGGCGCACGCCGAGGTGCTGCTCGACCATCGTGCCCAGAGCCACGCGATCTTCGCCCAGCAACCGCCCGGCGAGCTCGGAGTCGAAGAGCCGCTGCGGTCGCAGGCCCAGCTCGGCAAGGCAGGGCAGATCCTGGTTCGCCGCATGCAGGATCCACTCCGCGCCGCCGATCGCCTCGTTGAGGTGCCCGAGCGACGGCAGGGCGATCGGGTCGATGAGCACGGTGCCGACGCCGGCTCGGCGCAGCTGCACGAGGTAGGCGCGCTGGCTGTAGCGATACCCGGAGGCCCGCTCGGCGTCGACCGCGAGCGGCCCCGTGCCCGTGCGCATGCGCTCGATCAGGTCGTCGAGTTCGGCCTGGGTGGTCAGCGGTTCGGGCACACCGTCGGCGGGCTCTCGAAGCAGCGGCACCGCCGGCGGTACGGGGTCGGCGTCGGGCTCGCTCACGTGCTGGGCGTGAGCAGGGTGACGCCCTCAGGCGGTAACCCGGCCGCGGCGCACACCATGTCGACGAACGCATGCAGGTGGGGTGCCATCTCGGCGTCGTCGGCCGTCCATGACGCGCGCAGTTCGAGTTCGACGGTGGTGCGTGGGCCGGCAAGGTCGCCGAAGCGCGTCGAGGTCGTCTGGGTGACCGTGCCACCTGCCGCGCGATAGGTGGCGCCACGATCGTCCAGCGCTCCGACGAGCCAGCTCCAGCCGACGGCGGGCAGCATCGGGTCAACGCCCATCTGCGGATCGAGCTCGGCCGACGCGAACGCGACCAGACGCAGGACGCCGTCCCAGGCTTCGCTTCCTTCGGGGTCGTGCAGCAGGACGAGGCGACCGGTGGCCAGTTCGTCACCGTCCGGACCGCGGACGTCGGTGGAGATGGCGTAGCTCCACGGCGCCAAGCGCTGCGGCGGGCGCAGCGGCTCGACGTGCACCTCGCGGCGCACCGCGGTGCTGGTGAGGCTGCGCACCGCCCGGCGGAACAGGTCGGGAGTGACCGGCTCGGGCTCGGCGTGCGGCGCGGGCCTGGGTTCGTCGTCCACGTCGCTCACCTGACGGAGGGTTTGGGGTGGGGTCATCGCGTGCTCGGCCGCGTGCTCAGGCAGCGTGCCGGGCCGCTGGTCGATGCCGTTCGCCCGTGGTCGTGGGATCGACCAACAGCGCTGCGCCACACACGGCGCACGCACGCTCAGGACAGTCGTCGCCATGGCCATCAGCGCAGGGTGGTGTGTCGGCACGTCGCGTCTGTGCGCATTCAGGGCAGTGAACGTACTGGTCGGCGTCCATCGAACAAACCCCCTTCGCGATCCGCACGTGCGATCGATACCCTCACGCTGGCATGCGGCACCGACTATTTGCCGAAGGCGCGCCGAGGGCATGCGACGATGGACGGCGATGTCACAGCCACTCCCGGCCGCTCGCGGCGTGCAGCCGTCCCCAGACCCGGCGTCGTCGCTGCTCGTCCGCGCCGCGTCGGGACATCCCGGCCCGTACCCGCCGGTGTGGTTCATGCGCCAGGCGGGCCGGTCGCTGCCCGAGTACCGCGCGCTGCGTGCGGGCAACGCGATGCTTGACGCCTGCCGGACGCCGGAGCTGATCACCGAGATCACCCTGCAGCCCGTTCGCAGGCACGGTGTCGACGCGGCGATCCTGTTCTCCGACATCGTGGTACCGCTCGTGGCGATCGGGGTCGGCATCGACATAGTCGCAGGCGTCGGGCCGGTGGTCGCCAAGCCCGTCCGGGTCCTCGAGGATCTCGCCGTTCTTCGTGACCTCGAGGCAGGCGACGTTCCGTACATCGGCCAAGCCGTTCGTGATCTCGTCAAAGAGCTGGGCGGCACCCCGCTCATCGGCTTCGCGGGGGCGCCGTTCACGCTGGCCAGTTATCTCATCGAGGGTGGTCCGTCGCGCGATCATGCCCGAACCAAGGCGATGATGCACGGCGAGCCGGAGCTGTGGCATGCGCTGCTCGCTCGCCTCGCGGTCATCGCGCGCGACTTCCTGCAGGCGCAGATCGACGCCGGAGTGTCGGCGGTCCAGCTGTTCGACTCGTGGGCAGGCACGCTTTCGCGCGCTGACTACGAGCGGTTCGTCCTGCCGCACAGCCGATCGGTGCTCGAGTCCTTGTCGGCCGTAGGCGTCCCACGGATCCACTTCGGAGTCGGCACCGGCGAGATCCTCGGGCTCATGCGCGCCGCGGGCGCTGACGTCGTCGGGGTGGATTGGCGGATACCCCTCGACGAGGCCGTGAGCCGGATCGGGCCCGGCGCGGTCGTCCAGGGCAACCTCGACCCCGCTCTGCTGCTCGCCGACTGGTCGGTGATCGAGACGGAGGTTCGACGAATCGTGAACGAAGGTCGCTCGGCGACCGGGCACATCTTCAACCTCGGTCACGGGGTGCTGCCCGACACCGACCCGGACGTGCTCACGCGGGTCGTCGAACTGGTCCACTCGCTGTGAGGCGCGTCGTCGTGGTCGGCGGAGGGATCTCCGGGCTGGCCGCCGCGCTTCGGGTGTCGACCGAGCTTCCCGATGCCGAGGTCCTGCTGCTCGAGGCGTCGCCGATCATCGGCGGCAAGCTACGGGTGGCCGACGTCGGCGGGGTTCAGGTCGACGTGGGCGCGGAGGCGCTGCTCGCCGCCCGGCCCGAGGGAGTCGGACTCATCCGGGAGCTCGGACTCGACGGCGAGCTCATCACGCCGTTGACGACGGCGGCGCAGCTACGGGTCGGCGGCGCGCGCCATCCGCTGCCTGCCAGGACGATGTTCGGGATCCCCGCTGACCTCGACTCCGCGCGCGCGTCCGGGGCCCTCACCGAGGGGGCGCTGGACCGCATCGCGGCCGAGCCTGCCGCGGACCCGATGGCCCCCCTGGCCGACGACGTGGCCGTCGGTGAGCTGGTTCGGGCGCGGCTGGGCAACGAAGTCGTCGATCGACTGGTCGAGCCGCTGCTCGGCGGCGTGTACGCCGGCCGTGCCGATGAGCTGTCAATGCGCGCGACGATGCCGTCGCTGGCGTCGCGCCTCGAACGCGACGGCGGTTCCCTCGTCGCCGCGGCCCGGTCCGTCACTGACGTCGGCACCCGTGGCCCGGCGTCCGGTCCGATGTTCGCGTCGCTGTCGGGCGGGATGGGCACGCTGCCTGCGGCGGTGGCCCGCACGGGTCGCTTCGCGGTGCGCACCTCCACGACGGTTCGTGGCATGCGTCGAGTTCCCGGCGGCTTCGAGCTGGTCTGTGGTGCCGTTCCCGACGAAGAGACCATGCTGGCCGACGCAGTCGTCGTCGCGACGCCGGCATCGAAAGCGGCGCTGCTGCTTCGCGACATCGCGCCCCACGCGTCCACCGACCTGAGCGGCATCGACAGTGCGAGCGTTGCGATCGTGACGCTCGCACTTCGCGACGTCCGGCTGCCCAGCGGCAGCGGGCTGCTGATCGGCACCCGCGAGGGTTTCGCGGTCAAGGCGGTGACGCTCTCGTCGCAGAAATGGCCGATGGCCTCCGACGGGCTGACGTTCTTGCGTGCTTCGCTAGGCCGGGCGGGCGAGGCGCAGGTACTGCAGCGCGAGGACGCCGAGCTGATCGCGCTGGTGCGTCACGAGCTTCGCGCGTTGATCGAGGTCGACGCCGAGCCGGTCGACGCGCTGGTGACGCGCTGGGGCGGCGGTCTTCCGCAGTACGCCGTCGGGCACGTCGCCGCTGTCGGTCGCATTCGCTCAGCGGTGGAGCAGGTGCCAGGTCTGGCCGTCTGCGGCGCCGCTTACAACGGTGTCGGCATCCCCGCCTGCATCGCCTCGGGGCAGGCCGCTGCCGCGGACGTAGTCGCGTTTCTCACCACGTCCGCCGGCGATCAAGGGGGACAATGAACGCCATGGTCAAGGCACGTGAACTCAACGACGTCATCCGCTACACGGCATGGTCCGTCTTCAAGGTTGTCCAGCCCCTGGGTGGCGTCGATCGGCAACCGTTGGTCGCCGAGGTGGTGGCGCTTTTCGACCAGCTCGCAGCCAAGGACGTCACGGTGCGTGGCACTTACGACGTCAGTGCGTTGCGCGCGGACGCCGACCTGATGATCTGGTGGCACGCCGCCACCGCCGACGCGCTGCAGGACGCGTACAGCCGGTTCCGGCGCACGAGCCTGGGAGCGCGCCTGGAGCCGGTGTGGTCGAACATGGCCCTGCACCGGCCGGCGGAGTTCAACAAGAGCCACGTGCCGGCGTTCCTCGCCGACGAGACGCCGCGCAACTACGTGTGCGTCTACCCGTTCGTCAGGTCGTACGAGTGGTATCTGCTGCCCGACGAGCAGCGTCGGGCGCTGCTGGCCGAGCACGGGCAGATGGCCCGCGAGTACCCCGACGTCCGCGCCAACACGGTCGCCTCGTTCGCGCTCGGCGACTACGAGTGGATGCTGGCGTTCGAAGCCGACGAGCTGCACCGCATCGTCGACCTTATGCGGCATCTGCGTGGGTCAGAGACGCGACGGCACGTGCGCCTCGAAGTGCCGTTCTACACCGGCAGCCGCCGCGATCTGGCCGGGTTGGTCGACGCGCTGCCCTAAGCCGCGCTCGCCGGATCCGGCGCTCGTCAGGCCGGCTCTTGTTCGAACGTCATCGAGATCGAGTTGATGCAGTAGCGCAGGTCTGTCGGGGTGTCGTAGCCCTCTCCCGCGAATACGTGGCCCAGGTGGCTGTGGCAGTTGGCGCACAGCACCTCGGTGCGGGTCCTGCCCAGGCTGTCGTCGGCGCGCTCGATGATCCGCTCGCCGGCCAGCGGGCTGAAGAAGCTCGGCCACCCGCAGTGCGAATCGAACTTCTCGGTGCTGCGGAACAGTTCGGTGCCGCACGCACGGCAGCGGTAGACACCCACCGTGTGGTTGTCGGTGTACTCCCCGACGAAGGGCGCCTCGGTGCCGGCTTGGCGCAGTACCGCGTACTCGGCAGGACTCAGCTGCGCACGCCACTCCGCGTCGGACTTCACGACGGCGGGCGCGGGCATCTCCTCTGATCGTTTCATGGGTTCGACGGTACCGAGCTGTCGGCCGAGGCTGCACCCTCGAGGCACTACCAGGTGCGAACGATGCCGACGATGCCGTAGACGACCGTCGCGGCCGTGCCGATGAGGATCAGCCACACCACGATCTTGGCGGCGCTGCGCCGCGGGCCGGTGAGCCGGGTGAAGCCGTTGGCGAACGCGCTGATGTTCTGGATCTCACCGTCGGCCGTGTTGGGATTGGCGGTGCGGCCCCAGGCTCCGTCGACGTAGCGGACGGGCCGGTCCGGCTCGTCGTCCCACAGCTCGTCAGTGCGCACGGGCTCAGCGTATGCGGCGGGGTCAGATCACGCACCGACGTCGCCCGGACGCGCTAACGTCCGATCATGCCGTCGCCGTCGGTGGAGGTCGAGGTAGGGACTCGAACTGTCCGCATCAGCAACCCTGATCGTGTGTACTTCGCCGACCGTGGCGAGACCAAGCTGGACCTCGTCAACTACTACCGCGACGTCGGGCCCGGGATCGTCCGGGCGCTGCGGGAGCGGCCGTGCATGATGCATCGCTACCCGGACGGCACGAGCGGCGAGAAGATCTACCAGAAGCGGCTGCCGAAGGGTGCACCGGACTGGGTCGAGTCCGTCGAGGTCCGATTCCCGTCCGGTCGTACGGCTGACGAGCTGTGCGTCACCGAACTGGCGAGCGTGGTCTGGGCCGTCCAGATGTCGACCGTCGAGTTCCATCCGTGGCACTCGCGGCGCGCCGACACCGAACACCCTGACGAGCTGCGGATCGACCTCGACCCCCAACCTGGCACGGGCTTGCGCGAAGCCAAGCAGGTGGCGCTGGCGGTGCACGAGGCGCTCGGCGAACTCGGCGCGGTGGGCTGGCCGAAGACGTCTGGATCGAAGGGGATCCACATCTACGTCCGCATCGAGCCGTTGTTCGGGTTCCGGGAGGTGCGCCGGGCCGCGCTTGCCTTCGCGCGCGAGATCGAGCGGCGCATGCCCGCGCAGGTGACGACGGTGTGGTGGAAGGAGGAGCGCGGGGCGCAGGTGTTCCTGGACTACAACCAGAACGCGCGTGACCGCACCATAGCGGCGGCCTATTCGGTGCGGGGCGGTCCTCGCGGCTTGGTGTCTGCGCCGGTGACGTGGGCTGAACTTCCGGATGTCGAGATGG
>Ga0209014_10002656_pt1 | contig 10355 bp, 13 predicted proteins | sample BarGraNGADG00212_FD_184491 | JGI IMG/M metagenome (GOLD analysis project Ga0209014, IMG submission 184491) | Arctic peat soil microbial communities from Barrow, Alaska - Barrow Graham LP Ref core NGADG0002-212 (SPAdes) (version 2) | ecosystem: Environmental > Terrestrial > Soil > Wetlands >... | reverse complement strand
CCGCGGGGCTGCGCCGTTGCCGGACCCGATGCCGTCGACGAGCCCTGCTGACGCGTACGGCGGGCTCGTGGCCGCGTTGCCAGCACCGGCGCGACTGGCCGCCGCGACCGCTGCGGCGGCCGGCACCGTGACGCCGGTGGTCCTGGCCGACGCTCTGGCGCGGTTGGGGAGCGACTACGCCGAGCTCGCGACGGTGGAAGACAGTGGCCTGCTGCGTGTCACGCGGACCGCGGTGGCATGGCGGCACCCGCTGGCCCGGGCCGCGGCCATGCAGGGCGTGCATGCGGTCGAGCTCCGTCGGGTCCGGCTGGCCATCGCCGATGCCCTGCACGACGCGGGGGGCGACCCGGCAGCCGTGGTGTGGCACCGGGTGGATGCCGCGACCGGGCCCGACGAAGAGCTGGCGCTCGCACTGGACGTCGTGGCATCGACCGCAACGGCCCGCGGCGCCCATCAGTCGGCCGCCCACGCCTGGGAGACGAGCGCCCGACTGGGAACCGACCCCGCGCCACGGCTCGCACAGGCGGCGCTGGAGGCGTGGGCCGCGGACGACGCCGAGTCCGCGTCGAGGCTGGTCGAGGAGTCCTTGCTCGCCCTGCGTGACCCTGACCTTCGTTGGTCGCTTTCCTTCACCGCCGGCCAGATCGCGCACGCGACCGCCTCCCCGCACACCGCCTGGGAGTGGTTCCTGCGTGCCGTCGACGAAGCGCGCACGTCCGGCCGCCGCGACCGTGAGGTCCGCGCGCTGGCGGGCGCGTTCAACCCCGCGCTGCATCTGGACGACCCCACGCGGCTGGCCTGGCTCGCCGAACAGATCCGTGCCGCCGCCGACCCGGACGATCCGGTGCAGGACGCCCGCTCCAGCGCTGTCCAGGGCTTCGTGCACCTGAACGCCGAACGCACCGAGGTGGGACGTGGATGCCTCGAACACGCGCTGACCGTCATCGAGACCCACCAGCTGCTCGCGGCCGACCCGGACCTGCTGCCCATGGCCGTGCAGGCAGCCATGTGGTCCGGACACCCGAAGCGGCTGCGCGAGGCCATCAACGCCGAGGTCGCACGCCAGCGCGCCGCCGGAGACACCCGGATGCTCGCCGCGACGGTACGCGGGCTGGCCTGGTGCGACTTCTCCGTGGCCGAGTGGGACTCGGCGGCGGTGCGTGCCGAGGACGCGTTGGACTTGGCCCGCATCACCGGCCGGAGCGCCGACATCGCCGACACGCTGGTGCAGGTGGCCACGCTGGAGGGAGCCCGCGGCCACACGAGTGATGCGCTGGCCCACGCCGACGAAGCCAGTCGGCTGGCCGAGGCGCTCGACAGCCCTTGGCGGACCGCCGACGCCCTGTGGAGCGCGGTGCTCGCCGCGATGTCGGTGGGCGACCTCGACGCGCTGCTCGCACCCACCGACGCACTCGCAGAGCTTCTCCACGCGGGCCGGGTGGCCGCGGCCCAGCCGGAGTACTTCGATGTTCCGCTCGCGCTGGCACTCGTCGGTCGGCGATCCGACGCCGAGGCGTTGCTCGCGGTTCTCCTCGCCCGCTCCGGCGGCGACGCCCGTCCCGAGTCCCGCGCCGGAGCGCTGCTCGCGAGGTGCGCGATCGGACCGGACTCCGTAGCACTCGCTGACGAGGCCGCGGCCCTCGCCCGCGACCTCGAAGGTGTGGAGAACGTGTTCCCGCGCGCTCGGCTGCGGTTGGGTGCGGGTGCGATGACACGTCGGCTGGGCCGTCGGGTCGAGGCGCGGGCTCTGCTGCGGGACGCGGCAACCGATTTCACGACCCTCGGCGCAACGCCCTGGCTGGAGAAGACCCGGGAAGAACTGCGGGCGTCCGGGGCGACCCTGCGGACCCGCGCCGCACGTGACGACACGCTCACCGCGTCGGAGGTACGGGTGGCCACGGCAGCGGCCGAGGGGATGTCGAACAAGGAGGTCGCCGCCGCGCTGTTCCTGTCCGGCAAGACCGTGGAGTTCCATCTCGGCCGTATCTACCGAAAGCTCGGCGTCCGGAGCCGCTCCGAACTCGTCCGGGCGCTGCTGACCGCTCCCTCTGCCGCTGCCCCCGCCGCGCAGAGCTGAGCCTGGTCTGGCACTGCCGGGGTTTCACCCGGCGCCAGTCCCACCCGCGGCCTGGTGTCCTCGACTCGGACAAACGCCCTGCCCGACTCACCCCCAGGAGCTCGCCGTGAAGCACCGCCGCCCCGTCCTTGTGATCGCTGTACTCACGGCTGCCGTCAGCCTGGCCGCCTGCTCCAGCAGCAACTCGACCGCGAGCAACTCCGCGGCACACTCGACGACGAGCGGCTCCGCGACTCAGACGACTGCACTGGGCTCGTCGTCCCCGGCAGCCACGTCGTCGTCGTCCATCTCGACGCATACGTCCGGCATGTGCTCGTCGATCGACCAGCAGACCGCCGAAAGCATCCTCGGGTTCGCCACCGCCGCCGGCATCTCCTCCTCGGCCGGCAGCGGCGGCGCTGTCATGAAGAAGATCGACGGCTGCTTCTACGAGGGCGGTACGAACGGCTCCCTCGGCTACGACGTGGCGCAGGTCGACACCCAGATCGGCCAGGCGATGATCAGCGCCGCAAAGGCCAAGATGGCGGCAGCGGGCCCGCAAGTCACCGCGTTCGACACCGGTCTGCCGAACTCGTTCGCCTTTACCCAGCATCTGCCCGCCGGGGTCGACAGCCAGGTCACGGTCGTGTCCGGCGACCGACTCATCACAGTCGCGGCCACCCGGAAGGACGGCAACGTGGACAAGTCGCAAGCCTCAGCGACGGCCGCCGCCAAGACTCTCGTCTCGCACACCTGACCGCCCCCGGGGCCTCCGGCAGGGCCGGCCGGTGAGGGTCGCGCCGACGGGCGCCATCCTGAAGAAGTGGCTCAGAACTTCGCGGCCAAGGCCTGTGCAATCTCGAGTGCATCTTCTGACGTGTCGGTGACCGCGGTCCTGGTGACCACGAGCGTGCTGGCCTTGTTGAAGGCGGCCGTCCAGTCCCGTGCACCGTCGGCCGGGTCAAATCCCGTCCGGAACACAACTCCAACGATGCCTGCGGTGATGGTCCGCTGTTGGGGATCCGTCCCGGCGGTAGCAAGGCGTGCCAGCGCATTGTGGGCCGCAGTCACCGTGGCATAGACGGTCGAGGCGATTTCCACGACCGGCTGATTCGGGCCGGGCAGATGCTCCGACGTCGACAGTGGGGAGCCTTGCAGGGCGTAGAAGCGGCAACCGATCGTCTTGCCGCCTTGTCGCAGCACCTCGACGCGGCCAAGTCGCATACCTACCGTGTCAGCAACGGTCTGACTGTCAAGAAACGGGCACGCGCGTGCGTCGACCGCGGCAGTGGGGCGGGTGTCGAGTGGACCGGTCGCAGCCTGGGACGGCCGAACCGTGATTGGGTGGGTGCTGACGACCGTGTCCGGCGTGCCCCCAGGACGGCCGCCGGAACACGCCGTGATCACCAGGCCGATGGTGCACAGCACCCATGCGCGCGAACACCACACGCGCCGACGCTGACCGGCTGCGCGCGGCATCGGTGGTGGCGCCTGGCAGTTCGGTGCGGTCGAGGCAATCTGCACCGTCATCGCCTTACGATGTCACGGCGTAACCGGATTTCCGCCCATGCCGCGATTCTTAATATCGATCGCGACGATGTACAGGTACTGGCCGTGGCCGTCGGATGTCTTGACCTCGGTTGTGCGCACCGGCGGTTGCGGGTTGGAGTTGGTGACGGTCCGGTAGTTGCTGACGCCGAAGGTGATGACGCCCTCGAAGTCTCCGGCCTGCGCGTAGCTGTTGATGGCCTTGAACCCGACGTGGCTGCCCGGCGCGGTGTGCACGGTGCTGCCCGATGCGTCATGGGCCGTGGTCTCTGTGAAGTGGATCCGAAGGAAGTCGTTGCCCGCAAGCGGCACGGGCTTGCCGCTGGGGTCCGCCACCACCTGGGAGACCCACAGCACGTCATAGCCGGGGAACGTTCCAGTGAAAGTGAATGAGATGCGATCGTAGGTCGGCGTGACGTCGTAGTGTTCGCCGACGCCGATCGCGGTCAGTGTCGGTAGCGGCGGAACGGGGTAGTTGTGCTTGACGACGCATGGCTGCGCAACGTTGTTGGGCCAGTTCCAGTTGTAGGTCACGACACTGGAGATGATGCTGACAGTGGCGGATGGGAGCGGTGTCGCCGACTTCGACGGACTCGCCGATGCAGCGGACGAGGACGTCGATGCGCTCGCCTGGGTCGACGATGCGGACCTGGTGTCCGGTGGCGCAGCGGCATGGTTCTTGCTGCTGCATGCAGTTAGTGCCGCCGCGAGGAGCAGCAGCACCGCCATCCCGGAAGACAACCGCGAGGTACACCGCATGCTTCGTCACCGCCAGCGAACCACCCGGGCCCCGTCGGATCCGGTCTTCGTCCAGGCTGCGCTTCGCCGGTGCGTCAGCATAGGGGCCATGGTCTTTCACCCCGTTGGTTAGCCTTCATCGATTTCGGTGGCAGGGTCGTTGGTCCCATCTGGCCGACCAGCAAGCGTCAGTTCCGGTCGATACGACTCCGGGGCCTCGGAACGCGGCGTCCGATCTTCTACGGTGTCGAACATGCGAGAGCGGTTTCCGACGATCGAGGCGTACGACGAAGGAATGTTGGACGTCGGTGACGGTCAGTGCATCTATTGGGAGGTGAGCGGCAATCCGGAGGGCAAGGCTGCGGTCGCCCTCCACGGTGGTCCTGGTGGGGGCAGCTCGCCGGGGCGACGCCGCTTGTTCGATCCAGACGCCTACCGCGTGGTGCAGTTCGACCAGCGTGGCTGCGGGCGCAGCACACCCTCGGCCGCTGACCTGGGCACCGATCTCACCACGAATACGACCGAGCATCTGATCAGCGACATCGAGCAACTGCGGGAGCACCTCGGTATCGACTGCTGGCTGGTGTGGGGCGGGTCTTGGGGCGTCACGCTGGGACTCGCGTATGCCCAGCGTCATCCGGAACGAGTGAGCGAGCTGGTGTTGGTGTCGGTCACGATGACGCGGCGCTCTGACATCCATTGGCTCTATCACGAGGCTGGCCGCTTCTTCCCCGAACAGTGGGACCGGTTCCGTACAGGTGGCGGCAATGCCGACGATCTCGTCGCCGCGTATGACCGACTGCTCAACGCCGAACCTGACCCGGCCGTGCGTTACCGGGCAGCCAAGGACTGGTGTGACTGGGAAGATGCGGTCGTCTCGCTCGAACCCGACTGGACACCGAACCCCCGCTAAGCCGACCCCGACTTTCGGATGAGTTTCGCGCGTCTGTGCGCGCACTACTTCTCCCACGCGGCGTGGTTGGAAGAGGATCAACTGCTACGAGGTGTCGGACGGCTGGCGGGTATCCCCGGCGTTCTGATCCATGGACGGCTTGACCTCGGTGGCCCTCCCGACGTCGCGTGGTTGCTCGCACGAGCGTGGCCCACGTCTGAGCTGTATCTGGTGAACACCGGCCACACCGGCGGCGCGGACATGACCGAACACACGCTCGCGGCGCTGGAGCGCTTCGCTCAGCGATGACAACGGTCAACCATGCCCTGATGCGGCATCTCACGGTGTCAGCCATGGGCCGCTATCGGCGATCCGGACCGCGTGATGCATTCGTTCTCGTGGTGCCGCACTAGCGGATCCGTGGTCGTGCGGTGCGACGGCGGACGATGTGGCAACCGACCCCGAGCCGTACTACTGCCCCTATCGCTCTGAGCACGTCGATCAGACTGTTCGAGTCCTTGTGGCCGGACGAGGTTGCGTTCACTTCGACGATGCACGGATGGCTGCACATCCCGTCGTTTGGGATCGTTGCGCGGGTGTCGGGCAGGATGACGTCATGACTGCGTACTGGATCACGGTGTACCGGCAGATCGTCGACGAGGCCAAGGTAGCCGCATACGCCAAGCTGGCAGGGCCTGCACTCCAGCGGGCCGGTGGCACCTTTGTTGCCCGTGGCCTTCCCGAGCAGACTTACGAAGCGGGCGAGACGACCCGAACCGTGATCATCGAGTTCGACTCCGTCGAGGCGGCGCGTAACGCGCACGAGAGCCCGGCCTACCAGGAGGCCCTCGCCGCTCTGGACGGTGGCGCGGTGCGGGACATGCGCATCCTGCCGTGGGGTATAGCAGATGCCAGAGTCGCACCACGACAGCGGTAAGAGCGGATGTTCGGCGTTGGCGGATTCGTTTGCCGCTACATGATCTCGCAGGTGATGTCAGCCTCGCCATCGGCCTCCCACACATCGGCACGAGCCCGCACGATGCGCGGCAGGAGCGGAGGATGATGCCGCTCCTGCGGCATAGCGTTCAGATGCTCCGCTCACGGGTGGGCACATCGGGCAGCTGGCCGTCACTCCCGCTCGTCGTAGACCTTGGCCGAAGTGATCAGCCCATCGCGGACGCGATAGAAAGCTGCCCTTCGCAGGTGCTTCCGTTTGCCGTCCAGTGTTATGGACTCGATGAACTCGCAGGCCACCTGATCGCAGTCGACCAGCAGGTTGTCGATTTGCATAGCGGGCGAGATCTCGCGGATCGCCCACCCGAAGAACTCCGGGAATTCGGCTGGGGCGACGAGGGTCGCGCCCGACACGAAGTGCGCGGTAGGCGCGAGTGTCGCAAGCATGCCTTGAAGGTCCCCCGCGCTGAACGCATCGAGATGGGCGCGCACCACAGCGCCCGGATCTCGTTGAACCATGGCCGGACGCTAACAGGACGGTGCTGCGACCGGAGTGTCGAGCCCGCCGCGGACCAAGGACCCGTGGCAGCGCGACGGCCGGAACCTTGTTGCGGTTCCGGCCGTCGGTGAAACGGACCTCTCGAGTCAGCCGCTCGCTAGCTGTGGGCCTCCCGGTCGGTCGGCTGCCCGGTGACGGGATCCAGGTAGAGCTTGCGGTTGTCGCCATTGTGGCCGTGGAAGTCGAACATGCTGTTCAGCGACCCGGCGATCGTGGCGAACGATCCGCTGATCGCGGGCAGCTTCCAGTTGTCCTGGATGAACTTGGCGATCGAGCTCTGGTCGGTCAGGGTGTGGTCCACGTAGCCGTGCTTCGCCCACGGGGAGATGACCAGCAGGGGAAGGCGAGGACCGTACCCGCAGCGGCCGTTCTGTCCGGCCAGCGGAGTCAACGCCGAGCCGGCGCTGCACAGACCCGTGCCGGTCAGGAAGTCCTGCGGCCCGGGCGGGGTCGCGACCCCGGCAGTGTCGGAGGGGTTGTGGACGCCGCTGTAGACGTGGTCGTAGAAACCGTCGGAGTCGTCGTAGGAGATCACGACTGCCGTGCTGGACCAGTCCGGGGTGTGCTCCAGGTTGTTGATCTCGGTCGTGACGAACTGCTGCTCGTCGATCGGGTCGGAGTAGCCCTGGTGACCGTCCTCGTAGCCCGGCGCCTTCAGGAAACTGACCGCGGGCAACTTGTCCGGCGAGACGTAACCGTGCGAGATCGCCGAGACGAGGGAGTCGAAATCGCTCGTGTCGTACTGGTGGTTGGCCGTGTTGAACTGCGGCACGCCGTTGTTGATCGTCTGGGTGTCGGTACCGATCGCCGAGAGTGACGCCGGCGTGAGGTGGTGCGGGTTCGCGGTCGAGGCGTAGTACTCGAACGGCTCGTGGTGAGGGATGTAATCGTCCTTGTTGCCGTAGTTGCTACCGCCGGCCGTGGTGCCGCCGGTGCCACCGAGCGCGGGCGCGACGGGGTGCACCGCATTGCACAGACCCTGATCCGATGCCGGCGCCACCGCATACTTGCCCTTGAACTGATCCGGGGTGAAGGTGCTGGTCGGCTGCGTACCGCCGGTGGCGGTGGCGAAGGTCGTCGTGGGCCGGAAGCCGCCCTGGAACCAGCCCCAGCTCAGGCCGGCCGTGTTCAGCTCGTCGCCCACGTTCGTGCCCGTCAGTGACACCGCGTCGCGGGTCGAGCAGTCGTCGTAGTACGGCTGAGCATCCTCGATCAGGGAGTTGCCGCCCTTGCCGTCCGGCACGGTGTCGCCGTCGGTAGCCGCGCCGTTGATCATCAGTCCGACGTTGCCGGTATCGCCGGAGACGAGGTTGATCGCTCCCGGTGACGACGGACCGAAGGTGGTGCCGAAGGAGTTGTCACTCATGGCGAACTGCTGGGCGTAGTTCCACAGCCCGGTCACCGTGTTGCCGTCGTAGTAGTTCATCACGTCGCTGGCCTGGCAGGCCTGCCCGGTGCCACTGGTTCCCTTGGCGGTGCCCACAGTGGTGACGAACTGGTCCATCTTCCCGCCGTCAAACGCCTTCTGCTCTGCGTTGTAGTTGTGGTCCTGGTCGCAGGTCAGCACGTCGTTGATGTTGGCGGGGTCGAGGCGGCGAGGGTTGACCTGCGTGCCCGAGGCGTCCTTGTTCGGGTTGTTCGTCAGCAGGTTGCCTGTGCCGCCGGCGCCTTTGGTGGTGACGAGGTTGTTGACCTTCGGCGTCCCACTCGATGCCTTGAACGGCTGGCCAGAGGTGTTGGCAGCCTTCGGGTAGGTACCGAAGTAGTGGTCGAACGACACGTTCTCCTGATAGATGACGACAAGGTGCTTGATCGGAGTCGTCGTCGCTGACGCGACGCTCGGACTCGCACCCGCGCTGGACACTGCTAGGCCGGTCATGGCCAGAGCGACGCTGAGTGCGCCCGCTCCGACAAGTGTTTTGGTCATTTTCGACACGTGGACGAGTCCCTTCATCTTGATTGCCTTACGGCATCACAGCCGGGCGCCAGGAACGTATCCACCAGAACTGAATTCCACTTGGCGAGCGCGTGAACAACTACAGCGGTGAACACCCGCGCCTACCGACTCGAGGCACACAGGGCCCTCCACATCGAGGGCCGCGATCGTTGCGTGGCGCTGCGCGACCGCTTCGTGGGTGGTGTTCACTGCCAAGTGCTTCGATAGAAGCATGACCGGTCACGGGGACGTTCCGCGCGTCGTCTGCGCCAGCCGGGAGATTGCGGCCAGCGCTCAGCGGATCTTCGAGCTCATTGCCGACCCGGCTCAACAACCTCGCTGGGACGGTAACGACAACCTGGCTGAGGCACCGGTCGGGCACCGAGTCCGCGCCGTCGGCGAGGTGTTCACCATGACGACCACGAAGGGCAATGTGCGGGAAAACCACGTAGTCGAGTTCGCCGAGGGTCGACTCATCGCGTGGAAACCTGCTGAGCCGGACCAGGAGCCACCCGGGCACCTGTGGCGATGGGCACTCGAGCCGATCGACTCATCGCGAACGCGCGTCACCCACACATACGACTGGACGGAGTTGACTGACGAGGGGCGCCTTCCGCGTGCTCGGGCGACCACGGCCGAGAACCTTCGGGCTTCGCTGGACCGACTCGGCGCCCTCGTCGAAGGTGCGTGACCCGGCCCCGCCGCTCCACCGCGGCAAGTGAGTGTGGGTGCATGGCAGCGACGTCAGGTACGGCTACTGACCGCCAGGACCGGCGCGAGGCGCACCATGTCACCGACAGCACTGGAGGACCACATGCCCCAGCCGGCACCCGACCCGACCCCGCGAGACGCACCGATGCGCCGCGACATCGGCATCGACGACATCGCCCGCGGGCAGGTGTCGCTGACCAGCCCGGTCCTGCGTTTCACCGGTAACCCGATCCTGACCGCCGCGGACGTCAACCGGGTCTGGGACAGCCCGGCGCTGCAGGTCGTCACGGTCCACAACGCCGGAGCCGCCGTGGTCGACGGGAAGATCGCGCTGCTGTTCCGGTCACACCTGCGCTGCGGACGCAGCGTTCTCGGTGTGGCCCGCAGTCGCGACGGCGGTGGCCGACCACGGACCGCACATGTCCGGCGGGACAGTCAGACCTGTCGTCGGTGGGGATGACTGGGCCGCCGTAGTGACGCTGGCCAACGGGGCGCCCGAACCTCTCGCTACCTCACTGGGGCTGGAGGAGCATCCGGTCACCCCGACAATGCTCACCACGGCCACGCATGCGAAGACCATCCGTGTCCGCCGCACGCCGACACCGACCGTCGGTCGAGCGATGAACCGAGCCGAGCCCATTCCCACCAGCGTCTCCTCCGACAACTGACGCGCGGCGCGGCGACCCGGTTGCACGCCATGTGCGACGACGCGGGACCGGAGCCGTCGGTCACCCTCAGCCACAAGGTTCGGTCCCCTCGGCCGCAGCCGACCAGGGTCCGAAGTCACCTGAGTCGGCACGGTCAAACCGGCTCTCGCTCCCGCCCGTTCCGCGGCAAGTCCGGATGTCGAGTGGCGCTCCTCTGCTGCCGATCATGAGCAACGACGGCACCTTCGAGGAGGGCGACCCATCCCCGGTCGACAACCGTCCGGAGCTGGTTCGGAGGCTGCACGATGCGCTGG
>Ga0209014_10002654_pt1 | contig 10360 bp, 7 predicted proteins | sample BarGraNGADG00212_FD_184491 | JGI IMG/M metagenome (GOLD analysis project Ga0209014, IMG submission 184491) | Arctic peat soil microbial communities from Barrow, Alaska - Barrow Graham LP Ref core NGADG0002-212 (SPAdes) (version 2) | ecosystem: Environmental > Terrestrial > Soil > Wetlands > Peat... | reverse complement strand
TGGAGCAGCCGAACAACCCCGACGATGTCGACGACTTCTTCAACTGGCCGTGGATGGTGGCGGGCGAGATGGGCGACTGGCTGCTCACCGGCGCGCAGGTGAAAACGCTGCGCGAGTACCTGCTGCGCGGCGGCTTCATCTACATGGACGATTTCTGGGGCCCGGAGGAGTATGCGCGATTCGCGGAGAGCATGACGCGCGTGTTCCCGGACCGTCCGGCAGTGGAGATCGGCAACGAGGAAGCGATCTTCCACGCGGTGTACGATCTGGACGACCGCTACCAGGTGCTGGGGCAGTGGTCGCTGCGCGGCGGCGGGTGGATGGGACAGCGCGCGGCGGGAACCAAGGCGCACTGGATGGGGATCTACGACGATCGCAATCGCCTGATGGTGGCGATGACCTTCAATAGCGATGTCGGGGACTCCTGGGAGTGGGCGGACAGTCCGACGTACCCGGAGAAGTTCTCGGCGCTGGGGATCCGGCTGGGCGTGAACTACGTGGTCTACGCGATGACGCACTGAGTTCGCAAACAGGGAAGCTTTCGATTTGACGCGGAGGCGCGGAGACGCAGAGGAAAACGCGGAGAACGCATTGTAGAGATGGGCGGGCGACGGGTTCCTGGAGGAGCAGAGAAAGTCAGAGTGTTAAGGAGCGCGGAGACAGCGGAGGACGGTGGCCTTCGGGCAGGCGCGGAGGGGTTTCCGGAGAGGAAAGACGCCGGTGGCGTTACGGTTTCGGGGCGCTGTCCGGAACCGGAACGGTCAGGGAGCCGACGGCGCCCGATGCGCGGTCATAAACTATCACGCGGATCTTCCGAATGCTGGCCGGCAGGGTCACCGTACCCACCAGGGACAGTCCTTGTTGCGCGGCCTGCTCGCGCTGCTCGGGGGACAGGCGGGGAGCGAAAGTGCCTGGAGGAGAGGCTTCCACACGGCCGTCCGCCAGATACCCGGCAAAACCAACCGCCAGTTGGCCGGTAAACCGATCGCCTTCGCGCTCCAGCAGGACGTCCGCCGCATCGATCCGGACCGCAAGATTCATCGCACCCGGCATGGTGCCGCTGGGGGCCAACCTGGCGTATATACCGATTTCGGGGATGTCGAAGGGACTGGAAATCGCGGTTCCGATCGCGGCTTTTTCCTGGTCGCCTTCGTGGGCCTCCGCGGCGAACGCATAGTAACCTTGTTTGGTCTGGAGGCGGACACCCTTGCGGGAGCAGGCTACGCGGATCTTGTGATACTTGCCGTCCCACTTGTCCAGCGGTGGATCGTAGGCGATCAGGTAACTCATGCGCGCGTCGCTGGCCGCCCGGGCGATGGCGCCCGCGATATCGACGGTGCCGAAGGCGTGGCCGCCGGTGAGACCGGCGAACTCCTCCAGGGTTTCGGTGCTGGCGAGTCCCGAGCCGAGTGTATCGCTCGCTCCGGGCGCGAGCGACCCAGGCAAGCGCACCGGGTATACGGCGACGTTGGCGCGATCGAGCGTCGCGGTCAAACGCTGCAAGAGGGGCGTGTAATCGATTTCGTCGAAAGTGCCGGCGCGGCTGCCGATGGAAATCGGCATTCCGTGACTGATCCAGACGATACTTTTCCGGCCCGGAGTTCCCGCCACCCGGGAAGCCAACGCCTCCAGCGCCGCGTACGTCATGCGCACGCGCTCGTCCACCTGGAGGTATGCCGGCCGCAGAACGAAAAGTTTGCGCGAAGCCTCATCGAGCAGCGGCTTGATGTCGTCGGTCCACGGCTTGGCGGGGGTTCGGGCGGTGGTCTTGGGATCGGGCAGTGGATGGACCGGATACAGCGTGCCGTCCAGGGTCAGAATATACAGGAACAGGGAATCGCTGGCCTCCACATGCTGCAAGGCGGGAATCAACTGGTTGACGGCGTATGCGCGGTCGTCGAAGCGGGCATTCAGCAGGTCGAACAGAATCACCGTGGCGCGAGAGAGGGGGGCGCCGGAGCGATTGGAGTATTCGTTTGGTTGGGGTGGAGCGGCCCGCAGCGGTTTGACATCGTTGCGGCGAAAGGAAGCGATGTGCTGCAACTTACCGCCATCGAACACCTGAAAATCTTCGCGAGTGAGATCGGCGACGGTTTGGCCGCGCGCGTCCACGGCGACCACATTCAGCTTGACCACAGGCGCGGCCGGCGGGCGTCGATCGTCACCCTGGCCGTTTGGTTGCGCGAGGGCGGGCCACACCGTGCCGGCGTTGACGAGTAAACCGGCCAGTACCCACTTGGACATACTTGATTGTCGCTTAATCCCAAAGGCGGCGAGAGCCGGAACCAGACAGGCTGTGTACTTGACGCGGAGGCGCGGAGGAATCATGCCCCCACGAGTGGGGGCGGCCCAGAGGGCACCCCGCCTGGAAGGCTGCTCTACACCGTTCCGCCGCCGAGGAGCGAGGCGGCGGTGGGCGGGGCGGCGCCGCGCAGCTTGAGGGGCGCGGCGGCCTCGGGAATCTGGTCGCCTTCGCCGGGGGCGAGAAACAAGTTGGAGTCGATGCCGTGCTGGCGCGTGTACAAATCGTAGTAACGGCCCTCGAGGGCGTAGAGGGATTGGTGCGTGCCGCGCTCCACGATGCGGCCGTCCTCGACCACCAGAATCTGCTCGGCCCGGCGGATGGTGGAGAGGCGATGCGCGATGACGAAGGTGGTGCGGCCTTTCATCAGGTAGGAGAGACCTTGCTGGATGGCGGCCTCGGATTCGGAATCCAGGCTGCTGGTAGCCTCGTCCAGGATCAGGATGCGGGGATCGGCGAGAATGGCGCGGGCGATGGAGACGCGCTGGCGCTGTCCGCCGGAGAGCTTGACGCCGCGCTCGCCGACGATGGTGTCGTACTTCTTCTCGAACTTTTCGGCAAACTCATCGACGCGGGCGATGCGGCAGGCGTTCTGGATCTGCTCTTCGGTGGCTGCGGGACGGGCGAAGGCGATGTTTTCGCGGATCGTGCCGTCGAACAGGAAGGTGTCCTGCAACACCACGCCGAGCTGCGAGCGGAAGGCATCCAGACGCACGGTGGAAAGGTCGGTGGAATCGACCAGGATGCGTCCGGCGGTGGGTTCATGGAAGGCGGCGATGAGGCTGATGATGGTGGATTTTCCCGAGCCTGAAGGTCCGACGAGCGCGGTGGCGGTGCCGGGTTCGGAAGCGAAGCTGACCTCGCGCAGCACGGGCTTGCCGGCGTCGTACTCGAAGGTCACGTTGTCGAAGGCGACGTAACCCTGGATGGTCTCGATCTTGCGGACGCGCCTGGTGTCTTCGTCCTCGGGCCGCTCGGCGAGGACTTCCTGGGTGCGATCGAGTCCGGCGAGCGCCTCGGTCAACTGGGTACCGATGGCGACCATTTGCAGCATGGGCGCGACCAGGAAGGCGAGGTAACCGACGAAGGCGAACCAGCCGCCGAGGGTGAGGGCCGGCGGGGTGGCCAGAATCTGGCGGGCGCCGATATACATCACGGTGCCGCCGACTATGCCCATCAGCATGGTGGCCGAGAGGGTCATCAAAGAGATGGCGGTGAGCGAGCGCATGACGTTGTCCAGCAGGCGCTGCACGCCGGCGGCGAAAACGCGCGCTTCGCCGGCTTCGGCATGATAGCCTTTGACGACGCGCACGCCCGCCAGGGATTCGGTGAGACGGCCGGTGACATCGGCGGTGATCTTGCCGCGCTCGCGGAAGATCGGGCGGATTTTGCCGAAGGCCTTGCCGAGGCCGAGCGCGAACACGACGATGAAGAACAGCGCGATGCCGGTCAACAGCGCGCTGATCCTGAGCAGGATGACGAGCGAGAGCAGCGCCGTCAGGATGCCGCCGACGAAATCCACCAGGCCGGTGCCGATCAGGTTGCGCACGCCCTCCACGTCGTTCATGATGCGGGAAACCAGGGCGCCGGATTTGTTGGCATCGTAGTAGGCCACGGGCAATCGGCCGATGTGCTCCTGCACCTTGCGCCGCAGCTCGGCGATGAGCCGCTGGCCCTCTTTGGAGAGGAGCTGGGTGAGGGAGAACGAGGTGATGCCCTGAATGATGGTGGCGGCGAAAACGGCGCCTACGATCCATTTGAGCAGGTAGACCTGGTGCCGATTGATCACATCGTCCACCAGAAACTTGGGGGCGCCCGGCAGGACCAGACTACACAGTCTGCCGATGAGCATCAGCAGGAAGCCGAGCGCGAGTTTGCCGCGGCGCGGGCGCACCAGTTCCTTGAGGAGGGGGAGCGTGCTGCGCAGGTGACTGGCGGCCTTCTTTTTGGGTTGGGTGGGAGACAAGATTTAGCCTTTAAGACTGAGTATACGATTCCTTGGATGACGATCGCCCTCCCTCCGTAGCGTAGCCTTTCAGGCTGCCATGCCGGTATTCGTACCGGCATTCTTCGAAGAACGTCGGCAAGGACGCCGACGTGGCAACCTGAAAGGTTACGCTACACTAGCCGGTGGCGCAGCAGGCCGGCCACTTCGGCCGGATGGCGCACGGTAAGCACCTCGAAGCCGGCGGCGCGTCCGCTGGCGATTCCGGCGACGGAATCCTCCAGCACCAGGGCAGTTTCGACGCCGAGCCGGGTAGCGGCCAGCAGGTATGGGTCCGGGGCCGGCTTGTGGCGGGCCACGTCTCCGCCTCCAACGACCGTGTCGAAGTGCTCCCGGATGCCGCCGGCCACCAGCAGCGGCTCGATCTCGCTGGACGAACTGGAGCTGACGACGGCCAGTTTGAATTGGCGATGGAGGCCGGGGAGCATTCCGGCGAGGGAGGTTTCGAACGGCGGCGCCGTCATGCGCGCCTGAAACAACTGTTTCTTGGCCGGGTAGAGCGCCCAGAGGCTGTCCCAGTCACGCGGCGGATGGGCCTGCAGGGCCATGGTGCGCAGCATGTCGCGGTCGTCGATCCCGATGCAGCGATCGCGGTAATACTCCCAGGTGAGAGTCAGCCCGGCGGGGGCCAGAACTTCGGCCCAACAGGCCCAGTGGACCGGCTCGGTATCCAGCAGGACACCGTCGAAATCGAAGAAAATGGCTTGCAGGGCGCACATGGTAGGGGAAATCCGATCGTAGCATGTGGTATCAAAGGAATTGACAACCATGCCAACCGAAGAAGAGATGAAAGCGGAAATTGAGCGCTTGCGCGCCGAAAACGAAAACTTGAAGAAGCCCGCCCGGGGACAGCTCGCGTTGAAAGTGAGTGAAAAGGGCGCGCTTTCGGTCTACGGAATGGGGCGCTTTCCCGTGACCCTGTATCGCGAACAGTGGGAGAAACTGCTGGCGATGTCGGACCAGATCAAAGAGTTTATCCAAGCTAACGATCAGACCCTGAAAAAGAAGGAATAGCGTAGCCAAAGGAGCGGCCCGGATCACGGGCGCATGGAACAGGTCTTCGACGCCGATGAAGTGCGGGGAGTGCTGCACACGCCGGAGCACGCGACCGGCGATGCGCTGGCGCTGACGCACGGAGCGGGTTCGAATGCCAACGCTCCGCTGCTGGTGAGTCTTTCCCGGGCCTTTTGCGAAGCCGGTCTGATGGTGCTGCGCTACGACCTGCCGTTTCGCGTGGCGCGGGCCAGCGGACCGCCGGGCCCGGAGGGCACCCCGGCGGGGGCGGAGCGCGATCGCGAGGGCATCGCGCGGGCGGTGGCGGCGTTGCGGGAACGGGTGAAGGGGCGCGTGTTCGCGGGCGGGCATTCCTACGGCGGCAGGCAGACCGCCATGATCGCGGCCGAGCGTCCCAGGCTGGCCGACGCGTTACTGCTGCTGGCCTATCCGCTGCATCCGCCGAGAAAGCCGGATCGGCCACGCACCGCGTTTTTCCCGGAGTGGCGCACTCCCGCGCTGTTCGTGCACGGCACGCGCGACCCCTTCGGCACCGTGGAGGAGTTGCGCGGCGCGATGGAGCGGATCCCCGCGCTGGTGGATTTGCTGGTGGTGGAGGGCGCGGGCCACGACCTGCGGCAGGCGGCGCGGATGGGCGGAGAGATCATGGACCGCATGCTATTCTGAAAAATAATCCCCAAGGGGCATCTCTATGCGCGAATACCGCTATACGACTCCCCACGGGATCCAGGTCACCCGTTCTGCTTCGAAGACCAACTTCCGGAAGGGCTTGCACCACGTTCTTCGCGACCTGGACCAGCACCGTGGAATCTACCTATCGTCGGGATACGAGTATCCCGGGAGATACTCGCGCTGGGACATCGCGTCGACGTGTCCGCCGCTAGAGATCGTCTCGTACGACCGGCGGGTGGAATTCCGCCCTCTCAACGCGCGCGGGGTGGAGACGCTGCGCATGTTTCACGGCCTGCTGGCCGGTCATCCGCACTGGGAGGATTTCGGGTTTGAAGGCGAGATGCTGGCCGGCCGGCTGAAGCCTCTCCCCACCCTGTTCCCCGAGGAAGAACGCAGCAAACAGCCATCGGTATTTTCGATTTTGCGGGCATTGACGGAGGAGTTCCGCGGCGAAGAGGATTCGCGGCTGGGGCTGTTGGGCGCTTTCGGCTATGACCTGTTGTTCCAGTTCGAGCCCATCGAGAAGAAGTTGCCGCGCGCCGGCCACAAAGACCTGCACCTGTTTCTTTGCGACGACATCTGGTACATGGACCGCAAGAAGGAGCAGGTGGAGCGCTACCAGTACGAGTTCGAGCTCGCGGGCGCGAGCACGCGCGGCCTGGCGCGCGATGGCGAAGCGATCGCGCCGCCCGCGCCGCGGGAGAGCGGTCCGATTTCGAGCGACCATACGCCGGAAGAGTATATGGCGAACGTGGAGACGGTGCGGGAAGGCATGCGCCGCGGCGATTACTACGAGGTGGTGCTGCGCCAGACTTTCCGCACGCCGTTCTCCGGCAAGGCCAGCGACTTATTCCGCCGGGTGCAACTGGCCAGCCCGAGCCCGTACGAGTTCCTGCTGCAACTTGGCGACGAGCAACTGGTGGGGGCATCGCCGGAGATGTTTGTCAGAGTGGAGGGCGCGCGCATCGAGACGTGCCCCATCTCGGGCACGGCGCAGCGCACGGGGGATCCGCTGCGCGATGCCGACAACATTCGTGAACTGCTGGTCAGCGCCAAGGAAGAAAGCGAATTGACCATGTGCACGGACGTGGACCGCAACGATAAATCGCGGGTTTCGCAGCCGGGCACGGTGAAGGTGATCGGCCGGCGGCTGATCGAAAGCTACGCGGGCGTGTTCCATACGGTGGATCACGTCGAGGGATTCCTCAAGGAAGGGTTCGACGCGCTGGATGCGTTCCTCAGCCACATGTGGGCCGTGACCGTGATCGGGGCGCCCAAGAAGGCGGCGGCGCAAACCGTGGAGGCGCTGGAGAAAGACGCACGCGGGTGGTACGGGGGCGCGGTGGGGATGATCTCGCTGAACGGCGATATCAATACCGGAATTTTGATCCGCACCACGTATCTGCGCGACGGGATGGCGAGGTATCCGGTGGGCGCCACGCTGCTCTACGATTCGGTGCCGGCGATGGAAGAGCGCGAGACGCGGCTTAAGGCAACCGGCTTCTTTCGCACGCTGGGCGCGGAGGAAACAACGGCGGCCGAAGCGGTGAAGCGCAGCGCGACCGGGGTACCCTCCGGGTCCGGGGCGAAGTTGCTGCTGGTGGACAACGACGATTGCTTCATCCACACACTGGCCAACTATGCGCGGCAAACCGGCGCGGAAGTGGTGACGTACCGCGCGGGCTTCCCGGCGGAAGTGATGGCTCTGGTGGCGCCGGACCTGATTCTGATTTCGCCCGGTCCGGGCCGGCCGGCGGATTTCGGCGTGCCGGACGTGGTGAAGACCGCGGTGCGGCTGGGCGTGCCGGTGTTCGGCGTATGCCTGGGATTGCAGGGTATTGTGGAGGCCTTCGGAGGTGAACTTGGCGTGTTGGATTACCCGATGCACGGCAAGCCCTCGACCGTACGGAATCGCGGGGTTGGGGTGTTCGCGGGACTGCCGGCGGAGTTTCAAGTGGGCCGCTATCACTCGCTGTTCGCGCGCCGGGAGACGTTTCCGGAGTGTCTGGAAATTACGGCGGAAACCAAGGAGCTGGATGCCAGCGGAAACATAATTGCCGGCGTCATCATGGGCATCCGGCATCGCGAACTGCCGATCGAGGCGGTCCAGTTTCATCCCGAATCGATCCTCACCGCCGAAAGCGACCACGGGCTCAAACTGATGGAGAATGCGATGCGACTGGCCAAACCCGGTGCGCGCGTGCAGGTTCCGAACGTTGAACGCTGAACCCACGGAAGTTTTCACTTTGCGCCGCTGCGCGCTGCTGGCCGCGATTCTGGTCTTGATCGCCGCGTTGCGCATCGTTTCCACTTACACCGTGCTGAGCCACACGGTGGATGAGCCAATCCACCTGGGGGCCGGGATGGAGTGGCTGGATCACGGCACGATGACGGGCGACGTCTCGCACCCGCCGATGGCGCGGGTGCTTTCGGCGATCGGGCCATGGCTGGCGGGGGCGCGTTGGACGCCGACCGGGAATACGACCACCGACGGGATGGCGATACTCGGGCGCGACGCGCACTACGATCGCATGCTGGCGCTGGCGCGGCTGGGAATTCTGCCGTTGTTTCTGCTGGCCTGCGGCATGGTGTTTCTGTGGGGCAATCGTACGGGCGGGCCGCTGGCCGGGTTGATCGCGACGTTTTTGTTCACCACGATTCCGCCGGTGCTGGCGCACGCGGGGCAGGTGACTACGGACATGGCGGCCACCGCGTTCACCGCGGCGGGGGCTTACGCTGGCCTCGTGTGGGCGGAGCGGCCGGACCACCGGCGCACGGTCGCGCTGGGCGCGGCGGTGGGGCTGGGGCTGCTCGCCAAATACTCCCTGCTGGTGTTTCTGCCGGGCGTCTGGGTGGCGATGTATCTGTGTCACTGGCGCGGAATGCGCGCCGTGCCCGGACAGTTACGCGAGTACTGGCGGCCGGCGGTGGTGGCGGCGGCGATCGTGTGCCTGGCGATCTGGGCCGCGTTCCGCTTTTCGTTCGGGCCGCTCAGTTTTGCCCACGTGTCGCTGCCCGCGCCACGATTCTTCGACGGCTTGCACGATGTCTGGGATCACAACGAGAAGGGGCATGCGTCGTACATTCTGGGCGAGCGGCACCATTTCGGCGTGTGGTATTTCTTTCCGGTGACGCTTGGGGTGAAGACGCCGCTCGGGATGCTACTGCTGGTTGGCTGGTCTTTGTGGACGGCGTGGCGCAAGCGGCTGAAGATAGCCGCGCCGCTGGCGTATTGCGCGGTGATTCTGGGAATTGCGATGGGCAGCCGCATCAATCTCGGGGTGCGGCACGTGTTGCCGATGTATGCGGGGCTGGCGGTAATCGGCGGAGTGGCGGCGGCCGCCCTGCTGCGGCATTCGCCGGGGAGATGGCCGCGCCTGCGCGCGGCGGTGCTGTTCGCGCTGTTCGGCTGGCAGGTAGTTTCGGGCGCGCTGGCGCATCCCGATTACCTCTCTTACACCAACGAGATCACGCGCGGGCATCCCGAAAGGTTCGTCGCCGAGAGCGATCTGGATTGGGGACAGGACATGTACCTGGTTGGCGACTTTCTGAACAAGGCGGGAGCCAGTGAGGTTACGTTTACGCCGTATAACGTCACTTACCTCGGGGCGGGGCACGCGTTTCCGAAAGTGACGTACAGCGACTGGTATCATGCGTCGCCGGGGTGGAACGTGGTGAGCTTAAGCGGGTGGAAGGTGTACAATCACCCGGGGTGGATCGGCAACCGGCAACCCGAGTTCCGCATCGGGCGCACGCATTGGGCGTGGTATTTCAAGGCGGGTGAAGAGCCCTCGGTGGGGGAGCGTTGACGGCGCGGCTAGTGATGGCGATCGCGCAGGGTGTTGCGGCGAGCAGCATAGAGGACACGTGAGAATATACTTGGACGCTTGCTGCCTGAACCGCTTGACGGATGACCAAAGCCAGCCGCGCATCGCCGAAGAGGCGGAAGCCGTGGAACAGATCTTACGGCTGCTTCGCACGGAGACGATTGAGTGGTTGTCCAGCACTGCATTGAAGGCTGAAACAGCCAACAACCCGGACACAGTGCGGAGGTACGAAGTCGAGGTGCTCTTGTTGCTGGCGACAAATACTATCCCGCTGGATAGCCAAATCATCCAGCGTGCAAAGGAACTCGAAGCTGTTGGTTACGGCGCCTTCGATGCGCTGCATTTGAGCACCGCCGAAGCCGGTAATGCAGAAGTTCCGCTCACCACCGACAATCGATTCATCAAGCGGGCGGCGCGCGCTGTTGACTATGAGGTGCTATCGCAACACAGGGGTGTTACGCTAGGAGCATGCCCTCCGTGACATCCAGTTTTCGAATGAGCAAGGAGCTACAGCGAGTGTTATCGGACGCGGCGGAGCGC
>Ga0209014_10002653_pt1 | contig 10361 bp, 8 predicted proteins | sample BarGraNGADG00212_FD_184491 | JGI IMG/M metagenome (GOLD analysis project Ga0209014, IMG submission 184491) | Arctic peat soil microbial communities from Barrow, Alaska - Barrow Graham LP Ref core NGADG0002-212 (SPAdes) (version 2) | ecosystem: Environmental > Terrestrial > Soil > Wetlands > Peat... | reverse complement strand
AAGATCCACTCGACCTGCTCAGCCGAGGAGGTCTCGTAGACGGGAACCGTCACGGCCCCGGCGGTCCAGATCGCAAAGTCGCACAGCATCCACTCGAACCGAGTGTGGGAGAACAGCGCGACCCGGTCGCCCACCTGCACGCCAGAGGCGATGAGCCCGGCTGCCAGCCCCATGACCTGGTCTGCGGCTTCCCGGTTGGTCACCGGCACCCAGCGCCGTCCCACCCGCCGGGAGAAACCTGCCTGGTCCGGCCAGTGCTCGGCATGATCAAAGACGTCGTCGGTCAGGTTGTCCTGCAGGCTTGCCACGTAGTTGGGCGGCACGCTGAACTCATCCATCTCACACCTCGGCAGGCCTTTCGCGGCGCACGTCTCATGCGGAATATCTAAGATCGCACGCCGACCCGTCCGCAGACTAGGGCTAAAGGCCCCCTTCGCAGTGCTGGTCCGGCTGCTGTGGCCAAGGGGCGCGGGTAGTCCGCGGACGAATCTCCGCTGGCCCCTGACCTGATGGTGGACACCACTGCTCGGGCTAGGCGCAGACCAGCAGCGTGCTGGTGATGTCGACAGTGCTGTCCAAGACCGCCGGGCTGTCGTGGTGTCTTGCCCAGGACCCCGGACCATGCCGTGGATGCCCCGCCAGGGCCCTGCGTCGACTCCGCTACTGGGGCCGCTCTTCGGGTCGTTCGCGGCTGGGCCCGCCTGGGTCTGGCCTGCCGAGCGGGGCGTAGAGCTGCGCGGCGCCCTCCCGGATCACCACGCGCGCGTGCCCTTCATGAGCCAGCTCGGTCACCGGGCGGTTGTCCGCGAGAAACAGCGCGGTGAAGTCGGTGACTCCGCATTCCTGAGCTCGGCGCGCCAGCAGCTGGACCAGCGCGGTCGCCAGGCCAACCCGCCGCCATTGGGGCGCGACGACAACAGCGACGTCTGCCACTGCCGACCCGTCACCGGATGGCGGTAGCGTCGCGTAGCGGGCGACGGCGATCCCGCGCCTGCGGGCGAGGGCGACCAGCGCGAAACGGCTGACGTAGTCAACCCTGGTCAACGCCTCCATCACCGCGTCGGTCAGCGGTGGTGGCCCGCCCAGGAAGCGGGCATGCAGCGTCTCGGCATCGGCAGTGCGAATCGCCTCGGCCAGCTCCGGCGCGTCCGAGGGCAGGATCGGGCGGATCTGGACCCGGCGCCCGTCGGCCAGCCGAATGACGGACTCGTAGCTGCTGGGGTAGCCGGGCGGGCGATCCTGAGTCGGGCGGCGCGCGTACGGCATGCCTCATTCTGCACGTCGTGGTCCTGGCGGCACCACGGCGCACGGTCCCGGTCGGTTTCTGGCGGCTGGCCCCGCTGGGCGGTGACGAGTTCTCAGGAGACGTCGACCAGGAGCCTCCGGACGGCCAGCGCGCGAGAACGACAGGGGGACGTGGACGCCGAACGCACCGCTTCGGGCGCGGCCCACCGGTCACGTCCTGGCGGAGCGGAAGACGGGTGCTGACCCCAGCCCAGGCGGCCGGGGCCACCGGGCCGCAGCTCCCTGTGGGAGCAGCCAGCGCGCTTGAGGAACGTGCCTTCGGGCACTGCGTAGCGGCCTACAAATCTGCTTATGATGCAAGCCTGCCAGGATCGGTGGCAACCGACGACGGTTCTCGTCGAAGACCGGAGGGGCCTCGTGAGATCTTTCGGCCCGGCCGGTGGCTCCGCGATGGCGTTCGCCAGAGACCACGGTATGCCTGCGCGCGGTGGGCAAGGAGGGCCGGTCAGACCGACCGCCGGTGCTGCGCTGCCCGGTCCGCGGGCCCCCGCCCAGAACGTGTCCCACCCACCTGGTCATGTCGCCCCGGTGGGGCGGGCCTCTTTCCCCAAGCCGAGTCCCCATCATGGCTTCGAGCAGGCTGCCACCGCGCAGGAGCTCGCGACGGGGCCAGGCGCTTGGCCTCGCGGCATCGGCCACTCAGTGACTGCGGCGACACGTTGCGCATGCCCCGGGTTCGTGCAGCCTTATGCCGCACCTGCCGACGTCGGCCGGTGGCCCCGCGGGTGCGGTCAACCTGGGTATCAACGGCCTCACCGCCGCCGGGCTACGGACCCTGGTGACCACACCCACACCCACCGCCGACGGTGTGGCCCAGGCGGACACCCTGTTGGTCACCATCGGTGCGAATGATCTGTTGCCCCTGCTGCCCATGTGGCGGCCTCGGCCCGCCCCGCAGCCTGCCACCTGCCAGCGGGGGACGCGGTGGGCTCCGACATCAGTGCCATCCTGGCCGCTGCCAGAGCTCTGCGCGGCCACCTACCCACCCAGAAGCTTGTCACGGACGACTGGAATGTCTTTGCTGACAGCGACCTCGCCCGTGCCAGCGAGGGCCCGGCCACTTCCTGTGGAGCGATCAGCTCACGCGGGCGCTCACCAGCAGGATCTGCGCCGCCGCTCGCGGCGCGGGCGCCACCCGCGTGGACCTGTACCCAACCGCGTTGCTGGCCGGTGACGGGGACCACCCAACGCCGCCGGCTACCGGGTCATCTCAGCGGCACTGTTAGCGGCGACGCCAACGCTGTGATCCTGCCTGGGTACCAGGGGCTGTGTCCCCAGGAACCACTACCAACGCCAAGACTGCGCTCTGGGGATGGTGTCCTCACGGTGAGCCGGTGCCGCCACCCGGTTGAGGTCGACCGGCCACCTGCGGCTGGGGAGCATTGGCCCCCTCTTGACGTTGAGCGGAGCCAACGTTCGGGGCAATACTTTGGCCCATGGACCTGAAACTGACCACCAAGGCTGAAGAGGCCCTTTCTGCGGCCGTTCGTGATGCCGCGGCGGCGGGCCACCCCCATGTCGAGCCCGCCCACATCCTGGTTGCGCTCACCCGCCAGAGCGACACGACCACGGGCCCGCTGCTCGAGGCCACCGGCTCGTCGGCGGCCGCGGCAGCCCAGGCGGCGACCGGCATCCTCGCCCGCACCCCCATGGTCAGTGGCTCCTCGGTCACCGCCCCGGGCCTGTCCCGGGCGAGCTTTGCTGTCCTCGAGCAGGCGCACAAGACCATGGAGTCGATGGGTGACATGTTCGTGTCGACCGACCACCTCCTGCTTGCACTCGCCCGCACAGGAGAATTCGGGCTCGACGGCGAAGCCATCGCGGGCGAGATCCCCAGGCTGCGCGGTGGGGCCAAGGTCACCACTGCTGATCCGGAAGACACCTATGACGCCCTGGCCAAGTACAGCGCGGACCTGACTGCGGCCGCCCGTGACGGCAAGCTTGACCCGGTCATCGGCCGCGACGCGGAGATCCGCCGGGTCGTTCAGGTGCTGTCGCGACGCACCAAGAACAACCCTGTCCTGATCGGCGACCCCGGGGTCGGCAAGACCGCGGTGGTGGAGGGTCTGGCGCAACGGATCGTCAACGACGACGTCCCGGAGTCCCTCAAGGGCAAGCGACTGGTCAGCCTCGACCTGGCCTCAATGGTGGCCGGGGCGAAGTACCGAGGCGAGTTCGAGGAACGGCTCAAGGCGGTGCTGGACGACATCCGCTCCGCCGGCGGCCAGGTCATTACCTTTATCGACGAGCTGCACACGGTCGTCGGTGCCGGGGCGGCCGAAGGTTCGATGGACGCGGCCAACATGCTCAAGCCGCTGCTGGCCCGGGGCGAGCTGCGGATGGTCGGGGCCACGACGCTGGACGAGTACCGCAAGCACATCGAGAAGGATGCGGCCCTCGAGCGCCGCTTCCAGCAGGTGTTCGTCGGTGAGCCCAGCGTCGAGGACACCATTGGCATTCTGCGTGGGCTCAAGGAGCGCTACGAGGCCCACCACAAGGTCAGCATCGCCGACAGTGCCCTCGTGGCCGCCGCATCGCTGTCAGACCGTTTTATCAGCGGACGTCAGCTTCCAGACAAGGCGATCGACCTCATTGACGAGGCCGCCTCACGCCTGCGGATGGAGATCGACTCCTCGCCGGTCGAGATCGACGAGCTCCAGCGGGCCGTTGACCGGCTCAAGATGGAGGAGCTGGCGCTGGCCCATGAGGCCGACGACGCCTCCAAAGAGCGGCTCGAGCGACTCCGGCGTGACCTTGCCGACCGCTCCGAGCAGCTCGCCGCGCTGACCGCGCGCTGGGAGCAGGAGAAGGGCGGGCTCAACCGGGTCGGAGATCTCAAGGCCGAGATTGACGACCTGCGCGGGCAGGCCGAGCGCCTCCAGCGTGACGGCGACCTCGCGGGCGCGTCCCGGTTGCTGTACGGGCAGATCCCCTCGCGCGAGAAGGACCTGGCCCAGGCGCAGGCGGTCGAGGCGACATCCTCGACAGCCGGCGGCCAGGCGTCGATGGTCAAGGAGGAGGTCGGACCTGATGACATCGCCGACGTCATCAGCGCCTGGACGGGTATCCCTGCGGGCCGGCTCCTCGAGGGTGAGACGGACAAGCTGCTGCGGATGGAGGGCTTCCTCGGGCAGCGCCTGGTCGGGCAGACCAACGCCGTGCGGGCGGTCTCGGATGCCGTCCGGCGGAGCCGGGCCGGAATCGCCGACCCCGACCGCCCCACCGGCTCGTTCCTGTTCCTGGGCCCGACCGGTGTCGGCAAGACGGAGCTGGCCAAGTCGCTGGCCGACTTCCTGTTCGACGATGAGCGCGCCATGGTCCGCATCGACATGTCCGAGTACTCCGAACGGCACTCGGTCGCCCGCCTGATCGGTGCGCCCCCAGGGTATGTCGGGTACGAGGAGGGCGGTCAGCTCACCGAGGCAGTACGCCGGCGCCCATACTCGGTGGTGCTGCTCGACGAGGTGGAGAAGGCCCACGAGCAGACCTTCGACGTCCTGCTCCAGCTCCTTGATGACGGGCGCCTCACCGACGGACAGGGTCGCACGGTCGACTTCCGCAATGTCATCCTGGTGATGACCTCCAACCTCGGCTCGGACTTCCTGATCGATCCGACGATGACCGCCGACGCGAAGCACGACGCGGTCATGGCGGCGGTGCACGTGACGTTCAAGCCGGAGTTCCTGAACCGCCTCGACGATGTTGTCATCTTCGACCCGTTGTCCACCGAGGACCTGGCTCGGATCGTCGAGCTGCAGGTCACCATGCTGGCCAAACGGCTGCAGGATCGCCGGATCAGCCTTGAGGTGACCGAGGCGGCGCGTGAGTGGCTGGCGATCACCGGGTATGACCCGGCATACGGGGCACGGCCCTTGAGGCGTCTGGTCCAGCGCGAGATCGGCGACCGTCTGGCGCGTTCCCTGCTCGAGGGCAGCGTTCGCGACGGCGGCACGGTAGTGGTCGACCGGGACACGGACCTGGACACCCTGGTCCTGCGCGCTGAGTCGGACCCCGGCGCCAGGTAGCGTGCGAACCATGCGAAGTCGAGGGATGGCCCTTGCCCTGCTGATGGTGGTGGCGCTCGCGGCGTGTGGAGGTTCGAGCAAAGTGCCGGTCAAGACCCCGGCCCAGCAGCTGGCGGCGGCCAAGGCCCAGGTCGACGCCGCCACGTCCATGCACCTGACCCTGCGCTCGGCCGGTATCCCCGCGACGGTCAACGGCGCCTTGGGAGCCGATGGCTCGGGCACGCACGCGCCGGCATTCAAGGGAACCCTGGATGCGCGCATCAGTGGGTTCCAGGCCACGGTCGAGGTGGTCTCGATCGACAGGCTTCTCTATGTGAAGCTGCCGTTCACCACCCAGTTCGTCCAGGCCGACCCGAAGACCTACAACGCCCCCGACCCCGCCCAGCTGTTCGCGACCGAGGGAGGCATCACCTCGTTGCTGACCGCCACGGTCAACCCGGTCGAAGGGCCGATGATCCGGGTGGGACCTGAAGTCCTCACGACGATCACCGGCACGCTGCCTGGGGCCAGCGTGGCGAGGCTGCTGAACATCGGTGATGCCACCAAGACCTTCAACGTGACCTACGGCATCACCGACCCTGGCGGTGAGCTGCGCACCGTCACCATGACGGGTCCCTTCTACCAGGGTGCGACATCGACCTACACCCTTACGTTGGACAAGTACGGCGCCCCGGTTGCGATCAGCAAGCCCTAGGGCTCAGCTGGCGACCGCGTCGGTCGCGGTGGCGCTCGCTTCGGCGGACACCTACGTCGTGGTCGTGGCACTGCCGGACATGATGGCCGGGGTGGGCCTGGGAGTCGACGCGCTGCAAAGGGCCACGCCGATCATCTCGGGCTTCCTGCTCGGGTACATCGTGGTCCTGCCGCTGATCGGCCGGCTCTCGGACCTCGTGGCGCGCCAGAGGATCCTGTTCTGCTGCCTGTGGGTGTTCGTGGTCGGCTCGACGATCACGGCAGTCTCCGTTGAGCTACCGGTGCTCGTCTGTGGCAGGGTACTGCAAGGCATCGGCGGAGGCGGGCTGGTCCCGGCGACGCTTGCGCTGGTTGCGGACCTGTGGCCCCCCGAGCGTCGCGGGACCCCGCTGGGCGTGGTCGGGGCCGTGCAGGAGCTCGGCAGCGTGCTCGGCCCGTTACTCGGTGCCGCGGTGCTCGCTGTGGCCGACTGGCGAGCGATCTTCTGGCTCAACGTCGTGCTCGGCAGCGTCGTTGCAGCCGTCCTGGCGCTGACCGCCGGGCGCGACACGCGCCCGGACCTGCGCCTGCTTCCCACTGTTTTTGGGCTGCTGACACTGGGGGTCGGCCTGCTCACCCTGACCGCGCCAACGGCGCTAGTCAGCGATGTCACCCTCGGTGTTCCCTTCGCCCCCTTTGCCGGGACGAGCCGGCTGGCGACCCCGATGGGGCTGCTCACGTTCGCCCTGCTCGTGGCCACAGCAGCGGCCGCTTCCGGTTCTTGGCTTGCCCTGATGCGACGGGTCGACCTGTTCGGGGCGCTGTGCATCGCTGTCGCGCTGGGTTCGCTGGTCCTCACCTTCGCCTCGGCCGATCCCGAGCGCGAGGTCGTCGGGCCGTGGGGCTGGGCGCTGGTGCCGCTGGCGCTGGTGGCTGCGGCGGCCTACATCTGGCGTCACCGCACTGCCCGCGACCCGCTTGTGGCTCGCGGGCTGATGACGGCCAGCGGTGGATCCAGAGTCGTGCCGGCATTGCTTGTCAGCACCCTGGTAGGGGTCGCGCTCGTGGCAATCGTGGTCGACATTCCGGTTCTCGCCCGACTGACGCTGACCGCCTCCCAGACCGTTGCGGCGCTGGTGCTCGTCAGGTTCCTGGTCGCCGTGCCGGTCGGTGCCTTCCTCGGGGGCTGGCTGCTGCGTCGGTTCGGTCCGGCAGCCCTGGCCACCACCGGTCTCGCTCTGGCTGGGGCAGGGTTAGCCGTCATGTCCGGCTGGGGCCACGGCTCGTTGCAGTCATGGTCCTCGACCGGTGTTCTGGTGCTGGTGGGTCTTGGCCTTGGGCTGGCGATCGCACCGGTCAGCTCCGCGGCGTTGGCGTCGGCGCCCTCCGATGCGCACGGCGTGGTCAGCGCACTGGTTGTGCTGGCCCGCATGGTCGGGATGGTGGTGGGGTTGGCGCTGCTGACGGCGATCGGGCTGCACCGTTACTACCAGACGGTTGCTGCACTGCCGGACCAGAGCAACCTGGTCGCGTTGGCCGCCGCTGGTGTGGTTCAGGTGCAGACAGTGTTCCTGGGTGCGGCGGTCGCCGCCTTCAGCGCTGCCGGCGCCGCCCTAGCCCTTGGTGACCCCAGATCTGGTGGAAGTGGTGGACGGGGCCGTGGCCGTGGCCGATCTGCAGACCATCCGCCGCGAGCAGCGCTGCAGTGAGCCAGCTCTTGGCGTCGAGCGCTGCCTCGAGCCAGGAGTCGCGTTGCGGGCGCAGGGCTGCCAGAGCCGAGGAAAGGGTGCAGCCGGTGCCATGGGTGTTGACGGTTCTGACCCTTGGTGCGCGAAGTACCGTCTCCGCGTCGACGTCCAGCAGCAGGTCCACCGCCTCGGGGTCGTCGGTGAGATGGCCGCCCTTGAGGAGCACGCGCTGGGCGCCCATCTCCCGCAAGGCCTCTGCTTGGCGCCGAAGGTCGGGCAGGGTCCGGGCCAGAGGCATCTCGAGCAGGGCTGCGGCTTCGGGTAGGTTCGGGGTGATGAGCGAGGCCAGCGGCATCAGGTCACGCACCGCCCGGACCGCATCATCGTCGAGCAGCCGGGCGCCGCTGGTGGCGACCATCACCGGGTCGAGGACGACATGCTCATGGGGGTGGCGGTGCAGGAACTGCCCGACGGCACCGACGATGCCGGCATTGGCCAGCATGCCGATCTTGATCGCGTCCAGGCGAACATCGGCGACCAGCGTCTCGAGCTGCTGGACGACGAACTCTGTTGGGACGACATGCACTCCGGACACCCCACGGGTGCTCTGCGCGGTGAGGGCCGTGATCACCGACGTGCCGTAGACGCCCAACGCTGAGAAGGTCTTGAGGTCGGCCTGGATACCTGCACCGCCGGACGGGTCGCTGCCCGCGATGGTCAGGGCGACAGGTGGACGGCTCACGCGGATGCTCGGTCCCAGGCGGCCCGCAGCAGGCGGGTGGCAGCTGCCACGTCCGGCTGTCCGCAGATGGCGCTGACCACTGCTGCGCCGGCGGCTCCAGCCGCACGGACCTGCGACAGGCGCTCGAGGTTGATCCCGCCGATTGCCACACATGGCCACGGGCTCGCCGACGTGATCTGGCGAAGTCGTTCCACACCTCCGGGCGCGGCCGCGTCGAGCTTGGTCGCCGTCCCCCAGACGGGTCCCACGCCCAGGTAGTCCACTGCGCGGTCATCGCGGTCTCGGGCTTCCAGGACATGTCCCAGGGTCTGCACCGACAGCCCGAGGTATGCCGCGGGGCCAAGCAAGGCGCGGGCCTGCGCGACTGGGAGGTCGGACTGTCCCACGTGCGCACCCGCGGCTCCGATGGCGCCCACCAGGTGGACCCGGTCGTCGACGATCAGCGGCACCCCGGTGCCGGCCAGCACCGCGATGACCTCACGGCCCAGACCCACCAGCTCTTCGTCGCTGGCATCGACGTCCCGCAGCTGAACCACGCTCACCCCGGCACCGACTGCCGCGGAGACCGTTGCCGTGAGGCCGAACTGGTGGCACATGAGCGTGTCGGTCACCAGGTAGAGCGAAAGATCCAGGGGTGGTCGTCGACCCATCTCAGCTGATCCTCACCCGTTCGGCCAGGTCCGCGGGCTGGAGCAGTGACAGCTCGTCAAGCAGGGTGACCGCGAAGCTGCCCGGCCCGCGGGTCTGCTGGGCTGCTGACTCAGCGGCCACCGTCAACGTCGCTGTCGCCGCCGCGGCTGCGACCAACGCCTCCGGCACCACGGCCGCAAACGCGGCCATCAGCGCGCCGAGGGCACAACCGACTCCCGTCACCCGGGTCAGCCAGGGGTGACCGTTGGACAGTCGGACGACATGGCTGCCGTCGGTGATGTGGTCGGTCGGACCGCTCACAGCGATCACCGAATGCTGCTGGGCTGCCAGCCCCGTGGCGACCGCAAGGGCGGCCTCGGGAGAGTCGACCGACTCCACCCCCCGGCCCCCGGCCCCGCCGGCCAAGGCCAGGATCTCCGAGGCGTTGCCGCGGATGATGGCTGGTTGTGCTTCGCGGAGCAGCTGCTGGGCCAGGCTGGTGCGCCACCCCAGCGCTCCCGCGGCGACGGGGTCCAGCACCCAAGGGGTTCCCGCGCGACTGGCACCGGCAACGGCCAGGTGCATGGCGCGGGCGGTGTCGTCATAGGGAGTGCCGAGGTTGACCAGCATGCCCCCAGCGATGGCGGTGAACTCGCGCGCCTCGCGCGGGTTGTCGACCATCGCCGGGGCTGCGCCCAGGGCCAGCAGGACATTGGCTGTCCACCCCGCCGCCACGGTGTTGGTCAGGCATTGGACCAGCGGCGGCCGATCGCGCAACGCGGTGAGCGCATCGGCCAGATCCTGCGGGGTCACGGTAGAGGTCGTACTCACGGTGTGGTGGGCCCTCCATTGGGAAACAGACATCTGAGACGAGAACTTCTCTACCTAGTCTCAGCCATCCACCAGGTCGACGATGACAGGCACATGGTCACTGGCGCCCTTGCCCTTGCGCTCTTCGCGATCGATGGACGCGCCCGCCACCCTGGAGCTCAGTGCCGGGGAGCCCAGCACGAAGTCGATCCGCATCCCGTGACGCTTGGGGAAGCTCAGCTGCTGGTAGTCCCAGTAGGTGAAGACACCTGGTCCCGGAGTGTGAGCCCGGGCCAGGTCCGAGAAGCCGGCGTCGACGACCGCCTGGAACGCTGCCCGCTCCGGGGCAGAGACGTGGGTGCTCCCGGAGAAGACGTCCATGTCCCAGACGTCCTCGTCCTGCGGGGCGATGTTCCAGTCACCCATCAGGGCGATCTGGGCGCCCGGATCGGCCTGCAGCCAGCCGCTGGCTGCGCGGCGCAGGCGCTC
>Ga0209014_10002652_pt1 | contig 10362 bp, 8 predicted proteins | sample BarGraNGADG00212_FD_184491 | JGI IMG/M metagenome (GOLD analysis project Ga0209014, IMG submission 184491) | Arctic peat soil microbial communities from Barrow, Alaska - Barrow Graham LP Ref core NGADG0002-212 (SPAdes) (version 2) | ecosystem: Environmental > Terrestrial > Soil > Wetlands > Peat... | reverse complement strand
CTCGTTTTGAAACAAGTCCACCCTGGGGATCAAAAAGCTTACATTGTACGCGTACAATTTCCCGAACAACGCCAGCCTCTGTGCCGGCTTAAGGTGGAAATCACCATTGATGAACCAATTCTTTCGCCAACTGAAAATCGCCCCGTACTTCATGATTTCGCAGAAGAATTCCACGCGCAAGTTCCTGTTTATTCTCTGGCAGAAATTACTGCAGAGAAATTACGCGCTTTGTTACAGAGCAAGGCTCGCCTGCATGAGCGTGGTTGGGGCGCCAGCCGGGTCTGCCGGGATTATTATGATTTGTGGAATCTTTTGCAACTTCCCGGAATAAAATCGCCCGGTCTGATCCGCTTGTTGGAACAAAAATGCGCGGTGCGTGATGTTTTCTTTGCCTCCCCGCATGATTTCATTTCAGATGATTTACTCGCCGTGGCGAGATCCGAATGGCAGCAGCAGCTTCTGCCTTTTGTGCCGGACGCCCCGCCGGCTGCTGAATTATTGCCCCAGGTACAAACCTTAATCTTATCAGTATGGGAGTAGTATCGTTCGACCGTACCCCGAGATTTATCTAGGTAATCCCCACGCGCATGTAGAGGGCGACAACAAGGCAGGCAGCCATGAGGGCTGTCCGCAAACATTTTGCTCTGCATTTGCCCGCCTGAAACCCACCCCTATCCCTTTATGAAGGGGAACTTCGAGGATTTTTCTATTACCTCAGATGATTGCAGCATTGATCGAAAGATGTTGGGTTTCGGGGGATAGAGGAATGCGGCGAGCGCTAAGAATCCCCCCCTCAACCCAACCCGTTGCTGGTGTTGTTGAAAAAGGCTTCTTTTCGTGATACTATTTATTTGAACTGGTGCGGCTCTATCGTGGCAGGCTTCGGAGCGAGAATCATCATTTTTTCCTAACTGTCTCCATTAACCCGCCGGTCATTGGGGGAGTTGACAATTCCTGAAGCTGCCTGGCGGTAGGAGGCAGCTTAATCCAGGATCCGCTACAGAAAAGACCGGTATAAAGGCCGGTCAGAGGTGAACCAATGAGCGTAATAACCATATCGCGAGAATTTGCCAGTGAGGGTACGTACATTGCCCAGCAAGCAGCACAAGCCCTGGGGTACTACCTGGTAGAAAAGAGCACACTCGAAAAGATACTCAGCCAGTACGGCTTTGTGCAGTTCGGTGAAGAGTATGAATCAGCGCCATCGTATTGGGAACGCCTGGACGCGAACCGAATCAACATGATCGAGATGTTGAACCGGGTTGTGCGGGCAATTGCCCAACACGGGAATGTCGTGATCCTGGGACGGGGCAGTTTTGCAGTGTTGGCCGGTTTTGCCGACGTGCTGAACATCTGCATCCAGGCTCCCCTGGCTTTCCGGGTCAAACGGGTTATGGAACAGCAAGCCATCACAGAGCCGGACAAAGCTGAAGCCCTGGTCAAAGAAAGTGACCGGGTGCGAGCGAATTTCATCCATTCCTGGTACGGGGTGGATTGGGACAAAACTGGTCATTTTGACCTGGTGATTGACACCAGTAAGGTTCCGCGTGACCTGGCGGTCTCGATGATTCTCGAGGCGCATAAGGCCTTGCAAGAGAGGCCCAACGACAATACCCCCACCTACAGCACGATTGAGGTTGATTCAATCCTGGCAGGTGTGGTTAACGAAGTACTGGGAAGTACTTCGCCGCACGCTTAGAGGTTTAATTGCAAGGTAATCGCATTTTGAATGCGATTGCATTTGACTGAAAAAGCCCCACCCCCTGCCCCAAAATCGGGCGGGGGGAATAAAAATGTGGATTTTTGGCCCGTTCTGACGGGCCAAAAATCCACATTTTTAGAAAAAGGGAATGCGATTGCCTGAGTTTAATTACCCCAATCCACCTGGGTGAATTCGTTGTTGACCACCTGGTACATCCAGATTTTGGCGTCCACCAGGTCGCCGGTGGGCTGGTAGCGCAGGTCGCCGATGACGGTTTTGAAGGTATTGCTGCGCAGGGCATCGGCGATCTTGTCCCAGCTCTGGCTGTTGGCTTTGCGGGCCGCATCCAGCAGGACGGTCATGGCCACATAGCCGTTGACCGAGTAGGTGTCGGGGTTGCGGCTTTCCACCGCCTGGTAGGCTTCAAACCAGGCCGCTGAAGCGATGGACTTGGGGCTGGGGGCAAAAGAGCTGACGTACATCCCCTCGGCGGTGCCGTTGGATTCGTCAATGGTCACACTCAAGAAAGCACCGTCAGAGGCCACCATGGGGGCTTTGACGCCGGCAGTCACCAGGGCGTCACGCAGGTAGGGGGTTTCAATCTCGTAGCCGGCGTAGAATATTGCGTCGGGGGCGGCGTTTTTAACGGCGGGGACTTCGGTGGGGAAGGTGGACTGACCTTCTTTGACCTGCAAATCCACGGCCACTTTTACACCCTGGCTTGCCAGGCGGGCTTTCACCTCTTTGGCCAGCCCCTGCCCATAAGCGGTGTCGTTATACAGCACGGCAACCGATTTGGCATTCAGCTTTTGGGTCAGGAACTTGGTGAGGGTGTCGGCCTGGACATTATCGTTGGCGTTGATGCGGAAGAAGTTCTTATATCCCTTCTGGGTGATAGAAACCTCGGAAGCGGTGGGGGTGATGACCACGAACGGCATCGTGCTGTACTTCTCCATGGCGGCAATGGTCTGGCCGCTGTTGAGGTGGCCGATGACGCCCAGCACCTTATCGCCCTTATCGAGGGCATCCTGGATGATCTTGATGTTATCGACGGCCACACCGTCATCCGATTCATCATCCAGGCCGCGCACTACAATCTTATAACCGTCCAGGCCGCCGCTGCGGTTGGCCTCGGCGGCTGCCAGGCGCACCCCGCCCAGCACGGTCTGACCGGCGTTGGCCTGGTATCCGGTGAGCGGCACACCCACGTAGACCACCACCTCGCCACGGGTGGGCTCACTGCCCGCCGCGGCGCCGCCGCAGCCGCCCAACAGGCTCAGCAGCAGGCCGGCCAGCAGGCTGAACGTAAATAGTTTATAAATTCGGGTCATGCTTGTCCCTCCCGGTAAGCTTTTTGCAAACCGTCGATCAAATCACCCATCCGGCTGACCTGCTCGTCAATGTCGTGGTCAATGGCCTGGGTATTTACGTTATCCAAATCACGGGTTTCCAGCAGTTTGAGCTGGGTGTAGATAGTGGCCATGGCATCCAGGCTTTGCTCGAGCTGCATGGAAGCTGCCTGCATTTTATCCTTGAGCTCCTCCGAGGTCTGCATGTATTTTTGCTTGGAGGCAATCAGGTTTTTGGATTCTTCGAGTATGCCCTGGCTGGTCTGGCCGGTCATACCGGATTGGACGCGGGTCAGCTCGGCCTGGATGGCAGCCGGGTCCTTGCGGAGCATGGGATCGCGCTGGTAGTCATCGAGCATCCTCGCAAGCTGGTAAATGTAGGACGTCCACTGGGTCACCTTATCCGAAAGGTCGCTCAGGCGGGTTTTAATGACCCCATCGGCAGCCTGATTGATCATCTGATCGATGGTGCGGCGGTATTTCAGGCTCTGCATGAAGCTGGCGCGGATGATGGGTGTCTTGATTTGGCCCGGGTTATATTCCGTGTAGAGCAGGTCGTCAATGGCGGCCGACTGCACCCCAGGCTCGCCCAGGCTGGTGAGGGTGATGGCGATCACACCGACCAGCGCCAGGGCGCCCCAGCCCCAGACCGGCCAGAAGTCGAACGGTTGGGGCATGAAAGCCGTCAGCAGGATTGCCAGTGCAATCAGCACTGCGTTTTCCCAGCGCAGCAGGGCTTGTTGGATCAGGGCGAATTTGAGCTTATTTTTCATAAAAATTTCGTTTTCGTTCCCAGGCACGTACCAGGTTCAGGCCTGGGTACAGGCGGCCGGTTAGAAATAGGTAGAAATGATCTTGTATAAATCTCCAATATTGAACGAGTCAGCTTTGCGGAACTGGCCGTTGGTGGCATTGGCCAGGCTTTTCATGATGGTTTCATCGGCGTCGCTGCCAAATGCGATCGAGAAAACTACCACCGGCACCTTGCCCTTCGAAAGGGTTTGGGCCAGGCCGTTGAGATTGGTATGGGAGCTGGCATTTTCGAGGCCGTCGGTCATTACCACGATGGCGTTGATGGAATTGCTGTCGCCTACTTTCTGAAGCTGGTTGTAGGCTTCCAGCACCGCATCCAGCACGGCCGTGTTACCGCCGGCACTCATGGCCTGAATGCTGCTCACCAGGCTCGCCTTATAATCCACCGTGACCGGGAGGATGCCCGAGCTGTAATTAACGTCCGTCGAGAAGCTGATCAGCCCCAGGCGGTCGTTCTTGCCGTTGATCTGGCCGACGAAGGCCGTGAGGGCATCTTTGACCTTGGGCAGCTTGCTAGAATCCTTCATACTGCCGCTGGTATCTACCACCAGGACGACGTTAGTCGGCTTTTTGATGTAGGCCTGGAAGTCCTCGATGACCTGGATGACGGAATAGGGCGGGATCTGGAGGGTGGTCTTGGGCTGGAGAGCATCGACATTGGGGTTGTTCTTGAACGGGCTGGCGCTGCCTTGCAGGTCGATGCTCGTGTTTACCGGGCGGAAACCGTCCGCCAGGACCTGGTTCTGGGCATTCTGTTCCAGAATTGCACGGGCGAAGGCATAATAGGTATCGCGCTGGGGGCTGGTGAGGGGGGTTTGGTCGAAATCGCTGTAACGCTCCAGCAGGGTCAGGGGATGGTCGGCCCACAGGGTGCCTTCGACGGGGTAGACCGCCACGAGGGTCTGGGTTGGGTTCTCTTTATTCCAGCGCAGCACGATCTGTTCCTGGGCTACAAAGGCATCCAGCAGGCTGGAGCCGTCCGTTTTCAGGCGGTCGAGGATGGCGCTCTCACCTTCGCCGTAGAAGCGCAGGGTGGCTTCCACCTTCTTAACGTAATCGAGGGTGGCAGGGTCGGTGGCTTCGGCCTCCGTCAGGCTGCGGTTGACCCCGGCCCCGGCATAAAACTCGGCCAGGGTAGCCAGCAGGCCCGAAGCATAGGAGGTGCTGGGGTGATTCCAGTGAAAACTTGCGTCCTGCGAAGCGCGCTCCTGCAGGGAGTTCCAGCCGATAGCTTGATTGGGCCAGCCCATGCTGGCGGCCACCTTCTGCCACATGGCTATCACAATAGGAGAGACGGCAAAACGCTCGGGCAGCGAGAAGCGCTGGCGAGGCAGGGGCAGGGCTTCGCTGCCCTGGGTTTCGCTCTTGAATTTATTGGCCCATTCGTTGGTCAGCTTGCTCAGCCAGATGCCGCTGTCGGGGTTGATGGCCTGGAAAGGCGGGTCCGGGTTGAGAGCGGCAGTCACCATGTCGCTGGGGCTGATGGTGACGATTTTGACCGGCACAAGTCCAGCCTGGCCGGCCTGCTGGGAATTGAACTGATCTGCCAGGGCACCCAGCAGGGGAGCCATCTCAGACGAGGTGGCAATAGTGAGGGCGTTCGGATCGGCGACTATCAGGGTCGGCTGGGGGGTGGGGGCAGGCGTTGAAGTATCGCAAGCGGCTGAGGACAGGATAAGAATCCCCAGGATCACAATCAGGCGGAATGTACGGGTGTTCATTCTTCCCTCCTGGGGTTATTGCACGTTCAATTCATACCAGCGCAGCAGGTTGGTGAGCACGTCGCGGTCGGGGCTTTTCATGCTGGTTGTACGATCAATTACCGCCTGGACACCCTGGTCTTTCCACTGGACGAACAGGCTCTCCGGAATGGCGTCGACCTTGACGGCCGGGTTGGCAGGGCGCAGGCCGTAGACCAGGGCCCGCGTTTGCTGCGGAGCGGCCAGCAGGTACTGCTCAAAATCAATGGCGGCGTTTTTCTGCAAGGCGGTCGTTTCAGGGCCGACCCACACGGCATACGGGAAGTCATGCCAGGTGAGGAAGTCCGGATAGGTGATCACCATATTATCGGCCCAGCGGTTGAGCATGCCCTGCATATTCTGGAGCAGGTCGCTCTCCAGCAGCAGCCCGCCGTCACCGACGCTGTAGCCAAAGAGGGCAAAATCTTCAGCCGTATAGGAGCTGACGCCCAGGCCGGTGACAGATTTCATCAGCTCGAGCAGCCAGGCCTGGAAATCCTTATCCCCAATCGAGGCGGCGTCAATGCGGGTGGTGTTGAAATACTCACCGGCGGCCGAAACCATGGCCTCCAGCCCGCCAATGTTCTTCTGGGGGTTAGGGATGACCGGTTTAAAGAACCCCCAGGAGGGGTCCCCGCCCAGTTCCGCCCAACCGCCCTTTGCCAGGGCCGCATCGTGGATGGTCTTCCAGTTGATGGTGGAGTATTTTTTTAGCAGGACGTCGGAGCGGGTTTTGTAAATACCCCACACCATGGGGCTGATCGCCAGCGGGCGGGCCCGGTATTCACCATCGGTCAGGAAAACGTCGCGACCCAAGCGAGATTTGTAGGGCACGTTGGCCAGCTCCACCAGGTAGCGGCTGTCCGCAATCCAGGCGGTGGGGAAGTTCTCAAGGCTTTTTTTCTGGTCGGCCGTCAGGTTGAGGGGGTCAGCGTCGGCCGGCAGGGTTCCAAAAGCATCCTTATCCCACTGGCTGAGGGCAATCAGGCCATCCATGGTAACGATTTCGACGTGCACGATGGCGTTGTTCACCTTGTGGTTTTCAGCGTTGTATTTATCGGCCGATTCGCGCACCCACGGCTCGACCGGGATAGCCGACAGGATGCGAATGTTCACATTGCCTGGCTTATCCACGGTCAGCCCACCCCCGGCAATGGCAGGAGCCTTATTCTGGTTGAGCAGCAGGCTCACCCCAACAATCGCCAGGGCCAGGACAATAATAGCCGCAAAAATATACTTGGACCGAGTTCTCATAGAATCGCCTATCTCTTAAAAACAGAGGCCGGTGGGTCATGATGACCCGCAGCCAGGCAGCCGGCCGTTTCAGGCCGGGCCTGGCCGCGGATCACAGGCCATCATGATCATGAAAGAGAAGATACAGAAAGTGGTTATGCTTTTGGCTCAGAGGAAATGCCAAGCTTGCGGCGGCGTTCCTCAAGGTCGGTATCAACCTTATCTGCATCGATAGCAGAATCGATCGAGCCCTCAAGGGTATTCTCGCTCTCTTTGAGATCGGCATCGGCCTTATCCAGGCGGGTATAAATAGACTTGGCCAGGTTATCCATGTCAATGTCGCCGCTGCCAAGCACGTCGGCAGCCCTCTGGCGGGCATGCAGGTTGGCTTCCTTGGCCTTGGCCATTTCGAGCAGGGCAGCCAGTTTTTCACGCTCGTAGCGCATGGTGGTGATCTTGGTCTGCAAGATGTCCTTGCCGCGGCGCTGCTCTACCAGGTCCTTCTGGGCCTGGACAATGGTCTGCTCCTGCATGGCCATCAATTCTTTGATGTGGATCAGCTCGGCGCTGGCGGCCTGGGCCTTGGTGTTATCGTTCTTGAGCAAGAAATTGTTGATGGCGCCGTCCAGCACGGCGGCGCGTTCGGCCAGAGCATCATGCTCGCGCGTAAAGCCGGTCAGGTTGGCCTGCAGCGTGCCAATGGCATCATTCAGCTCGTTCAACCCTTCACCAGCATCGCGAATGTAGACGTCGATGACCGCCAGGCTCTTTTCGCGCATGGCCCTGTCGACCAATTCGTGCAGCGAACCCTGGATGAGTGTGCTAATTTTCTGCATTAAAGTTGCCATTTTTTCCCTCCGTCGGGTATGACCTACAAACTACTTGAGATTATTGTACAACATTTCTGCTGTTGTATTCATTCATCCGTGAAGATATACGAAGCGAAGTATGAAAAGTTTCAAATCTGCGAACGGATTCGACAGTTCTGACAAAAGATTAATAATTCCGGGGGAGTGCGACATAAATGTCGCATTACAGAAGGCGACGTATCGCGACATTTATGTCGCACTGGGGCGATGGTATAGGCAATGGTGGGGATAATGGTATGGCCGATTGTGGGCGGTTCGCGAACCGCCCCTACGCGCCCCACGCGTAAAATAGGAAAACCGGGTAAACCCGCTGGGTGAACGGGGTTGCGGGGAACCTCGGGTTAATCTTTTTGGCAGCGCTAATATTACGAATTTTGATTGTTAAAAATCATCACGTCCCCCAATCCCGCAGGTAGAGGAAGTCGTACCCGATCGTACGGTTGCTCAGCTTGGCGATGGGCGGGAGGATGCGCTTGAACTGGTTGCGGCGGATGCGCTCGACCACCGAGTTGACGAACGGCTCGGCAAAGCCGGCAGCCACACACTCGGCGGGACGGTAGCGCTCGTCGACCAGCAGGTAGAGCAGGCGGTCGACCTCGGCGTAGGTGTAGCCCAGCTCACCCTCATCAGTCTGTCCGATCCACAGGTCAGCGGAAGGGACCTTGTCGAGGATCGAGGCGGGCAAATTCAGGGCGGCCGAAAGCTGGCGCACCTGGGTCTTGTAGAGGTCGCCGATGGGGTTGATGGCGCAGGCCGAATCGCCGAATAGAGTGGTATAGCCGAGCAGGATCTCGGTCTTGTTGCCGGTGCCGATCACCAGACCGCCGAATGCGGCAGACTGGTCGTAGATGCAGACCATGCGCTGGCGGGCCATCACGTTGCCGCGGCGGACGTTGCTCATTTCAGGGAAAAGTGCCAGGAGGGGGTCCACCATGCCGGTGATGGGGATGGTGAGGGACTGCACACCCGTGGCGTCGATGACTCGCTGGGCGTCTTCGAGCGAATCGGGCAAGGAGGTGCGGTAAGGCAGGCGCACGGCAAGCACGTTGTGCGGGCCGAGCGCCTCGGCTGCCAGGTAGCAGGAAAGGGCCGAGTCGATCCCGCCGGAGAGGGCAATCACGGCGCGTGAAAGGCCGATGCGGGTGACTTCGGTATGGATGAAGCCGGTCAGGATGGTGCGGGCAAGGTCGGTGTTGATGGTCAGGTCGGTCATAAATTTACCCCGGTCTGCGGAGGGAACCGTACCTGTTTCACGATTCGTCCGCTGAAAGTATTCTTCCCAGTTCGCGGCTCACCAGCCCGGTGCGCTCGTCGCGCAGCAGGGGCAGGCGGGAGCGGGTGCGGTGGAGCTGGTTGAGATCAAGCTCGACGTGGATCAGGGCTTCCTTTTGGTAAGGGCCCTGGGCAATCAATTCACCATTGGGGTCAAACACGGTGGCGCCGCCCCAGAAGTTCAGGCCGTCTTCGTAGCCAACCCGGTTGGTGTGGGCCACAAACGAGGTGAAGAGCGAGGCGTAGGCCCGGTTGATATGCTCGACCCAACGGGCCGATTCGAGCTGGGGTCCCTCGCCCAGGCCGCGGCCTGGGGAGGCGGAGGTGAACAGGAACAGGTCGGCGCCGTCCAGCCAGAGCAGGTAGGGCGGCGAGGCGTGCCAGAAGTCCTCGCAGATCAACATGCCGGCCCGGCCGAAGCGGGTGTCGAAGGCCCGCACGGAATCACCCCAGGCAAAGAAACGCCCCTCGTCGAACAGGCCGTAGGTGGGCAAATAGACCTTGTGGTGGATGTGGACCACCTCCCCGCGCGATAGGTAGGCTGAGGCGATGAAAAAGCGGTTGCGGTTATCCTCGTGGACGAAGCCCACCTGCAGGTCAATCTTGCGGGAGGCCTCGAGCAGCGGGCAGAAGAGTGAGTCGTCCATGACGGGGCGGTGGGCCACCACCGGCACCAGGTCCTGAAGGACGTAACCAGTCAGCGAGAGCTCGGGAAAAATCAGCAGGTCGGCGCCGCTGGCCTGGGCTTCTTTGGCCAGCGCCAGGTGTTTTTCAAGGTTGACCTCGGGTTTGCCGAGGACGGTGTTGATTTGGGCGAGAGAGAGGGTTAGATTCATGGAAAGATTATGGGAAACAGATCACAGTTTTAGGCAGCGTGCAGGGTGAGAAATGGCATAAGATAATTCTACTTGAAAACATGAAGGAATTAATCCCAGAGCGAAACAAGAAATCCAATAACGCACAGCGCCACCAACCCCAGGGCACACCAGGTGTCGACGCCCAGGGTGCCCCAATAAGGGACGGGGTCGGCCCGCAGCCGCGAAGCCGCCAGCAGGTCCAGGCCCAGGCCCAGGCCGAAGAGAGAGGCCTTCAGGCCGTGGTGATGGCTTCGCCCGTTCAGGGAGGCCAGGATGTGGTCAACCAGCCAGAGATAGGCCACCAATCCAAGGGCACACAGCATCTGGAGCGGGACGCGCAGGCTCACCAGGCCCGATTCGTCGACGGTCGGGATGCCCATGGAACCCATTGGCAGGGATACCCCGTAGACCAGCTCGATCGGCTCCCAGCCGATCGAGTGCAGCGTGAGCTCTTCGTCGATCGAGAGATCCGAGGTCATCGCAGCACCAGGAGATGGCCCTGATCGGTTGAGCGACTGGGCGGCAGCG